>ERZ842401.3386-NODE-3386-length-19880-cov-13.354149_pt1 | contig 19880 bp, 12 predicted proteins | sample MGYA00521270_ERZ842401 | MGnify/ENA primary metagenome ERZ842401 (study PRJEB31892, sample SAMEA3878208) | bioreactor metagenome | biome: Moose rumen | place: Sweden | collected 2011-10 | study: EMG produced TPA metagenomics assembly of the PRJEB12797 data set... | reverse complement strand
TCTGGATGCGCGGCTCCCTCGAGACGAAGAACACCTGGCTGTCGGCCCCCCAGAAAGGCGTGCCGAAGTATTGGTCTTCCTGCGGGTCGAAGTCGGCCCAGACGATGTCCCCGCCTGCTACGGAAACAAAACCGATGCGCACCTCCGGGTTCTTTTCCCCGGCCTTGGGATAATGCGTGCGGCGAAGCGTCCCGTCCTGGCCGAAAGGCGAATAGATGGGGAACATGGGCACATCCGTGTCGTCAAAGCGGTAGAAAGCCAGTTTCCTGCTGTCCGGACTCCACCAGAAGGCCCGGTAGCGGGAAGGACGGCCGAAGATTTCCTCATAGTACACCCAGGAGGCATAGCCGTTCAAGACGGTCTCGGTACCGTCCCAGGTGAGCCGGGTTTCCGCCCCGCTGGCTATATCGGCCACCCAGAGGTCGTTTTCCCGGGTGAAAGCCAGCTTGGTGGAGTCCGGAGAGAAGGTCAGGTTCACCGCTCCCTCCGGAGAAAGCGGGAAAGCTGCATATTTTTCGGGCGCCTGCACGTCCCGGGTGACCTTCCAGCGGTTTCCCTTTGTATTCACCGTAAAGGCGTCATTGTAGCTGCCGTCATAGGTGAAGGCCACCTCGTTGTTGCCCAGCCACTTATAGCGAACCGGCATTTCCTGGGCAAGAGCCGGAAGCCAAGCGGCCGAGAGGATGGAAGCCGCCAGGACGGCCGATTTCCAATTAAGCATATCCAATTGATTCAACTTTCGCAAGTCCTTTTTATTTTTTGTAAAGATAGCGATTTTTCCGCTAGCGGAAAAGTTCGTCCGGGAAATTGACCAGATATACCTGCTCAACGGCCCTGGTAAGCGCCGTATACAGCCATTTGATGTCGTCGGCCGTCAGGAAAGGCTGCCAGAAGGGATTGTCGATGAATACGCATTTCCACTGCCCTCCCTGGGCCTTGTGGCAGGTGATGGCCGATGCGTATTTGATCTGGAGGGCATTGAAGAAGGGATCGGAGCGCACCGCCTCGTAACGTTTCTTCTTGGTGGTCAGATGGGAATAATCGGCCAGCACCCCCTGATACAGGGCATTGGACTGTTCGTAGCCCAGCGAAGGGGTTTCGGTGGAAAGGGTGTCCAGGAGGACCTTCATCTCCACTTCCTGCTCTCCGTAATCCGGGAAAGACAGGCAGGCATCGGCAAAATGGAGTCCGTACCGCTCTTCGAAATGCCGGATCCACACCAGGCGGGCCATGTCGCCGTTGGCAATGTAATCCGTCCCTTCCAGGCCGGACAGATAGCAGTTCTTCACTATCATGAGCCGGTCTTCCCGCACCAGCTGCTCTTCCCGGTACAGCACCTGGGCCCGGATGCCGGCGTTATAGCGGTTGGCCCGCTTGTTGGAACGGCAGAGCACCACCACCTCTTCTTCCCCGTAGCGGGAATAGGCGTTGGACAGTTCTTCCAGGAGTTCTCCTCCACCGAGCCTGACAATGTCCGGAAAATCCCGGACGGAAAGCCCCAGGGAGCCCGTTTCCATCCCGCCTTCCACCTCCGGCAGCACTTCCCGGAGATGGGTGGCGTTCCGGAGGATGCCGGAATCCCGGGCCTGGCGCACTACGGTAGTGAGCGTAGCAAAAGAGACCCCGCCGAAGCCGGAGACATACTCCGGTGCAAGGGCCGGAGAGGCCTCCAGGCCGATGGGCGGAAGCTGGGCCGCGTCGCCAATCAGGATAAGCTTGCAATCTACCCCGGAACGGACGAACTGCACCAGGTCTTCCAGCAGGTTCCCGGAGCCGAAGGCGCCGCCCTTCCCCGGAGACTCGGTCCCGATCAAGGACACCTCATCCACGATGAAAAGGGTGCTGCGGGCCTTGTTGAAGGACAACGAAAACTGTCCGTAGCCGTCGGCCCCGAAGGATTTCTGCCGGTAAATGTGCTTGTGGATGGTGGAGGCGGAGCGCCCCGCGTAAAGGGAAAGCACCTTGGCCGAACGGCCCGTGGGGGCCAGCAGCACGCAGGGGACTTCCAGTTCGGCCATGGTCCCTATAACTGCGGCCACGGCCGTAGTCTTCCCGGTTCCGGCATACCCGTTCACCACCAGGATGTCCCCTTCGTCGGAAGTCAGGAAAGCGGCCACCTGCCGGAGCAGGGCGGTCTGGCAGGATGTGGCTTCATAGGGGAAGCGCTGCAGGAATCCCTTGTAAAGAAAATCGCTTCTTTCCATACGCTACTTCCGGTGAAAGATGTTGTAGAAGACGGCCAGGACGGGATAAATTTCCACACGTCCCAAGAACATGTCCAGGGAGAAGATGAATTTGAGGGCGGCCGGTTCCTGGTTGTAATTGCCCATGGCGCCGATGCTCCCGATGGAAGGCCCCACATTGGAAAGGGAGGCCAGCGACCCCGTAAGGGCATGCCCGTTGGGGTCTCCTATCACCAGGCACAGGACGGTGGAGATGCCAATGAGCAGGAAGAAAAGGGCTATATAGAGCACATGGGGATAGATTTCTTCGTCCCTGAGGACGCGCCTTCCCATCCGCACTTCAAAGATGGCCGACGGGTACAGGGACTTCTGGATTTGCATGTGGATGGCCTTGAAGAGCACCAGCAGCCGGTCTACCTTGAGACCGCCCGTGGGGGAACCGGCGCAGCCGCAGACCAGGCTCACCACAATGAGCATGAAACTGGGCAGGAGAGGCCACGCGCCATTGTCGCAGATGCCGAACCCGGTGGAAGAAGCGTAACTCACCACATTGAAGGTCCCGTCCAGGAAAGCGCGGCCCCAGGAGATGCCGGTCCCATGCAGCTTGAGCGACAGGGAGGTGACGACGGAGATGACCGCCAGGCTGGTGACGTAGAAGCGGAGGATGTTGTTTTTCAAGGGCCGGAAGGTCCTGTTCACCAACGCAATGAACAGCATTCCGAAATGGATGGAGGCCAGGAACATGAGCACGATGGTGATCAGTGAAATCAGGGGCGAATTGAAGGCTCCTATTGAAAGGTTCCTGGAAGAGAAACCGCCTGCGGCACAGACGCTGAAGGCATGGCAGATGGCGTCGAACACCGGCATGCCCGCCAGCCAGTAACAGAGGAAAGCCACTGCGCAGAGGCCCAGATACACATACGCGAAGATATACACCGTCCGGTTGGCCCGGCTCCTGTAGTCGTCCCTGGAGAGGGCGGAGAGTTCCATATTGGTAAGGCGGAGCCGCACGGGCGAAGAGTTGGGGATAATCAGCAGCAGGAACACCACGACACCCAGGCCGCCGATGAAATGGGTGGCGGCACGCCAGAACACAAGGCTTCTGGGAAGCCCCTCTATGTCTTCCAGGATGGTGGCGCCAGTGGTGGTGAAGCCGGAAACGCTCTCGAACCAGGCGTTGACCAGGCTGAAAGGCCCGCCCCACAGGGCATAGGGCAGACTGCCGAAGACAAAGGAGAGGAGCCAGGACAGGAAGATGATCATGTACCCGTCTTTCAGGGTGATCTGATCGGTTTTCCGGACGAAGATGAAGGGGAAGATACCCACGATGAAGGTGATGGAGAAACTGATGAGCAGCGGGGCCAGGGCGCTGTCCCTTCCGTCGATCAGGGAGACCATGGCCGACAGGAGCATGAACAGCGCACTCACCAGGAGTGCCATGCCGACGTTTCTGGATATGACCTTCAGGTTCATGGGTTATTCCGTTTCCTCATTCAAAGACCTGGACAGCTGGCCGTTGCGCTCGCGGAGTTCCGCCATGCGCCTTCTGGTCTGACGGTTCTCCTCGGCCAGCTCCGTGATTTCTGCGTTCAGGTCGGCCAGCTGGTCGCTTCCGTCGAAGGTGTAAGTGTATTTATGCTTGTAGTTCCGGAAGTTCCGGAGGCCCTCCAGCATCTTGTAGATGGGGTTCACGTAGTCTGTAACTACAAAGAACATGAGGAGGAATACCAGGATGATGCCCACCAGCACGGCCACCGTACTGGGAACGATGCTGCGGTAGAGCCCGCGGTCGAAATCTTCCGAATTCTCCCGGAGTTCCTGGTACATAGCCCCGCTGAGGGTGTCCAGATATCCCCGCGTACGGCCGAACAGGGGTTGCAGCCGCTCGAAATACCAGTCCCGGGTGTCGATGAAATTGGATTGCAGGACATCGATGAGTTCGGTGGAAGCCAGCATGTAGGCGGAATAGGCATACAGCACGGAATCTGCCATGGGAGCGGCGCTGATGCCTACGGAAGAGGTCTTGAGCGAGTCGCAGCGAGAGAGGAAGGCGGCCTGGTCGAAGTCCGGCAGTTCCGACACCGACTCGTCGCCGATGACCGCCAGGATTTCCATATTGTAAGTGTCCATTGCATCCTGCAGCTGCTGGGCGATGTGGATATTCCGGATATCCTCCGCTATGAGCATGGACACGTAATTGGACATTCTCCGGTATTCCAGCCTGGAAATGATGCTGGAAATGAGCAGGACGACGGCGATGGCGCTGAACGAGAGGGTCATCTTCATCCTCAGGGACAGGCGGAAGCCGCTCCACCAGTTTTTTAACCTCGTTAACATAAGTGCAAATATACGAAATTTTCCTGTAAGTGAACGGATTATAATAATTTGCAAAATTTTTATTAAAAGTGCGCAATATTATAATATTTTTGTTAAATTTGTGGGCGCAATATATAAGAATATCGCAATGAGAGAAACGTTTCTGGAGAAGAAGGACAACAAAAACAGTCTTCTCAAAAAAAACATCCTTTATCTCAGCATCGAGCAGGGCGAACACAGCATTGCGGCCCTGAGCGAGGCCATCGGCGCTTCGGTTCCCACCGCCACCAAGCTCATCGGGGAACTGATTGACGAGGGCTTCATGGTGGACATGGGCAAGTCCGGCACTTCAGGAGGACGGCGCCCCTCCATCTTCGGCCTGAATCCGGAGGCCGGTTACTTTATTGGCGTGGATATCCGGAATTCGCACGCCACCATAGCGGTAACGGACTTCAAAGGCGGCATGCTGGCCTTCAAGGACGACATTCCCTTCCGAATGGAGAGGAACGAGGAAGCGGTGCACCGGATTGCCTCCATGCTCCGCACCTTCTTCGACGAAGAGCACGTGGAATGGAACAAGGTGATGGGGCTGGGCATCAGTATCCCGGGCCGGGTGAACCCGGTCACCGGCTACAGCAACAGCTATTCCTTCGACGAGCGGCGCACGATTTCCCGCATCCTGGAAGAAGAACTGGGGGTCCACGTAGTGCTGGAGAACGACTCCAGGGCCATGACCTACGGCGAATACCTGGGAGGGGAAGGGAAAGAGAAGAACATGCTCTTCGTGAACGTGAGCTGGGGGCTGGGGATGGGAATGGTCCTGAACGGAAAACTCTACTACGGAACCTCCGGATACAGCGGGGAGTTCGGCCATTTCCCGCTCCTGGACAACGGACAGATGTGCCGATGCGGAAAAATCGGCTGTCTGGAAACCGGCGCCTCCGGCAGTGCACTGGTGCGCATGATCGGGGAAAAGCTCAAGGCAGGAAGGGCCTCTTCGCTGGCCGGGAAATACCGGAACGAAGGGAGGGTGAACCTGAACGACATCTTCGAAGCCATCCGCAACGAGGACATCCTGGCCATCGAGATGGTGGAGAAAGTGGGCACCAACCTGGGAAAAGGCCTGGCCGGGCTCATCAACATCTTCAATCCGCAGCTGGTGGTTATCGGCGGCAAACTGGCAGTGGCCGCCGGCGACTATCTCATGCTGCCCATCCGCACGGCCGTCAAACGCCACGTCTTGAACATTGCCAACCAGGATACTACCATCAAAATAACCAATCTTAAACGCACCGCGGCTCCCATCGGCGCAGCCCTGCTGGCCCGGAGCCGTATCCTTGGAATTCTTTAGTATGCCTCAAATTTCGTGTCGCGGCACAAAGATGCCGTCCTCTCCCATCCGCAAACTGGTCCCTCTGGCCGACGCCGCCAAGGCGGAAGGCGTGAAAGTGTATCACCTCAATATTGGCCAGCCGGATTTGCCCACCCCTGAAAAGGGCTTGGACGCCCTTCTGCATGTAAATCGCAAAACCTTGGAATACAGCCCTTCCGACGGCTTTCTGTCCCTCCGGAAGAAAATGGCCGGCTATTACGGACGCTTCGGCCTTGCAGTAAAGCCGGAAGAGATTATCGTCACCACGGGCGGTTCGGAGGCCATTCTCTTCTGCTTCCTGGCCTGCCTGGACCCCGGCGACGAGGTGATTATGCTGGAACCCGGCTATGCCAATTACATCTCCTTCGCCCAAACCGCAGGCATCGTGGTCCGGACGGTGACCGCCTCCATCCGGGACGGCTTCGCCCTGCCGGCACCGGAGGCTTTCGAGCAGGTGATCGGCCGCCGCACCAAAGCCATCCTGCTCTGCAACCCCTCCAATCCCACCGGCTATGTATATACGCCCGAAGAGTTGGCGAAAATCAGGGATATTGTGCTCAAATACAATTTGTTCCTGTTTTCGGACGAGGTGTACCGGGAATTTGTCTACAACGGGAAACCCTATGTAAGCGCCCTTTCGCTCGGCCTGGACGAACAGGCGGTAGTAATAGACTCGGTGAGCAAGCGCTACTCCGAATGCGGCATCCGGATTGGTATGGTGGTCACCCACAACAAAAGCGTGCACGACACCGTAATGAAGTATTGCCAGGCCCGGCTAAGCCCTCCCCTGCTGGGACAGCTTGTGGCCGAAGCCTCCATCGACGGCGTAGAAGACTATCTGGAAGCCTGCCAGGCCGAATACAAGGCCCGCCGGGACTTCTTCATCGACGGACTCAACCGCATTCCCGGCGTCGTTTCCCCGCTCCCCGAGGGAGCCTTCTACACGGTGGCCGCCCTGCCCGTGGAAGACGCGGAGGATTTCTGCCGCTGGTGCCTCACCGATTTCCGTCTGGACGGAGAAACCCTGATGATGGCGCCCGCCGCCGGATTCTACAGCAATCCGGAGTTGGGGAAAAACCAGGTCCGCATGGCCTATGTCCTTAAAAAAGAAGACCTCAGGCGTTGCCTGAGGCTCTTGGAGGAAGCGCTGAAACAGTATAACAGCCGTTAGTCGTTCGTATCCAGGACAGAATACGGGGAGTTCAGGCTCTTGAATTCCGGCACCAGGTCTTTCATCCGGCCTACGATGCGCATGGCGTCGAAGTGATAACTGTTTTGGATCAGCGTATCTATGTCGTCCGAGATGTCTTCGAAATCGTACTCCCGCACATTGGCAATCATAATCTTGTCGTGCGAGGTGGGTTTGGTGTTTTCCTTGGTGGCCAGGAGCTCTTCGTAGAGTTTCTCCCCATGGCGCAGACCCGTGAAGGTAATCTTGATGTCTTGACGGCCGCTCAGCCGGATCATCTTCTTGGCCAGGTCCAGGATTTTCACCGGCTCGCCCATGTCGAAGATGAAGATTTCACCGCCCTTGCCCATGCTGCCGGCCTCCAACACCAACTGGCAGGCTTCCGGAATGGTCATGAAATAACGGATAATCTCCGGATGGGTTACCGTGACGGGACCGCCGTTCTCAATCTGCTTGCGGAAGAGCGGGATTACCGATCCGTTGGAGCCCAGCACATTGCCGAAGCGGGTGGTAATGAACTGCGTTCCGCCCTTGTTCTCCCGCTGTATCTTCTTGGCCAGGGCCTGTACGTAGATTTCGCAGATGCGCTTGGAGCAGCCCATCACGTTGGACGGGTTCACGGCCTTGTCGGTGGATACCATGACAAAGCGGTTCACACCGTACTTGACGGAGAGGTCGGCCAGGATCTTGGTGCCCTTCACATTGTTCTGGATGGCCTCCGAGACATTGTCCTCCATCATGGGAACGTGCTTGTAGGCAGCAGCATGGAAAACGTACTCCGGCTTGTAACAGCTGAAGATGTCTTCCATGCGCTGCTGGTTGGAGATGTCGGCCACGATGGTGGGAGCGTCCAGTTCCGACCATTTGCCCTTGAGTTCCAGCCTTATGTCGTGCAAAGGGGTTTCCGCCTGGTCTACCAGGATGAGCTGGTAGGGATTGAACAGGGCCACCTGCCGCATGATTTCACTGCCGATGGAGCCGGCGGCGCCGGTGATGAGCACCCGTTTGCCCTCCAAATGGGAGGCTATCCGCTGCATGTTGATGTGGATGGGATCCCTTCCCAGCAGGTCCTCAATCTGGACCTGACGGATGGTCTGGCCGCTTTTGACGCCCTTCCAGTCATCCGTGACCTCGGGGGCCAGGTAAATGGTGACATCCTCCTTGAGCAGGCGGTCGGCCGTGGCCGAATCCTTGAGTTTTTCCGCCTTCACGGGCGAGACGATGATGGCCTGCACCCCGTTCTCCCGGATATGTTCCAGCAGGGAATCGTCGTTCATATACACGTTCACACCCATCATCACCTTGCCCTTCATGGCCGGGTCGTCGGCGATGAAACCCTTCAGGTGGAATTGGTTGGTGGTGGACATGCGGATGCTCTTAGCAATGTTCACCCCGCCTATCTTGGTTCCGTATACAAAGGTGTTCTTGGTATGGGTCCGGTCTTCGTTGAAGATGTCATAGACGCTCTTGATGATCATCCGGAGCAGGGCCATGAGGAGGAACGTGACCACATAGGCTATCAGCAGCACCGAAATGGGCGGCGCATAGGCGTCGCCCAGCAGAAACTGGATGACGGCCGCCAGAATGATGCAGGTAATATAGGAGAGGGTGACCGACACGAAAATGTTCATCACATCTGCAAAGGAGGACAGGCGCAGAACATTGGAGTACGTGTGGAACAACCTGGAAAACAAGAGGTTGACCAAGAGGCATAAACCCATGGTAATCCAGGCTTGGAGCCGCAGCCCTTCGGCAAGTTCCGGGAAGGAATAGCGCAGCAGGAAGGCCACGATCACCGAAACGGCTACCAAAATCGTATCCAGCAGCAGGATCATCCATGAAGGAAGCACCTTGGAGGAAAAAATCCGTCGGAGAAAACTCATAAGGCTATAGTTTAAGGTTCCGTCAAGAGGTTAGCAGGATAATCTTTCAATCAGTCCATTGCCCAGCGCCTCTTTCTTCTTGATATGCTCCAGCACCGCCGTCACAAAGGAATTGGATTCAAATTCTCCGCGCACCTCCGCGAAGTCGTGCTCCTTGTCTTCCTTCGTTCCGTCGGCCCCGAAGCCCGTCATGGCAGCCAGGTTGAATTCTTTGCGGGCGTCTTCGTAAAGGTCTTTGTCCAGGCCGATAACGGCTTCCTTCCACTTTTCCACGATAGCTTTCACCTGGGCGGCGGTGACCGTTTCCAGCGGGTAGCCGAAGAAATCGGCAAACTTGTCATAGGCCCAGGTCCACTCATATTCGTAATAGTTGGCATGCATTGCGGCGAAGGCCTCCGAAACGGCTTCCAGACCGGCCTCCCCCGCCTTGATGCGTTCCAACAGCTGCTCTACGGCCGATTTGGGGGCGATAAGACCGCTGATGTCCACCCAAAGGCCCGCTCCAACAGGAGTGGAAGGCTTGAGGATGGTGCGGATTTGCTCGTCGGAAGCACCGGCAGGCATGTCCTTGAGCCGGGAAATGATGGAATTGCCCAGGAACTTGGTGATGGCCGTCCGGTAGTAGCGCAAGCCGTTCTTGAGGGAACTGTTGCGGATTTTGGTGCTGTGGTACGAATAGATGTCCGACAGTTCGCCGGAAGAATACTGAAGGTTCTGGAGCAGCTTGATTCCCTTGAGCATCTTTTGGATGGTATAGGGACTCAGCAGATTGTAATTGATGCAGTCCAGGCGGTCCGGGTCTTTGCGGGCGTCCCGTTTGGGCCACTTTTGCGCATCTCGCACCGTTCCTACGCTCCTGAGGTTCACCCCGGGAACCAGATAGGTGGTGTTCTGCTGCTCAATGAGATAGGAGAACGGCAGGTTGCTTGTGTCGGAATGCGTGACATGACGGCCCATCACCAGCGAGAACGCGCCCACCCTGGACGGCCAGAGCACGTAGGAGTCCGACGCCGTCTTGGACCCGCGTTCCAGCACACCCTGGTGGATGGGGCCCAGCTTGTACATGTGGTTGGACTGGTTGGACCCGCTGCCGGCGTTCATGAAAGAGAACATACCGGCGATGAGCAGGCTGGACTTGTGGTGCGTAACCGTGAACGGTCCGGCGAAAATGGCGCAGGCCTCACCGTTTTCCTCCTGGCAGTTGCTGAAGAACAAAGAGTCTGAAGCACTGTAGCCATGCCCCATCCGGCAAGACTGCCCCACGAAGCAACGTTCGATGGTGGTGTTGTCCGTGATGGAGGACCCGCTGCAAATGATGAAATCGTCGGCAATCACGCCGTGGCCGATGGTGACCGGAGCCGTGAGATTGCTGTTGATGCTGCCGTTCCTGAGGCGGCTTACCCCGAAGATGTCGGCCCCGTCCCCAATCTTTACGCCGCTGATGAGGCGGGTGTTGCGGATGGAGACCTGGTTGCCGATGCGGCCCCTTTCGGAACACTGGGCGTTTGCATAATCATCTATCAGGGCGTTCAGGCGGGAGATCACCTCCGGATAGTGGCGGTACATGGCCAGCACATAGGCGGTCTGGGCACTGAGCCGGTCGTAGATTTTCACCTCACGGCCACCCGTCTCGTTTAGCACGGAGACTTCCACCCCGTTTCCGAAACGGCAGGGCCCGTCTGTAAGGATGATGTCCACGTTCTCTATATAGCTGTCGTGGCCAATGTCGTAATTGGCAATATAATCCGTGATGTTCTCCACCAGGGAGTCGTCTCCCACGGACACATTGTGAAGCGTGGCGTTCCGGAGGCCGGAATGTTTCTTGAGGCCGCCAGGGAGGGTGAATTCCGCACGGAAGCGGCCAAAGCGGACCTGTCCCGAGAAACGGACATTGCGAATATACTGAAGAGAATCCGGATCCGAAGTTTCCACTTTGTTCCAGTCTTCCGATTTGCATCCGCGTTCCACGAGAAGTTGGACTTGTTCCGCGGACAAAGGTCTATATTCCATACTCAACTACATAATACCTTCAAATATAGTGTTTTTTCTCAAAATATGCAAAAAGACCTTTATAATATACAAAAAGGAGACCGGCCCAAAGGATTCAGGCTAAGAATCTTTTGGGCCGGCCCTTTTCCTTGAAACAGGAAGGATCCGTTACCAGTCTTCGCTCTGTTTCAGCTTGCCTTCCAGCGTGGTAATGTCATCGGCAGGGATAGGCATGCAGTAGTAGTTCTTGGCCACATGGCACTTGGCGAACTTGGAAAGGACCTTCTGCTCGCTGTCATAGTAGGCATTCATCTCGTCCTGATAAATACCCCAGCGGGCCAGGTCGAAGAAGCGGTGGCCTTCCATACCCAGCTCCAGGCGGCGTTCGCGGCGAAGGGCGGTCCAGGCCTCCTGTGCAGAGAGGGAGGCGGGATACAGGCCGATCCGATAGGTGCCGGCGGCATTGGCCTGGGTGGAGACCACATTGCCTGCATTGTCCATCACTTCCAGGGTATAACCGGAGCCTTCGTTGGCGACATAGCTCTTCTGGGCGCGTTCACGAACCTTGTTGATATAGCTCACGGCGGTGGCTACATCGCCGGTCTTCAGGCAGGCTTCCGCATACATGAGGTAGAGGTCGGCCGTACGGATCATGTGGAGGTTCTTGGCCGTTGTCATCGGATAACCGGTAATGGCGAGAGAACCGAAGTCCGCTTTCTTGGGATCATACTTCTTCTCCAGGTAATATCCCTGGTTGGAGGCGTCACGAACCCAGCCAGCCACGTTTTCCGGAATACCATAATCCCAGAAAGGAACGCCGAAACGGCCCACTGCCACATCCACGCGGGGATCCATGGCCACAGTGAGGTCGGTGGTGACATTCTGGCCGTCAGCCGATGTGGAAACAGGATTCATGGAGCGGAAATCGGCGCGGGGAAGTCCCTTGGCGTCCACGGCGTAATTCATGGCCATGTCGTTGGTGGCAGCCAGGAAGCCCCAACCGCCCTGTCCGGTCTTGCCCACCAGGAAGGTGACGTAGAAGTCGGCCGTGTTCATGGCGGTACCTGCAATGGTGGTCTGGATGTCCAGCACGCTCTCTCCGGTCCAGTCGGACTGACCGGCCACCCAGAGCTGCTCGTAGTTGTCGTTGAGGGCGAACTTCACTCCCTTGGCATTCATACCGTTGTCAATCACGTCCTTGAGGAGGGTCTTCACCTCGTTCCAGTTGGCGGCGCTGTCCTCCGTACCGTTGTGTCCGGTATAAGGAGAAGCGTGATAGAGTTTCACCTTGGCAAGCAGCGCCTTGGCGCCCCACTTGTTAAAGCGGCCGTAAGCACCGGTGTTGCTCCAGGTGGCAGGAAGGTTCTCCACTGCATATTCCAGGTCTTCGATAATCTTGTCCCAGATGTACACATACTGTCCGTTTTCATCGATGTTGCCCTGCTTGGGATCCGTGGCGGATTCGTAGGCCTCGGTGGAAATATACGGCACGGCTGCGCCGAAGGTCTTCACCAGTTCGAAATGGAAGATGGCGCGGAGCATTCTGGCCTGGGCGGTCACCTCCAGATACTGGTTCTTGGCCTCACCCTGAACGGCGGAAAGTTCATCCTTGCAAATCTCCGCCTCATGCAGAACTGCGTTCGGACGGCTGATACGGTCGTATTCAGAAGCCCAGTGGTCTGAAACTGCGGCATTGTCATTGGAGATTTTGAACTCCTCTACTGACTGCAGCGGCGGTTGGTCGGAATACATGGAGCCCTTGTTGGCGTCTCCGGCCAGCATATCGCCCCATACCCAGTTGGTAATGGAGTTGTTGTAGTTGGACCAGAAGGAGCGCGGGGCATAGAGAGCGGCGTATGCGCCGGTAAGGAGCATGTCTACACCGTCCGGATTGGCCAGCGTGGCTTCACCTACGGAACCCACCGGCTCGATTTCCATGAAATCCTTGGAACAGGACGCGAAGGAAACGGTCAGGACTGCAGCCAATAATACGTATGATAATATCTTTTTCATTGTCTGTATCGTTTAATTTAGAACTGGACATTCACACCCACAAGGATCTGACGAGGCATACCGTAGGAACCGGAGTCGATACCCTTGCTGATATCGGAGGCCGGCATGACTTCCGGATCCAGACCGGAGTATTTGGTGATGGTGAACAGGTTGGAGCCCTGCAGGTAGAACCGGACCTTCTGGAGACCGCCGATCAGGGAAGTAATCCTGCGAGGCAGGGAATATCCGAGGGTGAGGGTCTGCATACGGAGGTAAGAGCCATCCTCCACATAGTTGGAATGGGAGACGGAAGTGTTCTCCGCACCGTCGTAAGAGGTTCCGGCCCACATCGGATAGGTTCCGGAAGCATTGGAGACCGGATCCCAGGACAGGTCGCGGCGCCTTGCGGAATAGGCGGCGCCCAAGCCGCCGTACATGGTGAAGTACTCGTATGCCTTGAAGAGCTCGTTTCCGAGTGAGAAGTACAGATAGGTGGCCAGATCCCAGTTCTTCCAGGTGAGGCCGAGGTTTACACCGCCGGTAAGGTCCGGATGCGGGTTGCCGATGATGGTACGGTCGTCGGCGTCGATGACACCGTCCCCGCTCACATCCTTGAATTTGTAACGGCCCACCCAGTTCTGGGCGACAGCCGTTGTAAGTTCGGATTCGCCGTAGGGAACGACCTTGTAACTCATGACGTCATCCACGCTGGTATAGATACCGTCTACCTGATAGCCGTAGAACATGCCGATGGGCTGGCCCACCATGGTGATGTTGGTGTTGGAGATACGGTTGTGGCTGCCGAAGATGGAGGAAGAGCCCAGCTTGGTCACCTCGTTGCGGTACCAGGAAAGGTTCGTGTTGATGCTATAGCCGAAGTCGCCGATCTTGTCGTTCCAGCCGAGGCTGAAATCAATACCGACATTCTTCATGGAACCGATGTTCATGTTCGGCTTGGTAGCCTGGCTGGCCTGGCTGGAGAAGTTGGCCGGAACCAGCATGTCGTCGGTGGTCTTGATGTAGAAGTCCAGGGCGGAGCTGAGCCGGAAGTCAAAAGCGGTGAGGTCGTAACCCACATTGAGCATCTTGGTGGTCTCCCAACGGGCATCCACGTCGCCGAGGGAACCGATACCGTAACCGGTGGAGGCGCCGGAGTCGCCGCCGTCAATAGGATAGTTGTACACATAGCTCCAGTCGGCGACGCCGGTCACATACTGGTAGGCCCAGTTGTAGGCACCGATGTTGGAGTTACCGGAGGAACCGTAACCGGCACGGAGCTTGAGGTCGTTGACCCAATTGACGTTCTTCATGAAGGGCTCGCTGGAGACACGCCATCCCAAGGAGACGGACGGGAAAGTACCCCAGCGGTGGTTGGCGGAGAACTTGGAGGAAGCATCCCGGCGGACCGTGACGGTTGCCAGATACTTGTCCATGTAGGAATAGTCCGCCCTGCCGAAGAGACCGAACATGGAAGTGAGGGTCTGGTAATAGGAGCTGTTGGTCTGGTAGTCGGCTGCACCGTTGCTGAGCGTCCAGGTATTGGGGTCGGACTCGAAGGTGTAGTTACGACGGCTGCCGCTCATGCCGCGGCCGATGCCCTCCCGGAGAGCCTCCGTACCGGCCATGACCGTAAATTTGTGCTGGCCGATGCTCTTGTTGTAAGTGGCCGTGTTGGTCCACTGCCAGGAAAGGGCCCAGTTTCCGCTCTCGGAGAAAGTGTTGAAAGCGCTGCCTTCCTTGTTGTCCATGTTGTTGCGTTCCGACATGGAGATGCTCCAGCCTCCGTTCAGGCGGGTGGAGAATTGCGTACGGATGGAAAGGCCCTGAATCCAGGGATCCTTCAATTCTGCGAAAACGGCGGCCTGGATCCGGGCGTTCCGGGTCCAGTCTCCGGCGGCGCGGGCCACCATGGCGGCGGCGGAAACGGAACGTCCGCCGTTGAGGGCCGTAGAACCGGCGAATTCACCGCCTACGTTGTAAACGGGCACCCAGGGCTGGGTCATGTACACAAGCGCCAGGGCGTTCTGGTCCTGCCATGCACCACCCCGCTCACCGGAGATGTTCATCGCGGAAAGGTTGATGTTCTCTCCCAGGGTAAAATGCTTGGAAGGATTGAAAGTAGCGTTGGAACGGAGGGTGAAACGCTCGAAGGAGGAGTTCTTCACGGTACCGTCGAAGTTGGAGTAGCCGAGGGATACGGAGTACATACCCTTGTCGCTGCCACCCTGCATGGAAAGCTCGTGGTTCTGAACTTTACCGGTACGCATGATTTCCTTATACCAGTCTGTACCCTTGCGGGCTTCGGCCTCGCTGTAGCCGTCTTTGAGCATCTGGTAATAGGCGGAACGGGAATAGGAGTTGGAACCGTTGGACTGATAAGCGGCTTCCCAGGCCTCGATGGAGCCGAATTCCTTGATGATATCTTGCTCGGAATAACCGGCAGGCAGAATGGCGTAAGGCATCTTGAGGTTGCCATAGGCGCCGAACTGGGCGTCTACAAGCGCAGAAGTGGGAACATTCCTGTATTTGCTGGCATTTTCCATACCGTAGCCCACGAATTCCATGGATTCCCAGGCATCCAGCATGCTGAAACCCTTGTTGGCCACCTGGGCGATACCGCCGTAGCCATTGTAGGAAACGCGCACCTGGCCGCTGCGGGAGCCCTGCTTGGTGGTGACGATGATAACGCCGTTTGCACCCTTGGCGCCGTAGATAGCCGTCGCGGAGGCGTCTTTCAGGACCTGGAAGGATTCGATGTCGTTGGGATTCACGGAAGTGAGGTCTACACCGGATACGCCGTCCACTACGATGAGCGGGTCTGAACCGTTGACGGACCCGACACCACGGATACGGATGGTAGTTCCTGCACCGGGAGCACCGGTCGTGGATACATACACACCGGCAGCCTTGCCCTGGAGAGCTTCCGCTACGGAAGCCACCGGAACTGCGGCCAGTTCATCGCGGTCTACGACGGCGATGGAACCGGTGATGTCCTTCTTGGACTGAGTACCGTAACCGACGACAACCGATTCGTTCAGGATCATGTTGTCCTCCGAAAGGGTTACATAAACAGTCGCTTGGTTGGGAGCCAGAATGATTTCCTGGGTCTTGTAACCAATAAAGGATACCTCAAGCGTTGCTCCGCTGGGAACGTTGGGAATGACAATCTGGCCATTCTCGTCGGTGATACCACCGGTCGTGGTTCCCTTGATGACAACCCCGGCTCCCATTACGGGCCCGAGATCATCGGAAACAACGACGGTAATATTCCTGCTCTGCTGGGCGGCAGCCAATGCTGCGCCGCTGGCAGTTCCCGTGGCAGAAGCGGCCAAAGGGAAGCACATGGCAACACAAAGCGCTGTCATGCATGGGAATAGAAAATGATGCTTCATCTGTTTAGTTTGTTTTAGGTGTTAATTATGGTTGCTTTCTTGGATTGAAAACACGACAAATTTAAATAAAAAAATCAAAAAATGAAAATAATATATCAATCAAACAACCACAGGTTTTTAAAATTTTTAAATATATCTGCATAAATTGCAACTTCACTATTTCATGGGATTATTGACAATCTTGTTTTTCTGCTACAGAAATGATAACTTTGTACCTTCGGAACAATGAAATTATTCCTTTAGAATAAACTTGGCAGATGAAACAATGGCACAACGAGTCGTTATAACCGGCATGGGCATCTGGTCCTGCCTGGGCAACACCCTGGAACAAGTGAGGGATTCCCTTTATTACGGGAAGTCCGGAATCGTGCTGGACCCGGAGCGCAAAACCATGGGATTCCGCTCCGGCCTCACGGGGCTGGTCCCCAAGCCGGAACTGAAAGGGGAGCTCCCCCGCTCCCAGCGCGTATACATGCCGGAACCTGCCCAATATGCGTACTGCGCCACCCGGGACGCCCTGCGCCAGGCCAAGATAGACCAGGATTATCTGGACAGCCACGAAGTGGGCCTCCTCTACGGGAACGACAGCACGGCCGACGCCGTTTACAAGTCCATCGCCAAGATTGTGGAGAAAAAGGACACCATGCTCTGCGGAAGCGGCGCCATCTTCCAGTCCATGAACTCCACTGTAACCATGAACCTGGGGGTAATCTTCCGCCTGAAGGGCATCAACCTCACGGTTTCCGGAGCCTGCGCCAGCGGATCCCACGCCATCGGCCTGGGAGCGCTCCTGATCCAGGACGGGCTGCAGGAGATGGTGGTGTGCGGCGGCGCACAGGAAGTGAACATGGCCGCAACCGCCTCGTTTGACGGCATTTCCGCTTTCTCCATGCGGGAGTCGGATCCCGCGGCCGCCAGCCGTCCCTTCGACCGGGACCGGGACGGGCTCGTCCCCGGCGGCGGCGCTGCCACCGTTATCCTGGAAAGTTATGAATCGGCCGTGAAACGCGGGGCGCCCATCCTGGCCGAAGTGCTGGGATACGGCTTCTCCGCCAACGGAGACCATATTTCCTCCCCCAACGTGGACGGTCCCGCCCGCTCGCTGCAGATGGCCATCCGCAGGGCGGGGGTTAAACTGGAAGAGATAGGCTATGTGAATGCGCACGCCACTTCCACGCACGTGGGAGACGCCAACGAGGCCAAGGCCCTGCTGCGTGTTTTCGGCGAAAAAACGGTTCCCGTCACTTCCACCAAGAGCCAGACCGGCCACGAAATGTGGATGGCGGGGGCTTCGGAGGTGGTGTATTCCATCCTGATGATGAAAAACGGCTTCATAGCGCCCAATATCAATTTCGAGCACCCGGACGAGGATTCCTGCCACCTGTGGATTCCGTCCACCCGCCTGGACTGCCGCTTCGACACGTTCCTGTCCAATTCCTTCGGCTTCGGCGGGACCAACTCCAGCCTGGTTATCAAGAATGCCTGACGCCGTAGTAATAGGGTCCGGACTGGGCGGTTTGGTGTGCGCCAGCATCCTTTCCAGGAACGGGTACCGGGTGACGGTGCTTGAGAAAGGGGCGCAGGCCGGCGGCTGCCTCCAGTCGTTTGTCCGGGGAGGGATCCGCTTCGACACCGGCTTCCACTCCGTGGCCGCGCTGGCTCCGGGAGAACCCTTGTATCGGGTATTCAAGCCCCTCGGACTGATGGACCTTCCCTGGAAAAAAGTGTCTTCCCCGGACGAGGTTGTAGTGGAAGGGGTTCCCCATTTCCTGCCCAAACCCGCCGAACTGCCGGAGCTGCAGCGGCTGGCTCCGCTGGCTTACGACATCGGCATGGATTTTTCTGAGACCGCGGCTCTGAGCGCCCTCGGGTGGCTCCGCCGCTCCGGACTGGACGAAAAAGTGCTGCTTGGAGCCAGGCTCCGGCTGCAGTCTCCCCTGGAAGAGGTCTCCCTGCATGAATACGCGCATATCACCTACCATTTCCTGAACGGAAGCTGGCGCCTGGAGGGTGGCGGAAAAGTGCTTGCCGACGCACTTGAGGCCGATATAAGGGCCCGGGGCGGCTTTGTGCTCACCCGGAAAGAAGCGGTGGAGATAAACCCGGACGACACCGGGACCTGCTGCCGGGTGCGCTGTGCCGACGGAAGCGTTTACGAGGGCATTGTGGTATCCGACATCCATCCCTTGCTCACTGCGGCGCTGGTGAAACCGCGGCTGCGCTCCTCCTACCTGAAGCGCCTTTCGGTCCTAAGGAACGGAAATGGCATTTTCACTACTTATATCAAACTGAAACAGAAAAAGATACGCTTCCAGGACCACGCCATCTCCATCGACGGGATGCTGGTGCACTTCGGCTCGGCCGACGAGGAGGGTTATGCCCTTTCCGTAGACCTGATGCGCCAGGTGGACGGGCCCGTGCAGGACCGGGAAGCCTTCGCACAGGACTGCATCCGGAAGGCGTCGGTCCGCTTCCCGGAACTGGAAGAGTCGGTAGAGGCCTTTTGGACCAGCACCCCGGAAACCTGGCAGCGCTTCACGGGCTCTCCGGGAGGGTCGGCCTATGGCATTCTCAAAGAGTATAAGCGACTTAGCGTCTGCGTAGTATCGCCCCGCACTCCCCTTCCCGGCCTGTACCTCACAGGACAGAACCTGGGGCTGCACGGCGTGCTTGGGGTGAGTTATACGGCGGTCAGGACCTGCTCTGTAATCCTGGGGGCCCAGGTAATCAACGAAATGTTTAACTTTGCATCATGAAATACGCATTAGTCACCGGAGGTAGCCGGGGAATCGGCCGGGCCGTTTGCCAGAAGCTTTACCAGATGGGCTACGAGGTGCTCATCAACTACGTATCCAACACTGCCAGGGCGGAAGAAACCCTGGCCCTGATTGAGGGGCACGGAGAACTGATGCGCTTCGATGTGGCCGATGCAGAGGCGGTTACATCGGCCCTGGGCGCCTGGCAGGCCGCCCATCCCGAAGAATACATAGAGGTGCTGGTGAACAATGCCGGCATCCGGCGCGACAATCTCTTGATCTGGATGGAAAAGGCCGATTGGAAAGCCGTGCTGGACACCACCCTGGACGGGTTCTACAATGTGACGCACGCCGTCCTGCAGCCCATGCTGCTGCACAAATACGGCCGAATCGTCAATGTCACTTCCCTCAGCGGAATCAAGGGGCTCCCCGGGCAAACCAACTATTCGGCCGCCAAGGGTGGCCTTATTGCCGCCACCAAGGCCCTGGCCCAGGAAGTGGCCCGCAAGAAAGTGACCGTCAATGCCGTGGCGCCCGGTTTCATCCGCACCGACATGGTAGAAGGGCTGGATGAAGCCTCGCTGAAAAAAGACATCCCCGCCGCCCGTTTCGGGAATCCGGAGGAAGTGGCCGCCCTGGTGGGCTTCCTGGCCTCTCCGGACGCTTCCTACATTACGGGAGAAGTCATCTCCATCAACGGCGGGCTCTACACCTGAAACAAAAAAAACACCCTCCGAATTTCTTCGAAGGGTGTCCTAAGAACCGCAGCTACCTACTCTCCCACCTGGTGGGGCAGTACCATCGGCGT
>ERZ842401.3385-NODE-3385-length-19892-cov-3.139941_pt1 | contig 19892 bp, 14 predicted proteins | sample MGYA00521270_ERZ842401 | MGnify/ENA primary metagenome ERZ842401 (study PRJEB31892, sample SAMEA3878208) | bioreactor metagenome | biome: Moose rumen | place: Sweden | collected 2011-10 | study: EMG produced TPA metagenomics assembly of the PRJEB12797 data set... | reverse complement strand
GGTGCGGCTCTACTTCGGTTTGGTGCTGGGCAGCCTGTTGTTTACCATGTACGTGTTGTGGGCGGAGGAAATCCCGCGGTTCTGGGTGATGCTGATCGTGTGGGGCGCAGGGCTGGCATCCGCGGTCATGATGGGTTTTTCGCCGACGATGTTCGATTCGGGACCGCGGACCATGTTGTTTTTCTGCTTTGCCATGATGGTGGTGGCGGGGATGTGTGTCCATCAGGATAGGGAAACGATCAGAAGGCTTCCGCAGGAGACAAGGCGATTTTATCATTGCGCGGGGGCAGTGTGGATCGGCGCGAGCGTGATCAATGAGCTGGCGTTTATTGCGGGATTTATCAAGAATACGTAGCATGAGCACGCAGAAGAGTATTTAAGAAAGCGCTGGCGATAAGAATAGATAAATATAGATAATGGCGCAGGGGGTGTAAATATGTTGTTGATCAAAAACGGTTATATGATCGACCCGAAATCGGGCAGGGAAGGGAATCTTGACCTGCTGATCGAAGGGGACAGAATTGTGAAGATCGGCAAAGCCGGTGAACGGGAACTGGAGAATGCAGGTAAAGCGGCAGAGTGTCTGGTGATGGATGCAAAGGGGCTCATCGTGGCGCCCGGGCTCGTGGATGTGCATGTGCATTTCAGGGATCCGGGCTTTACGGATAAGGAAGATATCATTTCAGGTGCGCGAGCAGCTGCGAAGGGTGGTTTTACAACGGTCGTGATGATGGCCAATACCAACCCTCATATTGATAATGCAGAAACTCTGGCGTATGTGTTGGAGAAAGGCAGGCAGACGGGGATTCATGTGCTCGCCTGTGCCAATGTCACGAAGAAAATGCAGGGAAAAGAGCTCACGGACATGGAGCTGTTAAGAAGTAAAGGAGCGGCAGGCTTTACGGATGACGGAGTTCCCATTCTGAGTGAAGCGGTCGCAAGGGAAGCGATGATCAGGACTGCCAGGTTGAATGTTCCTGTCAGTTTCCATGAGGAGGATCCGAAATTTATAGGAAATAACGGAATAAACAAGGGCAAGGCAAGCAGCCATTATGGGATCGATGGCTCAGACAGAGAAGCGGAGATTACTATGGTGGACAGGGATTTAAAGCTTGCGCTGGAAACCGGAGCGATCATTGATATTCAGCATATCAGCGCAAAGGAGAGCGTGGAACTGGTGAGACAGGCGAAGAAAAAAGGCGCTGAGATTCATGCGGAGGCAACCCCTCATCATTTCACCCTGACAGAGGATGCCGTCATTCGTTATGGTACGTTCGCAAAGATGAATCCTCCGCTCAGGGAGGAGGAAGACCGGCTGGCAATCATAGAAGGACTTACGGATGGGACCATTGATCTGATCGCCACGGATCATGCGCCTCACACAAGGGAAGAAAAAGACAAACCCATCACACAGGCGCCCAGCGGGATTATCGGTCTGGAGACGGCGTTGGCGTTAGGCATCACGGAACTGGTAGATAAGGGAGCTCTTTCTCTGATGAAGCTGCTCGAAAAGATGACGATCAATCCCGCAAAAATGTATCGGCTGGATGCGGGTTACCTGGCAGAGGGAGGACCTGCGGATCTGATCCTGATTGACAGAGAAGCAAAATTTATCGCGGGAAATTATTTATCCAAGGCGGTGAACACGCCGTTTACCGGTTGGGAACTTACAGGCCGTGTGGTGAGGACAATCTGTGCGGGAAAAACCGTTTTTGAGGGATGATAAGGAGGATATGATGAGCCACAACAGAGAACAATTTCAATCAGACAAAAAACTCAAGCGGAAAGTATTGGCGAGAGTGATCTCACAGAAAGAAATTGCCCCGAATATATTTGATATGAGGCTGGAGACGGAACTTGCCAAAGAAGCTAAGCCGGGTCAGTTTATCGGGGTTTATACAAAAGATAGAAGTATGCTTCTTCCGCGTCCTATCAGCATCTGTCTTTCAGATGGGGAGAAAAACCAGATCCGTATTGTATACAGAGTGGCAGGGCAGGGGACAAAAGAATTTTCTGCTTATCGGCCGGGTGATGACGTGGAAATTTTGGGAGTATTGGGAAATGGATTTCCGCTGAAAGAATCCAGAAAAGTTTTTCTGATGGGAGGCGGCATTGGAATCCCGCCGATTCTCGGACTGGCAGCAGCGCTTGCGGGGCAGAAAGATAAGTCAGAGTCACATATCATTCTGGGATATCGGGATGACTCCATGTTTTTAAAAGAAGAATTTGAACAATACGGCACTGTGCATATTGCCACAGAGGATGGCAGTTTCGGCACAAAGGGGAATGTGATGGATGCCATCAGGGAACAGGGACTGGGCGCAGACATTATTTACGCCTGTGGTCCTATGCCGATGCTTCGGGCGATCAAAAACTATGCGGAAGAAAAGAACATTCCGGCCTATATTTCCCTGGAAGAGAGGATGGCCTGCGGCGTAGGGGCCTGCCTGGGATGTGTGGTGAAGACCAGGGAGATCGATCATCACTCCCATGTCAACAATGCCAGGATCTGCACGGATGGTCCGGTGTTTGAAGCAAAGGAGGTGGAAATCTGATGAATACACAGGTGAAAATTGCAGGTGTCACATTCAAAAATCCCGTAATGACAGCATCAGGAACCTTTGGATCCGGTATGGAATATGGAGAATTTGTGGATTTAAACAAACTGGGAGCTGTGGTGACAAAGGGGGTATCCAATGTTCCATGGCCGGGGAATCCCACGCCGAGAGTTGCTGAGGTTTACGGGGGAATGCTGAATGCCATCGGACTCCAGAATCCGGGGATTGACGTATTCCTTGAGAGAGATATCCCATTTTTAAAACAGTATGACACGAAGATCATCGTTAACGTATGTGGAAAAAGCATCGAAGATTATGTGGAGGTTGTGGAAAAGTTGGGAGAGGAACCTGCGGTGGCCATGCTGGAGATCAATGTTTCCTGCCCCAATGTCAAGGAGGGAGCCATTGCTTTTGGTCAGAAGGCAGATGCGTTGTCTGAGATCACCTCAAAGATCAAAAAGTATGCAAAGCAGCCCGTCATCATGAAACTCAGTCCGAATGTGACAGATATCGGTGAGATGGCTAAAGCTGCGGAAGCAGCCGGAGCGGATGCCCTTTCCTTAATCAATACGATCACCGGAATGAAGATTGATATCCACCGGAAAAAATTTGTTTTGGCCAACAAGACCGGGGGACTCAGCGGCCCTGCCATCAAGCCGGTGGCAGTGCGTATGGTGTATCAGGCTTCCCATGCGGTGAAAATTCCGGTTATCGGAATGGGAGGGATCTCCAATGCGGAGGATGCCATCGAGTTTATTCTTGCAGGTGCGTCGGCTGTAAGCGTTGGAGCCATGAATTTTGTCAACCCCTATACGACGGCGGAGGTCGTTGAGGGGATCGAGGACTATATGAGAGAAAACGGAGTGGAAGATATCACGGAACTGATCGGGGCTGTGGCAGATGATCAATAAGCTTCTGAGATGAAATCATCTGTTGGATTTTCAAATTAATGTGATACCGGGTTCTTATTTTAGAGCAACCTTCATATATATACTTATACCAGTATATTTATGGAGGTTTTTATTTTGGAACTGATAAAGAAGAATATACATATGGATCGGATAAAGTCGGAGGCTGTCAGACAGTTTACGATCGAGGACGATATGAACATTCCGGAAAATAAACCAGACATCAATAATCTGAGCATGCAAAAAGGCATGATCGTGATCGACGAGGTCAAAGCTGGAAATGACTCGGTGAATGTCAGAGGAGCACTACGGTTTGCGATTCTGTATCATACTTTGGAGAATGGCAGCAGGCTCGTCTGTCTGGAAGGAAGGATACCTTTTGATGAGAAGATAAATATGCAGGGGATCACGGTGATGGACAGCGTGGAGGTGTCAGGGGAAATCGAGGATCTCACAGTGGAGATCATCAATTCCAGAAAGCTGAGTCTTCGGGTTCTGGTCACCTTAAATGCCCAGGCGGAGGAGCTGTATGACGAAGCCGCGCCCATAGGGCTGTCCGGTGCAGAAGATGTTGAATATCGCAGATTTCCGGTGAAGCTTGCGCAGATCGCCATTTGCAAAAATGATATTTTCCGCATCAAAGATGAAATACAGCTCCCGCAGAGTTATCCCAATGTCTATCAGATCCTGTGGAGCGATGTGACGCTGGGGGATGTGGAATTTAAGCTTTTGGATGAGACGATTTCCGTGCAGGGGGATGTCACACTTTTTCTGCTGTATGAGGGGGAGGGAGAGGAGAGACCTATCCGCTATTATGAAACAACCTTTCCCTTTAATGGATCCATTGAATGTCACGGCTGCAAAGAAGGGATGCTTCCTGATATCCGGTACAAGCTGAGCCAGCAGGATGTCTCCGTCAAACCGGATTTGGATGGGGAGGAGCGATGTGTCGGCGTTGAGCTGGTAATGGATGTGAAGATACATGTGTACGACGAGGAAGAAATTGAATTGATTACGGATGTATACGGCGTTGCCTCAGAGGTAATGACGGATAGCCGGGCTGCACAGCTCAGACAGCTTCTTTTGCATGTCACAGGCAAGAATAAAGTGACAGATCATATCAAAACGACAAACAGTTCCGGAATTCTGCAGCTTTTGCACAGTGGGGGCAAGGTAAATCTGGATCGAAAAGAAGTGGTGGAGGACGGATTGCTTCTGCAGGGAAGTCTTACGGTGGATGTATTGTATATCACGGGAGATGACGAAAACCCTTATGCAAATGTCAGAGCTGAGATTCCTTTCAGTCTCACACTGGAGGTCCCGGGGATTACGCCGGACGATATCTATCAGGTGAGCGGTGAGGTAGAGCAGCTGCAGGTGACCATGCTGGATGGTGAGGAGATGGATGTAAAGGCAGTGCTTTCATTCTCTACCGCCGTATTTCATCAGATTCCAGTTGCCATGATCAGTGATGTCAAGATCGGGCAGTTAAATCCGGAGATACAGGGAGCGCTCCCTGGAATGGCGGTTTATTTTGTGAAAAAAGGGGATAATCTCTGGAGTATTGGGAAAAAATACTATGTTCCGGTAGAAAAGATCCGGGAGGTCAACGGGTTGGAGGCTGACGATCTGAATGTGGGACAGAAACTGTTGATCGTGAGATGATACGATCTGAAAAAAGAGGATCCTTCCGCAATGGAACGATCCTCTTTTTCTACGAAAAAATGTCAACAAGGAGCGTGTCTTATCTGTCACTGCTCTGTGACGATGCCTGCTTCCTGCGCAAGCTTGTCAAATTTTTCCATCACAGCATCATAAGTCTTCTGTGAAATCTCAGGCAGATCACCGCCCCAGGTCTTTCCAGCTTTTTCATAGCCTTTCTTGAATGCTTCACGCATTTCTTCAATCTTATCCGGGTCGCCCCCAGTGAGAGCAGTTGCAAACTGGATGATGCGATCAGAGGTCTTGTTTACACCCCAATATCCGTCCTCTGAAATATCCTCCTGAGCCTGAGCCTTGGTCGCGGGATCCACCGTGAAGTTGCCTTCCTTGAGGAAAGACCAGATGTCGGTAGCATTTCCGTAAGTGGTTGCCTGTTTGGTGATCAGTTTTTCTACTAGTTCCTTTAACTGGGAAGTGCGCGCTTCTGTCTCCGCTTTCAGTTTATTGATCAGATCGGTATCAGCTTTATAAGTTTTTTTAGCTGATTCGGCTGCTTCCGTTTTTGTGGAGGGCTCGTAGACCACACCACTTTCCTCCGATTTGGAAGTGGAAGCTTTTGCTGTTGCTGCTGTTGTTCCGGCTGCCTTTTCTTCCTTCTTGACAGTGTCTGCCGCTGAAGTCTGGTAAGCATATGCCGAAGCCTGTGTCGATGTAATTCCGTTTACACTCATAGTCTCCCTCTTTCCGGCAAAATTGCCTTTTTTATTCCGCATCATCCGTGACGCGGTCAAGCTTTGAGTCAGATACAATAACTGGTCTGACACTTTCAGTTATTATATTTATCGGCATAAATACAAAGAACTTTAGAGGGAAAATTTATGTCATGAAGATTGCTAAAAATTTTTTGAAATTAAGTAGACAAATAAAAATAATTGTGATAAATTATAAACAAGGATTTTCTAGAGAAATTCCTCATTTCTTCATATGGAAAGAGTCCTTCTGCAGGGCTCGAATCATTGGCTTATTCAGCCGGTTTATCCTTTGTGCTGCATTTTTATGAGAGAACCTATAGGAAATTGTAAAGGAAACTTTATTCTGGAGGGAAAAATATGACATATGAAGAATTCAAGAAAGAATTATACCGAAATATCTCCCAATTGGGAATTCTGAAATATAAAGAAATTATCATGTTTGAAAAAAGAAAAAATCTCGTGGACAGAAGAAATGTTGATCTGATCAAGGAAATAAATTATTGCAGGTACGGAATGAGAAGTATCCTGATCGATGAAGATCTTCTGTGCATTGTATGGTCGGAACATGGGAAGCGCAGATATAAGTTCTGGTCTGTAGCTGAATTATATAAAGATTATCTGAGAACCGGATGGAATGATCTGATTCCGGAGATTATTTCCAAACTTGAAAATGATTCCTATGATAAAAACAGGGAAAGATTGATCCTTAGACCTGTCAATTATGTGAATCATACAGAGGAGCTTTTAAATTGTGTGTTTTGGGGAATCGGAGACAGCATTGCCCTGGTTTTGTATGATGTTATCCGGGAAGATCGTGCCGAGAACTATATGGTAAAGGTGAACCGGGAAATGATGGAGAGTTGGGGAGTTTCAGAATACAGTGTTCTCTGGGATGCGCTTTTAAATACCAAAAAAAGAATGCCGCCCCGGCTCTTCCATGCAGAAGGGTTGAAGAGATACTGGTTTCAAGGCGAAGAAGGAGTTTTCATGCCGGATGACGGTGAGATCAGTATACAGGTCAATGGAAACAACCGGGAGGAGCGGGCAAACGGCTATCGTCTGACCACATCCTTAAGGTTTGGGGGTGCGATTGCCTTGTTCTATCCGGGAGTGAAGGAACAGATCGGGAATCTGTTAGGGTCGGATTATTATGTGGGTCTTCTGCACACGGATGAAGTGATGATCTACCCGGTTGTCAACCGGGCCACGGAGTGCCTGAGAAAGAGGATCAGAAAGGCAAGTTTGTTTGTCGATGACAAATATATGCTGAGCAGCTCCATATTCCGGTATAGTGTTGCAAGAAATGAGCTGATTGAGATTTGAACATGCATAACCGGGCGGTGCTTTTCATAGAATGTAAAAAAGATTCCCGGGGGATTTCTTTTGAAAGACTATATTGAAGAGCGTGCTGTCAGCATTGCGAATTTCATCATTGAGAGCAACGCAACGGTGAGGCAAGCGGCAAAGACCTTCAATGTCAGTAAAAGTACTGTACATAAAGATTGTGCGGACAGACTTAAAAGTATTAATCCTACGCTGGCTAAGGAAGTCAGAAAAGTGTTGGATGTGAATAAGGCGGAGAGGCACATTCGCGGAGGCATGGCTACCAAAGAAAAATATCTCCACAAACAGGAGCTGCAGAACGAGTAAAAAAGATCCGGCAGACAGCTGTCTATCAGACTGTATGCCGGATCTTTGACTGCCGCCCGGCGGCAGAATCAGATTTAGAGAGTGCCGGATTTTTCCTGAGCGTAAATTTCCGTGATCTTTAAAATAATCTCTGTCGTTTTCTCCATAGATTGGATGCAGGCATACTCATATTTCCCATGAAAATTGGCTCCGCCGGTACATAGATTGGGACAGGGGAGTCCCAGGAAGGACAGTCTCGAGCCGTCAGTGCCGCCGCGGATGGGACAGACTTTCGGTTCCACGAGAAGGGCTTCCATGGCCTTTTTGGCGTTGTCAATCAGGTGCATATGGGAAGTCAGAACTTCGCTCATATTGTAGTAGGAATCCTTTATGGTGACCGAGGCGCAGCCTGCTCCGTATTTTTGGTTGATAAAGTCCGCGCAGGACTGGAAAAATGCTTTTTTCTGTTCAAACTTGCTGCGGTTGTGATCGCGTATGATATAATTGCAGACGCATTCTTCCACATTTCCTGTGATGTCATCCAGGTGGTAAAATCCCTCGTAGCCTTCCGTATACATGGGATTATCAAACACTGGGAGAAGGCTTTGAAATTCCATGGCGGTAAGGATCGCATTGATCATTTTTCCTTTGGCGGAGCCGGGATGCACGCTGCGTCCTTTGATGCAGAGTCTGGCACTGGCAGCATTGAAGGTTTCATACTCCAGTTCACCAAGAGCACCGCCGTCAACGGTGTAAGCGTAATCCGCGCCAAATCTTTTCAGGTCAAAAAAGTCCGGTCCCCGTCCTACTTCCTCATCCGGTGTGAAGCCGATACAGATTTTGCCGTGAATTATTTCCGGATGGGTGATCAGGTGCTCTGCGGCGGCCATAATTTCGGCGATACCGGCTTTGTCATCTGCACCCAACAGTGTCGTGCCGTCTGTGACAATCAGATCTTTCCCCTTTAACTCGGCAAGTTCTGGAAAATCTGACACCTTCATGATGACCTGCAAGGCATCATTGAGTACGATATCATTCCCGTCATAATTTGTGATGATCTTCGGCTGGACATTGGTGTCCGTGACGGCCGGTGAGGTATCCATATGGGAGATGAATCCCAGCGCGGGAGCGTTTTCGCAGCCTTTTGAGGCAGGAAGCTGAGCATATACGTAACAGTGCTCCCGATCGTAATAAACATTGTCCGCGCCCATCTTTTCAAGCTCCTTTTCAAGCATTCCGGCAAGCTGATGCTGCTTTGCCGTGCTGGGAACCTGCTCTTTGTCATCTGCTGACTGGGTGTCAATTTTGGCATAACGCAGGAAATTTTCAATTGTTTTCGTCATTAAAGCTCCTCCTTTTCCTTTTTACGGTATCATTTTACCATGAAAAAGAGCATTCCTCAATAGTGGACAAGGAGGAATCTGCCATCACTAACGTCAGGTATATGATGATCAGCGTGTTTCAAAGAGCGAATACCGATCAACGGTCGCTTGGAGAGTTGTTCTGCCTGTATGTCCAGGAAGTGGCTGAGATCACGTTTGATCATTCCATGAAACTGATCATGATCGCGCTGCTTTCAACCGTTAAGGAGTTCTTTGCTCTCACCAATGCTCAAATGGCAGAGTTTGTACAGCAATTCATCAACAACCTGCCGGCTTATCTGAGAACGCCCTTGGAGGTCTGTGCAAAGCAGTTGACGGCGGCATAATAGTATTTTTAGCGATGAAGCCATTGTAAATACTGCTTTTCACACCCTTTGGGGTGTGGGAAGTATTAGTTACATAGTTTTCAAACCGCGCCTTCGTTTCTTTTAACTCTTCCTCTGTCACATTTTCCCACTCTTCCTCTTCTACATTGTAGGAAATAAACCAGGGATTCTTTTCATTTACATACCCATCATATTTGAATCCCAACACAGGATCAAGCTTAGTGTCATTGGGAACAATCTGGTAAATAATCCATCCGCCTGCCGCAGCGCCGCCGGAATACTCATTACACAAAAATCCTATATCAAGAACATAATATCGGTTCCTGTCCCACCCGCTTACCACATGCGCCGGTTTCCTGTCCACCATGGTGTAAACATCATATACGATTCCCTTCCATTCGCCCTCGGCAATCTCTCCGATCAACAGCTCCTCAATTCCATCCTGATTAACGTCATAATAGATATATCCTGTTTTTTTCGCAGCATCCTCCCCCATTACGATGTACATGGTACTCATTTCCTCATCTTCCAGTCTGGAGGCATCCCATTTTTGTGTGATCGCATTCCTGTGCTTTTCGAGAATATCCGGATACAATTCTTCTCCCTTTGTTCCCTGCCCCCGGATAAAGGTTCCTCTATCCGCACTTGCGATGGTTTTTGCGATATCTTCCGCTGCGTCACGCAGCTTCCGGTAGTTTTCGGGCATATGATCCGGATATTTCAGAATATCATACTGTACATCGGAAGCATAACTGATGGAAATATCATAGAGCACCCCATCCGCAGTTATCATTTCACCCAGCTTTTTCTCCAGTCCTCCCGCATATTCGGATGGATTTTTAAAAGCCGACAGATGAAATACATTCCCGCCTGCACCACTTTCCTTTGATTCCTTGTCCAAAACCGTAATGGTATTTACACCGGTCTCCGTTTCATAAGTGCCGGAAAGTTCCGCAGGTATTGTGATCGAAAACAGATCACAGTGAATAATCTCCCCGGCTGTTGCCTTATTTTCAGTATCAGAAGAAGCAGGCAGCTCAACAGGAACAACGGAATCTGTTTTTTTAGTTATATTATAGGTATTTCTTTTTACATCAATTTCATATATAGTTTTATTTCCATTTAAATCTTCCAGTATGAGATCTGTTTTTCCCGCTCTCTTAAACTCTGCATCTACTTTGTAGTCTTCCAGATTTTCATCGTATTCAATATGTACCTCGCCCATTTTATCATTCTTTAAATATACTTTATAACTATTATCAAACACTACACCGGTTTCAATATCGCTTACCAAAAGAGTAGAGTTATATGTTGTTCTGTTTGCAAATGACAAGAAAGTCGCCACAATCAATATGATTATGCTTGTTATCGTTGCCGCAAGCTTAATTCTTTGATTATGAAATATAAACATGGAATACAGGAGCATTGTAATTACACAAAAGAGGGCGCTTAATAAATGATGCGGAAAAAAATATAATGTTTCTCCCAAAAATCCACTATAATGAAGTCCTAAAAACACCAACATCGGTATTAAGATCAGTAAGCCCCACCATTTATCCTTTTTCATATAATAGCCAATGAATCCCATTGGAATTGTGCAGACAGTCCATAAAATCCAAAATCTGTAATAAGTCGAAAACAAGCTGCTGTGATTTATGATATCCTGAACCAGATACACTAACGGCTGACTGATCAAAAAGAACACAAAGCATTTCAATGCTGAATCTTTTGCCGATTTACTGTTCATAATAATCAGAATCCCAAAAAGAATCCATACTTCAAATGAAATTGTGATATCCTCAAATGAAGTATCCTCTGCTATCGGAAGCATAGCCATGACAGCCGTATATACACCTGCAATCACTGCAAAAATAATTAATTTTTTCCAAGTCAGATCAATTCCACCAAATAATTTCTTTACCTTTTCCATCTTTTCCTCCCATCTTTCCACTCTATCCTTCCTTTTCACGCTCACTCACATGATTTTGCACGCAAAATCATAAATCCCTCATGAAAATCCGCTGCACTTGCGGATCTTAAACGAATGGCTTTGCCATTCGTTGGGTGAAATTAGATTTTCTTTGCGAAGGAGCCTCTGCTCCGAGCATTAGAAAATCTTTTCACCCTACCCTTTTCGCATGGCAAGTCCCGCAAAAACCGCAGCCAATATGAAAAGAAGGATTGCTTCCTGCTTTAACTTATTCTGAATCAGCCCCACACATTCCCGCATAAAAGCATTCGGCCAAAACCACCACTTTGTCCTGCTCCCTATGCCTTCCGCATCCAATCCCGCTTTCACAGCCCATATGCCGCTTCTGAAAACATGATAATTTGTAGTGGAAAAGACGGTCTTTGCATTTGGCATGCGCTCCTCAATAATTTTTTTTGAAAACTCCATATTTTCATAGGTATTTTTCGATTTCTTCTCCGCAATGACATACTCTGCCGGTACTTCGTATTCGGACAGGATATATCGTCTCATTGCCTCCGACTCAGCCATGACCTCATCGGTTCCCTGTCCGCCGGATGGAATGATGACCGCAACCTTTCCCGTGGCATTACGCTGTTTTGTCCAGAAATCAAGCGCTCTGTCTACCCGCCCCTTTAAAAGCGGTGTGAGACTTCCGTCCCTCTTGATGGCGCAACCCAGAATAATGATGAAATCCTTATCAAAAGCGGGCTTTTGTTTCACGGCATGAATGCCGCAAATGATGGAGCCTGCCAGCATACATTCAAAATATACATACACAGAGCAATAGAGATTCTCAATGACTGAAAATATCCGATATTCCAGGATAGAACCAGCAAAGCTTGAAAACGCGAAGAAATTGACAGTTTCTCCTGCAACAAGGCAGATACTCACAAGAATGCCAAGCACATTTGAAAAACGCATCCCTTCCTTAAGAGCACCACATTACTGATAATCATGGCTACGGAAAAAATTAAGATGAAGGGAAATGTGATAATCATAAATTTCGCGGATGCGGAAGCGATGCCGGAAAAGATGCCGATCATTAAAAAATCTTCCGGTGCAATCAAGGAACGCAATGCCGCGACGATCATCGGTATTCCCATTTCAAAGACAAATAGCACAAGTCCCGCAGCAAAAATTGCATTGTAGGAATACAACGCACTGCCCTGAAAATGAAAAAAATATTGCACCAGAAAATACACAATGCTTAAAAGGAACACCCCAAGTCCTGCGATCACAATCCAATCACCGCCAAAATTATACGTAGCGCTGTCATGAACCGTCATCAGTTTATCCACAGTAAAGCCGGTAAAATACAGCGATTCCCCGTTTTCATCGAGAATGGATACCCAGCTTTTCCCCACTTTCCTTGCATACACATCAAGAATGAGGTAATCACCTTTCCGGCAGATTTCACCAAAATCCACGATCCCCTCCCCTTCAACCACTTCGATTTCAAGTTTGGACGGATCATCTGTCACATAATTGATATAAAGCCTTCTGCTTCCTCTGGTAAAAAACCACCCAAACAAACAGACCAGGAACAGAACCAGAGCCGTTAATGCAATCTGATACGATAGTTTCTTTAAGTACGATCTTTTCATTTTCTATTTCCTTATCTCACTCTGATATCCGTAATTGCAACCTGATCTCCCGTCAATGCCACATATACTTTCTCAAAAGCTTCCGTGATGGTCGTAACATTTTCCGTCTCTATTCCCAGATTCCTGGTCTTTAAGATGATACGGTTATCCTTCTTCCGAAAGGTCACTTCACATTCCAACCCCTTTTTATTCGCTTCTTTCCATACATCCCATCCTGGGAATTCTTCCGTCTTTTTCATTGTGATGCTGTTGTGCGCAAATTCCGTATCACCCTCATTTTCCCCATAAAGCTTCACAAGACCATATTCCCGATAATTCTCACCGCCAACCGTTCCATCATCGGAATAAAACAAAACAAAGTAAGGGCAATGCCATACAAGCTTTGCGCCGGGAAGACTCATGGTATGAAACATAAGTCTCAGCCGGTCTTTCAGTTCTACTCCCGCCGTGGAAGCTGAACGTGGTCTGTCTGCCTGGATATTCCTGACATCCGATTCCATACGATCGATATAACTTGTGGCGCTGACAATTCTCGGAATGTCCTCCGGACCGACAGTTTCCCCGGTCTTTTCTGCGGATATGTTCTTAATGTTACAGTTTTCACCGGTAATCGCAAGATACGCAGATTTCGAACCGCTCGGAAGCGCCACGATCACTTCCTTTTCAAAGGATGGGCTGAGCATCCTTAACTTCAAATGATCCTCGTATCTTCCCATCAAAATTTCATATACCGGAGTATCAGCCTTAGAAGACGGATCATCCTCCCTGTGAATTGTTTTTTCCTCAAGCTTTCTTGCCTCTGCCTGAACACTGTGCTCGTCAAACCAGACTTCCCCATATTCCAGATACTGATAAGCCTCGATGGCTCTCTCGTTGTCGTGGACACGCCCATCGTAAGAATCAAACAAAATGACTGACGGCGCGGAGAACTCATGATCCGCATCATTTTGCAATGGACTGTACTCAAATGTGATCCGCATGATCTCATACTCGATAGGCAATCCGATGGAAATATGATCCCTATATTTATCACATGTAATACTTTTTTCAATTTTCTCCGTATCTTTCGCCGTCTTATCGCTACTGTCAGCATCAATAATCCTGATCATGATTTCCGCGAATTTCGGATCAAACTCTTCTCCGGCCCCTCTGAAAAACGATTCTCTTGCCATAAAATCCGGCTTTGCTTCACGATACCGTTTCTTCGTTGTCATGGTGACGTAGGCATCCGCAACTGCAATGATCCTGGCTATCTCAGGGATATCTTCCCCCTTTAACCCGTCCGGGTAACCGGATCCGTTGTACCTCTCATGACTAAAATGTGCGCCCACGCTAAGATATGGATACTCCGTGATACTCGACAGTATTTCGTTTCCAATGACCGGTTTTTGCTTTATGATTTCATAGTCCGATTCTCCCGGGGTGGCATCGTTTTTAATAACGCTGTCCGGGATTCCCATCAGACCGACATCGTGAAGCAATGCCGCATAATATACCTTCTCGCATTCATCAGGCGCTTTCCCGCTAAGCTCTGCAATCCTCCTTGCATATTCCGCAGTCTTTACAGATTTTCCCTTTATATACTCATCCTTTTTCTCAATGGCTGAAACAAAGGCTGTGGCTGTCTGGTCAAACAGTTTTTGCAATTTCACCTTCTCACCCTGCATATTCTGAATCTCAATTTCGTGAGCTCGTTCCACTGTCTCATTCATATCAACAAGGGCAAAAACATACAGCACGATCGCCATTCCTACAATCGAAATATTAGAAAGCGACAAGCCATAAAGAAAGATCTGCATAATGGATGCCACTCCCGGAAGAAGCGTAAACAGAATCAAGGATATCCCGATTCCTCTGTTTATACGTCTGAAATAATTGATAACCACTGAAAGCTCAAGTACAAGTATAAACAGTGGGATAAGATAACAGACCATAAACAAAGACGCCCTTTGGTAATGATTTGTTTCATCAAATGTGTAATACATTCCCGTAAACTGGGAAATGATCAACAGGACTTCGCCTATAACGACAGATGCAGACACTGCTTTAAGTCTTTTCGGCACATTGGTTAGTCCCACATCATGCACAAACAGATCCGTTATATACAGATTGACCGCCTGAATCACGAGAAGCGTCGTAGCAAATACCAGATAGTTGCTTATCCGTACCATATAAAATCCGAGAACGCTGGTATCTCCCCGGTAAATATACGCAAACCGATCGGAAAAAAGCAGGATTGCCGCATTTACTTCCAATAGCTGCAGCACCCTTTTTCTTCTCTTCGTCAAAGTCTTTGTAAGGGATACAAAGAAGGCAATGATCAGGCAGATACTCCCCAATGCCAGCATGATATTCAACTGATGATTTCTCAAAAATTCAACCATTCTTTGAATGTCTCCTCTCAGCAATAAGGATGGGGTTACTTATGGAGAATAAAAAACTCCTGCAGTTTCTCCATAAGTTCATCCTTCTTAATGCTTTTTAAAAAATAACCTTCTGGCTTAAGCGCCACGACCTCCATAACACTTTCCTTGTCTCCTTTACCGGTCAGAAACATTACGGGAATGGATTTTGTCTCCGGATCGCTCCTCAACATTTCCAACACCTGCGGACCGGTTGTCACAGGCATCTCATGATCCAAAAGGATCAGATCCACCTTGTTCTTTCCGAGCCACTTGATCGCCTGCAGTCCGGAATTTGCCATGGATACCTTGTATTCTGCCTTCAGCCATTCCCGCACAAGCGTCAGATATTGCGGGTCATCATCTACGATCAGAATGCTTTTCTTAAACTCACCCGCATCTACTTTTTCAAAATAATCCCCAACCGTTTTTACAAACTGTGCATTGTCCACCGGTCTTGAAAACGTTTTATATATCAGTTCCCCCGGCATATGATCACAGACAAATCCCACATCCTGATGCTCTCCGATCAGTATCATCTGCATCCCTTTTTCTTCCATTTTGTCCGTAAGAAAATGAAGTACCTCCTCATGTGGTTTGCCGCCGTCCTCCATATAAAGAGCAATCAATGGTATATCGGCAATATTGGCATTAATCTCATTCACTGTACAGGATACAAATTTACATTCCACTCCCGCATCCTGTACTTTTTTCATCAGCACACGGACAAGAAATGTCTCCTTTTCACCCAGCATAATCATTTGTTTTTTTGACATATGCTTCCTCCCATTGTCCCGAACCTATCGTTTGATCAGCTCTTCCATTCCATCCCAGTCAAAAATTCTTAATTTTTTCCCGATCTCTTTGATCAGCCTCTCATCCTCCTCCGGCAATTTATAGCCTTTAAGCTGATCTAAAATCATTTCCACAGCGTCATAATCCATCTGAGGAATAACCTCGCCAAGCGCTTCGTACGCTTCCTTTAATTCATCGGCAGATATCATTTCTTTATCATGATCGCCATCTTCCGTCCCGGCATGTACTCTGCCTAACTTCTCCTTATATGCGGTATACTCTGTCAGCAATTTACCCGTATTTGCATTTATAAACTCCTTATCTCCCCTGTTTCCCGCCTCTTCCAGCCTGGCGGCAGTTTCGGACAATCCGATTGCGCCGATGATCCTGGCAGAACTTTTTAAGGAATGTACTTTAATCGTATACAATCTTATATTTCCGCTTTCAAAGGAATCGCTGATGACTTTTGCGTTCTCATCGATCGTGTCAAGAAACAGCTGTAACGCAAAGATGAAACCGGATATTCCGCCGGAGTTTTTGATTCCCTCTGACACAGTAATCCCTTCCGTTTCATGGATCCATAACATATTTTCCGGAATTTCTGTCAAATCCTGAGCTGCATCTTCTTTTGCAGGCTTTTCCAGAATTTCCTCCGGAAGATGACGCATAATCGTCCTTTCCAGAGTCTCGCTGTCGATCGGCTTCGAGAGATATCCGTTAAAGCCTTTCGATTTGTAAAATTCTTCTCCTGCCGTCGCGTTCGCCGTAAGGGCATATACCGGCAGATCCGGATAATCCTCCCGGATCTTTGCCACGGTCTCCACGCCATCCATCCCCGGCATCATATGGTCCAGCAGGACTACATGAAATTTCGTGTCCCTTATTTTTTCCAGACATTCCTCGCCGCTTGCAGCCGTGGTGACAAAAACCTTTGTGGCCTTTAGCAGACCTTTGATGACATTGAGATTCATCGGATTGTCATCGACAACAAGAATATCCGCATCCGGTGCGATAAACTGCGGCACATAAGGTCCTTTCGCCCTGCCCTCATCATGCTCCATGAATACTCCCACAGGCGTTTTATCAATAATTCTCTGTTTCAGCGAAAGCACGAACTCAGACCCTTCGCCGTAAACACTTGCACATGTAAGACTTCCACCCATGAGTTCCGCAAACCTTCTGGATATATCAAGCCCCAGACCGGTTCCCTGAATACTGCTGTTTTTCTCCTCATCCAATCGCTCATATGCTGTAAAGAGCTTTTCCATATCTTCCTGTTTCACGCCGATTCCGGAATCCTTTACCGAAAATTTCAGCGTGCAGATATCATCTTCCCTTTCCTCCATGGATACACAAAGCGCCAGTCCGCCAACATCTGTGTATTTCACTGCATTGGTGAGCAGATTCAGAACGATCTGTTTAATCTTGCCGGCATCTCCATATAAACGCCTGGGAAGTATTTCATCAACAACGACATCAAATACCAGTTCCTTTTCCGTGCTGCGCACCCGGATCATGGAAACGATGGAACGAAGCATATCCTGGGTATCATATTCCTGCTCCACGACATGCATTTTCCCCGATTCTATTTTGGACATATCCAATACATCATTGACCAGTCCCAATAATGACTCGGAAGCATTTCGTATGTCAAAGGCATAATTCATCATCGCCATAAAGTACCCTTTTGGCACGCCGGTCGCATCTTCCCTCATAGCCATTTCGTTCATACCCATAATGGTATTGATCGGGGTACGGATCTCATGCGACATATTCGCAAGGAATCTGGACTTGGCGGTATTTGCCCTTTCCGCCTCCTCTTTTGCCTTGCTGATTTCAAGATACTGTCTTTGAACAACGGTACCTCTCATGATAAGCCACACAAGAAAACCCACCATACCGGCTGCCAGCATAAAGAGAAACAGATTGAGTATGGCTGATTCCGTAAGCCTCGGCTTTTTTACGATGGAATAGGTGTCATCCAAAAGTTCTTTTCCCAGCTGATCTATGACCTGTATATGGAGCGTATAGCTGCCGGCTTTCAGTCCGGTATATTCCAATGGTGCAAGTTTGCTTCTTTCGGAAACACTTCCCTCCGCCTCGCGCCCCTCGAGAAATACCCGCACGGTAGGATTCGACATGGTATAATCAAGTACCGATGCCGTGATCCTGATACGCGCTGCCGAAGATGGAATCGTATAATTTCCTTGTTTATCGGGAAAAATCTGCTCATCCCCGCAATAGATGGAACTGACAGCGGTTTGAACTGTCAATTTCCCTTCTGCAAAATGGTCAATGTTCACCCGGCAGACCCCATCTCTTCCCGCAATATAAAGATATCCGTCCTCACCTAATGCGCTGAAGGAATTGGATGTCGGCGTGCTGGAAAGCCCGTTTGCAATTGTATAAAGCCTATAGTCTGTGACATGATCATTTAACATTGCATCTGCGCTCACCATATAGATTCCATACGATGAAATGATCCACATATCCTGATTGCGGTCAAAATACAGATCATAATTATTATTGTATGGAAACGATGTCACCTGCTTGATCACGCCATTTTCCATATATTCGATGGAGTTTGATGTAACAATCCAGTACACACCCCGTGTCTCATCCTTTTTGATCCTCATGATCACGTCACTGGTAAGTCCCTCGTCCCTTCCGAGCCTTTGAACATTTCCGTCTTCGACCACATAGATCCCGTCCCCATCCGATCCCGCATAGATCTCCCCGTTATCTCCTTCTTCCACAGTCAGGAGCACTGTATTCCTGATACCGGAGTCCGCACTCATAACATTTGTGATCACTCCGTCCTTCAAAACTGCCAGCCCCTCATTCGTTCCCACAAGGACAGAACCGTCTTTCGCCGTCGCAGTACATCTTACTTCATTGCCCGGCATTCCGTCTTCCGTCGTATATCTCTTTATTTCCCCATTTTTTGTGAAACATATCAGCCCAAGATCGTTGGTAAATACCGACAACCATAAATTTCCGTCCAGATCCTCCGTGATACACCGAACCCTTGCGCTCCCGATGTAGTCCGTCAATTCGTTCTCTATCCTGTGTTCCTCTTCATCAAGGATAAAAATACCATTATCCGTACCGATATAGAGTTTTCCATCATGCAGGCAGGTAGCGTTCGTTACCGTTTCCGGAAGCCCCTCCTTTTTTGACAGATTGACAAAATTGTCCGTCACAACCTTCATCACACCCTGCGTAGATGATGCGAACCATAGATTTCCCTGATAATCGGAGGTCATCATCTCAATAGCGCTATCCATGGGAATGTCAGACAACACACAAAAGTGCTCATTTTCATCCAGATATCCTGCCACTGTTTCGGAGGATACCCAGACTCTTCCGCAGTCGAAATTCAGCCAGTGAACATTTTTGACCGGAGCTACGGATATCTGCCTCATCCTGCTTACATCATCTCCGAAATTGCCGTAATAGATAACATCGTTTTCCGTTCCCAGATATATTTTTCCGTCATGCAAGGGATCTGCCAGGATAGTCGTTATTTTCCCCATTCCCAACGCATCGCTTTCAAAAACCTCCGATACTTTGTGATCCTCGATCAGGAAAATGATCCCATTCTTTGTCTGCCCGTATATTCTTCCCGCCTGATCGGAATCCAGTTTTAAAACCCGCTCTTCATTGATCCTTTCATCATCGATCACAAACAATTCCATCTGCGGATTGACATAACACACGCCTGCCGTCGTGCCGATGTAGATGTCTCCTTCCTTATCTTCCGCAAATATCCGTATCGAAGAGGATGGCAAACCGTCTTTATACGTAAAATGCATACTTTCCACCCCATCAATGACCACAACGCCATTGTCATTCGTGGCGACCCATATTCTGCCCTTACTGTCCTCAAACAAACCTCTCCC
>ERZ842401.3384-NODE-3384-length-19896-cov-4.198982_pt1 | contig 19896 bp, 16 predicted proteins | sample MGYA00521270_ERZ842401 | MGnify/ENA primary metagenome ERZ842401 (study PRJEB31892, sample SAMEA3878208) | bioreactor metagenome | biome: Moose rumen | place: Sweden | collected 2011-10 | study: EMG produced TPA metagenomics assembly of the PRJEB12797 data set... | reverse complement strand
GCCCCGTTGGCGTGGAGGGGTGATCACGGTGCTGGCGGGGGACGACGCCCTCCACGCCGACGGGGCTGTGACCGTGCAGGGCGGCGCCCTCACCGTGGACGCCCACGAGGGCCTGGAGGGGGAGACCGTGGCTGTCAGCGGCGGCGTCCTGTCCCTCGTTGCGGATGATGACGGCGTCAACGCCGGGAGCAAGAAGGCTAACGCCCTGCGGATCACCGGAGGCGTGGTGAGCATCTTCTCCCAGGGAGACTGCCTGGACGCCAACGGCGGCATGGCGGTGACCGGGGGAGAGCTGACCCTGTACAGTGCGGCCCAAAACCCGGAGGACGGCATTCTGGACTCCAAGGGAGAGCTGGTCCTCACAGGCGGCACGGTGCTGGCTGCCGGGGCCGCCGGGACCCAGATGGGCTTTGGAGAGACTTCCTCCCAGGGAAGCGTGCTGGCGGCCCTGGAGCAGGAGGTTCCCGCCGGAACGGCAGTGGTCCTCACCGATGAAAGCGGGGCGGAGGTGGCTCGGTTCACTCCGGAGGAGGCGTTCTCGGTGGTGCTGGTGAGCGTGCCGGGGATGGCGCCGGGGAAGACCTACACCCTGACGGTAGGGGACCAGGTGGTGACCGTCACCGCCTGACGCAGAAAAAGGAGCAATGAGGCAGGGCCCTCCCATGGGGAGAGCCCGCTTTCATGTTCCTTTTTGATCGACTGTGAATGGCACGACAAAGGGCCTCCCTTTTGGGAGGCCCCTGCTGTCTGACGATCGGAAATCTTACTTGGCGGCCCGCTGGGCGATGACGCCCTCCATGGCTACCTTCAGGATGCGGTAAGCGCACAGCTGGAGCTCCGCCTTGGTGATGGGATACCGCACGCCCTCGTCGCCCTCCTTGGCGCCCACGGAGCGGATAATGGTGGCGATATCGTTCTCGTTGCCGGGCTCGGTCAGGTCGTTGCCGGCCTTGATGCAGCCCGCGGCGTCAGAGGTGGGATACTTCCGCTGGATGGCGGGGCCGTCCAGCATCATGCCGCCGGTGGTGCCCCAGTCGGTCATGACGAAGCCTTTGAAGCCCCACTCGTCCCGGAGCAGGGAGGTCAGGGTGTCGTACTTGTTGGCGGCGTGCTCGCCGTTGACCAGGTTGTAGGAGCTCATCAGGCTCAGGGGCTGGGCGGTGCGCACGGCGATCTCAAAGCCCTTGAGGAAGATCTCCCGGATGGCCCGCTCGGAAGCGTGGCAGTTGATGAAGTTCCGGTTATCCTCGTTGTTGTTCAGGCAGAAGTGCTTGATGGTGGTACCGCAGAAGGGATGCTTCTGCACGCCCCGGGTATCGGCGGCGGCGGAGAGACCGGCCACCAGGGGATCCTCGGAGTAATACTCGAAGTTCCGGCCGCAGAGAGGATTGCGGTGGATGTTCATGCCGGGGGCCAGCCACAGGTGGCAGCCGAACTCCTCCATCTCGCCGCCCACGATGTCGCCGGCGGTCTCGATCTCCTTCACGTCCCAGGTCTGGGCCAGCAGCGTGGCGATGGGGATGGCGGTGCAGTACTGGTAGTAGTCCACGGCGTCGGCGGGGCGCTGGGGCTTTTCCCGGCCGCCCATGAGATCCCCAAAACCGGCCAGGGGAGAGTCTCCCAGGCCCTCGATGGGGAAACCGTCCTTATCCGCCACGAAGTGGGGAGTCAGCCGCAGGCCGGCAGGGCCGTCGGCCAGCACCAGGTTGGGAACGGCGCGGCTCTCGATCAGGATGGAGGTGGTGTCGCCCGCGGCGCCGGGTACGGCGTTGGAGGCGGCGCCGATGGTGGAGCCGGCCCCGAAGCTGCCGTGACGGGCGGTGCCCACACAGAGCTCGGCCATCTCTTCCACGGTGAGCTGGGCCACCAGCTCCTTCAGGTCGGCCTTGCCGGCGATGACGTCCTCCAGGGTGATCGTGAAGTCCTTATCGGTGGTCATCTCCTCCGGCTCGCCGGAGTAGACCACGGTCTCGCAGGGGATGGCCTTGGGGTCCAGGGCGATGACAGGGGCGGCGGCCTTCTGGGCCTCCTCGCCCTCATAGGTATAGGGGGTAGCGCCCTTGTTGGAGAGGAGCTCCAGCTCCACGTCGCAGACCACCTTGTTCTTCAGCACGCTGGTGACGGTGCGCTCCGCCAGGTCCAGGGCGGCGATGACGCAGGTGTTCCGGGAGTTGGTGCCCAGGCGCAGGAAGTACTTGCCGGGCTCCAGCACATAGCTGGCGCACTTCTCGCAGTAGCTGGCCATGCTGGCAATGGCGAAGCACAGGGTCAGCTGCTCGCTGGCGCCGGGGGCCAGCTCTCCGGTCTTGGCGTAGGCGGCCAGCTCCTGATAGGGCTTCTCCAGGCCGCCGGCAGGGGCGGAGTAGTACACCTGGAGGACTTCCTTGCCGGAGTACTTGGCCCCGGTGTTGGTGACGGTGGCCTTCACGACGACGTTGGCTCCCTCCACGGAGACGCTGTCGCACTTCAGGTTGAAGTCGGTGTAGCTCAGGCCGAAGCCGAAGGGATAGGCGGGGGCCACGCCGAAGGTATCAAAGTACCGGTAGCCCACGTAGATGCCCTCGTTGTAGTACTCGTCGTCAATGTCCCCGTTCATGTGGGAGAAGGTCTGGCTGCTGGGGTAGTCCGCGTAGTTCTCCGCCCAGGTGGTGGTCAGGTGGCCGGAGGGGGTGACCTTGCCGGTGAGCACGTCCGCCAGAGCGTAGCCGGAGATGTTGCCGGCCTGGCTCATGTTCAGGATGGCGGCGACCTGGGGGCAGCCCCGCAGGAACTTGGTATCCACCACGCCGCCCACGTTCAGCACCACCACGATCTTGTCGTAGACGGAGGCCAGGGCGGTGATATTCTGCTTCTCGTTCTCGGTGAGCTCATAGTCTCCGGGGACGGGGTGCCGGTCGGCGCCCTCGCCGGAGTTCCGGGCGATGACGTACAGGGCGGCGTCCGCCTGAACAGGCTCGGCGATCTCCGGTACGTCGGGATCCTTGTAGGGGTTGGAGAAGATCTCCATGATGGCGGCGGGGCCCTTCTCCGCCATGAGCTTCTTCACGTTGCCCATGTAGGCCTCGTAGGCGGCGGCGCAGTTGGCGTCATGCTGGTCCAGCCAGCCCTTGGTCAGCAGCTGGAAGCCCGCGTCCTCCAGGCCCTGCTCCACGGTGATGACCGTGCGGCTGTTCACGTCGCCGGAGCCGGTGCCGCCCTTGATGGTGCGGCGCACGCCGCTGCCGTAGGCGGCCAGGGTCTTGACGCCCTGCAGGGGCAGGGTGCCGTCGTTCTGCAGCAGGACCATGCCCTGGTTGGCGATGGCCCGGGAGCGCTCCATGTTTTTCAGTTCACGGGCGCTGGGGTTGGGATCTTTGGATGCGTAAAGCTTGGCCATTCGTGTTCCTCCCTAAATTTAAGCCGGAAAGCCGGCAGATTTTATACAAATTCATCATATCACAAGCCGGTCATAAAAACAACTATATTTTGCCACTTCACCGGAGGAAAACAATCTGCTATACTGTGAAAAAAGGGGAAAGGAGGCGATCCTGTGGCGAAATGGAAGCGGCATTTGATCTGGGGCGGGGGCTTCCTGGCCGCCACCCTGGGGCTGGTGCTCGCGGCCAGCGCCGCCCCGGCGTTCTGGTACGGGTTTTATACGGATTTCTCCCGGCAGGCCATGAGGGCCCTGGGGAAGATCAGCGGGATCGTGCCCTTCTGCCTGTGGCAGGTGCTGCTGATCGTCGGGGTGATCGCCGCCCTGGCCGGGCTGGTGTGGTGCCTCCGGGACCACCGGGCAGGCGATTGGTTTGCCGGCTTATTCGAGGGGCTGAGCCTGGCGGCGCTGCTCTTCGTGGGCGTGTGGGGGCTCAACTATTTCGGCCCCAGCCTGGGGGTGCAGATCGGCCTGGAGCGGGACGAGTACACCCCTACCCAGCTGCGGCAGGCGGCGGCCTATTACGCCCAGGCCGCCAGCGAGGCGTCCCTCCGGGTGGACCGGGACGAAGACGGAGCGGTGATCGTTCCTTCCGTGGAGGAGATGGCCGCAGCCGCCCGGGAGGCCTACGCCCGGCTGGGGGAGCAGGAACCCCGGTTTGCCGGGGCGGAGAGTCGGGTGAAGCCTCTGTTTTTCAGCGAGGCTTTCGGGTACATGGGCGTCACCGGGGTGTTCTTCGGGCTGACCGGAGAGCCCGGAGTGAGCACCGAGACCTATCCGTTGTCTCTGCCATTCACCATCTGCCATGAGCTGGGGCACAGCCTGGCCATCGCCCCGGAGGACGAGGCCAATTACGCGGCCTACCTGGCCTGCCGGGCCAGCGACGACCCCCTGCTGGCATACTCAGGACTGTACAATGCCTTCATTTACTGCTCCAACGCCCTGTGGGAGATCGACCCGGAGGGAGCGGGAGAGCTGTGGCGGCTGTGCTCCCCGGAGATGGTCCGGGACAGCAACGTGCACGTGGAATACAACCGCCAGTACGAAGGGGCGGTGCAGGAGGCCGCTCAGGCCGCCAACGACGCCTATCTGAAGGTCTTCCGGCAGGAGGAGGGCACCCGCAGCTACGGCATGGTGGTGGACTACCTCATTGCGGACTGGCTGGCGGTGACGAAGGAGTGAGCCGGGGCAGCGCCGGCCGGAATCAAGAAACTCCCGGGAGAGGGGTCTCCCGGGAGTTTTGCTTTGCTGTTCAGTTGCCGGCTTCCAACTGGTCGGTCAGGCGGATGATCTCGTCGATGTACCCGCCGATGGTGGCGATGGTGTCCAGCAGGGGGGCGTCGGTGGTGATGTCGATCTTGGCGCGCTTGGCCAGGCCCACAGGGTCCAGGGTGCTGCCGGCGGCCAAGACCGCCTTCCAATCCTCCACGGCGGGGGCGCCCTCGGCCTCGATGCGCTTGCACACCTGGGTGGCTACCGTCAGGCCGGCGGAGTAGGTGTAGGAGTACAGGCCCATGTAGTAGTGGGGCTGGCGCATCCAGGTGTGGGCGGCGTTGTCGTCGATCTCCACGGCGTCCCCCCAGAAGTCAGTGAGGACTTTCTTGAAGATCTCCGTGAGCGCCGGAGCGCTGACGCTGCCCCCGGCCTCCACCATGCGGTAGACCTCCCGCTGGTAAGCGGCCTCCAGCAGGTGGGTGACGAAATTGTGGTAATAGGTGTTGCTGACCATGCAGGAGAGCACCCACCGCCGGAAGCGGGGATCGTCGCTGGTCTTCAGTAGGTAGTGGGCCAGAAGGAGCTCATTCATGGTGGAGGGGGCCTCTACGAAGTAGGTGGAGACCTCCGTATCGAAGATGGACTGGGCGGCGTTGCAGGCCCGGAAATGTCCGGCGTGGCCCAGCTCATGGGCCAAAGTGAACACGTCCGCCATGCGCTGGTTCCAGCTCAGCAGAATGAAGCTGCCCTTGCCGTAGGGGCTGGCGCAGAAGCCCCCGGTGCTTTTACCCTGGTTTTTGGCGAAGTCCACCCACCGGTCCCGGTAGGCCTCCCGGACCATAGCCACGTAGTCCTCCCCCAGAATGGAGAGGCCCTTCTCGATGTACTCCCGAGATTCCTCGATGGTCACCTTGGGGTCGTAGCCCGGGTCCACAGCGATCTTCAGGTCGGCAAAGGTCATTTTGTCCAGCCCGTGGATCTTCTGCAGGAGCCTGGCGTATTTCCGCATGTGAGGGGCCAGCTCCCGGGTGATCAGGTCGATCTGGCGGTGGTACATCTCCAGGGTCACCTTCTGGGAGAAGAGCAGAGACTCGAACACCGAGGGGAAGCCCCGCAGGTCGGCCTCGGTCTTCTCCGCCTGCACCAGGGCATTGTACGCTGACGCGGTAACGTTCTCGTACTCCTTGAGCTTCTGGGAGAAGGTCTCAAAGGCGGTGCGGCGCACCTGGGGGTCAGCCTCGTACTCGTAGTCGTCCTCAAAGAGGGAGTAGCCCAGGGGGTACTCCCGGCCGTTTACGGTGAAGCTGGGAAACTTCATGTCCGCCAGCTTGGCCATGTTGTAGACGGTGTAGGGGGTCTGGAAGGTCTGGGAAAAGGAGGCCAGCACCCGTTCAGCCTCCGGGTGGAGGCGGTGGGGCTTTGACCGCAGGACCTCCCGCAGGTAGCCCTTGTTGGCGTCGGTGGCCTCCACGGCGGCTTGGAGCACAGCTTCGTCCGCCTGGGCCAGCTGGCTGTCGATAAAACTCAGCCGGCTCATGACCTCGGAGTCCAGCCGACCCATGCGGTCGTTCTTGTCCTGGAGGTCGGCGTCGGTGAAGTCCACCGAAGCGGCCAGGTCCGTGTAGTGGATGGTCAGCACCAGCAGGCGCTCCAGCTCCCGGTAGTCGTCCAGGCAGGCGTTGATGGTCTGCGGGTCGGTGAGCTTATCCTTGTAGGCGGCCTCCATTTTGTCTGCCAGGGCCTTCAGCTTTTCCACGTCGGCTTGAAAGGCCTCCTCCGTGGGGTAGATCAGGGACAGGTCCCAGGTCTCTTCCACCGGGACGTCTTGGCGTTTCATCAGTTCCATAGGGCTCCTCCTTGCAAGCGGTGATGGGTCTATCTTACCACAACGGGGAGGGGCGCGCAAGGGACTTGACAAGCCGTGTGAAAAACGGTTTACTGGAAGCAGAAAAACCCAAAGGAGGAGCGACAGATGGAAAAACTGCAAGTGGGCATCCTGGGGTGCGGAGGTATAGCGGCCAGGTTTGCCAGGGCGCTGGCCAAGTCGCAGGAGGCGGAGCTGGCGGCCTGCGCCGCCCGGGACAAGGCGCGGGCAGAGGCCTTCGCCGGGGAGCACGGGGCGGCCCGGGCTTACGGCAGCTACGAGGAGCTGGTCAACGACCCGGCCGTGCAGGTGGTTTATATCGCCACGGTGCACACGGGACACGCCCAGGCGGCCAGGCTGTGCATCGAGGCCGGCAAGGCCGTGCTGTGCGAGAAGCCCTTCTTTGTCAGCGGCCGGGAGGCGGAGGAGATCATCGCTCTGGCCCGGGAGAAGAACGTGCTGGTGATGGAGGCCTTCTGGACCCGGCTCATGCCGGCCTTCCAGAAAGCCAAGGAGTGGATCCGGGAGGGGAAGATCGGCCAGGTGAAGCTGATCCGGGGAGCGTTCTGCTTCCCCATGCCGGTGAACGAGCACACGGTGCACCACCGGCTGCTGGACCCGGCCCTGGGGGGCGGCGCCCTGCTGGACGTGGGGGTGTACCCCTATGAGTACGTCACCGGGCTGATGGATGGGCCCCCGGACCGGATGCACACGGCGGTGCAGCTCGGCCACACCGGGGTGGACGCCACCGTGGCCATGACCATGGAGTACGACTGCGGGGTGCTGGCGGACTGCATGGCCAGCATCGCCGGATGGATGGACGACACAGGCATCATCAGCGGAACGGAGGGCTTCATCAAGCAGTACTACTTCCCCGGGTGCCGGAAGACCGAGCTGTACCGGGGCTTTGAGCTGGCGGAGACCTACGAGGATCCGGAGGAAGAGGGCTTCGTCCATGAGATCGCCCACTTTGCGAAGCTCTATCGGGAGGGAAAGACGGAGAGCGACGTCATCCCCCTGCAGGATACCCTGGACTTTGCCCGGCGTATCGAGGGGATCCTGGGCAAGGAGCAAAAGCCCCTGCCCACCCGGTTTACCCTGGAGGAGCTGGCCCAGCACGAGGAACGGCTGACCTTCGAGCACTTCGGGACGGTGCAGGCCTTGGAGCTGGGGGAGATCCTCCGGCGGCTGACGGAAGCGGACGGGCTGCCGGTGGCGGTGCAGATCGAGCTGGGAGGCATGGAGGTGTACCGGCGGATGCCGGAGGGCACCACGGTGGTCAACGACCGGTGGCTGGAGAAAAAGCGCAGCACCGTGCGCCTCATGGGCAAGAGCACCCTGCGGCTGTGGACGGAGCTGGCGGCCTGGGGCTTCCAGCGGCCGCCGGAGATGCTGCCCACAGGCGAGCTGGTGTACTGTGGGGGCGGCTTCCCTCTGCGGCTGAAGGACGGTACCCTGGTGGGAGCCGCGGCGGTCTCCGCCCCCAACGGGGACAACGCCTACGAGCATGAGATCCTGGTCCGGGCCCTGGAGGAGCTGGGCCGGTAAGGGAAGATTGTTTACATCTTCGTGATAAAAAAGTGCGCCTCGGGTGGTATACTCTCTGTGTACCCCCGGGGCGCTTCTGCGACGGGGAGAGAAACCAGCAAAGGAGATCGTTCAGCGATGAAGATCTTGTTCGTGTGTACGGGGAACACCTGCCGCAGCCCCATGGCGGAAGGCTTGTTCCGGGAGATGGTGCGCCGCCATGGGCTGGAGGGGGAGATCCTCTGCCAGAGCGCGGGGCTCTCCGCGGTAGAGGGCGACCCGGTGGCGGAGAACGCCTTGACCGCCTGCCGAGAGGTGGGCGTGGACCTGACCGGCCACACCGCCCGCCGGGTGACGGGGGAAGAGCTGCCGGAGTGGGACGCCTTTTTCGTCATGTCCAAGACCCAGGCGTACATTTTGGAGCGGGCCGGGGCGCCGGCCAATCAGATCTACGTGCCCAGCTACATCGAGGACCCCTTCGGGGGCGACCTGGAGACCTACCGCCGGTGCCGGGAGAAGCTGGCCCGGGAGCTGGAGCGCTTTTGGACGGAGGCCCTGGGGCTCCCCGCCGACTGACCGTCTTCTTCAAACCTGCCCGCCCCTTGCAACCGGGCGGGTTTTGTTTTATAATGCAAGGGATTTGACTGACAGGGGGGACGGCATGGAGATCGTGGCCATGGAGGAACGGCACCTGGACCGGCTGGCCCAGCTGGAGCAGCTGTGCTTCGCGGCCCCCTGGAGCCGCCAGGCCCTGGGGGAGGAGCTGGACAACCCCCCGGCGGTGTTTCTGGTGGCGGAGGAGGACGGGACTGTCCTGGGGTACGCCGGGATGCACTGCGTGGCCGGGGAGGGGTATATCGACAATGTGGCGGTGTTCCCTCAGGCCCGGCGCAGGGGAGTGGCCACCGCCCTGCTGCAGGGGCTGGAGACCGCCGCCCGGTCACGGGAGGGGACCTTTCTCTCCCTGGAGGTGCGGCCCTCCAATGAGGGAGCCATCGCCCTGTATCAGGGGCTGGGCTTTGAAGAGGCCGGCCGCCGGAAGGATTTTTATCGGGACCCCCGGGAGGACGGGCTGATCCTGACAAAGAGGTTGTAGCGTATGTTGATTTTGGGAATCGAGAGCTCTTGCGACGAGACCGCCGCCGCGGTGGTGGAGGACGGGAGAAAAGTGCTGTCCTCGGTGATCGCCAGCCAGGTGAAGGAGCACCGCATCTACGGGGGCGTGGTGCCGGAGATCGCCTCCCGACGACACAGCGAGGCCATCGTGGGCGTGGTGCGGGAGGCCCTGGAGCAGAGCGGCAAGACTTTGGAGGAGCTGGACGGCATTGCCGTGACCTATGCCCCGGGGCTGATCGGGGCTCTGCTGGTGGGGGTGAACTTCGCCAAGGGGCTGGCCCTGGCTACGGGGAAGCCCCTGATCCCGGTGCACCACCTGCGGGGGCACATCGCGGCCAACTATATCACCAGCCCGGCGCTGGAGCCGCCGTTCCTGTGCCTGGTGGTGTCGGGAGGGCACTCCCATATCATCCAGGTGGAGGACTACACCAAGCTGACGGTGCTGGGCCGCACCCGGGACGACGCCGCCGGGGAGGCCTTTGACAAGGCCGCCCGGGCCATGGGCATCCCCTATCCCGGGGGCGTGGAGCTGGATAAGATCGCGGAAGAGGGCGACCCTGACGCCTACAAGCTCCCCCGGCCCCGGGTGAACGGCAGCCCCCTGGACTTCAGCTTTTCCGGGCTGAAGACGGCGGTGCTCAACCTGCTGAACCAGGCCCGGCAGAAGGGGGAGGAGATCTCCGTGCCGGACCTGTGTGCCAGCTACCGCAAGGCTGTGGTGGGCAGCCTGACGGCCAACTTCCGGAAGGCCGCCGAACAGACCGGGGCGAAAAAGCTGGTCATCGCCGGCGGGGTCTCCGCCAACCGGGAGCTGCGGCGACAGCTGACCGCCCTGTGTGCGGAGACCGGCCGGGAGCTGTACATGCCCCAGCTCTCCCTGTGCGGGGACAACGCCGCCATGATCGCCGCCCAGGGGTACTACGAATTGCAGGCCGGGCACACGGCAGGGATGGACCTGAACGCCGTGGCTCAGCTTTCCATCGAGGAGGGATGACCGTGCTGGACGGAGCCAAGGTGATGGTGAAATGCCTGGAGAGCGAAGGCGTCCCGGTGATCTTCGGATACCCGGGGGCGGCCATCGCGCCTTTCTATGACGCCCTGTATGAGTCGTCCATCCGGCACGTGCTGGTGCGCAGCGAGCAGAACGCCGCCCACATGGCCAGCGGGTTTGCCCGGTGCGCCGGGCGGCCCGGCGTGTGCGTGGCCACCAGCGGCCCCGGGGCCACCAACCTGATCACAGGCATCGCCACGGCGTACATGGACTCCGTGCCCCTGGTGGTGATCACCGGGCAGGTGCAGCTGGAGCAGCTGGGGCGGGACGTGTTCCAGGAGGCGGATATCACCGGGGCATGCCAGAGCTTCACCAAGCACAGCTACCTGGTCACCAGGGCCGGCGACCTGCCTCGGGTGTTCCGGGAGGCCTTCCACGTGGCGGCCACGGGGCGGCCCGGGCCGGTGCTCATTGATGTGCCCCAGGACGTGCAGGAGCAGGCGGTGGAGAGCTTTCACTATCCGGAGAAGGTGGACATTCCCGGCTACAACCCCACGGTGACGGGGCACCCCCTGCAGATCAAGCGGGCGGCCCAGGCTATCGCGGAGGCCAGCCGGCCGGTGATCTGCTGCGGAGGCGGCGTGGTGCTGGCCGGGGCCCGGGAGGAGATGAACGCCTTTGCCCGCAAGTCGGGCATCCCGGTGGTGGCCACCATGATGGGCATCGGCGCCCTGGAGAACGTGCTGGACCCCCAGGAGGGGGACCCGGTGTATCTGGGGATGATCGGCCGGTACGGGCGGCCCTACGCCAACCGGGCCATGGTGGAGGCGGACCTGATCCTCCTCTGTGGGGCCCGTGTGGGAGACCGGGCCATCGCCCTGCCCAACCAGATCGCCCAGCAGGCCAAGATCATCCATATCGACGTGGACCCGGCGGAGATCGGAAAAAATATGCGGGTGGATATCCCCATCGTGGGGGATATCCGGCAGGTGCTGACCGCTCTGACCGAGCGCATCGCCCCGGCGGACTGCCAGGCCTGGCGGGAGCAGGTGCTGACCTACAAGCGGGAGTACGTGCCTCGGGGGGAGGACCGGGAGGACTTCGTGGAGCCCCGCTCCTTCCTGCGAGCCTTCAGCCGGATGCTGGAGGAGGACGCCATCGTTACGGCGGACCCTGGCCAGGGGCAGATCTGGGCGGCTATCCATTTGCTCCAGCGCAAGGGGAGGTTCCTCACCAGCGGTGGGCTGGGCACTATGGGTTACGCTCTGCCGGCGGCCCTGGGGGCCAAGCTGGCCAAGCCCCGGCGGCAGGTGGTGTCCATCAGCGGGGACGGCGCTTTTCAAATGAGTCTGCCGGAGCTGGCCACGGTGGTGGCCTGCCACGTGCCCCTGAAGATGATCATTCTCGACAACCGGCGGCTGGGCATGGTCCGGGAGATGCAGAATCAGTTCTACGGGGGGCGGCACATCGGCACCCACATGGACGGCAGCCCGGACTTCGCGGCCCTGTGCAAGGCCTACGGTATCCCGGCGGCGGTGGCGGCGAACAACGCCCAGGCCCTCTCGATGGCCAAGCAGCTGCTGGAGAGCCCGGGGCCCATGGTGCTTATCTGCCGGGTGGACCCGGAGACGCCAACCCTCTGAAGAGTGAGGAATGAGGAGTTAGGAATTAGGAATTGAAGGGCAAGGGCATAGGGAATGAGGAAAACCCCCGGCGAGGGTTTTCCTCTTGAAGTCTCCGCCGGAGACTTCAATTCACCTTTCCTGCGCTGTTTTCTTAGGATATAGGTCGTGGGACTCTGTCCCACACCCTGCGGCCTTTGGAAAGGCCGGCGAAACTTTCTTGTGATTTGGAAAGGATAATAGCATGAGATACACGCTTTCTATTCTTGTTCAAAACCAGTCCGGTGTTCTCTCCAAAGTGGTCTCGCTGTTCTCCCGGCGAGGGTACAACATCGACAGCCTGGTGGTGGCCCCCACGGAGGACGCCACCGTGTCCCGGATGACCATCTGCGGCCAGGGGGACGACCACATCCTGGAGCAGATGGAGAAGCAGCTCAACAAGCTGGTGCCGGTGATCAAGGTGCGCTCCCTGGGGGAGAACGCCGTGGCCAGTGAGCTGATGCTGGTGAAGATCACCTGCGAGACCGGGCAGATCGGGGAGATCAATGAGATCGCCAAGCTGTTGGGGGCCGAGGCCGTGGACGTGAGCCCCGGCGGGGTGATCCTCCGGCTGGCGGGAGACAGCGAGAAGTGCGATACCCTCTACAAGCTGGTAAAGCCTTTCGGGGTACGGGAGGTCAGCCGGACGGGGATCATCGCCCTGGAAAAATAAGGAAAAGGGACGGGCCGGCGGGCTCGTCCTTTTGTTTTGGGGAAGATGGGGCATACTAGCGGAAAAAGGAGCTGAAAAAGGAGGGAACGCCGGTGACACAGCCGCAAAAATACACTGTGACGGGCACATTGGCCGGCCTGGCCAACGGTCTTTTTGGGGCGGGAGGCGGGCTTTTCCTGGTGCCGCTGCTCACCCGCTGGGCGGGGATGGAGGAGCGCCGGGCCTTTGCCACCTCGGTGGCGGTGGTGCTGGCGCTGAGTGTCGTCAGCGCGGGGGTGTATGCCCTGCGGGGCGGGCTGGACCTGCACCCCGCCTGGCCCTAGGCCCTGGGCGGGGCAGCGGGCGGCCTGCTGGCGGGGCGGGTCCTCCGGCGGGCGCCGGTGCCCTGGCTGCGGAGAGCCTTCGGGGCGCTGATCCTCTACGGCGGGGTGCGGGCGGTGATGGGATGGTAGACCTCCTGCTGCCGGTGGCCTTGGGAGCGGCCACGGGAGTGCTCTCCGGGTGCGGGGTAGGGGGCGGCACGTTGCTGCTCCTATGGCTGACCCTGGGCGCCGGGATGGACCAGTTCCGGGCCGGTGGCGTGAATTTGGTGTACTTTATCGCCTGCGCGGCCCCGGCGGTGTGGGGGCATGCGCGCCAGGGCCTGCCGGTGAAAAAGGCCGTTTGGCGGTGCATCGCCGCGGGGGTGCCGGCGTGCGTCCTGGGGGCTCTCCTGGCCGGGTGGATGGACCTCTCCCTGCTGCGGCGGGTCTTTGGGGTGTTCCTGCTGGCGGTGGGGGTCCGGGAGATGTTTCAGAAAAAGACGCATAATCCAGCCAAAACAGGGGATGCTACCGGGCAGACCAACGAATTGGAGGGAACCAAATGAGCGTCATTGACCGTATCGCCCTGGCCCTGACTATCATCGGGGGCGTCAACTGGGGCCTGGTAGGCATTTTTAAGTTCGACCTGGTGGCCTGGATCGGCGGAGGCCAGACCGGCATCCTGGCCCGGATCATCTACGTGCTGGTGGCTGTGGCCGCCCTGTGGTGCATCGGACTGCTGTTCCGCCGGGACGAGCACGTGGATTGAGCAGGCAGAAAAAGGGGATGGCCCAGGCCGTCCCTTTTTCTTTTTCGGGAGGAAAAGCCCATGAAACGAAAAGCGGTGGCGGTGGCCCTGGCCCTGACGGTGGGTTTCGGGGCGGCGGTGCGGTCCTTGCTGAGGACCTCCGGCCGGGAGGAATATGTGGCGGCGGCCCTGGGCCAGAGCGAATACCGGCTGGACGTGGCGTCCGGCCGGGGGAGGATCCTGGACTGCCGAGGAGAGCCCCTGGTGGACCGGGAGCTCCGGACCGTGGCGGCAGTGGCGCCTACCATCTCCGGAACAGGGGAGCTGGACCGGCTCACGGAAGGTCGGTATCGGCAGCGGCTGCGGGCCGCCCTGGAGGACGGAAAACCCTTTCTCCTGGAGATGGACGGGCCCACGGCCCGGGCTGCGGCGGCCCTGTCGGAGGTGACTCTGTTCCAGGTGCCGGAGCGTGTCTCGGCGGACCAGCCGGCCGTGCAGCTTATCGGCCAGGTGAACGGCATGGGGCAGGGGGTCAGCGGAGTGGAGCTGGCCTGGGACGACGCCCTGGCCGGAAAGGGCGGGAGCCTGTCCGTCACCTACCCGGTGGACGCCTTGGGCAGGGTGCTGGCCGGGGCCTCCGGCACGGTGGCGGATTCCCTGGAGAGCACGGCAGGCGGTATCGCTTTGACGCTGGACCTCTCCCTGCAGGAGATGGCCGAGGAGGTGGGCGCAGAGCTTGGGAAAGGAGCGGTGGTCATCACCGAGGCGCCGGGGTGTGAGATCCGGGCCATGGCCAGCTTCCCCGGGTACTCCCCGGCCGACCTGGAAGCAGCGGTGGCAGACCCGGACAGCCCTATGATCCAACGGGGACTGTGCGCCTACGCGCCGGGGTCGGTGTTCAAGCTGGTGGTGGCTGCCGCCGCCCTGGAGCGGGGCCTGCCCCCGGAGCGCTTCACCTGCACGGGGTCCGTGAACGCCGACGGGCTGCTGTTTCACTGCTACGGCGGGCTGCCCCACGGGGAGGTGGACCTCCAGGGGGCGCTGGCCCGATCCTGCAACTGCTACTTTATCAGCCTGGGACGGTCCCTGGGAGGCCAGGCGGTGCTGGGCATGGCCTACGACCTGGGGCTGGGCACGGCCCAGGAGTTCGGCCGGGGGCTGACCGCCGACAGCGGCAGCCTGCCTTCGGCGGAGGAGCTGAAAAACCTGCGGGCGCTGGCGAACTTTTCCTTCGGGCAGGGGGCGGTGACAGTGACCCCCCTGCAGCTGTGCGCTGTGGTGAACGCCATCGCCGACCGGGGAGTGTACCACAGTCCTCGGCTGCTGGAAGGGCTGGCGGACGGGGCGGGAAACGTCCTCCCCCAGCCGGCGGCCACGGACCGGGAGGTGCGGGTGATGAAGGAGAGCACGGCACGGATCCTCCAGGCGGGGATGGAGAAGGTGGCCCGGGAGGGCACCGGCCAGGGAGCGGACCCCGGGACCGGCTGGGTGGCGGTGAAGACCGGCACCGCCCAGACGGGAGCGTTCCAGGGAGGGCAGGAGCTGCTGAACTATTGGTACTGCGGCATGGTGGGGGCCAAAGAGGGTCAGCCCCGGTACTGTGTCACCGTGCTGGCGGAGGGCACCCCGGACGACAAAGGGGCGGCCTCCCGGGGCTTCCGGGAGGCCGCCCGCAGGCTGGTGGAACAGATCAAAGAGTGACGGGATGGCCTTCCCGGGCGGAGCGGTACCCCGCCAGCATGAGCTCCACGGTGTCGGTGACGCCGGGGATGTCGCAGGGGAAGGGGGCGTCCTCCAGGATGGCCTGATAGAAGTCCTGGATGGCCAGACCGTGGCTGGCCCCCCAGTAAGCCTTCCCTGTGGCTGGGGAGACCTGGGGCGGCAGGGCGATGCGCTCCGGGTCCGCACCGGGTCGGAAGATGGTGATCTCCCGGTCCTCCAGGCGAAGGGTGGCATGCTCGCAGACGATCTCCAGCAGCACAGGGCTGTCGGTGACGTGGCCGGTGCTGGCGAAGAACAGGGCGGGCTTGTCCCCGAAGGCGATGCGGGCCTCGAAGGTGTCCTCCACCTCGATGACGCCCTGCAGGTGGTGGTTGGTCAGGGTGGCGTCCACCGCCGTGGCCCGGCCCAGGAACTGCCCCAGCAGATCCAGGGTGTGGATGGACTGGTTGATGAGCACCCCGCCGCCCTCGGCAGCCAGGGCGCCCCGCCAGCCGCTCTCCGTGTAGTAGGGGGCCTCCCGGCGCCAGGTGACGAAGGCCCGGCCGCCCAGAACGGCTCCCAGCCCCGGGTCCTCCAGCAGCTCCTGGAGCAGCCGGGTGCCGGGGTTCCAGCGATTCTGGAAGCAGACCCCTACCCGCACCTTTTCCCCCAGGGCGCGGAACTGCTCCCACTGGGCCTCGTTGATGACGGGAGGCTTCTCCGTGAACACATGGATGCCCCGCTCCGCCGCCTGGGCGGCCATGGGGGTGTGGAACACGTGAGGGGTGCACAGATGTACCACCTGCACGTCCTCCCGGGCCAGAAGGGAGTCCATGGAGTCATAGGCACGGCCGCCGTATTTCTCGGCCATGGCCTGGGCCCGCTCCAGGCGGATATCGGCATAGGCTGCCACGTCGGCGGTCTCCAGCTGGTGGAGGACCTCCCCGTGGACCTGGGCGATGCCGCCGCAGCCGATGATGGCGGTTTTCAAGGGCGTCATAGGTCAGGCCTCCTTTGCGGCGAGAATGCCCCGCAGGGCGTCGAGGGCCAGCTTCCAGGCGGACTTGCCGTCCAGGGCGGTCTTGCGCTCCACCGGGTCCTTCTCCAGGGAGGCCAGGCCGGTAAAGGCGAAGAGATGGGGCTCCAGAGAGAGGAAGCCCTTCCAGCCGGCGGCCTGCAGGTCCCCCAGAATGTCCGCCACGTGGCCGTCTCCCTGCCCGGCCGGCACGATCTGCCGGGTGGCAGTCACGCAGTCCTTGATATGCACATAGGTGATGAAGGGCTTCAGCAGGTCGTAGGCGGCCAGGGTGTCCTGGCCCACCTCCACGAAGTTGGCAAAGTCGAACACCGCCTGGTAATGGGGCCCGTAGAACTGGTCCATCAGGTCCCGGCAGCGGGGAGCCGCGTCCCCGTAAATCCCCTTCTCGTTCTCGTGGAGGAGCACCGCGTCCCAGCGCTTGGCCTCATCGATCATGGCCCCGGTGCGGTCCAGGACCTCATTCCGGTAGGCGGTGGGGTCTTCCCCCTGGGGCAGGTAGAAGCTGAACATCCGCAGGAAGGGAGCCTCCAGCTCCTTCTGGATCTCCAGGGTGCGCTTGAGCTTCTCCAGGTGGGGAGCAAAGTCGTCGGTGATGGCGATCTTCCCGATGGGGGAGCCGATGGAGCTCACCCGCACCCCGGCGGCGGAGAGCTTCTCCTTCACTTCCCGCAGCTTTTCCGGGGTGAAGTCGGAGACGTTCACGCCGTCGGCGGAACGGAGCTCTACATACTGGACGCCGAACTCCGCCAGGGCGGCCAGCTGGTCGTCCAGGGCGGGGGCGATCTCGTCGGCAAAGCCGGTGATAGTAAAAGAGCTCATGTCAATAGCTCCCTTCTGTGGAGAAAGTGATGTCCTTGCTCTCCTTGGCCCGAGAGGCAGCCCGGCGCTTGTTCAGCTCCTCCAGGAACAGGTCCTCGTCCACGGGGAGGGAGACCTCCCGGCCCAGCCAGGAGGACAGGTGCATGGCGTTGGAGAGCATCAGGCCCCGGATGCCCTCCCGGCCGTCAGCCACCAGGGGCTCTCCCCGGAGGATGGCCCCGGCGAAGGCATTCAGGACCCCCACGTGCTGGGGGTTGAGGCCGTCGGTCTCCACGGAGATCTCCTCACAGGGGGGCTTTTCAAAGCCCTGCTGGCAGGTGCGGCACCACTCCCGCTCGTCCACCCCCAGCTTCCAGAAGGTGAGGCGGTCGTTCTCGCACACCAGCTTCCCCAGAGTGCCGGAGACCTCGAACCGGTTGGTGCCGGGGGCGTCTCCCGTGGTGGTGACGAAGACGCCGGTGGCGCCGTTCTCGTAGGTGAGATAGGCTGTCACGTCGTCCTCCACCTCGATATCGTGCCACTTGCCCTCCTGGCAGAAGGCTCGGACGGTCTGGGGCAGGCCGCAGATCCACTGGAGCAGGTCCAGCTGATGGGGGCACTGGTTGAGCAGTACGCCGCCGCCCTCCCCGGCCCAGGTGGCCCGCCAGTCCCCGGAGTCGTAATACAACTGGGTGCGGTACCAGTCGGTAATGAGCCAGCTCACCCGCTTGATCTGCCCCAGCTCCCCGCCCTGGACCATCTCGTGCATCTTGCGGTAGAGGCAGTTGGTGCGCTGGTTGAACATCATGCCAAAGACCTTGCCGCTGGCGTCCGCGGCGGCGTTCATTTCCTGGACGGCCTTGGTGTACACCCCGGCAGGCTTTTCGCACAGCACGTGGAGCCCGGCCGCAAAGGCCTCCTTGGCCAGCACCGGGTGCTGGTAGTGGGGCACGGCGATGAGCACCGCGTCGCACAGGCCGGAGGCGATGAGATCGCTGCCCTCCTCAAAGAGGGGGAGCTGATCTCCCGCCTGAGAGCGGACCCACTGCCGGCGGCTCTCCCGGCGGTCGGCCACGGCGGCCAAGATGACCTCCGGGCACTGGCCGGAAAGGATGTTCTGGACGTGGGTGGAGCCGATGTTGCCGGCCCCAATGAGCCCGAGACGAATGGTTGCCATGAGAGTGCCTCCTTAATAGGTGATCTTCAAAGTCTGGACGTGGAAGGGGGTGAGGGTCAGCTGGCACTCGCCGCCGGGAAGGGGCTCTCCCTGTGGCTCCTCCAGCATGCTGCAGGGCTGGATGGAGCGGGCGGCGGGAATACTGAGAGCAGCCCGGGTGTGGACCCCGGCGCTCTCGTACAGCCGGAGGATGAAAGCCCGGTCACTGTCCTGGCAGGGCTTCACGGTGTCCAGCAGGACGTTGGGCTTATCCACAGTGCAGAGAGAGGCCAGCGGATGGCTGCCGGACACAGCCACGGGGGGCAGGTTCAGCAGCTGGGCCTCCCGGACCACGGCGGGGGAGAAGCCCTCCGCATGGGGGAAGAAGGAGTAGGTAAACCGGTGGGTGCCGGCGTCGCCCCGGTCGTCCGGGCGGCAGCCGCCCTTGTGGAGGCTCAGCCGGATGGAGCCGCCCTCCACCGTCACGCCGTACTTGCAGTCATTGAGCACCGCGGCGCCCTGGTCCAGCTCGGAGAGGTCCGTCCAGCGGTGGTTGCACACCTCGAACTTGGCCTGCTCCTGCTCCGTGTTCCGGGTGGTGGGCCGCAGCACATGGCCGAACTGGATCTCGTTGCGGGCGAAGTCCGCGCGGAAGTCCAGATCGAAAGCGGCCTTGAGGAACCGGTGGCGGTCCTGCCAGCGGATCACAGTCTCAAAGTCGATCCGCGGGCTGCGGGCATGGCACACCAGGTCCTGGGTCAGGGTGGTCTTCTCCGACAGGCGGTATTCGCTGCGCAGCCGGAACTCCACGGCTCCGTCACTGACCACCTGGCGGCTCAGCAGCTCTCCGGCGGGGGCCAGCTTCAGCTGGAGGTCGGCGTCCACGTCCCAGTTGTCCCAGTCGGCAGGCATGTCCTCCCCGAAGAGGAAAGTGTTCAGGGGCAGGCCGTCGGCGGCCCGGAGCTCCCGGTCCAGGCGCTTGTCCAGGAAGGAGGCGATGAAGCCGTTCTCGTCGAAGGCGAGGGCGGCAAAGGGGGTCTCCAGGGTATTGCCGTCGTAACGGAAGGGGCTGGCTCCGGTGGCAGCGGGGGCGGTCTCCACAGGGTAGGCTGCGGCGGCGAAGCCGGGCAAGCTCACCCCGTCCACGGCCCAGCAGGGGGCGCCCTCCACGGTCTCCGTGGGCTGGTACACGGCGCCCGCCGCTCGGGGGAGCTGCTCCGCCGGGAGATAGAGGGTATCCTCCCGGGCAAAGCCCAGGGGATTCAGCAAGGTGACGCTGCCGCTGTCCTCCGTGGCCAGCAGGGCCCGGGCCGCGGCCTGGGCGTCCGCGATGACCCCGGCTACTTCCCGCTCCGCCTGCTCGTGGGCGGGCTGGATGCAGGTGCCGGGCAGGATATCGTGGAACTGGTTGACCAGCAGGGTCTCCCACAGGGGGTCAATGGCGGCCTGGTCGGCGGGGCGGCCGGCCTCCAGGGCGGTGAGGACCTCCGCCAGCTCCAGGTCATGGAGGGCGATCTCCGCCTTGCGGTTGTTCCGCTTGATGGTGTGCTGGTTGGTGAGGGTCCCCCGGTGCAGCTCCAGGTACAGCTCGCCCCGATGGGTGGGCGGCTCCACGGCGGTGGCTTCCATCTCCCGAAGGAAGTCTCCGGCGTTAACGATCTCCACCTTGGGGCAGCCGGCCAGATCTCCG
>ERZ842401.3383-NODE-3383-length-19897-cov-6.498790_pt1 | contig 19897 bp, 20 predicted proteins | sample MGYA00521270_ERZ842401 | MGnify/ENA primary metagenome ERZ842401 (study PRJEB31892, sample SAMEA3878208) | bioreactor metagenome | biome: Moose rumen | place: Sweden | collected 2011-10 | study: EMG produced TPA metagenomics assembly of the PRJEB12797 data set... | reverse complement strand
CACTTAAAAATATAATATTACTAGTTAATAATTGAATTATTCCAAACCATATCATATCATTAAATATTCCATAAATAAACATAATAAAGGTAAAAGTTAAGATAAATGGTATAAATATGTTATATTTAATAGATTTTTTATAAAATAGATATATAAAGGATATTATAGATAATAATGGGCTAATATAATTTGTACCTATAATATATGCTAATACATTAGTTTTTGTAATTTCAGCAATATTTAAATTAGTAATTAATAATGGATCATTATTATAATATTTATATATTAAGATTAATAATATTCCATATAATGAGGCCGATAAATTAATACTTTTAAAGCTTTTTTTAATAACTAAACTTATAAATATGGCAGTAAATAATACTAAAAGATTAGTGTTTACTCCGAATAAGCCAATAATTAAAGCTATTAAATGAGCATTATCTTTTATATATATATCTAGAAAATAATTGTTCTTTTTAATTAAATTTATGATGTATGAAATTATTGTGGTAATAAGAAATGATATTGATAATGATTTAAATAATGGTAATATTAATTCTTGATAACCAAATATTAAATATGTAATTATCATTAGGCATATTAAGGCTACTAATGAATATGTATAATGTTTATAAATGTTTTTGACACTATTTTTTGATTTTACGTAAGTTTTATCAACTACTTTATAGTCCATTTTTCATATCCTCCTTAATTTCTTTAAGTATTTCTCTTACTTCAATTTTTGAAGGACATACATAAGAACAAAGACCACAATTCATACATTTATTTATTTCTAATTCTTTTGCTTTTTTAGGATTATCCATAATTAATGAAGGTATTAAATTTACTGGGCATACTTCGGTGCATTTTCCACATTTAATACATGGTAATACTTCTTCTTCTTTATTTTCTAATACTAGAATACAGTTGGTATCACTTGTAATAATCAAATTATCATTTGGGATACTTTTTCCCATCATTGCCCCGCCTGCAATAAGAATAGGATTATCTATTTTTTTTAATATATCTGTTTTTAATAATATTTCGTTAAAATTTGTTCCTATCTTTAATTTATAATTGCCTGGATTTTTAATACCGTTACCGCTAATTGTAACAATTCTTTCTGTTAATGGTTTACCATTTTTAAGAGCTTCATAAATAGCATAAATTGTTGAGACATTTTCATTAATGACGCCAATTTGGGTTGGAAATTTATCATAGGTTAATCCTAAAATTTCATTAACTAAATATCTTTCATATCCTGTTGGATAAGCATCAATTAATGGATATATTTTTATGTTTGGATAACTATTTATATGTTTTAAAAATTTATTAATGATGGTTGAATTTTTTTCATTTATGGCAATATAAGATTTTTCAATATGCATAATTTCCATAATGGCATCGATACATTCAAGTATTTCTTCAGGGTTATTATACATTCTGGCACTATCACTTGAGGCATATATTTCACATTCAGCACCATCTACGATTAAATATTTATAATCAGCATCGCTTTCATATTTTATGTATGTTGGGAATCCTGAACCTGACATGCCGGTTATAGCACATTTTTTTAATAGATAAATAAATTCATCTTTACTATATTTGGTAATGTTTTTTTTCTTTCCAGGATTATCAGCATATTTTTCTTTAAAATCATTTTCAATGACAACGCATTTAACTTTTTCACCATTTGAAATGTACATATCTTGAAATCCTACGACTGTACCACTTACGGTTGACAATAGTGGGATTTCAGCAATAGAATTTTTCCCAATTACGGTGCCTATGCATACATAATCTCCTGGTTTTACGGTTTCTTTATATGAATATCCCATTTTACTTACAAGTGGGATATAGATTATTTGAATATCTAAATCATCAATTATTTTCTTTGGTTGCTTTATTTTATAATCTTCTATTGTTACCATATCTATTCTCCTTATGATTATTATACAATAAAAATTGACATTATGCTACAAAAAATAAAGAAGTAGCTTTTAACTACTTCTAAAACTATTCATTTGCGTAATTATCAAAATATCCTTGGATAAAGACAACTGGTGTACCTTTATCTCCAGAACCACTAGTAAGGTCACATAATGAGCCAATTAAATCAGTTAATCTTCTTGGTGTTGTACCTTGGCTTAACATGTTTCCTGTTAAATTACTTTGTTTTGCTCTTATTTCTTTCTTGATTGCTTCGGCTAATTCTTCTCCTCTTAAATTATCATATACATTATCTGATATATATTTTAATTTAATTTCATTAGGTGTACCATCTAGTCCTTTAGTATGAGCTGGTGATACAACTGGATCTGCTAATTCCCAAATACCTCCGACTGGATCTTTAAATGCACCATCGCCATAGACCATTACTTCAATATTTTTACCAGTTAATTCTTTCATTCTTCTTTGAATTGTATCAACTAATTCTTGCCCTGTTTTAGGGAATAATTTTAGTCTTTCTTCAGTTGATTTATTTGATCCTAACAAGCCATAATCAGGATTAAAGCCAGATCCATCTATTGGTTTATTTAATATTTCATATAAACCATATACATTAGCATTTTCTTTCTTTAATATTTCTTTAGTTTCATATCTAGTATGAATGTCACAGTTTATAACATTATTTGTATATTTTAAGATATCTTTTGCATCATTTGAAAATACAAATTCTACTTGGCAATTTTCACTTTCAATTAATTCACGATAAAATTTAACCATGTTAATTCCTGTAAATGGATGGATAAATTTACTAAAGTATTTTTCATAATCTTCTTCAGTAATTAAATCACTTAATCCAAATGGACTTTTATCTAGATCTTCTTTATTCATAATTCCATTTCCTACTTCATCTTTTGGAAAAGATAATAACATGGTAATTTTATTCATTCCTCTTGCTATTCCTTTTAAAATCATTGAAAAACGATTCCTTGATAGAATTGGAAATACTAAACCAACTTCTTTTTCTGGAAATAAATTTGTGACATATTTTGCAATATTATCAACTGTTACATAGTTACCTTCGGCAATTCCTACGACTGCTTCAGTTATGGCAATAATATCTCTATCTCTAAATTCAAATCCTTCACTCTCTTTGGCATGCATTACTGCATCAATTACTGTATTTGCTAAATCAGTATCTTCCTTTATTATTGGTGTTCTAATACCTCTAACAACTGTTCCAACGTATCTCATAATACCCTCCTCTACGTTACATGTTTATTTTATCATAAAAATTAAAGTATTTAAATATTTTATGTTATTTTTTTATCAAATTTATGTAAAATCACTTGATTTAAAACTCATTGTTAACTATACTAAATTTGTGTGTTTATTTTTTAGGGGGGTACGATGGAAGATAAAATAATTGAATTAATTAAAAAAGAAAATGGTAAAATAACATTCAAAAATTTACTTAATAAATATAGTATTGGTAGAAATGAATTAGAGAATTTATTATTAAAATTAAAATTAGATGGTAAAATATTACAAGTTGGTAATAAATATCAAATATTTCCTGATAATTTATGTATTGGAAGTATTACTGTTTCATCAACTGGGAAAAAATATATATTTTATAATAATGATAAAATATTAGTTGCCTCTAATTTTTTAAATGACTTAATTATAAATGATGTTGTTACTTTTAAAATAAATGATAATAATGAAGCTGAAATTATCACAATCGTTGATAGGCCACTCGGTAAAATGACTTGTGAAGTAAAAGAAATTGATGGTAAAAAAATAGCAATTCCGTTTCATAATGATATAAAATTTAAATTATCTAATGATATTTTAAGTAATTTATATGATGGAGATATTATTGTTATTGAATTAAAACCAGATAATTTAGATAATATACCCGAAGCCAAATATATAGGTAAAATTGGCAGAAGGGATGATCCCTTAATTGATGATACCGCTATTGCTCTAAACTTTGGTTTTGATAATATCTATGATGAAGATTATTTAAAAGAAGTTGCAGACTTTCCTACTTTTGTAACCGATAAAGATATAGTAAATCGTGTTGACTATCGTTGCCAATCAAGTTGTACAATTGATGGCATCAATACTAAAGATATGGATGATGGCGTATATGCTGAAGTATTAGATAATAGCATAATTCGCTTGTATGTTCATATCGCAGATGTTAGTTATTACGTTAAACCAGGATCTAAAATATTCGAAAGAGCATGTGAAAAGACAACCAGCCTTTATCTAAATAATTCAGTTTTTCATATGTTACACCATATTATTTCAAATGGTATATGTAGTTTAAATCCCAATTGTGACAGACTTACTAAAACAGTTATTATGGATATTGATTCAAATGGTAATATTATTAACTATGATATCGTTGATTCTGTAATTAACTCTAAAAAGAAAATGACTTATGAAGATGTCGATGAAATAATAATGCATAATAAGATGGTTCCTGGATATGAAAATTTTGAAAAAGAATTATATATTTTATATGATGCAGCTGTTAGACTTGAAAAAAGATACGTTTTAGAAAATGGTAAAATTAATTTTGCCAATACGGAAATGGCAATTACTTATAATGAAGATGGTACTATCAAAAGTGTTGCCAATCGTGAAAATAGCGTAGCTAGAAAAATAATTGAAAATCTAATGATTGCTGCTAACGAAAGCGTTGCCAATTGGTTTATCAGTATGGATATGTTTAGTGTCTTTAGAGTTCATGAATTTCCTGACTTATATAAGGTAAATGCCGTTATTGATAAATTAAACAAATCGGGCTTTCATATCAAGCCAATAACTGATATTGAAAATCCTAAATCACTTCAAAAAATATTACAAATATTAAGTAATTATGAAGAATATCCAATTATATCACAAATGTTAGTTATGACCATGCAAAGAGCTTACTATTCTGTTGAAAATTTAGGGCATTATGCCTTAGGACTCCCAGCTTATCTACATTTTACGAGTCCCATTAGAAGATTAGCTGATTTACTCGTTCACACCCTTATTAATATCATTATGAAAGAACCAGATAAATTAACGAATGAATATCTAAAAGAACTCGAAGAAACCTTGCGTAAATTATGTATTATAGCTTCGAAAATGGAACGTCAAGCTGACATGGCTGAAGGCATCGCCGAAAGAAGACAAATCTTAAAAGCGCTATCTAAAAATAAAGAAGAAATATATGAAGCCTCTGTTGTTGAAATAGGAAATAAAATAAAACTAAGACTTGAAGGAATCGATACATATATTGATTCTCATACTTTAAATAATATTTTAGGTTATGAGAGTAAAAGAAAAAGATATTATGATAAAGAAACCGGTAATCATTTAAGAATCGGTACTAAATTATATGTAAAAATAGCTAATGTCGATCCAATTAATGATAATTTTAACGTTAGAGTATTAGGTATGGTTAATCAAAAATGTAAAACTAAAACTCTTATAAAATAAAAATATTGTAATTAAAAAGCAGTATGTGGTTTGGATACTGCTTTTTTTAATGGTGTTACAAAGTAACACTATATATCTACTATTAGGATTCACAAAACTAATTGTAAGTGATTACTAGATTGTGTTAATAGTAGATACCAAAGTAATTATAAATTTGCAAGTTTTTCCTTAATGATGGCATTTACTTTAGCCATATCTGCTCTTCCTTTAAGTTTTGGAGATACTTCACGCATGATTTGTCCCATATCTTTAGAACTTGTTGGATTAACACTTGCAAAGGCCTCATCAATTATCTTATTTACTTCATCCATAGATAATTGCTCTGGCATATATTTTGACAATAGTTCAATTTCTTTTTTATATTGCGTAACTAAATCAGTACGATTAGCTTTTTCAAATTCACTAATTGAATCATTACGCATTTTAATTTGTTTTGCTACTACTGCAATTACTTCATCATCATTTAAATCTCTTTTAAGATTTATTTTTTCAAGTTGGATAGCTCCTTTAACCATTCTAACAACGCCAAGTGAAAAACTATCTTTACTTTTCATGTATGTAACCATGTCTTTAGCTATTTGTTCATTTAAAGTCATACTTGCCTCCTAGTACTTGTTCTTATTATTTCTTCTAGAATTAATAGTATTTATTTTCTTTTCTTCTCTATGACGAACGCCAGGTTTTTTGTAACCATCAGCTCTTTCTCTAGCTTTAGAAAGGGTACCACTTCTAGCTGTTTCTGTTTTGAATCTTTTAAGTGCGAATTCTAAGTTATTATTTTTAACGACTGTAGCCATTTCTGTATCCCTCCCTTCAACATGACAATACGATTATATCAAAATTTTTTTTAATATTCAAGAAAATTCAACATTTTTTTCATAATTTATCAATATAAATTAAAAGAGATTAATAATTAATATCAAATCTCTTTCGATCTATTTCTATTTTTTTAAGTGATGAATCTATAATCTCTTCATCTTTTAATCCAATTAATTTACCTAGATATAATAGATTAATAAATATTTCTTTTACTAATTCTTTTGTATATTCTTTATCTAATTTGGATATTAAGTTATATAGAAAGATAAATTCATGAATTATATCATTATCATTTATTTTTGGAAAGTTTTCATCTAATTTAATATTTAATTCTCTAAAAAAATATAAAACCATTAGTAATGTATCAGCATATTCTTCCAGTACTAGTTCATGATTGGCTTCTTTTTTAGACCAATATTTAAAACATTTCGTTTCATTAGCAAGTTCTCCTAATTCTACTAATAACTCCAATTTATTTTTTAAAATAATGTCTTCGTTTTTTCCGTAATGTTCAATAAATAAATAATCTAATTTCTTATTTTCTTCATATAACTTTTCATATTTTTTTAAGTCCATATAACCTCTATATTTTATATGCATCTTCGAGTGAAAATTCAACATTTTCGTTGATCCAATTTTTTCGTGGTTCAACGGCATCACCCATTAAAATGCTTACACGTTTTTCGGCAAGAGCACCATCAATTATGTTTACTTTTACTAAACTACGATATCTTGGATCCATGGTAGTATCACACAACTGGTCAGCATTCATTTCACCAAGTCCTTTATATCTTTGAATCTTATAATTATTTTTACCAGCTGTTAGTTTTCGCAATTCTTCATTTGTCCAAAGATAATGTTCTTTACCACCAATACTTAATTTATATAGTGGTGGCATGGCAATAAATAATCTTCCGTCTTCAATTAATGGTTTCATATATCGATAGAAGAAAGTTAATAGTAAGCACTGAATATGAGCTCCATCATCATCGGCATCGGTCATAATAATTACTTTGCCATAATTACATTCTTTTATGTTAAAATCAGCTCCGATACCGGCACCAATAGTATGAATTAAGGTATTAATTTCTTCATTTTTGAAAATGTCTTCTAATTTGGCTTTTTCAGTATTAATTACTTTACCACGAAGTGGCAATATGGCTTGCGTTTTTCTATCTCTTCCTTGTTTTGCAGAACCTCCGGCTGAATCACCCTCTACTATAAATAATTCACATTTATCTCTTTCTCGGCTGGTAGCAGGTGTTAATTTACCTGATAAGATACGTTCTATTTTTTTATTATCTTTACCGCGACGGGTTTCTTCACGGGCTTTTCTGGCAGCTTCTCTAGCTTCTTTTCCTTTTAGTGCTTTGCCAATAATTTGACTGGCAACTGAATTATTTTCTTCTAGAAAAAATTTTAATTTTTCTGTTACAACGGCTTCAACGATGCTTCTTGCAACAGGGGTACCTAATTTAGATTTTGTTTGCCCTTCAAATTGCAAAAGTGATTCAGGAATTTGGACAGCGATAATTGCTGTCAATCCTTCTCTTACGTCTGTTCCTTCAAAGGATTTATCTTTTCCTTTAACAAAACCATTTTCACGAGCATAATCATTTAATACTTTGGTAATTGCTGTTTTAAAGCCTACTTCATGAGTTCCTCCGTCTGGAGTTTTAACATTATTAACGAATGAAATAATATTTTCACTATAACTATCAGTATATTGCATACCAATAGAGACATTTATTCTATCTTTCATGGATTCGAAGCATAGTACATCATGAATAGGAGTTTTTCCTTCATTTAAATATTCACAAAATGCGGATAATCCATTTTCATAATGATATTTTTCTTGTCTATTTTCAAATTCATCAATAATTTCAATAGTTAAGCCATTAATTAGAAAGGCACATTCTTGCATTCTTTCACATATGGTTGAATAATTAAAGGTGGTAGTTTCAAAAATAGATGCATCTGGCTTAAATCTAACGGTTGTACCAGTTCGCATTGCATTTCCAATTTTTTTAAGTGGTATTTCAACGTGTCCACCATTATGAAATTTAATATAATGTTCTTCTTTATCTCTTTTAATGGTTACTTCCATCCATTCAGATAAGGCATTTACAACAGATGCACCTACTCCGTGTAATCCACCGGATACTTTATATCCTCCGTCTGAAAATTTACCACCGGCATGCAAAACGGTATATATAACTTCAGGCGTACTCATACCTGATGAGTGAATTCCGGTTGGTACTCCTCTACCGTGGTCGGTAACACTAATAGAGCCATCTGTATGCATAGTTATCTTTATATAATCACCATATCCATTTAAAGCTTCATCAACGCAGTTATCAACAATTTCCCAAACGAGATGATGCAGACCTCTTTTATCGGTTGATCCAATATACATACCAGGTCTTTTTCTTACGGCTTCAAGTCCCTCTAATATTTTTATACTACTTTCATCATATTTTTCCATACTTCATTTTCACCTAGAATAATTCTAACACATATTTTTTTATTTTTCAAATTACTTTACACTATAAAGTAAAGAAAAAAAGATAAATCATTATCTCTTTTTGGTATTATTAGTTTCTTTATAATAATTGTATAGATATCTTATATAATCTTTTATTAAGAAGGTACTTTCGATAAGTTCATCTTCATAGTAAACAGTATCTTCAATTAGTTTATTACTTTTAACAAATTCATTAAATTTATCTTCAAGTAATTGATCAATTATTTCATATTCTAAGCGTGCTTTTTCTCTCTTCTTTAAATAACCATATTCATTGTTAATTGTAGTTTTTACTGTTTTTAAATCATTTTCTAACAATTTAAATAAGCATCCCCATTTAATTATATGTTTTTCACTTCGTCCACTAAAATTAAAGTCTTCATTTATTTTTTTCTTTCCATTATTAATAACCATTATTTCTCTGTGTCTATTGTCATATACTAGTAGATATAGATCATTATCTTTATCATATCTAAATTCATAATTAGGATCTACAGTTGCATCATATCTACTACTGCGTTTTTTTATTTCTTTTATAATTGATAAATTAATAAAATCTGGTAAAAGACTATTGTTGATACTAATAGTTTTAAATGGAATATTATTTTCTTTTATATACTTGTCTATTTCTTGTAATAAAGAGTACATTATATCACTTCCCATAGCCTGTTATAATAATGCTTATAATTATTTTTGTCAATGCAATATTATTTTTTCAATATTCTTTTTTTGATATCATCATAACTAATTTCATATGAAATAACATCATATGCTTGATATTCAAAATCAAATGGTTCAATATTAACACTTCCACTTTGATAGTAGTCAATACAATCTAAATTAAATAATAATAGTGAGCTAACGCCATACTGACGAATAAATTTAAATAGATTATCATCTAAATTTCTTTTAAATAATTTTGTTACATCTACATAAATTCCATCATATATTTTAGTCATTTTTTCATATGAGAATTTTTGACTATTTAAAGGAAATTTATCATGTAGGTATTTCCAACTATCATAATCATCTAAGTTAAAAATATTGGTATCACTTTTAAGTGTTACAATTGAGCAAGGCTGCTGCCATATATTACTACTACGATTTTTATAAAATAATAAATTTGGATTATCTAAAATAAAATCTACCCATAAATTATAATTCTTATAAAGTGGATTATATTCTGTAAGCCAAATTCCACCATTTGGTTTCATGATATCTGTTTTAGTATCTTCAATTTCTTTAAATTGTTCATAAGTTATATTATTTGTTCCAACAGTTAAATATTCCATATTATTCCCTCTTTTGATTAGATATTTTAACATATATTTAAAAAAAATAAAAGAAAAAACTAAACAATTGCTTGATTAGTTTTAATTTTATTTAATCTCTTAATTGATACTTTAACACTTTGATATTCAGCATTAATTGTTCCTAATACTTCAAAATTAGTTAATATTTTAGCATAATAAGAATATATTAATAATACAGTGCCTATTTCCATATTATTATTGCTTACTTGATATATGGCATATATAATAATTCCATAACGGCATAATTCTATAAAACTTAGTACTAGAAATATCATGGCATTTACAAACAAATTAAATTTAGCATTCGATTCTAAATAATTTATTGTACTTTTAATAAAACTATTATCTTTTACTTTTTGTTTATTCTTTAAGATATCATATATATTATGAATATTTATTGTCTTGTAGTCTAAATTATCTTTTCGATTTTTGTTTTGTATTTCTATTTTTGATCCAAAATATAAGATAATAATTACCATAAATATCGATACGATTAAAGTAATTAAAAATATATAAAAATCAACTTTTAAAAAGTACATATAAATTACAAAAAACTCAAATATTTGAATAATTCTTGTAACAGCATTACCAATAAATGTTCCTATGATATCAATATCATTGTTAATTATATTGGTATATTCTCCAAGGGTTATATCATCTACTTTAGCTTGGGTTACAATATTAGTATATTCTAGATATAATTTATTATAATAATCATACCATGCTTTTTGGTTAAAATAACTCCAAAGATAATATAAAAGTGATAATAATAGTGTTATAATTACTAACTTAAACGATTTATTATAATCAAGGTCAGTAGCTTTATTAATTGCATTAGCCCAATATACGGGTATAACTAACATAAGTCCTTGAATTATAATTGATGTTAATACTTTCCTTGATAATTCTTTTTTAGTATTTTTAAGTATTGTAATTATATCCATCTATATCACCTATTTTATTCTAAGTCGATATAGTCTCCATTGTTAAGGCCAAATAAAGCGGCATCTGTTTTATCTACGTGCATCTCTAAATTATAACTATCTTTCATTTTAATATGTACGTTATCAATTGTTTTATCGCCAAATTTAACACTAACTATATCTCTATTATTATGGTTAATGTTATCTAATTTATTACAATGAATGTGGCGATTTGCCTTAATACAACAATTTTCTTTATATATTTTGCCAACTGGTCCTGTAATCCAAACTGCCTCACTACCATCAAGATCTCCTGAATCTCTCATAGGAGGGTCAATACCTAATAGTAATGCATCATCACTAGATACTTCAACTTGAGTATAATCGCGAAGTGGGCCCATGACTCTAACATGATCAAATAAATATTTATCAGTACTGATACCTACGACTTCATTGCAAGCATATTCTCCACTTTGACCTAAATCATTTCTTTTTGTAAATACATAATCTTTTCCAAACAATATATCGGCATCATTTTTACATAAATGGATGTGTCGATTAGATATTCCAACTTTTACTTTCATTTTTAATTCTCCTTTATTTTTTAACAAATACAGTATAACAAAAATATATTTTTATTTCAAGTTACTTGTTTAATCATTAATAATTTGTTATAATTAATCTAGGTGGTAACATGAATACATTTTTAGTAATATTATTTATAATCGTAGTATTAGCTATTTCACTTGGAATTATTTATATCTATCTTTACAATAAGTTTAATGAAAGCATAATTAGAATCAATGAAGCTGAATCGAGAATTGATAGTAATTTACGTGATAAATATGATTTACTTAATAAAGGTATTAACATAGTTAAAGCTAATACAAAGGTAGATCCTAAAGCTTTTAATGATTTTATGATTTTAAAAACTAAGAAAATAAGTAATTTTGAACTAGATCGTACTTTAACAAAAGTATATAATGAATTTTTAAATATCTATGATAACAATAAAGAGTTAAGAGATAGTGATGAATTATATAAGACTAATAAACAAATAATTTTAATAGATGAAGAGTTAACTACTTTAAGAAATTATTATAATGCTAATATTTTAAATTATAATTTAATGATTAAAAAAATACCTACGAATATAATTGCCAAACTAAAAAAATATAATGAAAGATTATTATATGATTTAAAAGATATGAATGATAATGATTATGAAGACTTTAAATTATAGTCTTCTCTTTTTTTGTATTTTAGGGTATACTTATTTTAGGTGATATAATGAAAAAGATAATGACGATATTTATAGTTTTATTTTTACTAACATCATGCAAGCAAAATACTTTAGAGGAAAATATAATTGAAGATACTATAGATGAGGAAACTAACGAAGTATCGGAACCAGTTTATGTAGATGATAATCCTATTACGGTTGGATTATATCAAAATGGTAAATTAGTGACTAGTTTAGATACACCATTTATCGATGGCGTTGATATTGGTTCTTTTGATGTTTATTTTACTAATACTCAAAATACTGGTAGTACTAATACTAAAAATAATTTTAATAAATATAAAAATGAATATGAAAATATAGATAATTATAAAATAGGTTTTTATATAGGTTTTGAGACTAATCAAAAAAAATATGAGGCTACTATTACAAAACCTGATATTTATGCTACTACTCCATATATTTATAACTATTTATATGATGATATAAATGTATTGGATGGTGCTTGGTATAGTCATGTTGAAGAAAATGATGTAACTGATAATACAATTTATTCTTCAATTAAATTATATGCAGCTGAAAAAACTAGTGAAATAGTTTCACCGATTACCTTAACTGTTTTCACTTATGATACTCAAGATGATTTTGATGATAATGGTAATTATCGTGGTAATAGTAAATATACGATAACTATAAATAGAAAATAGAGTTCTATATTAGAACCCTATTTTATTTTTTTAATCTAGTTTTGTAGAATGCTTGTAATGATGATTTTTTACTTATTTTTGTTAATGAATTTAAATATGGAAGTGGTGAGATATTATCAATATCATCTTCATATACACTGGCAAATGATTCAAGTAAGCTACTATCAAAACCTAATTTATCTAAATAATCTAAATAACGATAATACTCATCTTCGTTTAAGCAATAAACATATTCGCTTTTAGAAATTAAATCTAGAATCATCATAATATAACAGAATATATCGGTATTACTGCTTGCTTTTACAAATCCTTCACTATCAAGTGGATATTTTTCATAATAACTCATTTTATCACTATCAAATAAATAATATCCAGTAATTCCAGGTGAATTATAAATCTTCATACTATCAGTATCACAAGCAATTATATTAAAATTAGGACTTTTTTCGACGTTATTTGAAGGAAAACCTGGTATCATAAAATTATCGACGTGAACATCTGAAAAAGCAGCATTATATTTAGGATTAGTATTTTTTATTTTTTCTAGTAGTAATCCTATTTTACGTAATATTTCAATCTTTACTTTAGTCGGACAATAAAATGTATAAAAATATATTCTTGAAGTATATCCATGTATTCTTGGATAAATTGGTCCCATAATATTTCCATCTACTTTTAATATACCATTAGGAACTAATAATTCTGGGAAATCAAGTTCAGTAGTATATTTTATTAAATTATCAATAGTTTCCATTTTTTCATCAATATATTTTTTATTTTGATAATTTTTATATACTTTTATTATTTCATTTTGACTATTTGGTGAATAATACATATCACTTTCTTTTTCTAATATTCCTTCAATTAAATTAAATGGTTCAAGATGATTAAATTCATCTTTAGATAATTCAATAATATTCATATTACTATCCCCTTTCATTAATTTTGATATAATACCAAAAATAAGAAAAAAAGTAAAGAAAAATTATATAAATATAATTATATAATTTTTTTATTTAATAATAGTTTTGAACTTATATAGGCTGTTATTGGAATTATTAAGATTGAACCAATAAAAGATATTAATAACTGGATTAAATCTTGATCAAATGATTTATAATTGATAATATAACCAATATTTGATCCTCGATGCCACATTGAAAAGCCAATAAATGTGCATATTAGAGCAAAAAATAATGTATTGATAGTAGTTGCCATAATATCAGAACCTATATTCATGCCTGATTTAAATAATTCTTTATCATTAATTTTGGGGTTATTAATTAATATTTCATTCATTGCAGATGAAACGGATATAGATGTATCTATAACTGTTCCGATAATTGCTACTAAATAAATACCAATCATAACATTTGTCATATCATAGTTAATATCAAATGAGAAGGCACCAATACTATCAAGTGATTCTAATGAAAAGCCTTGAATATTAGCCTTTTTCCCTATTATATATATTAATGCAAATACAATAAATAAAACTATCATGATAGATATAAATGATGCTTTGGTTTTAATATTATATCCATTTAACATAAATATGCAGATAATTGTGGCAATTATACATATAATTAAAGCCATTAAGATAGCATTTAAGCCTAGATTCATGAGTATTACATATAAAATAATAAGACCAATACTTAGGTAAAATGTAAAAAATGTTTTTATGCCTCTTTCCTTTCCAATAATATAGAGAAATAGTAATAGTAAAGCTGATAAGATAATAATCATTTTATCACCTCTTTAGTATTTTTTAATATTAATATGGATACATATAGAGATATAGGAATCGCTAATGTTATACTAACACAGGAAGATAAGACAATAATTAATTCTATATTTCCATAAAGAGTTATGGCATTAGCTAAGGCCATATTATTTTTAAGTGCTAATAATACAGTTGGTATTATTGATACATAGCATGTATATATCATGACGTTAGTCATTGTACCAATAATATCTTTGGCTATTTCTTTACCAGAATTTAACAGTTGTGATTTAGTAATATTTTTATCTTTATTAATTAACTCGTTTAGGGCACTAGATAACGTTATAGCAATATCCATAACTCCTCCCAAACCGGATAATAGAATACTTACATAAAAGAAATTTTTATAGTCAAATACAACTTCAATGTATTCCATCATCCAAATATTGATATCATCTCCAAATAATACAATTATTAGATAACAAAGACCAAAAGATATAAATAGCGATACTATTGATGATATGATAGCAGCTAATGTTTTCTTGCTTTTATCATTAGTTATATATAGTGAAAAGATTATAAAAATAACAGCTATTATTAGATATAAATGTAACATGTTTATTTTATGATAGTTATTTTTAAAGACAATGATTGATAATATGGTTATTATTATATTGCCTATTAAACTGGTAATTGTTTTAATACCTTTTTTACCTGCTATTAAAATAATTAAATCAATAAATATTACGAATAATATAGCAATATATTTATCTCTTTTAATATTAATAATCCTAATAACATTTTCGCCGTCAAGTGATAGTTCTACGAATAATTCATTGTTTTTGGCTATTTTTTCACCATACACTCCTGATGAAGAAATATTATTAAATGTTTTTACTTCTTTTCCTTTATATTTTCCGTTCATTATTTTTCCTGTTATTTCTTGAGTGTAATACTTTTCTTTATTAATGGTTGTTTTAGTTAATTTATTATTAATACTTGTAACTTTTAAAATTGTATCAGTATATAAAAAATAATCGTTATAGACAAATATAATGGATATAATAGATAAAATTAATAATATAATTAATTTAATTTTTTTCATTTAATCACCTTGCTAACATTTTTACATTATATTAGAAATATATATTATACTAATTATTAGTATTGTTACAATTAATAGACTTAGTAGAATTATAATATGTTTTTTCTTTTCAGCATATAAAACAGCAATATATTCCCTAATAAAGGCATTTATCCAAAAATATGATTTTGTTTTAGCACCAATTCCTTCAGTTTTTAATCCAAGTGAAGTTGCAATAGTTCCTGCTCTAAAAGTATGATAATTGGTCGTAGAAAAAGCAACTTTTATATTATTCTTTTTGGATGATATTATATCATTTGAAAATTTAATATTCTCTAAGGTGTTTTTTGATTTATTCTCGACGATTATATTTTTTTCTTTTATTCCTTCTTTAATTAAATAGTTTTTAATGGCTTCACCTTCACTAATTATTTCATCATTACCTTTACCACCAGATGCAATAAACTGTAAATCTTTACCAGTATTTTCTTTTTGCATATTTCTAAATTCGATGGCTCTATCTGCTCTTGATTTTAATAAGTTAGTAAGAGTTCCATCTTTTTTTATTTGACATCCTAAAATTATAATATAATCTTTATCAAACTTGGGAATATTTCTAGCTGCTTTGATAGCTAAAATAATTGTCCCTAATAATATACATTCTAAGTATGATACGACAGTATATATAGATGTTTCTATAAATAGTTGAATACAATATCCAATACCATTTAAATTATGGACATCAACAAATGTAGCTGATTGTAAGAAATTATTAAGTATTTCTGGGACTAGTGTTAATATACAAAAGAATAATCCCAAAATTATTCCTAACATATTTTTTATACTGAATCCTTCTCTTTTTAGCAAAATTATATTGCTTATAGTTACAAAACTAGCTGTAATAAAAGCTATTGGTAAAAGAATTATTGAAAATAAATTAACAGATGATATTATGCTATTAATTATTTCTATTAAACCATTATTATTATAAAATAACCAAAACTGGTTTATTAGGTTAATAGATAAAAATATAATAATGCCTAGATATAATATATTTTTATATTGATACATGTTATCAGTAATACTCTTTTGATATTTTTTTATTAGCATATATATTAATATAGAAATTAATATAATATTTAAAATAGGTATAATATAATCACATGATGATTTTCCAAAAAAGTTATTGATGGTAATTACTCCAAATTTATGAACATATATTGAATCATAATAATAATTACTTGAATCATTTACTATAATATTTGCTTTACCTGGATTAACTGACTTTAAAGTTATTTCTAATACGCCATCATTATTTTTTTGTGATATAATTTTTACTATTTCATTTTTTTGTTCAAGTTTAATATTTGCTTCATTTATATTTTTAATACTATTGACTTTTAAAACATATACATTTCCTTTAATATTTATATAAATAAACGATACAATAAATAGAAATAAAGTAAATATTATATATTTTACTACGTTATTTTTAAACATATATATCACTCCAAAAATCATTATATTAATTATATCATAATTTATTTTTTTAATAAATTTAAAAAGAAAAGCTAATTAATACTTTTCTCTTCGTTTAGGATATAAAGGCAATTATTGCAACAATTGTTGAAACAACAATCGTTATTGTAACTAATAACCAATAACTAGTAAATCCTCCACTTGGCTGGGGTGCTAATTTTTTCGGTGCAATTGGTTCTTCTTCTTCTTTAACTACTTTCGGTGCATTTACTTCTGTGTTATAGCTACCTACGACATAAGTCATACCTGGTGTTTCCATTTTCTTATATGATGTAGCATTAACATTATATATATGAATTAATTCAAGAAGACTTTTAACTACTACTCTTTCTTTATATTTTGATATGAACCAATTAATAAATGTTTTATATCTATCATTGTTTACTAGTACTACTTGTGGTTCTATCTCTTTTCCAGCTTCTTTTAAATTGACATAAGCACCATTTATAGTTACTCCAATTAATTTATCAATTATATCAAATTTTCCATTATCTATTTTTTCAAGGATATCGGTAGTTTCTTCATTTAGGATTGGCAGTACTAAGGTAATATTATATTCATCAATATAAGAAAAGGTATTTTTTACGTTTTCCATAACCCATATTTCATCATTCATATCAAGATTATAATTATCCATTTTGGATTTTAATTCGATACAAATGTTAGTTTTAACAATATTATTGGGAATGGTAATATAATAATTAACATTTTCTCCTCTTACATAATATACTTTATGATTTGGTAATTCTAAAACTAATTTTTTATCCATATTAGCCTCCATTATTTTTTTTCTTTATGTACTTCTAAACCTGCTTTAATTAATTCTTCGATTGTTACTTTTCCTTCATTTAAGGCAGTTGTTGCTAGCATTTTATCGTTATTTGGAAACTTTACAAATACTGAACTACTTTTTACACATGGAAAATAATATACAAATTTATCATCTTCATAAAATTTTTCTAAGGCTTCACTGCAGGTATATGTGGCATCTATTATTTCAATACTGCTTTTTTTAATTTGATTATTTTTATTTAACAAAATAATACCAGCAATAAATATTATTAATGCTAATCCGAATATAATAATAACCATTACTTTTTTCTTCATTTGTGCTCACCCTACAATAAGATTATAGCATATATAAATCAAAAAAGAAAGATAATTTTTTTATCTTTCTATATAATTATAACTACTTGCTCTAATTAAACGATTCATGATGGCTAGCCCTAAACCATCTTTTGAAACGCCTTCAATTAAGATAATACTTGGTTTATAGGTATCAGCAAGTCTTAATAGTGTAAATATATTATGACTTATTTCTTCCAAAGTATCTCCATAATATAAATATTTTTTACATGGAATGTCTTTTAATTTACTACTTCCTATAATTACAGTATCTTTATTTGTTTCTTTGTTAAAATAAGCTAATAATTCTTCTTTATTTTTAATATAGATTAACTGACACTTACTAGTTGGTGCATAATGTTTATATTTCATACCTGGAGATTCTACTGGGCCAGTTACTTTTTTAAAGAGATTATCATCTACTTTTACGGCTCCAATAACTTCTAAAATATCATCTTTGGTAATAAACCCAGGTCGTAATATGGTAGGAATATCATCTATTACTTTAACTACAGTTGATTCTAAGCCAATATCGGTATTTCCACCATCAATAATTATTGATACTTTATTATTAAATTCTTCTTTAATATCTTCAATTTTAGTTCCGGATGGTTTACCTGATACATTAGCTGAAGGTGCAGCAACAGGTATATTACTTGTTTTTAATATAGTATTTGCAATCTTATTACTAGGTATACGTATACCAACGGTATCTAATCCGGCTGAGACATTATTTGGAATATTCTCTTTTTTCTTTAAAATAATCGTAAATGGGCCTGGCATAAAGGCATCAATTAATTTTTTTTCTATATCACTAGTTATATATGCATAATTCTCAATTTGTTGTGTGTCTCCTAAATGTACTATTAATGGGTTATCATTAGCTCTGCCTTTGGCAATAAAAATATCATCTACAGCTTTGCTATTCGTAGCATTAGCTCCTATTCCATAAACGGTTTCAGTTGGGAATATAACTAATTCTCCATTTTTTAAACTTTTATTTACTTCTTCTAATTCTGTTTCTTTAATTTGTTCTTTCCAGTTAAATATTTTCATTATTTCACTTCCTATTAATTTAAAAACATGCAGTGACGGCATAGTTCTTCGCATTTATAATTATGTTTAAATCCTTTTACCATTTGTTTTACTCTTTCTTTTTTAAAAATATCTTCTAGATTATCTTTATAAATATTACCGAGATTAATTATTCCTTTTGAGTCGAGACAGCAAGGAATAATAGTACCATCTGATAAAATACCAATATGATCAATTAATCCTTTACATTTACCTACTTCACTATAATATTGATTATTTAAATCAGGCCAAATAAATTCATGGAAGGTATCAATTATTAAATTATTAGTAATTTTGATTTTTTTATTATCATTAATTGTTTTAATATTGGTATTATATCTTTTATTTATATAATCTAATATATATTTAGTA
>ERZ842401.3381-NODE-3381-length-19898-cov-3.894270_pt1 | contig 19898 bp, 17 predicted proteins | sample MGYA00521270_ERZ842401 | MGnify/ENA primary metagenome ERZ842401 (study PRJEB31892, sample SAMEA3878208) | bioreactor metagenome | biome: Moose rumen | place: Sweden | collected 2011-10 | study: EMG produced TPA metagenomics assembly of the PRJEB12797 data set... | reverse complement strand
GGGTATTTTATGATACCTGGGGTGTTGAAGCCTACGCCAAGCTCTAAAAACAAAATATGCTTGCCCTCGTGAGCTTCAAGATAGCTGTGGTACCTCACCGCCGCAGCCTGCCAGCCATCGTCCTCAACAAAGGTATCGTCAGAGCGCAGGTTCATTGCCATAGGCTTGCCGCACACGGGGCATTTGGGTATCAGCTCAGTGGGTATTCTCATGTTTTCCTGATATTTCAGCATATCCCTTATCTGTTCCTCGTTATCATAGGTCTTGCTGTGACAGGGCTCGCTGCACTGGAAAAGACCGTAATCGCCCTGGGTGTAAAAAAGCCTGTTTTTATCAAACCCTGCCTTCTGGAACTGGTGATCTACGTTGGTGGTTATAACAAAATAGTCCTTATCCTTTACCAGCTCATACAAGGTCTTGTAGGTGCCGTTGTCAACATCGTCATAGCGGTTGCACCGGATGTATCTTGACCAGTAAGCCCACATCTCCTCGGGTGCTTCAAAGGGATAAAATCCTCCTGAGTACATATCGGTAAAGCCGTATTTTTTGTAAAAATCACCAAAGTGCTTTTCAAATCTTTCTCCTGTGTAGGTAAAGCCTGCTGCGGTGGAAAGACCTGCACCTGCACCTATAACTATAGCATCAGCGTTTTTTATCTCATCTCTCAGCCGCTTTATATCAGCCGAGTAATTTTCTGTATATCTCATAGTCGTCCTCCTTGAAAACGTTGAATATCACCTTGATATTGTGATCTTTTACAAACTCCCTTACAGTCCTCACCGCTATCCCGGCAGCCTCTCTTTGCGGAAAGCCGAATACACCTGTCGAAATACAGCAAAAGGCGACAGACTGTACATTATTTTGTACAGCAAGCTTCAGGCAGCTCCTGTAGCAGCTTTCAAGCAGCTCACAGTGCTTATTGGTAAGCGCCCCGTCAACGATGGGACCCACCGTGTGTATCACATAGCTGCATGGCAGGTCGTATGCAGGAGTTATCTTGGCTTTGCCTGTGGGCTCCTCATGCCCCTGTTTCTCCATTATCTCATTGCATTTGTACCTTAAACGCATACCTGCAAAGGTGTGTATGCAGTTGTCTATACAGCTGTGGCAGGGTCTCCAGCAGCCTGTCATGCCAGAGTTTGCGGCGTTTACTATAGCATCGCACCTGAGGGTGGTGATATCTCCTTTCCAGAGATATATGCCGTTCTCAGCAGGGGTGAGATCGTTTATATCGGTCACTCCCCTTTTTTCAAGCAGCTCCCTCAGGTATTCGTCCTCAGCCTTTAAAAGCTCTTCATCAGCTTTCATTGCCGGGCGGATATTAACAAGGCTGCGGTAAAGTCTGAACTTATCGTCGGGTGAGACAGGTTTTTCTATCTCACCCAGCTCGGGTCTTTCCAAAAGCAGACGGTCAATTACAAAGTCAAGCTTGTTTCCCATATAAACATCTCCTTTATCGAAATTCTTTCATTAAGGCAACACCGCACAACCATTGTGCGTCAGATGCGCAGTCAGATTTTTCGTCAGAATGGCTAAATGAGGTGCAGGCGGGCTGACGCCCGTCAAACCGAATTTGGTCATTATGACGGAAAATATGCAAGCAGATGTCGTGCAAAGGCGTTAGCCGGTGGTTGTGCGGTGTTGCCTTAAAATAAATATAACACATGATCGGCAGAATAACAAGTACGCACTTTTTTGTAACACACTTACCAAATGGTAACTAATGCGTAAAATCGGCGTTTTTGGAGACATTTTAAATGTAAATATTTTATTAAGCAGCATTTTTGACATCAATTTTTGTCAGATACTGCTGCTGTGAGGTGAAAATCGACAAAAATTTTACAGAATAGCAGAGTTAGCTTTAGTTAACTTTACAACAGCAAAACTATTGACATAAGACGGATTTTGTCTTATACTTAATAGTATAGACTAACTAACTTTTTAACGGTGATAGCATGAAGAATAATTACACAGACGATTGTCCCGATTATCTGGAACAGTTCCTTACATATTTAAAGGTTGTGAGAGACAGGGGCGAGCGCACGGTTGAGGCTTATTATATCGACCTCAGGTCCTTTTTGAGGTATGTAAAGATCAAAAACCGCCTTGCCGACCCTGATAAGATAGAGTGGAACGATATCACTATCAGTGACGTTCCCTTAAAGCTGGTAACGGATTTCAAGCTTTTAGATGCCTACGGCTACCTTAAATGGCTCTCTGACGAACGTCACAACTCTGCCAAGACCAGAGCGAGAAAGACCTCGGCGCTGAAGCAGTTTTACTCATATCTGTATAATAAAGCTAAGCTTATAAGCTCAAACCCAATGGACCAGCTTGAAGTGCCCAGGACCGAGAAGACTTTGCCGAAGTATCTTACATTAGAGGACGCCCAGAAGCTGCTGGAAAATATCGAGTCGGACAGCTATGAGAGAGATTACTGCATAATAACGCTGTTTTTAAACTGCGGTATGCGTCTTTCAGAGCTTTGCGGGATAGATATTGGAGATTTCAGCACCGAGAGCGGCACCCTCAGGCTTTTCGGCAAGGGCAGAAAGGAAAGGATAGTGTATTTAAACGATGCCTGCATTTCTGCTTTGAACAGCTATCTGCCTGTAAGAATGGCAGTGAATACTCCCGACAAGGCGCTGTTTTTATCAAGGCGCAGCACAAGGATAAGCACAAGGCGTGTACAGCAGATAGTTGAAAAATGCTTAAAGACCGCAGGGCTCTCAAATCTGGGTATATCTACCCATAAGCTGAGACACACTGCCGCTACTCTTATGTATCAGTACGGAAACGTAGATACTCTTGTGATAAAGGACATTTTAGGTCATGAGAGCCTTGCTACCACCGAGATATACACGCACCTGAGCAATGATAATCTCAAAGCAGCCGCAAATGCCAACCCCCTTTCAAAAGAGAGGTCGGCAAAAAAGAAGAACAAGGGCGAGTAGATCGCTTTGCATAAAATATCATAAAGACAACTGAGTGATAATATAATTAGAATAAACAGTTATCTTTTATAAGGAGAGTAATATGTCAACATTAAAGGAAGCGGCTGTAGGACAGCCTGTTAAGGTGGTAAGCCTGGGAGGGGACGGTGCGCTGCGCCAGCATTTTCTCGATATGGGAATAATCCCGGGGACTGAGCTGACCATTATCAAATATGCCCCTATGGGCGACCCTATGGAGCTTAGACTCCACGGCTATGAGCTGACTCTGAGGCTGGCTGATGCAGCACAGATCGAGGTCACTGAGGCAGAGCAAAAAAACGAACAGGCTTCACCCAGAAAGAACAGAAAAAAGAAAGAGCACCCGGGTATCGGCGAGGTCAGCCGTTCTCACTATAAAAGCAGTGACGAACATCTGCCTGAGGGCACAAAGATAAAATTTGCCCTTGTGGGCAACCAGAACAGCGGTAAGACTACCCTGTTCAACAGGCTTACAGGCGCAAAGCAGCACGTAGGCAACTTCCCCGGTGTTACCGTTGACCGCAAGGACGGCGCAATAAAGGGGCACCCCGATACGGTGATAACCGATCTTCCGGGTATCTATTCAATGTCGCCCTACAGCAGTGAGGAGATAGTTTCAAGAAACTTCGTGCTGAACGAGAAGCCCCACGCTATTATCAATATCGTTGATGTTACCAATATCGAGCGTAACCTGTATCTTACCATGCAGCTGCTTGAAATGAATATACCCACCGTTGTGGCGCTCAACATGATGGACGAGCTTTCCGCAAACGGCGGCGAGATAGATGTAAACTCGCTGGAGCATATGCTGGGTGTGCCTGTGGTGCCGATATCGGCTGCCAAAAACGAGGGTATCGAGGAGCTTGTCGAGCACGCAATGAACGTGGCATATTATCAGGAACGCCCCGTAAGATATGATTTTTGCGACAAGACCGAGAACGGCGGCGCTGTTCACCGCTGTCTCCACGGTATCAGCCACCTTATTGAGGACCATGCAGAAAAAACAGAGCTGCCCATACGCTTCTGCGCAAGCAAGGTCATCGAGGGAGACTCGCTTATAACCGCAAGACTTGATCTTGATGATAATGAGCTTGAAACTATCGAGCATATAGTCACCCAGATGGAAAAGGAACGGGGACTTGACAGAAGCGCTGCCATTGCAGATATGAGATTTTCATTCATACAAAAGGTCTGCGATGAAACGGTGATAAAGCCCCATGAGAGCAAGGAGCGAATAAGAAGCGGAAAAATAGACAAGATACTTACAGGAAAATTCACGGCTATACCTGCTTTTATAGGCATAATGGCGCTGGTTTTCTGGCTGACCTTCAATGTCATCGGCGCAGGGCTGCAGAGCCTGCTGGAAATGGGTGTAGACAAGCTCACCGAGCTTACTGACAGCGCACTTACCAAGGCTGATGTGAACAGCACCCTGCACAGCCTTATTATCGACGGCATATTCGCAGGTGTTGGAAGTGTGCTGAGCTTTCTGCCTATAATAGTAACGCTGTTTTTGTTCTTATCACTGCTGGAGGACAGCGGATATATCGCAAGGGTGGCTTTCTTTATGGATAAGCTGCTGAGAAAGATAGGTCTTTCTGGCAGGAGCATTGTGCCTATGCTGATAGGCTTCGGCTGCAGCGTACCTGCTGTAATGGCAACAAGAACCCTGCCCAGTGAGCGTGACCGCAAAATGACGATCTTGCTCACGCCCTTTATGAGCTGCACCGCAAAGCTGCCTATATACGCATTTTTCGTAAACGCATTCTTCCCCAAAAGGGGCGGATTAATCATGATAATGCTTTATGTGCTGGGTATACTGGCAGGGATATTCGCAGCCTTTTTATACAAGGGCACACTTTTCAGGGGTGAGCCTGTACCATTTGTTATGGAGCTGCCCAATTACAGGCTGCCGGGTGTGCGAAACGTCGCTCAGCTGCTTTGGGAAAAGGCTAAGGATTTTCTGCAGAAAGCATTTTCCATAATACTTATAGCGACTGTGGCAGTGTGGTTCCTGCAAAGCTTTGATATGCATTTTAACATGGTCGAAAATGCCGAGGACAGCATACTTGCTGCGGCAGCAGGCATTTTTGCACCGCTGATGAAGCCTGTAGGTCTTGGCGACTGGAGGATAATAGTTTCACTTGTCAGCGGCTTTATGGCTAAGGAGAGTGTGGTATCCACTATGGAGGTGCTGTTCAGCGGAGGAGTTGAAACTGCCATAACCTCACTTGCTGCGGCGTCAATGCTGGTGTTCTCACTTATATATACCCCTTGTGTTGCGGCTATTGCTTCGGTAAAGAGAGAGCTTGGGGGCAAGTGGGCATTTGCGCTGGTAGTATGGCAGTGCGCACTGGCATGGCTGCTGGCACTGGCAGTCAGGCTAATAGGCATGGCGATAGGAGTAGGTTAAATGAATGTATATGATATTTTACTTATTATAGTTATAACTGCGGCGCTTTTTGGAGCTGTTATGCAGTGTGTTAGAAGCAGAAAAAGCGGCAGGGGCTGCAGCGGCTGCTGTGACGGCTGCAGCGGCTGCGCTTACGGAGAGAACAGGTCATGCAGGAAGCAATAATAGTTATAGTTGCGGCGGTGATAGCCATAGCAGGCTTTATAAGCTACAAAAGATACACCAAAGGCAGCAGCTGCTGCGGCGAGCTTGAAAAGGCTGAAAAAAGCATTTCGGTCAAGGGAAGAAAAAAGTCAGAGTACCCGTATAAGACAGAGCTGAGCATTTCGGGTATGACCTGCATTAACTGCGCCAGACGTATCGAAAACGCCCTGAACCGCAGTGAGGACATACTTGCTAAGGTGGACCTTGGCAAAAATCTTGCATATATACGCACTAAAAACGAGCCCGATGTAAAAAAGCTTTGCAGCACCATAGCCGAGGCAGGCTACGGGGCAAAGCTAAAACGGTAATTATAACAAAAAGCGGCTGCTGTGCCGTATCAAAGCACAGCAGCCGCTGTATTTTTATCCCTCGATAGCGATATATTTCTTCTGCTCAACAGCCTTCTGGGGGTCCTTCTTCGGGATAGTCAGCCTGAGCACACCGTCCTCGAATTTAGCCTTTACCTCGTCCTCGGTAACATTGTCACCGACATAAAAGCTCCTCTGCATGGATCCTGCATAACGCTCACGGCGTATCACCTTGCCCTTGTCTGACTTTTCGTCATTATCAAGGGTCTTTGAAGCCCCTACCATGAGATAGCCGTTTTCAAGGCTAAGGTCGATCTCTTCCTTCTTAAAACCGGGGAGGTCGATATCCAGCTCATAAGAGCTATCCTTTTCGTGGACATCTGTCTTCATCACATTGGCAGCGTGCTTGCCGTAGAGCTTTCTGTCGATACCTCCAAAACCTCTCGGCATTGAAAGATCCATAAAGCTGTCAAGATCATCAAATAAACTTTCACCAAAAATGCTGGGTAATAACATAGGTCAGTCCTCCTTATCTCAATAAACATCGTCTGCGGCAGTTTGCCGCGGCTTATGTAAAACCTTATGTTTTATGAGCAACGGGACGGTAGGCAGATACCCGGGTGATCTGCTCTGTTCCTTTGTTCTGACTATATTATAGCACTAACTTTTAGCACTGTCAAGAGGAGAGTGCTAATTTTCATCTGATTTTCATTTTCTGTCACAATTATTTGACATTTCCCTGTTATCTGTAAAATACTTACCAAATATATTATATGCCGAAAAAATAAATATATACAAAAGCCGTCGGCTTGATACCAACGGCTTATTTTTATGTTATGAAACCTCACTGCTGCTGTCGGTCTCGGTTTTTATCTTTAACGGCTCGGTCTCAAGCCCGGGGTCGTCAGTCTGCTCACAGCGTGCGGTGATGTCGTTGACTATACGCTCATATACCACGTAGCTTTTGTCATAAAGCTCTCTGGCTTCCTTCTTTGAATATTCCATAGTCTTTACGGGAAAGCGTATTGACATATAGACGTCGTTGGGCATATACTCATACTTCAGCTCCTCAGCCATTATCTTTGAGTTAAAGCTGAAGCCCTGCTCATCAACATATTTATTTCCCGGGAAACGCTCTTCAAGAGTGGGGTCCATCAGCGCCATATACTCCTCAGAGGTGTTTGAGTCGGTTATAACTATCATAGCGTCCCCTGCCTGCACCTGTGAATAGAACTTTGAGGTGTTGGCATTCAGCGTAATGCTGTCTATCCTGGGGCTTATGGGTATTGCTATGACTGTAACGTGAACGTAGCCGTTGCCGTCAACATCATCGGTGTATTTTTCAAAAAATTCTTCAAGCTCTTCGGTGCGCTGGGCAAGGTCGTTATCTGCTATCATCATTATGGTCAGGTCGGGGCGCTCTCTGGTGACCTCACTGTATACGAGGAAAATGACCACCGCTATCAGAAAGACCGCCGCAATAATAATGAACTTGTTGTGATACCAGAAATTCGATACCCACGCTGCACCTGTCAGCTTTGTCTTTTCGTGATGCTCCTCCTTGATAGACGCCTCTTCCTCGCCGATAACACCGTTTTTCAGCTGCAAAAGCTCCAGCTTTTCACGGGCTATCTGCTGCTCACGTTCCTTCTGAGCCTGACGTTCCTTCCTTTTCTGCTCGGCTAAAAGCTCCTCCTGCCGCTGGCGGCGCTGCTCTTCAATCGCACGTTCCTGCTCGGCAAGCTGTTTTTCATATTCATAGTCATCATCGGGAATGGCATCTCTGCCCTCGTCAATGCTAATTTTTTTATCAGACATATCATCATTGCCTTTCTAACTTAATAGATAGATTATAACTCACTTTTATTAACTCAGTATTAAGTCGGTCTTATGATTATTTATATTGTACGGTCATCACCGTATCCAGTGCAAGCGTTTTTTTGACAAAAGAACACTGATTTTTTTATTAAATATGTCAATATACTTTTGGGTAAAATTTGTATATAATATTAATAGCAATTAAATTTTTTTGAGGAGATGAAGCATATGCTTGAAACTATCGAACAGACCAAAACCAAAAAAACTGACGCGGCAGAAGAGCTTAACGCTATGCGTGATGAGCTTATAAACCTTGCAAATGCGGCAAAAGCCAATAAGATACCTGTTATTATCACTATAGACGGCTGGTCGGCAGCAGGCAAGGGCTCGCAGATAGCAAAGCTCATTAAATTTATGGACCCCAGATTTTATAACGTTGAGGCTATACGCACCCCTAATGTTGTTGAGCTTCGCAAGCCCTGGCTGCACCGTTACTGGCAGAAGCTCCCAAAACAGGGCGAGTTTCTGATACTTGACGGCAGCTGGTTCCGTGACACGGTGAACGCTTATATGTACGGCGAGATAAGCAAGACCGAATATAAAAAGCGCATTGACGATATAAACACCTTTGAAAGACAGCTGGCTGATGACGGCTATCTTATCATCAAATTCTTTTTACATATAACTAAGGACGAGCAGCAGGAAAGGCTGAAAAAGCTGGTCAGCAGCGAGATAACCAAGTGGAGGGTAGATGACCACGATATCATCAACTCTGATAACTATTCGGCTTTCTTCAAAAAGTATGACAAGACCCTTTGCAGGACCAACACAAGCTATGCGCCCTGGCATATCGTGCCTGCAAACAACAAGGTAACAGCGCAGTTTTCAATAATGATGACCGTTACAAATGCAATAAAGGCTGCCTGCGCCGCTAAGGAAAACGGCGGTAAATTTGAAGAAAAGCCTGAGTTCCCCGTTATTGATTACAAGCCCGAGAAATTCAAGACCGTTAAGACCCGCAAGCTCAAAGAGATAGATATGGATAAATCGCTGACCGAGGAGGAGTATGCACGCAAGCTTGACAAATATCAGGAAAAGCTGTTCAAGCTGCAAAACATCTGCTATCAGCGCAAAATACCTGTTATTATAGCATATGAGGGCTGGGACGCAGGGGGAAAGGGCGGAAATATCAAGCGTGTGGCGTCTGCTCTCGACCCCAGAGGATATGAGGTAAAGCCCATTGCCGCCCCCGAGCCTTCGGAGCTGGCAAGGCATTATTTGTGGCGTTTCTGGACCAGACTTGAAAACGACGGACACTTCACTATTTTTGACCGCACCTGGTATGGCAGGGTAATGGTGGAGCCTATCGAGAAGATAACTCCCCAGGAGCGTGCGGATATGGCTTATCAGGAGATTAACGAGTTTGAGAAGCAGCTCACCGACTGGGGCGCTGTGGTCATAAAGTTCTGGATAAATATCGACAAGGAGGAACAGTACCGCCGCTTCAAGGAACGTGAAAACACCCCTGCAAAGCAGTGGAAGATAACCGATGAGGACTGGCGAAACCGTGAAAAGTGGGACGAATACGAGACCGCAGTTGACCGCATGGTAAAGCTGACCTCCACCGAATTTGCACCCTGGACGATAGTTGAGGGCAACGATAAAAAATACGCAAGGATAAAGGCGCTTAAAACTATCTGCAAGAGGATAGAGGAAAGGCTGGGTATCTGAGCACATAAAAAACTCCCGAACAGATCGGGAGTTTTTTATGTAAAGCTGTTTTTTACTTTGAAATAAGCTCCAGAGTGTCTCTTGCGATAAGCAGCTCCTCATTGGTGGGTACTACATATACCTTTACCTTTGAGTCATCAGCAGATATCTCGGTGAGCTTGCCCCTTACATTGTTCTTCTCAGCGTCTACCTTGATGCCCATGAATTCAAGACCCTCGCAGGCTTCAAGTCTTACCTCAGGTGCGTTCTCGCCGATGCCGCCTGTGAAGAGAACAGCGTCAACACCGCCCATTGCAGCTGCATAAGAGCCGATGTACTTCTTGATCTGATAAGTGAGCATCTCGCTTACTGCCTGTGCTCTCTCATTGCCCTCATTTGCAGCCTTCTGTATATCTCTGTTATCTGAGCTTATGCCCGAAACGCCCAGGAAGCCCGACTTTTTGTTCATATAAGCTGTCATCTCATCGGGAGTAAAGCCCTTCTTCTTTGCAACGAACTCAACAGCCGAGGGGTCAACAGAGCCGCAGCGTGTGCCCATTACCAGACCGTCCAGAGGAGTAAAGCCCATTGATGTATCAACGCTCTTGCCGCCGTCAACAGCTGTTATTGAAGAGCCGTTGCCCAGGTGGCATGAAACTATTTTAAGCTCGCTGGGATCCTTGCCCAGGACCTTTGCCAGCTCGCCCGAAACAAATCTGTGAGATGTGCCGTGGAAGCCGTATTTCCTAACGTGCAGCTCCTCATAGCACTCATAGGGCAGACCGAAAAGGAAAGCCTTTCTGGGCATTGTAGCATGGAATGCTGTATCGAAAACAACTGCCTGAGGTGTGCCCTCGGGAAGAACTGCCTTGCAGGCTCTCAGTGCCAGTGCGTGAGGGTGGTTGTGTACAGGTGCCAGCTCTGCCAGATCGTCGATCTTATCAATTACCTCATCGGTAGCAAAGCAGGTCTCCTTGAATACCTCAGCGCCCTGCACTATTCTGTGACCTACAGCAGATATCTCAGCCATTGAGTCGATGACCTTGGTCTCGCCGCTGGTGAGCACCTCTACCAGCTTTTCAAAAGCCTCGGTATGTGTGGGGAAATCACAGTCAGCCTCAAAAGCTCTGCCGTCGCCTGTTTTGGCGCTTACGTGACCGTCAATACCGATACGGTCGCAGTTGCCCTTGGCGATGACCGACTCGTCCTCCATGTTGAGCAGCTGATACTTCAGCGAAGATGATCCTGCGTTTACAACAAGAATTTTCATTAAAAATAAACTCCTCTCAAAACAATTTGAACATAATCTCACGGGCTTGACTTTGAGCCCGAAATATCATATACTTATAGTATATCGTAATTTTCGGTAAATTTCAAGAGTGTTTCACCTAAATATACATATTGCACAATTTTACTATGCTATTTTTGGCAATAAAACAGGTACAGGAGGAGCAAATGCTTACAGCAGGAGTAATTGCGGAGTATAATCCCTTTCACAACGGGCATAAATATCAGCTGGATAAAACAAGGCAAATGGGGGCAAGCCACATTGTTGCGGTCATGAGCGGTGCGGCTGTTCAGCGCGGTGATATTGCTGTTGCGGATAAGTTCGAGCGGGCACAGGCGGCTTTGAAAAACGGCGCCGATCTGGTCATCGAGCTCCCCTGCCCTTACTCATGCGCAAGTGCCGAGAGATTTGCCCGTGCAGGGGTAAGGCTGCTGGCTGGGCTTGGTGAACATGTGGTAAACAGGCTGAGCTTTGGCAGCGAGTGCGGTGATATAACAAAGCTCAAAGCAGCTGCAAGGCTTTCAAGGGAGCTTGAAAAATCCGACACGGTAAAGGAGCTTACAGCTAAGGGCAGATCTTACCCTTCGGCAGTTTCAAAGGCTGCGGCAGAGCATGACATGGGCGGCATTTTTGAGCAACCAAACAATATGCTGGGGATAGAATATATTAAAGCTCTTGAAACGGCTGCTCCCTGGATAGAGCCGGTATGTGTCAAGCGCAAAGGGGCAGAGCATGACAGCGGTGATATTAAAGACAACATCACCAGTGCCTCTGCCATAAGGCAGATGATCGCCAAGGGCAGTGACTATTCGGCTTATGTTCCCGATACCTTAACGGGCAGAGCTTTTTTTCTGAAAAATGCCGATAAAGCCGTTTTAATGAAGCTTATGACCGCAGGTGAGGAGCTGACCCGACTGCCCGATATGTCGGCAGAGCTTGTACAGCGATTTTTGAATATACGTGATAAACACAGGGCTGAGATAAGATCAGCCGATGATCTTGCAATACTGTTTAAAAACAAAAGCGTCACCCTAGCAAGAGTAAGGCGAATGATACTTAATATCACCCTGGGCATAAGGGCTGATGACTTTTTTGATATCCCCTACGGCAGGATACTTGCTTTTAACAAAAGGGGCAGCGAGATACTTGCCATAGCCAAGGGCAAAAGCACACTTATGTATGACACTTCCCTTGCGGAGCTTGAAAAAATATCAAGTCAGGCTGCACGTATATCCGAGCTGGAACAGCGTGCGGTGAGCCTGCAGCAGCTGTGCGTAAAGGGCGAGCCCGAATTTATCAGCGAATACACCAGAAAGATAACAATTTGCCGTTAATAGAATATTTATAAATTCACCTATTGGCAAAACAGCGTAAATGTGGTATAATGTATTAGTTATATAAGTAAATCGAAAAACGAAAGGCGGTAATATATATGAGAGCAGTAGTTACAGTTATTGGTAAAGATACTGTTGGCATACTTGCAAAGGTAAGCACAAAGTGTGCAGAGCTCAATGCTAACGTTGAGGAGGTAACACAGTCGGTGCTACAGGAGCTTTTTGCCATGATAATGGTAGTTGATATCTCAAAGCTGAAGGGCGATTTCGCACAGCTTTCCGACAGCCTTACTGCGCTGGGCGATGAGCTAGGGGTAAAAGTTCACGTTATGCACGAGGATATTTTCAACTGTATGCACCATATCTGATAAGCAGAAATAATCTTTGCAGATCGGATAAATCCGAATTATCGTGCCGTTTGGCACCACCTTCTCTTGTCTCAAAGGATATCGGAACTGATCTGCTTTGAGCATATTGATTACATATTGAGAGGATCTCTGACATTATGATAAACGTATATGATATTCTTGAAACCATACGTATGATACAGGACGACTGCCTTGACATACGTACAATAACCATGGGCATTTCACTGCTCGACTGTATCGACAGCGATATAGACAAGGCTTGTGAAAAGGTCTACAACAAAATAACCACCAAGGCAAAGGATCTTGTAAATGTGGGTGAGCAGATCGAGAAGGAGCTCGGCATACCGATAATCAACAAAAGGCTTTCGGTAACGCCTATTGCTATAGTGTCTGCAGCCTGCAAGGGGTCGCCCGTTAAGTTTGCCTATGCTATGGATAAGGCTGCCAAGGCTGTGGGAGTAAACCTCATAGGCGGCTACTCGGCACTTGTTCCCAAGGGCTTTTCGGCAGGCGATACCGAGCTTATAAAGTCAATACCCGAGGCGCTGGCAAACACTGAGAGAGTTTGCTCATCGGTAAATATCGGCTCTACCAAGACAGGTATAAACCTTGACGCTGTCAAGCTCATGGGCGGCATTATCAAAGAGTGTGCCGAAAAGACTGTGGACTCTGCCTGCTTCGGCGCTGCCAAGCTGGTGGTTTTCTGCAATGCGGTTGAGGACAACCCCTTTATGGCTGGCGCTTTCCACGGCGTGGGCGAGCCTGACTGCATGATAAATGTGGGCGTATCGGGTCCCGGCGTTGTAAGGGCTGCTCTTAAAAAATATCCCGATGCGGATATCACCGGCATTTCAGATGTTATAAAGGAGATATCCTATAAGATAACCAGAGTGGGTCAGCTGGTGGGCACTATCGCTTCCGAAAGGCTCGGCGTGCCCTTTGGTATAGTTGACCTTTCGCTGGCGCCGACCCCTGCTGTGGGCGACTCGGTGGCACATATACTCGAGGAGATAGGTCTTGAGCGCTGCGGAACTCACGGAACTACCGCTTGTCTTGCACTGCTAAACGATGCGGTCAAAAAGGGCGGAGTTATGGCTTGTTCCAGGATAGGCGGACTTTCGGGCGCATTTATACCCGTATCTGAGGATGCAGGTATGATAGACGCTGCCAAGAGCGGAGCTCTCACCATTGAAAAGCTTGAAGCTATGACTGCCGTTTGCTCGGTGGGACTTGATATGATAGTTGTGCCCGGCGATACCGAGGCTGATACCCTGTCTGCAATAATCGCGGACGAAGCTGCCATAGGCATGGTAAACAACAAGACCACCGCCGTAAGGATAATACCCGCTATCGGCAAAGAGGTTGGCGAGGAGCTGGACTGGGGCGGTCTGTTCGGCTGCGGACCTGTAATGCAGCTGAAAAAAGAGTCGGCAAGCAAATTTATAAACAGAGGCGGTCAGATACCTGCGCCGCTGCATTCGCTTAAAAACTGATATTTTCGGGAAGAGAGGGCTGCTGCTTTGCTCTTCCCGTTTTATTTGGGTGATTTCATGAAGCTTAATATCTATGCTGATTTTACGGATAAGATCGACCTCGCACAAAGGCTCACACTTATAAAAGCTAACGGCTTTGACGGCGTTATGCTGGGCTTTTCTGATGAAAACAAGCTGACGCAGTATAAAACTGTACAAAATTTAGGACTCGACATAGATAATGTACACTCCCCTTTTGACAGAATGAACTCGCTGTGGGTCAAGGGAGAACACAGCGGATATATTTTGAACAGAACTCTTGAATGTATTGATATCTGCGCCGAAAACGGCGTTAAAAAAGTCGTCGTTCACCCCACCGACGGGCTTATTGCTCCCCCTGTGACAGAGTTCGGGCTCGAAAATTTTGGAACTATTATCAACAGAGCTGCGCAAAAGGGTGTAGACCTGCTGTTTGAAAATATTCAGCTTCCGCAGTTTCTTGATGTGATATTTGACAGCTTCGGCAGCTGTGAGAATGTGAGATTTTGCTATGATGTGGGGCACGAAAACTGCTTTACCTACGGGCAGAACAACCTTATCAAACACGGCGCAAGGCTATCGGGGCTGCACATACACGATAACAACGGCAAGATCGACGGTCACGAGATACCCTTTGACGGCAATATTGACTATGATGTTTTTCTTAAAAGGCTAAAGAGCCTTGACTACAAGGGGGCAATGTCGCTGGAGCTTTATATGAGCAAGTCACCGCTATACAGCGACTCAAGCTGCGAGGAATTTGTTGCAAGAGCTGCCAAGGCAGGCAGAAAGCTCATTGAGATGTATGAGGCTTTAGGGGACTAACAGTGACAAAATATAAAATACAAAACGGCTTGAAGATATGCTCCAAGCCGTTTTATGCTTATTTAACGCTCTTTTTATCAGATACCGAGGGCAATATCACCACAGCGGCTCTGCCAGCTTTTTATTCATTTTCAGCTGCCTGCTTGCTGTTTTTAAGGAGCTTGCAGATATAATGCCCTGCTGCTGCAAACATCACTATCATTGCAGCATAGTCTGCAAAGAAAAACAGCTTGTTCTCGCTCAGGTCGAAAAATGCGAACATTGACTGCATGAACAGATAGCTGGCTATCCTGCGTTTTACAAAGGCATATATCCCGTAGGCGCTGATTGCTGCGGCGATTATCCTGAGTGTCAGCTTTCTTGCGGTGCTTTCGTTTTTTATCTTAAACATCTTGCGCATACCGTTCATCATCATGTTAGCGTGATTTCCAAGGTGCAAGCTCATAAGCACAAAGCCCCAGTATGATGTGGTCATATGCACCGTTCTTGCAAAGCTTACTCCGCCCGATATGCTAAGAAACGGCACTGCGTGCTTTGACATAAGTATGCCGCTTACAGGCAGGGCTATCATTATCACGCAAAGCAGGGTATTTATGATATTTGTATATGTGCGGTAGGGGGTGTATTTGCTCTTAAATATGCTTTTTAGCCATTTGCGGTTGAGTATGTGGTGTATGATAAACACCAAAAACATAGCTATGCCCAGCCACTCATGCAAAGCCTCGCCGATAAGTGCATAGGACATCAGCAGGGGCAGTAGTATTATCATTATGCAGTCGGTGATGATTTTAACTTTTTTCATTGCCGTTCCTCGCTGTAATAATTTTTTATGCTTACTATTTTAACACAGTTTACCTGATAAATCAATCACTTTTTATAAATAAGCTTTTTACAAGGCGTTAGCAGAAAACTCAGGTCATGTGTATTTTGAATACATAAGATGAGCTGATATTATGAATTTTGCCGGTTAAATTACATTATATGGCAATTCGCTTGACTAAACCGCTGCTGTCTGGTATAATATTGTATAATTTAACTATTGAGCAGGTCGGACAGAGCCAGCCTATTGCGGTATTTTATGCACACCTGACCTGTATGCCCCGACGAAGGGAGGGCTGAGCTTGGATAAAAACGCAGCTAAGGATAAAGCGGTCATGGTCTTTAACAAAGGAAAAGGAGCGGTCATAAAGGCACTAAAGATCAGGCGAATGATAAAGATATTTTTTTCCTTCACAGCAGGTATCTCAACAGCTATCTATTCATACACTCAGCTTTATGAGGTCACTCAGCACAGACCTATCTCGGTGTATTATGCCATACTGGCAGGTGCAGCTACAACAGCCTTTGCTCTGCTTTTTATGGAGATCATACGAAGTATCACGGGGGGGCTGAAAAAGACAGCTATCAAGCTTTTGGATAAGCTTAAAAAAAGAAATGAGGAGAATAAGAAAAATGGCAAAAAGCAGGATAAGTGAACTCGTCGGGCTGGTGTTCGACGATATACCCTACAGTCCCGAAGCCTACGAAGCGCAGGAAAAGATAAGCACGGCGCTTGATGAAAAATACAGCGAGCTTTGCGAAAACAGTACCGAGGGTGAAGCTATAGATACCATACTCTCGGACTATGGTCAGCTAACCAAAATGGCGCAGCTTGCAGGCTATACCGAGGAGCAGGCGCTTGCATGGAGAAGCTCGGGCGATGCGGCAGAGCTTAGACCCACCAAAAATATAATATGGAAGCAGCGCAGGCGAGCTTATGCCGCAGCCTTGTTTTCAATGTTTGCTTTTACCGAGCTGGGCTGGGTGATATTTGATGCTGTAAACTTAAACAAGGAATTTTTCTTTGTTATGGCAATGTTTGCCCTGCTTGTATTTCTGGTGTACAGACGTATCAGAAATATCAATAAGACCGAGCGTGAGATAAAAGACGTAAAATACGACAACGCAGCATATAACTACCTCAGGTCGCTCTCTGACAAGTATACAAAGAGACTTCTTAATTCAACGGCACTTATCATAAGCGCAGTGTTTGTTTTTATGGGGTCTGAGCTGAGCTTTTTTATTTTCGGAAACTCAAAATCAGCCGAGCTTGCCGAGAACTTTTTCTCAAACCTGATAATGGTCGAGATACCGCTTTTCATACTGGTAAAAAACATTATACTATATAAGATAATACAAAAGCGCATTGCTTTACCCGATGGCAAAAAAGCACGCAAATACGGCATTTTTATTGCGGCATTTTCGCTGGTATACTGGGTTGCAGTGACCTTTATCACTATTTTTGCAGGGGATAAGATAAGCTATCCCGGCAATGTTTTCTTCACAGCGGCTATCTTTTTTGCCATTATCATTCTTATACTTGACCTGACTGCCAGAAGAAAGGTAACATTTAAAAACATAGTTTTCAATCCCAGAAGATTTGCACTTGTCACCTCTGTTGTGATCCTAGTATCGACCTTTACCCTGCTGCAGCGTGATACCTGGTACACCCAGAGCTATATAAACTCAGTCCCTGTGGTGGAGCACAACACCCATAAAATAGAATACAACGAGGAAACAGGCGTATACACCATAACCTCATCAACAGAGGATTTTAAGATACTTCATCTTACAGATATCCACATCGGCGGAAGCCTTTACTCCTACAGAAAGGATATGAAGGCGCTGAAGGCTTGTTTTGCCGAGATAGAGCACACCAAGCCCGACCTTGTGGTAGTAACAGGCGACCTTTGCTTCCCTCTGGGAATAATGTCAATGTCGCTCAATAACTCTGCCCCCGTGCAGCAGTTTGCGGCGTTTATGAGAAACACCGGCATTCCCTGGGCTTTCACCTACGGCAACCATGATACCGAAAATCTTTCAACTCTTAATAAAACAGAGCTCAACGAGGTGTATAAATCCCTTTCGTACAAGACCTCGGGAAACCTGCTTTATCCCTACACCCAGCCTGACATAATGGGCAGAAACAACCAGCTGATCGAGCTGCGCAATACCGACGGCACACTTAACACGGGGCTGTTTATGATAGACTCCAACGCTTACACAGGTGAGGGTATCAACGTTTACGACTATATCCACGACGATCAGGTGGAGTGGTATGCTGATGAGGTAAAGCGCATGAACGCTGAGGCAGGCAAAACTGTTAACTCATTTGTTTTCTTCCACATACCTTTGCAGGAGTATAAGACCGCTACCGAGCTATATCTTGACGGCAGCGATGAGGTAAAGTATTTCTTCGGAGAGAACCCAGGAGACCACGGCGGTATCACTAACGACCTGGTCTGCTGCTCCGATTACCCCAGCAAAATGTTTGACACAGCTCTGGAGCTTGGCAGCACAACAGGCTTTTTCTGCGGACATGACCATTATAATAATGCGTCTATCGAGTACAAGGGCATTCGCCTGACCTACGGCATGAGCATTGACTATCTGGCAATGCCCGGCATAGAAAAGGAAACAAAGCAGAGGGGCGCTGAGCTTATAACCATTCACTCAGACAGCAGCTGGGACGTTGAACAGATACCGCTGACATCTATCACGGATTAATATGCGAATAATAAAGGCTTCCTCTGCGGCGATGATTTTTTACAGAGCGAAGTCTTTATTTTTTTACTCTTCTTAGTTTATAATAACAGCAGACAGTCTGCACTGAACTACTGATCGCCAAATGACCGTCTTAACAAATTGCATGATAAAACGCATAAAGTCAACATATTCCAAGGTCAGTTTCAAAACACCCTAGTCACTGTTTCTCTATTTATCCAGCGACTAGCAGCGCAGGTGGCTTAGTGTAAAATGATTGTAGGAAAGCTGCTTACTTCTGTAGGCACACCAATACATCATTTTACAGGGTTAGCGCAGCCATCAAACTTCTAGCAGTCACAAAAGCACCCCCTCCCCTTCGGGGAGGACTCGATATCTAGCCTACCACACAATAGTGTGGCAGGTGGGGGGAACACCCCGTCCGGTGAGGACACGCAGGTGAGGGATTTGACAGTTGCGGTCAATTATGGTATAATTATAAAAATCTGTCGATAATAGTAAAAGGAGCTGACTATGAAAAACCAAGACCCCTTTGACTGGAGCATGATAAAAGACCGCTCGCTATGGTTAGACCCCTGTGAGGAGAGCTATTACTATGCCGAAAAATGGCGCAGAGAGGGCAGGAAGAGCGTTCTCGACCTGGGGTGCGGTCTGGGCAGGCACTCGGTGCTGTTTGCCCGATACGGCTTTAAGGTAACTGCCTGCGATATCTCAGAGGAAGCGCTGAGCTTTTTAAAAGAATACAGCAGAGAGCAGGGCGCAGACATCGCCTGCAGAAAGGCTGATATGGCTTCTCTCCCATTTTCGGCGGACGCCTTTGACTGTATTTTTGCTTTTCATTCCGCAGGTCATACCGACAGCATCGGTATGGAGCGCATAATGGCTGAGATAAAGCGTGTTTTAAAGCACGACGGCACTGTTTTTATGACACTTTGCTCTAAGGAGACTCCCGCCTACAGTCGACCCGACCTTGAAAGGATAAATGACAGCACCGTAATAAAAAACGAAGGACCCGAGCAGGGCGTGCCGCACTATTATACCGATAAAGAGGATATAAAAAGGCTTTTTAAGGACTTTGAGCTCATAAAGATAAGGCATATCGACGACTGCTTTTTTGATGGCAAATGGAAGGAGTGCAAGCATTATTTTATAGAAGCCGCTGTACGAAAAGAGCCGACCCTGCCTGATTATTCGGGCATTATAGGCATGAGGGTAAAATGTACAGTTGACAGACCTCCGGGCACAGCTCACCCAAGGATAAAAAGTTTGATATACACTGTAAACTACGGCTATGTAAACGGGATATTTGCAGGCGACGGCGCCGAGCAGGACGTTTATATACTGGGAGTGGATAAGCCCCTTGAAAGCTTCACAGGCAAGGTAATAGCCGTTTATCACAGGCTTAATGACAACGAGGATAAGTGGATAACAGCTCCTGACGGTATGAGCTTTAGCAAGGAGGAGATACTTGAAAAAATAGCTTTTCAGGAAAAGTTTTTTGACGGAGAGCTTTATTTAAAGTAAGTATTGTTTACAGACCAAGGAGGTAAAGTTTGAAAACAAAAACTAACATTCAAAAACAAAAAGAGCGCACAAACCCCCGT
>ERZ842401.3380-NODE-3380-length-19900-cov-21.599899_pt1 | contig 19900 bp, 22 predicted proteins | sample MGYA00521270_ERZ842401 | MGnify/ENA primary metagenome ERZ842401 (study PRJEB31892, sample SAMEA3878208) | bioreactor metagenome | biome: Moose rumen | place: Sweden | collected 2011-10 | study: EMG produced TPA metagenomics assembly of the PRJEB12797 data set... | reverse complement strand
TATATCACTTTTCCCTGTTGCTTTTATACTAGCATACTTTTTAGTAACACCACCAGGAACTGAAAGAAATTGAGGAAGAAAAATGAATAATAAGAATATCGAAATCACAAAGGCGACGACGGCGGATATTGAAGAGCTGATGGCGATTCGGCTTGAAATGCTTTGTGAAGTGAACGACTTGTCGAGTGATTATAAGTTTAGTGAAGAGCTAAAGACGTGCGCCCGCGAATACTTTTTGAGTGGCAATCAGACGACGATTCTCGCAAAGGACGGCAAAAACATCGCAGGTATGGCGTCAATCAACTACATCACGATTATGCCGACTTTTTCTCACCCGACAGGAAAGAGAGCCTTTTTGATGAGCGTCTACACTCGTTCAGAATATCGCAGGCAGGGCATTGCGCGAGATATGGTGAAGCAGCTTATCGAGGAAGCGAAAACGCGCGGTTGCTCCGAGATTATCCTTGACGCAACGGAGGCGGGCAGACCTCTTTATAAATCCTTAGGCTTTGAGGAAAGCGGGGAAACGATGACGCTACAGATTTCTTCGCAATAGTAGGAGAGAAAAATGAGAACAAAGCATGTTGTTGTTGAGCCCTATAATCCAAAGTGGAAAGCAGACTTTGAAGCGATAAAAAGCGAAATCGCTCAAGCATTAGGCGAAATTGCGCTATCGATAGAACACGTTGGAAGCACGTCAGTCGAGGATTTAAGCGCAAAGCCCATTATCGACATCGATGTGGTGATAAAAGAAGAGGACGTTTCTGAAGCGATAGCGCGGCTTTCTAAAATCGGCTATCAGCACGAGGGCAATTTGGGCATTGCGAGGCGGGAAGCTTTTTGCTACGACGAAGAGCAAAAGAAGCATTTGCAAGTCCATCATCTCTATGTTTGTCCAGAAAACTCCGCAGAGCTAAAGCGGCACATTGCCTTCCGCGATTATCTTCGCACGCACAAAGCCGAGAGAGATGAATACAGCCGCGTCAAAACAGAAGCAGCTCGCCTTTTCCCCAATGACATCGAGGGCTATATTGCGCACAAAGCGAGCGTTATCGAAAAAATCTACAAAGAACTCGGTCTGTAAAAACTATTGCACTTTATGCTATACTAAGAGAAAGGAGGCAAAATATGAGCTATGAAGCCTTAGAAAGAGAAATCCGACTTTTGCCAGAATCGTACATTGCAGAAATTAGCCAATTTATTATGTATCTCAAGTTAAAAGAGAGATTTTCGGACTTTGAAAACTCCTATGAATCAGCACTTTCTTCTTGGCGCAAAGATTCAAAATCTTTGTTTGAAAATGCAGATGATTCTTCTTTTATGCAAACAGCATTTGACAACATTCATCCTGATGAAACATACTCTGTAAAGGAAATCTGGTAAATGAAAAAATATTTACTAGATTCCAATATAATTTCCGAGCCGTCAAAGCCACAACCAAATGAAATCGTTGTTGAACGTCTGATAAAGAACAGAAAAGATTCTGCTATCTCAACACTTTCGTATTTTGAGTTACTTCACGGCATTCTCATACTTCCTGATGGCAAGCGAAAAGAAAGGCTTTTTGCCTATCTTGAAGAAACAATCGTGCCTTTTTTTGATTTTATTTCGTTTGATTTTGAATGTGCAAAAATAAATGCGCATATAAGAGCAAAACTTGAATCAGTCGGAAAACCTCTTCCGCTAATCGACAGCCAGATTGCTTCTGTTGCACTTGCAAAAAATCTTATTTTGGTAACTCGAAACATAAAAGACTTTGCTCCTATTCAAGATTATTTTCCGCTGAAAATAGAAAATTGGTTTGATTTATAAGGAGAGAAAATATGAAAGACTGTATTTTACTAGTAATCGACACGCAAAAGGGCATTACGGATTCTCGGCTCTTTGCCTTTGAGCGCGTTAAAAGCAACATCAAGACGCTTATCGAAAAGGCGAGAAAGTCGGGCATTGAAGTCGTCTTTGTGCAGCACGATGACGGAGAAGGCTCTGGCTTTTCGGTAGGAGATGAGGATTTTGAGATTTTCGACGAGTTTGCACCGAACAAAGCTGAAAAAGTGTTCGTCAAAACCGTGAACAGCGCACTACATCACTCAACAGGGCTTTCGGAGTATCTCAAGGGCAAGGGCATAAAGCGGATTATCGCCGTGGGCTTACAGACGAACTTTTGCATTGACGCAACGCTACACACAGGCTTTGATTTGGGCTTTGAAATGCTCGTTCCTGAATACACGAACTCCACATTCGACAGCGAATATATGAGTGCAGAATGTGCCTACCGCTACTACAATGAGTTTTTGTGGAACGGTCGCTTTGCCAAGTGCATTTCGATGAGCGATGCCACAGCATTTTTGGAGAGCAAAGAATGAGCCGAAGTGAAAGCGTAGAGCTGACCGTGTTGTGCTTGCTACACACAAAGGAAAAATATTTGCTGCAAGACCGAATTAGCACGGATTGGCAAGGCTACACGCTACCCGGCGGACACATAGAAGAGGGAGAGTCGATTGTAGACGCAGTGGTTCGCGAGATGAGGGAAGAAACAGGACTTACCATAAAATCCCCCAAGCTCTGTGGCGTGAAGCAGTTTCCGCTCAAAGACGGAGATTATTCAAAAGGGCGGTACTTGGTCTTTTTGTTTGAAACGTCCGACTTTGAGGGAGAACTGAAATCTTCGCAAGAGGGCGAAATGCACTGGGTAGAAAAATCGGAGCTTTTCCGCGTCAATCTTGTTGCCGATTTTGCCGACCTCATCGACGTAATGACGAGCGACAAATACAGCGAGTTTCAATACATCGTCAACGGCGAAACTTGGCAAGTTGTGAAAAAGTAGGGAAAGAGAATGTATATTGTCATAGCAGAAGAAAAGCAGATAAAAACAATTGTAGATATGTCTGTCAGAGCATTTGAAACAGACGTAACTGTTGGCGGAGCAAAAGATGACTGCCCGCCTGAATATGATTCGGTTGAATGGCATAAACATATGGCTCGAGAGGGGCATTTGTATCAAGCAATGATAGGAAAAGATATTGTGGGGGCAGCCGTCATATTCTCAGATGAAACAAAAAATAGTGTGTACATTGGCAGAATTTTTATTGACAGCGTCTATCATAGAAAAGGTTATGGAAGTCTTTTAATGGAGTGCATAGAAAAGAATTACCCATTTGCCACAGAGTTTAATCTGGACACTCCAAGCTGGAATGTGAGGACAAACAATTTTTATGTAAAATTAGGGTATCAAATCATAAAAGAAGAGGACGGCTTTGTTTTTTACAGAAAGACAAGAAAGTGAGATTTTGGAGGAATAAATATGGCAAAAGTATATATGATGTGCGCTCCTGTTTGCTGTGGAAAAACGACGGCGGCGGCAAAGTTGAGAGCAGAGGAAAAGGCTGTTGTGCTGTCGGTCGATGACATTACGCTTGCTTTGTTCGGACAGAACGCAGGAGAAAAGCACGATTTCTATGTTGCAAAGCTAGAAGAATATTTTTATCAAAAATCGCTAGAGATAATCGCTGCGGGGCATAATGTCGTTTTGGATTGGGGATTTTGGACAAAGAAAGAGCGAGATTTTGCACGAAAGTTTTACGAGTCGCACAATGTTTCTTACGAGTTTCGTTATCTCAAAATCTCAAGCGAGGAATGGAAACGCCGAATAGAAAAGCGAAACAAAGCCGTTCAAGATGGCAGGGAAAACGCCTATTTTATCGACAACGGACTTTTTGAGAAATTCCGCTCGATTTTTGAAGAGCCACACAAAGACGAAAGCAACGTAGTTTTTATAGAACAACTAAAAGCCTAAGCGTCTATCGACTTCTTATACTCAAGAATCTGCTGCTCCAAATTGTCGATATGCTGGCTCATCATAAAATCAATAAAGGCAGCAGAATTCTCCTCGTCCTGACTTTGCGCAAGGCTCTGAATGTAATCAGCTCTTTTTTCTTTTTTCACAATAGAAGGAATTACAAGAGCTTCATACTGAATCATATTCATCACAAGACGGCTCATTCTTCCGTTTCCGTCTGCCCAAGGGTGAATCGAAACAATGCGATAATGCGCTTCAAAGCTCAACTTGTATATTTTCTCAATATCTCTTTTGTCTAGCTTTTTTCGCTCGTCATTTATCCAAGTACAAAACTTTTCAAGTCTTTCCGCCACTTTCTGCCACGCAAGATACGATTTTCCGCCACGCCCAGCACTCACATTCAAAAGTCGCAATTCACCTTTAGCCGAAGAAAAATCGCCTGCAATCGTCTTGTAAGAAGAGCCTGTATTTTTCATCACAATCGAAGAAAGATTGCAAAGCATTTCTACAGAAAAATCCGTATGATTTTTTGCATAAACAAAACTCTGCTCATAGGCTGCTTTTAGGTCAAGATTCATCAGCTGTTCCCGCAAAGGCTTTTTTGCACCAAGCCCCTCATCAAACAAAAGCTGATTTTCAAGCTCCGTAACGGTTGAGCCTTCAATCGCAGTGGAATGAGTTATAATCGAATACAGATAAAACTTGTCATAATCAAGCTGCTGCTGAATCCCTAGATTTTTGTACTCGTCAAAAACTTGTAAAAGTTTTTTTTCCATATTTTTTTCCATTTTCCTTAAATCTCCTTTGCGAAAAAGACATTGTTTTTCTCTTCTTCAAAGCCCATTTTCTTGTAAAACTCGTAAGCTCTCACATCATTGCCCGTCTGCAAATAAATGGTTTTCACGCCGCGCACTTTTAGCTCGTTTTCGATTTTCTGCAAAAAGAAAGCCCCCGCGCCTTTTCCCTGTTTGTCGCTTTTTATGCAAAACTCCTCTATTTTGTACTCCGTGCCAGAAAACCAATGCTTCACTTCTCCAATCGAAAGCCCGATTAGCTCATTTTCTTCTAACAATCCAAACGAAAGAGAATTCGTCTGCCCTGTCAGCTCGCCAAGATAAAGCGTTAGCTGCTCATCATCAGACCAATCGTCATTCCAAGGCTCTGCCGTAAACACGCTTTTAAAAAGAGCTTTGACGCTCTCCATATCATCAAAACCAAGTTGTCTAAAATTATACATATTTCCCCTCCGCCGATTCTAGCAAATTTTCGCTTCATTTGCTAGAATAGCAAAATGCACATCAGAATAATGACAATCGAGGATTATGAAGAGGTATATGCGCTTTGGAAAGCAACAGAAGGAATGGGCTTGAACGAGATGGACGACAGCCGCGAGGGAATCGCAACATTTTTAGCGCGTAATCCCGACACCTGTTTTGTTGCCGAAGAAGAAAGCAAAAAAATTGTCGGCGTGATTATGGCAGGAAACGACGGACGCAGGGCGTACATCTATCATACGGCGGTTCTTGCGGAATATCGCGGAAAAGGCATTGGCTCGGCTTTGCTCTCCGCTTGTACGGACGCACTCACGGCGCAAGGAATCCACAAGGTTGCTTTGTTGGTCTTCGCGAACAACGAAAACGGGAACGCCTTTTGGGAAAAGCACGGCTTCATCAAGCGAACCGATGTGAATTATCGCAATAAAACGCTCATCGAGTTTGCGAAAATCGATTCATAATCATATCCCATCGTAAATATATTTCACCTCCCACGGTCGTGGTAATTTCTCTCCCACGACCGTGGTAATACTTTTCCCACGACCGTAAAATTTTTTTCCCACGGTCGTAGGCATACCCCGCTTACGAGCGTAAACGGTCTATACTTACGGTCGTAAATACCTTTCACTTTCGACCGTAAGTATTTTATGCCAACGGTCAAGGGAATAATTATGCTAGGCAGTATTTTCAAAAAGTCCGCTGTCATTCACCTTGACCAAAAACGAGCATACATTCCGTAAAATCACCTATTATTTCACTTTTTCGCGCAATAAAAATACTTTACCTTACTCTAAAGAGAGTATATAATACTATCATAATACATCACGTTTTTGAGGTAATTCCTTTATGAATATGAAGAAATTGGGCATTATATTGCTTTTAAGTGTGTTATGTATTTTTGCAGGAGTTGCAAAAAGTTCTGCAAAAGAAAAAACACTAGAAAATTGTTTAGCAGAAGCGTCAAAGGAACTTGCTTTAGTGCTTGACAAGCGAGCTTCTGTCGTTGCAGTCGTGGACATAAACTCAGGATACAGCACACTTGATGAATACATCGTTGAAGAAATGAAACACAATCTGCTCGAAAATCTAGCAGAAGCCGTCATTGTTGAACGAGATGAAAGGACGCTTTCTCTTATAAAAGCAGAAAATACTTACCAAGAATCAGGTGCTGTAAGCGACGACACAATCCAAGATGTTGGTTCTGCATTAGGTGCAGACTGTCTTTTGTTTGGAACGCTGACTAAAACATCAGACGGTTATCAATTGCTTTTAAGAGCGGTCAGCGTGGAAAGCAAAAAAGTGCTTGCGTCGTACAAAGGTTCTATTGCACCAAAAGACAGTGAAATTGCATTTCAGATTAGAAAATCCAAGCACAACAAAAGTGCTTCAAGCTCTGATTTACTCGACCCCGCATTATATCTTGAAGATTTTGCAGGCGATATAGAAACAGTTGTCACACAATTCAACACTGACGCAACAAAAGAGAGCATTGTAGATGCGTTTATCGTGTATATCACCCAAAATTTTAAATACACTACCATAAAACAAGGTGAAGGCGATAAGGAAAAACATTTTATATCAAGCAATCTAACGTTTAACCATTGGGCAATAGATTCAGAATCACTCCGCGAGGGAAATCTTGCATGGGGAGTATACACGGCAAAAAGCAAAAATACAGAAAGTGTGTATCTTGTTACAAAAGGCGCAATTTTTAATGTAACGTTTGACAAAAAGAAATCTGCGACTAAAAAGGGCGATAATGAAGAAAAAATTCTTGCAGGACTTGAAATCGCTCTTGCACAATCAGCTCAGAACTTAAAAAGCGCACAAAAGATTTATGAAAAAGAAGATTTACTTGCGCTTGAAAAATTGACACAATTTCATAAGAAAGCTTTGGGAATAGGATATTTGACTTACAATATATTATCTGACGTATGGAGATATTATACCAATTTCAAAACAGCAACAGCAGATCCAAAAGTATTTGCAGAAATGTGTCTTGCGGCAGAAGTTAATGAAGATATATTGATAAATATTATCTTAAGTTACCGAGGACCTTATAAAATGACACTTAATGACCAAGTGAAATTTTTTCTGGAGCACGGTGCTGATGTAAACGATAATGACGAATTTTTTTATACGCCACTAATAGCAGCACTAAGCGACGTTGTAATAGACAACGATCCATTACTACGTCCAGTTATATTGCAACTTATAAAAGCGGGAGCAGATGTTAATGTGAAAGATGATTTGGGAATAACTCCGTTTTTTGAAGCTATAGACCTAATGAACAGGGATAACAACATGGTTATCGATAACTCTGTAATTATAGCCATGATAAAAGCAGGTGCTAATGTTAACGAAAAAGATAAATATGGAGAAACACCTCTATATAGATTGATAAGCGATGCAGTATATAATGAGAAAGCGGTTGATATTTCTATTGTTTCAGCACTCATAAAGGCAGGGGCTGATGTTAATGTGAAAGATGACCACGGAACAACTTTGCTGCATCTTGTTATAGATGGAATAGAAGACAATGTTTTTTCTTATTTCGATAGCTCATTAGTATCTTTACTAACAGAGGCGGGTGCTGATGTTAACGTAAAACATGAAATATTCGATGAAACTCCATTACAAAGAGTTCTAGAAATTGCGATAGAACACTACAGAGATGTCAGTTCGATAGTTTCTGCACTAATAAAAGCAAAGGCAAATGTCAATGTAAAAGACGAATATGGGCAAACGCCGTTAATGCTTGCTATAGTCAATAATGATAGTTCAATTGTTTCTGCTCTCATTAAAGCAGGAGCAAATGTTAATGCAAAAGATGAAGACGGACATTCTGTTCTTGAATATGCAAAACATGTGAAAAGACCAAATGCAGAAATCATCGATATGCTTAAAAAGGCTGGTGCTAAATGAGTAGTTTTCGCTGGCATAGGGAGATTGTAACGCCATCTAGCTACTATGGAAAGTTTAACGGAGGAAATCCCAAAGCCCCCGAAGAAAAGAATTTTTCCGTGAAAGAGTGCATAACAGAAAGCGGGCAGAAAGAATATGTTTTGAGCGCTGATGTTGCTGCGCTGTTTGACAAATCAAAACGGGAAAAAGCCTACAACGCTGCTGCAGACATTCGCAAATTTGAAATCGGGCTGTTTTGGCAGAGGGCGGCATATTTTTGGGCTTTTATCACAGTAATTTATACCGCTTATTTTCAAGTGCTGACCGACATTTATGACAATAAACACGGGCATTTGCCGCTTGTCATTCTTGCCGCGCTTGGAGTGTTTTTCAGTTTTTCATGGTATCTTTCAAGCAAAGCGTCAAAGCACTGGCAGGAAAATTGGGAAGCACATTTGGACTTGCTCGAAGACGAAATAACAGGATCGCTGTATAAAACATATCTTGCAAAAAAATCGTATTCCGTTTCAAAGATAAATATTTCGGCAGGCGTTATTATTACAGCTTGCGCATTTGGTCTGTTGCTGTATGATTTTGCCGTTTTTGCAAAAGAAAAGCTACATCTTTTCGGCTCAAGCGGTGTTGCAATTTGTACGCTGTTTACCGTTTTCGTTTTGTTCGCACTGTTTATATATGCAAAGATTTCTTTAGGCAATGCGAACTCAACTGGCGAAACTGTTTTTCAGGAAAAAGTTTATGAATGGTAAAAACGTTTTAGTTATTTTTGCGCTCTTTATTGCTTTTTTATTTTCGCTTTTTTGCTTTGTGGCATATTTTGGAGTTTTTGAAATGAACCAAAAATGTGAGAAAATAATTCTTTGTGTAACAATAGGTATTGTTGCTTTTATTGCGATTTTATTCGCCATATTTTTCTATGATAACGAATATTCATTCTCAAATATACAGGAATTTGCAGACAGCAGAATAACGCTTGTTTACTCGGGAGAAGACAAAAACGCAAAAATCTGCTTTGTAAAATATTACAATGAATCAGAACTGCCGAATCTTGTGAAAAATCTAAAAGAAAACGACATCATCTATATGCAAAAAGACACGCCTATAAGCAAAGCATTTTTCGACAGTCTCAAAGATTATGATTATACCGTAACATTTCCGCACACAAATGCAAAAGTCAAGATTACAAGAATGCCTCAAACAGAAGACAAGTCAAAAAGTGAATGATAAACTGGAGAAAATACTATGAGAGATTTAGAAAGCATAATTGCAAAAGTAATAGCAAAATACGATTCGCAAGAGCTGTACAATATTATACAAGAAGCGTGTATATACAACGAAGAGTCAATAGACAGCAATAGAAAACTCATTGATATTGATATTGAATACTTAGAGGATAATACAGATTGTGCAAATTGTAATTTTTATAATAGAACTATAGACTATAATTCAGATGAAACGGAGCTAGAAAAAGGGATAAAGTATCTTATCGCTTTATATAATGGGTGTCAACCTAAAAACACAAATAAAAATATTGTTACGTTTGAATTTCACCCTAAAGATGAACAAGTATTTAAATTTTTATTTATGTTAGTTGGAAAAGCATATCGATTTTTATATTTCAAAGACAACGAAGAACCTATTACAAGTGTATGGAAAATGAGAAATTTTTCGATGAACTCAAATTTAAAGGCAAACATTTTTTCTGCACCTTATTATAGAAACAATCGTCTAAAAGGTTTATACAAAATAAAAATCGAAGTTCCTTTCTGTGAAAAATACGAAGATTATACTTTTGCGCAAGTCATACAAGAAAAAGAGGAAATAAAAAAGCATATCTTTGCAGAAAAAATAAGATATTGGGGAATAGAAAACTTTTAAGACCACGACAGACTTGTTATCACAAACAGAGGCACTGCATATTAAAGCTATTTCCCTCTGCAATAAGTCGTGATAAGATTATATGCGACCGAGCCTTTCGGGGGGATTTCAGGCAGAGCAGTACGATGAAACCATTTTGCTTCTGCGATTTCGCTTTCTTGTTCTTTTATCTCGCCGCTTTCGTACTCCGCAGTAAATGCAAACATCAGCTGGTCGGGAAACACCCACGATTGCGAAGCTCGGTATGTTACATTCTTTACTTTTATGCCCACTTCTTCTTCAATCTCTCTCTTTACACACTGCTCTGCCGTTTCTCCAATTTCAATAAATCCCGACAAACACGCCCACAAGTTTTGTATTCTTGTCGCGTGCCGTGCAAGCAATATCTCCTCTCCGCGAGTAACAAGAGTAATCGTCGCAGGCTCAATGCGCGGGAAAATTTGCTTTTTGCACGATGGACAATAAAGCGCAGAAAGTTCTTTGTCATCGTCTAACGGACTTGCGCAGAATGAGCAAAATCGTGTGCTATGCCTCCATTGCGAAATACCTTTTGCACGCGAAGAAAGATGTATCGCCTCTTCATTATGAGTTGCAAAATACTCGCGCAGGTTCATTTCTAAAAACTCTCCCTGCACACTCGCATTTTCTTTTAAGATGGCTGCACAATAATTATATTCACTTTCATAGAACGCCTTTTCAAGCATTTTTTGTGAATTAAATGCAAGAAAATCATTCTTAGAAACAGTTTCTTCACCTTTAATAAGAATATTTCTGCCACGAAAAATAAAAAAAACAGTCTTGCAGTCGATATGATTGATAAAAGAAGAGTAAAAAGCCATAGTGCAATTTTAGCTATTGTAATGAAAAAGTGCAATATCCCTTGACAATTTCGCATTTATTGCGTTATATTAACATCACCTATCAGATTGCCTATCTAAAAGGGACAGCTTCAAGCCCCCACCTTTTATGCTCATACATTCACGTCTTGAGTGTAGTACAAACAATCTTTTTACACTTTTTTATTCTATAGCTTTATCGCTTTTTAGATTTTAGGAGAAAACAAATGCCAAAGACTTTGTTTCAAGAAATCGTTATGACCGTTATGATGGTTCTCGTTATGGTTTACGCAATGATTTGCTACAATATGTCGCTCGCTATGGGTGGGCTGTCGAATGCCGTTTTTGCAGGTGCATTCAAAGAACTCATCATTATGGGGCCAATCGCATTCATCTTAGATTTTTTCATCGTTGGACACCTCGCAAAAATGGTTACGTTCCGCCTTTTTGACCCAAAAAAAGACAACATCATCTTTATCGTACTGGGGATTTCCATTTGCTCAATCTGGTTTATGTGTCCTTTGATGAGTGCTGCCGCAACTATTTTATTCAAGGGCGGACTTTTGCAAAAAGAATTTGTTGCAAAGTGGCTTCAGACAACAGCGTTTAACTATCCTATGGCGACTTTCTGGCAGCTTTTATTCGCAGGTCCTGTCGTCAGAAAAATTTTTTCTCTGATTTTCAATAATCGCAAATAATCTTTTCTACATTTTCTACATTTTTCTGCAATAAATACTATATAAAAAACGACCGCAGATATTTACGGTCGTTTTATTTTGTCTATCCAAAATTTGCAAGCAAACGATTATAATCGCTTTCGCTTATTTCGCACACAGAGCCATGCCGTTTTATGCTCTTTCCCATATCGTATTCGCTTTTGTCTAGCAGCCGCCATTCTCCGCTTGATAAATCATCACATACTAATGGTGCATAGCCTGTTTTCGCCATAAAGAAATCAACAAGCAAGCACCACGCCCCACTCGGCAAACGATACACCGCAGGTCCTTCTACAAATGCAATTTTGTTAAGACTCTCGCTTTTCAGCTTTGTAAACGTCCCCTTTAGGTCGCTTGCATAATCAATTTGAATATTTTTACCACCACTTTCATCTTTAGAGAAGCGATAATACACACCCTTATCAAACGCAATCGTTGTATCAATTACATCAGATTCTTTTTCGATGAATATTTCAGGAGCGGAAAAATGCACAAAATCAGCCGTCCTTGATGAATAAATAATGTGCTTATCAGTCTTTTCTGGCGATGAAAAATACGTCTTAGAAGCCCAATACACAACGTATTCTTTTCGTTTCTCGTCAAAAGTCGCCTCAGGAGCCCACACACAGCCAATATTATCAAGTTCCACTGTATGCGTCCACGGTTCACTCCACTCTATTAAGTCAGCCGATTTCCACATAATCATATCATGGCTTCCATTTTTCACAGCGTCTGCCCACGAAATGCCAGAAGCAATGCGCAAATCTGTCGCAATAATATACCAAAATCCGTCGATTGCAGAATGGAGAATAAACGGGTCTCTAACGCCTTTTTTTCCGATAGCAGATTTGAGAATTGCTTTAGAGCCGTTAAGGTCTTGCCAATGCAAACCATCAGAACTCAGCGCAAAATACACTTGTTCGCCGTCAGTCAGCGACTCTTTTGTAAAATGCGCCATTATGTACTTAGATTTTGTTTGCAAACACATACTCTCCCCTCTTTGCACCGTCAGAAGTACTGTCTAAGGCTGTAAACGTGATTGTAAGCGCATTTGAATCGTCTTTTTTCGTATTGTCAACCGCATACAGCGCAACTCCTGTAAACGTGCCAAGATACTCCGCGTTTTCATCACTCAACGAAAGCTCTATCTCCCCTTTTTCTGTATATGCCCAAGAACCTGTATATGCGCCTGTAATGCTGCCGTCTTTATTTAATGTGATTTTTTTAGACAGAGATTCTATTTCGTCCGCCTCGTTAAAATCAACCACTGTATTATCTGTAGACTTCAGCTTTTCATTAAACGAGTTTCGCCTCGTAATATTCAATAGATAGTTTCCAGCGATTTCTTTTGTAGCTGCTTTTTGAGCTATCCGTTTCTCTTGTGTCGAAAAGTCGTTCATATTCACCACACACCAGCCATCAGAATTAAAGAACATCTGATGTATTTGAAGCGCAAAGCTGCCTGTAGGTAAATAGTTTGTGCGCGCGTGATTTGCAAGCAAAATGCGTCCGTCCTTATCTCGTAATACGCTCTGTCCGCCAGGGCATCGAAGTCCATATTCGTCCCCTGCATTTTCGCCAAATTGATACGCTCCTATTACTTTTGCACCTACATTATGATATTCACGAGCCTCGCTTGCACTTCTAAAAAACATGCTTTTCCCGTCTGCGTCAACATACTCGCCGTCAATGCTCTTGCTCCTGCCCACACCGACACGATATTCATAAACAAGATTCCCCATCGACACAAAGATATAAAAATATCCCGTATCGCTGTTATAGATGATTTGCGCGCCCTCGTATGCAGCACCGAAACCGCCCGCAACCTTAACGCCTTGATTATTTTCTATGCTGTCTAGCGGACAATCCAAAATATCGCCTATCGAATATTCTTTGTTATTAAACGTCGATGTTCCGCTAACAGTACAGACAGGCTTTAGCGTCTTGCTGTCTACAAAGATAAGCGCAATGCCTCCGAGCCACGAGCCATAAGTGAGCGCATAGCACTCTGTTTCGCCGATTTTTTGTGTATATAATTTGCCCGTCGCCACATCAAAAACAAACTCTGGGTCAATAGAACCAAATCCATTATTCCAATTTGCATTGCAAGAGTTATATGACTGCTCATACCCAATTTCTTTCGGGCTATCAACATTTTTGTTGCTCCACACACAGCGAACAAGAGTAGATTGCTTATACAAAGAGCTATCATACTTGCTTGCAGGAATAAAAGGTCCTGTCGGAGAATCAGAAATAGAAAGCGAGATGCACCCAGCCCGACGCGCCCTATTAGCATAAGTGAGGCAGTCCGTTACAATGCCGTGGAACATATAATATTTTCCGTCTTGCTTAATCACCGTAGGAGCCCACGTCTGAGGCTTTTTTATCGTTGAATAGGCAACCGTGCTGAATCTTTTTCCGTCGTTTGTTTCAAATCCCGCCCACTTCAAAAAATCATCGTCCCAATACATAGAGCCATATTGTTTAGAAACATTTTCGTTTGCTTGGAATGGAGATTTATCGAGTTTGTGCCATTTCTCTAGGTCGTCGCTGTAGCGCACTTGCACGCCACCTTCCCACCCCGTCGAATATACATAATATCGCCCGTCGTCGTCTTGAAAAAGCTTTGGGTCGTGACACCCCCATTGCGCACCGTTTACATCAGCATATCTTCCATCTGCTTTTTGAGATTTTGCCTTTTGCGAGCAAGAAGAAAACAGAAAAGGCAAACAAGCTCCAAGCAATATGACAGAACTTACTTTTTTGACACAATCCATAAAAAAAAGAACCTCCGTTTCTTATTGATTATCAATAATTATACAACCATATCAATAAGAATGGAAATTCTTTTATCTTTTAAAAGCCGAAATTATGCTATTCTCTGATTGAAATATGCTACAATCGGCTTGCTATCTTGCGAACATTTTCGGACGATTCAGAAATAGCCTCAGAAGATTTAGCAAAGCTCTCTATGCCGTGCGAAATCTGCTTTAGCGTGATGAATATCTGTTCGCTTGAGCTTGAAAGCTGATTTACCACTCCCAAAATCTCGCGCGAGCTATTCGCGGTATTCTCTGAAGAAGACATAATTCTTTCAAAGTGAGTTTCAAGGCTCTTTGCGCTCTCATATCCAGAAGCGATTTGCTTTGTTACTTTTTCGCTGTCTAAGATAAGCGCATCAGAGGCTTGCTGAATATCAGTTGTTTTATCTCGAATTTCTTTGATACTATCGATGATATTATCTGACAATCGGCGTATTTCAGTCGCAACGATATGGAAGTTCTTTCCAGCCTCTCCAGAACTAGACGCTTCAAGCTCGGCATTAAAAGCAATAATCTTTGTTTGGTCTGCAACATTGTTGATAATCGAAACAATATCCCAAATGCTGTTTATTCTTGTGTTCAGCTCTTTTATACCCTCTATGGTAAGCATATTCTTATTCTTTATATCGCTCAGCTCCTGCACACTCTTTTGCAATGCTTCGCTGCCAGAAACAACTGCAGAACGGGATTCTTCCGCCAAAGAAGTAACCTGCTGTATCTTGTCGCCAATGCTGTTTGCAAGCTGTGTAGAATCCTCCATCGTAGCAACAATTTCTTTTACCGCTGCGTTTTGGTCTTGGCTTGTAGAAGCAGATTCCTTTGCGCTCTGAGCAAGCGTCTGTGTTTCTGCAAAAAGATGAGAGCTTATTTCTTTATCAGTCTTTTGAATCGTTCTGATTATCAGCGTATATATTGCATAGCACGCTATAATAGTAACAATCGCACCAATAATACTATAGCGCACAAATACGCCGAATGCGTTTTCCCTCTGGTCTAAAAGCAAATTGATAGGCACTGTTATCATATTCATAATACACAGTACAACACTCGTCGCAACCGCAACAAAGAGCGTATTAGAAATGCTTTTTGCAACGCCCTCTATTTTTGCCGCTCTCAGCTGCTTTTCCATCATCACGTTCTTAATCAAAAAGATATTAAGCGTATAGCACAAAAAGCCCACACTAACCGACTGCAACTCTACAATAGCAAAGATAATAGGGTTAAACTCGTGCAATCCTTTTACCGCCTCGATAATCGAAGTAGAGCCAGCTCCAAGCAAAAAGCCCACTGCGTCCCCGATAGCAATCGCTATATCATATTTTTTGTAGCACTCTTTGAGCTTTTTTATATCCTTTTCAGTGATAGAGCTTCTGTCTTTTCTTGCGCGCGCCATAATGCTATCAAAGGTAGTCAGTATCGGCTTTTCCGCAATGCCACACGCTAGTATCAAGAAAAACGAAATCGACACCGTCGGTATACATTGCGTAATGATAGCCAAAGGATTTTCGTAAATAAAACCATAATGAAATATACGCAAGAAAAATATTCCTGCATAAGTCGTCGTGAAAATAAGTAATAGAAATCTGCGATAACAACTCATGGCTTTTATTCTAATTTAAACAAATCAAATTTCTAGGTTTTTGCACACTTTTTTAATTAAAAGACCTGCTTGACTTATACAAAAGCATCAAGCAGGTCGCACCTTAAGGCTTAGTCTATATCTTCAACGATTTCAATCACATCGCTAAAGCCTGTAATCGCACTCTTCAGCGCATTGTTGCTTTTGCCAATCTGAGTGCGCACGGCAAGATAATACTTTGAGCCAACGCTCAAGCTCTTTGGCACTTGGAAATCCTGCGACTGCGGATAATTTTGCATAATCGGCGTGTACGAAGCGCGAAGCACCGCATCTACACTTACCTTTGCCGCCATTTCGCTCGTTAGAGTGCTTGGAGTGAACTTTGCGCACAACGAAGGCACATCGCTCACCTTATCGCCCGTAATCTTTCCTTGAGTTCCCAAATACATCGTGCCTAAGCCCAACACATTCACCGAATACCCCATAGAAAGAAGCGACAATATACCATCTTGCAACAAAGCCGCCGCATGCTGCACCATAAGACCTGAAACGCCTTCGTTTTTGCTTGTTTCATAAGCAATTATCTGCTCTAAGCCTACCGTGCGTCTACTCACCTTCCCGTAAAGAGAACCGTCTTTTGCAAAAGAACACTCGTGCAATGTAACATTCAATGCACCCTCTGCGCCGTCAAAAGAATTATATCTTTTAGCCATAATTAACTCCTTAGGCGATAATTTTTCGCCTTAAATCACAAAAATATCTTGACTTAATTGAAGGAGCAATGTATAGTTACAGCTGTATTGATATTCAACTAAGCTAGGACATTGCACCTTTCAATTTCCAGTTTAGTAAAGAGTCCTTGCTTTATCGGGTAATTCAGCAAGGGCTTTTTTTATGCACAATCGTTTTGCATATCAACAGCATAAGCGGTCGAACCACATAATTTTCTACAGCTGTAGTGTTACGGAAAGTATGCTGATTTATGAGTTTATGTCATTTTGTAACAACTCCCCGTAGTAATCCTTTTACTTGTGCTAGAATAATCCTCTTACTTGTGCAGTAGTAATCCTTTTACTTGTGCTAGAATAAGAGGCTTACTTGTGCAGTAGTAATCCTCTTACTTGAGCTAGAATAATAGGTTTACTTGTGTAGGAGGGCGAGGATTGCTAGACCTTTTCGGAATCTTTGTGTTATTCTGAGTACTTGATACGGCAATCTCTAGGCGGTTTTGAAAAAGAGGCTGTGCCTTAGATTATCACATCAAGTGCGATAATGACAGCATAGCTTTTGCAATACGTCCCTTTTTTGTCTTTTTTCCGTCTATCGTCAATACTTGTTTTCGATTATTGAAAGTGCGCTTTTTCGTCTATTGTAAATACGCTTTTTTGTTTTTCGCGATAATTTTTTCTGTCTATCGTCAATACTTGTTTTTGTTTATTGTAAGTAACACACACTCTATTACTGTAAATAACACATACTCTATTACTGTAAGTAACGCATACTCTGCTACTGTAAATAACACATACTCTATTACTGTAAGTAACGCATACTCTGCTACTGTAAATAACACATACTCTGTTATTGTAAGTAACACATACTCTGTTCTTTGCGAGAAATAAATTTCGGCTTGAAAAAACGATAGAGGATAGCATATTTGTGTGCTATAATAGACCTGTTCGGAATGTCATTGTCGTACTTGATACGGCAATCTCTAGGCGGTTTTGAAAAAGAGGCTGTGCATCAGATTATCGCATCGAGCCCTATAATGACAGCATACCTTTTGTAACAGGTCTCTTTAGTGTACGCATTGGTTGCTCTTTAGCGTAGCGATGTGAGGGTCTTTAGTGTAGCTATTATTCGCTCTATACTGTACGCTAAAGAGTGAATTCACAAATGAGAAGATTTACAGAGAAATAGAGAAAAGACTTTTATCGAAAAGCAAAAAAACAAGCCAACTTCTACACGGCTAGAAGCTGGCTTGAAAACTATAAAAAGGAGGCCGCCTATGACAAAATGACGCACCGATAGATAATATATACAACACTTAAAAAATAATCAATAGTTTATCCGCGTCTTTTCACATTTTTTTTCATTTTTGTGGACGTTTCTATAAAATCCTGCTAAGATATTTTCAGGTGTATTTATTTACGGAAATGGAAACAAACGACAAGATAAATCTATGAAAAACACTTTACAATAATAGACCTGTTCGATAATTGTCATTATCGGGCTCGACCCGATAATCTTTTTGCCTATATTGCAATAGATTGCCGTATCAAGTACGGCAATGACATACTGTTTCCAAACAGGTCTAATGGATACTTTAAGGAGATAGACAATGAATGAAGAACTGAAAAAAAAGGTTGAGAGCGTAAAGTTGACATTGGCGGAGGCGGAAAAGTATGTTCACGCTGCGCGCATTGTCAACTTTGACCTTGAAACAATTTGCCCGCCAAAAGCTATGGAGGCGCAGGGCGAAGTGAGTGCTTTCCTTTCTAACAAGGCTTTTGCTTTACAAAAAAGCGATGAGTTCATTAAAAATGCACAGTATATTGCTGAGCACAAAGATGAGCTTGAAGACGAGCTTGACAAGGTGTGGGCAGACTCTTGGCAGAGAGAATATCGCAGAGAAAAGAACATAAGCCCCGAACTGCAACACGAGTTCGCTCTTATCTACAATAAGGCGTATGTCGATTGGCTCAATGCAAAAAAGGCAAACGATTTTTCTCAATTCGTTCCGTCATTGACCGCTGTGCGCGATACAGAATTAAAGCGGATTTCTCTCATCGATGAGCCGTATCAAGTAAAATATGATAATCTGCTTGATATGTACGAGAGAGGTATGACAAGCGCAGATTTGGATACGGCGTTCGGCGAATGTACGAGCCGTCTTGTGCCGCTTTTGAAAAAGATTCAAAACAGCAAAAAGAAAATCCGTACAGACTTCTTGAGCCGTGAAGTTACAGACGAACAGCAAAAGAAGATGGCGCAGTATCTTCTTGAAGTGATGGGATACGACTTTAGCAGAGGAGCGTTCACGACGACGGAGCACCCGTTCACAGACGGATTGGCAAAAGACGACGCACGAGTTACGACGCATTACTATCCGAAAATGTTTGCTTCTAGTATGTTCTCGATTATCCACGAAGGCGGACACGCACTCTTTGAGCAGCTACAGCCAGCCGCAAACCACGAGCACTATATCACAGGCAACAAGACAATGGGTATGCACGAGAGCGTTTCTCGATTCTACGAAAACCGCATTGGCAGAAGCGAGGCATTTATTCACCTCATCTATCCGAAAGTATGCGAGATTTTCCCGAACGTGATGAGCGATGTTTCAGAAAAAGAGCTGTATGAAGCGATGAATATCGTTGAGCCGTCTTTAATTCGCACTGAGGCGGACGAGTTCACTTACACATTCCACATCATCATTCGCTATGAACTCGAAAAGCTCATCGTAAACGGGGAAGCGAACATCAAAGAGATAAAAGAGCTGTGGAACAAGAAGTACAAAGAATACTTAGGCGTAGAGCCAGCAAATGACAGCGAGGGCGTGTTGCAAGACGTGCATTGGTCTAGTGGCTTCGGCTACTTTCCGACGTATGCAATCGGCAATATGTACAACGCAATGTATTACAAGGCTATGGCAAAGAGCTTTGATATTGATGAGGCGGTGAAGAGCGGCGATTTTTCAAAAATCAACTCTTGGATGCGCGACAATGTCTTCAAAAAAGCCGATGTCCTTTCTCCAAAGGAGTGGTTAAAAGACATCACTGGAGAAACATTCTCTCCAAAGGCGTTCCTTGAGTATCTTGAACAAAAGTATTCAACGCTGTACGAGCTGTAATTTTCTTTAGCGTATAACACAAATAAGACGGGTTTGTTTTTAGCGAAAAGCATGACAAATCCGTCTTTTTATTTTAAAAATAGTTTTAACTCTGTCGAAAAATTAAACCGATGGAATTATAATATAATAAAACAAATCTTTTTAGAGGACAGCACGGTATGGGAAAACACACAGAGAGTTTGTTATTTCGTTTTACGCTGAGTTTTGCGCTGTTTGCACTCGTT
>ERZ842401.3379-NODE-3379-length-19903-cov-6.684452_pt1 | contig 19903 bp, 9 predicted proteins | sample MGYA00521270_ERZ842401 | MGnify/ENA primary metagenome ERZ842401 (study PRJEB31892, sample SAMEA3878208) | bioreactor metagenome | biome: Moose rumen | place: Sweden | collected 2011-10 | study: EMG produced TPA metagenomics assembly of the PRJEB12797 data set... | reverse complement strand
AATTTTTGTTGTACCTTTGTACCCGCAAAAAAATAATGCTATGGAATCTTTAAATCAATACACGCATCGTTATTCGCTTACGGCAGCAGATATGGACACGCGTTACAGGATGACGCCCAATGCCGTTTTGTTGTATTATCAGGACTGCTGGGCGCGGTATATGTCGTGCCTCCATCTCGCGGCTTTTGACGTTGTCAAGATGAACCGTATATGGGTTATCACGGAGTTTAACGCCTGGTTCGAGTCCCAGACCGCCCTCTGGTCCGACGAGATTGACGTGACGGTATGGAACAGCGAGATCAGTGCGCTGCGTCTCTATGCGGAGTTCCGTGTCCGCCGCGAAGACGGCGTGGAGGTGGCGCACGGATACGGCTGCTGGACCCTGCTGGACACCGAGGAGCACCGTCTGGCGCCTATCACACCGATTCAACCGCAACTGCCTGTCTTGGCAGAAATGACCTCCGAGACACACAGAAAATGCCGTTTCCCTACCGACGGTACACCGCTCCAACAGATAGAGCACCGCGTCAATCCCATCAACCTGGATTTCAACGGACATGTCAATAACCGCACTTACCTCAGTATAGCGATGCAGTCGGCGGACGAAGCGTTCATGGACACCCACGCTATCCGCTGTCTCACCATCCATTGGCTGAAAGAGACGTTCCTCGGAGACACGCTGCAATGCCGGCTGGCGCTCCTGCCGAACGACACGGATGAACCGCTCTACCGCTATCTGCATTCTATCAGCCGCAATGACGAACAGGTCGCGGCGCAGGTCTATTCGGAATGGGTGCCGCGAACCGGACAGATTGACGTCTCCGCCCATGCCGGAAGGAAGTAAAAACGGGAAATGGAAAGCAAAATGTACGTACTTGGTGCGTACTTTTTTTTAGTCCCATTTAATGACAAATGATTGATAATCAACAGGTTTTTGTTGATATATACGTACTTTTATGTTGAAAAACATACGCATATATTTGCGCAAGTGCGAGAAAAGTAGTAATTTTGTACCCGGAATAAATCAATAATTTATTACGCAACACACAAAATCGCTAATAATGCTTAACCATATGATCAACAGTGTAAAAAAGTCAGTTTTCCCCGCGAAGGCCTCTTTTGTCTTAGGGGGGGGTAATTCGCATGTCACCAACCATTTTCAGCATCGCTCCCGTATGGCGACCGTAGCACTCCTGCTACTTACATTCTCTTTCTTCAACATCACCTCCGCATGGGCGGAAAAATTGTGTCAAAGCAATTATACCGGCTCAATAGGTGCGCTGGGCTCCAAAACGGTAAAGGTATCTGTCGGTACGATAGGCACGAATATGTACCGAATCGTTTTTGAGTCCGATTTCACCATGACCGGCTCACTAACTTATGTAAACACGTCGGTAAATAACAATCTGTGTCTTGATAATACCACTAAGACGATTCTGGACGGAGGAAAGCGTATCTTTTTTGATATGCCATCCGCAACCGCTCCGACGTTTGTAAATGATATAATGGTTAAAACGAGCGCGGGAAATTACACGCTGACAGGAACCTCTTTTAATTCTGTGGACTGGTCTCAAACTACAGCTGAATGTTCTGCTCTTGTGGGTAATGATTGCTCCGGTAGAAGTGCCGGGAGATCTGATGGAGGAGATAATTTTACTAATGGATATGAGTATGAATTTACATACAACACTTCAACCAATGAATTGACCATCGAGATAGAATTTCTGGATGAGGTTACAGGAGCATCGGATATCGTTAATGTATATGATTGGCAATCGGGAGCGGAGGTTTCGCTGGGAGCGATGTCCAAAGTTTCCGGACAGAAATATAGCATGACATTATCTTCGGTAACTATAGATACACCATACAAGTTGGTATGCCAAATGTCATATGCTAATGGAGGTCTCTTCAAAACAGCCCCCATTTATTATACAGCCGGTGCAGATTGTAGTTCCCCCTCTGAACCGGCAGGTGAAACTCTGGATTGTGAAGGACACACTTTCTATTTTGCAAATAACTACTGGAAGTTCGCAACACCAACAGCGCATCTATACAACACAGATGATGTACATAAAACCGTATGGCCGGGACATGCAATGACTCAGGTGTCAGGTACAGCAGGTATATATTCCGTAACGTACGATAATGACACGCATGCTGACGCTTATGAGAAAGTAATCTTTAGCAGCAGTGGAACTGACCAATTAGGTGAAAAAGATATTTCAGATTGCAAATACTATGATAATGACGGCAATGCCCATGATAATTTATCCGATGTTGCACGGCATATCTATTTCGTACGTAATGGCTCTGCGGCGTCGTGGAACCCACCTCATGCGCGTCTCTACTATGATACACGAAATAATGGCGATGCTGGAGCAGCAATGGCAAATACGGGCTTGTCTAACATAGACAGCCATGATTTGTTCTCTATTATAGTACCGATATACAATAATGTTGGTTTCAAAGAGTCTTCTTCATACACAAATGCATCCGCATATTCATATATTGACAATTCATTTCAGGATTATTCCATCTTTAATTATGAACACAATACATGGTACCAGACGCAGAATATTTATCTAACAGGTTCGATGAATTCGTGGGCGACCGAAAATGCGTCGTATAAATTTTCTGATTGGGACAGGACGAGTTCTACATATGTGACGCTTTTAACGCCATCCTTAACCGCCTCGACTACGTATGATTTCAAAGTCATAACCGGTGGTGTCTACCGAGGATTAAACTCTGATAATACATATAGCGCAAACAACCAAACGAAGAGACTATATCAAGGGGGAGGTTCAGAAGCAAATGTACATCTCACTACGGATGTGGCGGGGAGATATTTATTCAGGTATGATGTTTCTGCCGGCAAACTTACAATTTTCTTTCCGCCGTCAATGTTAACTGCTAGTTTGGACTCAAGAGCAATCACTTCTGCGGTACTAAACGTAACCTCTACCCGCGGCACCCAATACCATGTTGTGGATAGTTCGAATGGCATTGACCAAGTGCTGACACCGACGTCAAACCAGATTACCGTAACAGGATTGACAGAAGGCACTCTCTATACGTTTACAGTGACGGCATTGGATGACAACAACACAGAATCGTCTAATAGTATTACCTTGAATCCGTTCTGCACTTTGTTGGAGACAGCACCAACTGCCCCAACTTATGAAGAGTGCCAAGTACTTTCTGTTTATAGCCAGTACTATCGCAGCCTGCAGGCTTCTTTTAGCGATTGGGGAGGTGGCAGCACCAAGACAGATAGGGTTGTTGACGGAGTGAATATGTGGGAAGTGAATGTCGGTACAGCATGGAGCGATGGCGGCTACGGAATAGAGTGGGGTAATCAAACCTTTGATATTTCCGGCTATACGGGATTGCATTTCGATATATGGACGCCAACAGCAACCACTATTTATGTGACACCGATTAACCGAAATTCTACATATAATGGTAATGATACGGAGGTGCGTCATTCCGGTAAAGCCACCACGGCGAGAGGATGGACAAGTGTGAATATTCCCATTAGTGAATTCACAGGCGAAAAAACTCGAAACTACCAGTTGAAGATAGAAGGCAATAAAGGAAACCCCATGTTTATTACCAATATCTTCTATTATAAAACTGCCGCGTGTCCGAGTGATCCGACACCTACTGCTCATGCTAAAGGAATCGGCACGGCACAGGAACAAAATGAGTGGATGTATCGCAATGATAATGGGAATATAGCCGGAGGTGCAACCAACAACGTGATAGATTATTACGTGGCTACATTGGGGAACGAGATTCTTTACAAGGTCGTTACTACCGATGCACAGACCATGTGGCCGGATGCTAATCCATTCTTGTATGTGTTAGACGGTAGCAATAACCGTGTGACGGAATTTCAGGGGACACGAAACGCAGCAAACACCCAAGCAACCTATGAGGGTACAATTCCCGGTAGCGTTGGGGCTTTGCAGTTTGACTGGAACTGGTTAGTCCCATTGGTTGGAGGCACGCATCATTGGAACGGTCACTCCCTTTCGGAGAAAATGACCTATAAGCGCGGCTATATTAATAACCCGAATGGCGATGTGACTGCGCCGACTATCACTGGTGCGACTAAAGAAAAAGTAAGCACCGACACGGTGATAACCATAACCGGCGCAACAGATAACTCCGGACAACTCTTCTATTATTTTGAAGACTTAGACAACGGTATTGCGCATATTTCGTTGGCCAACACCTATAATGTGCCTATTACTGAAAATGGGAAAATATACAATATTAAGTGTTATGCCGTGGACTTCAACGGAAACCTGTCCACACCGCAGACTGTAACGCTGAAGATGGCTCTTTCTTCATCGTTTAACCTGGCTCTGCAAAAACCGGTATATATGGGGCGCAATACGCCTGCTGGATATGTTGCCGGTACAAGTTACTCTCTCAGCAACGATGGTATCTATAATGGAGAAAGCCGTTGGGGAACTGGCGATCACGGCGATCCTGCTACTATCAATTATGATGCCGAAGAATGGTTCTATGTGGATTTATGCGGTTACTATACCTTAAGCCAAGTGAAAATTTGGTTTGAGAATGCCTATCCTACATCCTATATCATCCAAACAGCTGAGACCGTGCCGGATGTCCCGACAGACGATACGAAATGGCGTACTGTCTATACCAGTTCAGGCGATCCTAAACACTCTGGAAACGAACTCAGTACCTCGGATAAAGTGGCGGAATATGAGAATGCTTATACCGTCACTACACCAGCGCGTTACGTCCGTATCAAATCAAAGAATAATGCATTGGCTCAATGGGGATTCTCCATGTGGGAGTTTGAAGTGTACGGTACTGCTGTGGTCGCCAAAGATGCTACGGCTCCAACCGTTACAACGGCTGATGTATCTGCTATTGTTGAGAATAATAAATTGCAACTGACGCTGGTTGCAGATGACGGCTCCAAGGTGTTCCGCATTACGGACAGCGATGATAATGTTTATGTCAAAACCGCTGATGCAAGCAATCATGTGGTGATGGATAATATTACCTACACCTACTGCACGAACTATACTTTCTCGGTGCAAGCAATGGACGATGCGGCGAACTTGTCGGCAGTAGTTGAATGCAGCGGTAGTGTGGCACCGGCGGTTGATTTCAATCTGATGGATATTCCCGAAGGCGGCGTGACCGCAAGTGCATCGGTTTCTGCCGGTGATGGTTGGGCGGCAGGCAAAGCCATTGACAGCGATGATAATACCTATTGGGCAACAGGTGCTAATATCGGTGAGCAATGGCTGGCGGTGGATCTAACCCGTGTATTTGGCATCAGCAGTATTAAGGTGGCATGGAATAATGCAAATGTATCCAATCTCTATATCGAAGGATCGCGGGACGGCTCCAATTATTATGTGCTGAAGCATGTCACCACGGCTCCTGCTACGTATTCAGCGACTAATGCAGCTATAGCTTACGAGACCTATACTTTGGAATCCCATATCCAAGCGCGCTATATCCGTCTGCGCGCTGTAGGCCTCTCTGCCGAAATGGCTGTGCGCGATATCCAGATATTCGGCAGTTGCGCTGATGATTATGCACGACCGGTTATGACGGAGGGAGTGTTGGAGAATGTGACCATTAGTGCTTCTTCGGCTACAGCCACAGTCACCGTAAATGCCTATGACGAGACTACTCTGCCTGCTTTGCTGACATACAAAGCGGTTTTCGCGACAGGCGGTTTGGAGGATCGTACCGGATTGACCGTTACGGATGGCATGATCACGCTTACCGGACTTACAGTAGGAACCTCCTATACGGTGCGGATATATGCGGTGGATGAGAGCGGGAATGTGTCCGAGAACTATAAAGAAGTATCTTTCACGCCATATATCAACCTCTATTATTTCACCAGCGATGGGACAGGTGTGTCAGGTGTATGGGCTGCTGTTATTACGGATCCCGAATCAGCCGCTAAACGCCGTTTCGAGGCTACCGAGCATAGCGGTATCTACTATTATCATATCAATGCTCCTGCGGCAGGCGATGTGCAGTATCGACTCTATTACGATGAATCGGGAGCTCAAGTGAGCGAAGTGGCAAACTATTGGTCTGGATCGGATAATCAACTCGTTTCCGGTCATAACGGCGAGACGATTGAGGTGTTCGCGAAAGACAAAAACCATTTCGTTTCTGTCTTTGATGAATTGAAAGTATATGGTGATGCGGTATATGCTGCGGAGGGGTCTGCACACACAATGACATATGCCGGTGAGCATAAGTTTGTATGGCAAGGGCGCGTGCGTACGGGCACGAACGCGTTCCGTATAGCAGTTAATAATAACCATTCCGGCATCACGGATAATTCACGCAACCGAATCATGGATGAGGCGGTGAACTTCGTGAATCCATCTGCTTGGACACATGCCAAATTAACATTCGATATGGAGACTTGGACATGGTCTTGGGAGGAAATCGATTCAGAAGAATTATGCGAATATGCCGGTGGCGCAGGAAGCGGAATAGTTGGACTTAACGGCTCACGCGCGTTGACGGGCTCCGAAACGTATGAACTCTTCGCTTATATGTCTGAAAATAACTGGGTTGTAGAAATGGAGTTCCCTACGGGGGCGGGAAAAATTTACCTGCAACCTTTTACCGCCGCTTCCGGTAATGATCTGACACAGTTTGAGATGACCCATCTCGGCGGAAACTTATATTCTGTTTCTTTAACACCTGCGCAAATAGCAACGCTGTATACTGCGGATGGAATAGTGCGATATACTGTCAAAATAGAAGTTGCTGGCGGTTCGGACATTTGCCAAACAGAGATACATTATTTTGATTTGTCCAATGGCGTATGTGCTCCTGATTATTTTGATATTTATCATTGGGATGATGCTTCTGAGGGAGAACGAACGTCTTACAACGGAGGCATAATCATGCAACCAATCCGATACTTCCGCCATTTTGAGCATACCGAGTGGTGTGCAATCGCTTTCCCATTTGATGTGAGCAGAGTTGCTGTATATGATAATGATGATATCCGGGAATATGACCTCTACCCGAGATTCTATAATGGGACTCAGGATGTAGAAGGTTATTACTGGTTGAAAACATTCCCTGATTGGAATAATACTCCGGTATCTATTGCCAACTTCAAAGGAACATGGCAGCAGCTAACTTATATTACGGATAAGACAGGTGCTACTGCCGATGAAGAAGCCGATTTGGCTACCCATGTGCTTCCTTCGAAAAACGTGCCGTACGTTATCTCTTTCACTGATGGTCCCTATTATGAAACGAATTGGGTGATTTTCTACGGAGAAGGAGGACAAACAATTGCTTCCGAAGCGGATGACCAATGTGCGAATAGTATAACAGGATCCGATGAGGTCGTGAAACTGCAACGCAATAACATGATGAAGCCTACGGAAACGAAATCAGATATCTATATGTTGGAGGAAGGTTATGATATATATGTGCGCTATACCCAACCCATACCGGCCTTTGAGTCTTATGTAGTGGGTACTTCACCGGTACAAACAAAGTATCGTATAATCAGGCTCAGAGGCGAAACTACTCCTGATACAGGAACAACTACCGGGTTGGGAGATGTGCCTACTACTGCCGGATGGAAGGGAGATATTTATTCCGTTTCGGGAGCAAAAGTTGCAACTTTTGCGTCTAGAGATACTATGGAGCATTATCTTGAGTCGCTCTCTCCAGGCATTTATGTGATAAGGACGGCTTCGCAAATACTCAAAATTGTTGTACCCTGATAGAATATTGCTACTCATTATGAAAACGATACAACACATATTGATATTGATGATAGGCTTGCTTGTTTTGCCTGCTAATGCACTATCGTACGAAACTCCCGCCTATTCTGAAACGCACATGATGCATTCTACATCGCCATATATGCTTTCTAAAGCTCAGCCCTCGACCGGAGAGTTGACTTTAGATAGACCGGCATATGTTCCTGCGATGAGTGGCGATCTAAATCCCTTCGGAACAAGCGAGCCTGTGAATGCGCCAAGAAGAGCTCCCGGGAAAACCGAAGGAGACAAAGACGGTCCTGCTTTCCCCCTCTCCGATGCGAATTGGTTCTTGCTCCTCCTGCTGGCTCTCTATGCTGCATGCACGGGATATATGCGATATAGACGAGAAAGCAAAAAACGCCCATCGTGAGTTATAAAAGGTACGTACTTTGTGCGTACTTTTTTTATGGCCCTACCCGATGGCAAGTAATTGATAATCAACATGAAAAGACATACTTTTGTTGACATATCCGTACTTTATCGGTATGGCGCACACGCTGACACTTGCGCGTGTGTAAAAAATATAGTACTTTTGCACTCGGAAATTGAACGACCACAATTATAAATCAACCATATTGTTTAACTTATAAATTCATTATCATGAGAAAACTTTTCTTCTTAGTCGCGTTATTAAGCGCCAGTATCATGAGTTTTGCAGCCGGTGAAGTGAACTTCGCATTGGCGTCAGAAGGTTCATCCGCCAGTGCCAGCACCGGTGATGCCGCATTGGCGATTGACGGCAACAACGGCAGCCGTTGGGAGAGCGCCCAAACCGATGCAGAATGGTTTCTGCTCGATTTAGGTCAAAGCCGCACCTTCAATTACATCAAGATCCTTTGGGAAGGCGCTTTCGCAAAGCGGTTCCAGTTGCTGGCTTCCGCCGACGGCGAGACTTTCACCGATTTCTACACAGAGAGCAATCTGGAGGCAGCCGGTTGGCAGAGTCTCTATTTCGAGACAGCGGTAACGGCGCGTTACATCAAGTACCAGGGAATCGAGCGTGCAACTCAATGGGGACAAAGTTTCTTTGAGTTTGAGGTGTATTATCTGAGCGAGGCTCCGAAGACCTACACGCAGATCACGGGTGTGTCGATTGCTGCTTCGTCCGGAGGATACAACGACGCCAACCGCGTATTGGACGGTAATGCAGGTACAGAGTGGCAAGGTTCGCCCAGCAACGGCACTCCGGATACCGATGAGGATCGTACTTTCGACGCATGGTTCGTAGTAGATCTTGGCGCTCTATACGATGTAGATAAAGTAGATATTCATTTCGAGGGCGCATGTGCGCAAGATTACCATATCGATTTCTCGGAGGATAATAATACTTGGAAATTAGGTTACAATTTCGTAGGCAATCCCGGTGTCAATGGCCGTACGGATGAAGTGACGGAGTTGGCAAATAACACGAAGGTTCGTTACGTCCGTTTTTGGAGCACGAAGGCTGCCACCCAATGGGGTATGAAGATCTGGGAGTTCCGCGTATATGGCGCAGAATGGGTACCTGCATCCGATACTGAGAAACCGGTGATGGTAAGTGCCACGGTTGTAAGCAAGACATTTAAGAGCGTCGTGATTGCAGTAGCAGCAACGGACGACAACGGAATAGCTAAATACCGCGTGGTAGAGAGCAGCAAGAGTATTGATGCACAGCTTGTTCCGACGGACGGCGAGATCACCATCACGGGCCTGAGCGAGAATACCGCGTATAATTTCAATATCTACGCAATCGATGTAGTAGGCAAGGAGTCTGATGCTCCGATTGCTGTAGCTGTTACGACGAACGCTTTTGTGGCAGAGCCGCAGGAAGCATGTGCCGCTCCGACATGGCCGGCAGGTCAAGTACAAGCTATTTATAGCCCGACGTATAATGCGAACTGCAATTTCCAAGACTGGGGCAGCGGAACGGCTGTAACTGACACGGATTTTGGTAGGAAATTCGTGACTACCGGTTTAGGTTACTTCGGTTTGGACGGTTTTGCACTGAACTGTCTCTTGATGGAGAAATTGCATGCAGATATCTGGATTGCAGACGATGCTACGCTTCGTTTGGTACCTATCTACGGCGGTGCGGGTTTGAACACGGATGACACACACGGTAAGTTTGTGAACCTTGTAGGTGGTCAATGGAACAGCATCGATTTGGATCTGGCTGCTGATTTCGCAGGATTGAATTTGTCAAGCATCTTCCAATTCAAGATTGATAATGCTGCTAATCTGACATTCTGGTTAGGAAACCTGTATTTCTACCGTGCCGAGGCATTGGATGACGACGAGGCTCCGACGAACCTGGTAGGTGCCGTAACGGCATTCTCTTATTTCTCGGTTACGTTAGCTGTTTCTGCAAATGATAACAGCGGTGTCGTTAATTATCGCGTACTGAACGGCGAAGAAGAAGTAGCGCATAGCGGTGGCGCGTCGGGTGCAACGGTGAACATAACGGTTTCGGACCTGCAAGCAGATACCGAGTATAATTTCTCTGTAATAGCAGAGGATGCGAATGGTAATGCGACAGAGCCGATTGCTGTACAAGCAACCACGATGGCGGCTCCGGCTCCGGCTGAGGCTCCGACCTACGAGGCAGATAAAGTACAGGGTGTATTCACAGATATCTATACCGACCTGAGTATCGGCATTCAAGACTGGTATGCAGGACCGGCTATCGCTATCGGTGCTCTTTCTGAAAGCAGTCAGGCTATCTGTATCACTCCGAATGCTACTCCGAGCAGCTGCTTCGGTTTGGCTTTCGCTCCGACCGACATCACCGGTTATACCGCGATGGAAATGGATGTATATCCGACGGCAGCGAACGCAGTATTGGATATCCAGGCAATCGGTGTAGGGACTGCTTCTACGACATTCAACCTTACCGCAAATCAATGGAACCATATCTCGCTCAATATAGCAGGCAACACGAAAAACAACTGCGAGCAGATAGGATTCTACAACTGTAATAACTTACAAGGTGTCACCTTCGTTCAAAACGTGCTGTTTGTAAACAAAGACAAGCAAGGCATTGATAATGTACAAGGGGACAAGGTACAATGTACCAAAGTTATCGAGAACGGCGTGCTTTATCTGATGCGCAATGGTACGAAGTATAATGTACAAGGCGTACGCGTTCAGTAAAAAGAAGTGATATCTACTTGCTAATCTATACGGACAGGAGCCTCTCTTTCGGGACAGGCTCCTGTTTTTATGGGTACCGGATACGTACTTTTTTTGCAGGTCATGAAAATGTTAAATCGCATTATATCAATTAAATAACGGTAAAAATAACGTACTTTTATGTCGTAGAACATATCTTAAAACTTGCGTAATTCGAGAAAAAGCAGTACCTTTGCATCGGTTTTAACCTAGTTAACTTTAAATCGAGTCAACAATGCCGATTAGGTAAATCAATTACAAACAACCCAAAATACATGAAGAAACGAATTTATTTGCTGTCCCTCACGGTGATGATGACGCTGGGTATGTGGGCCCAGAGCCTGACCGTGACGGGTGTGGTGATGGCTCAGGACGAGCCGGATCCTGTGATTGGCGCCAACGTGGTGGTGAAGGGTTCGGCGAGCGGTACGATCACCGATTTCGACGGAAACTTCTCCCTCTCTGCCAAAACGGGAGATGTTCTCCAAATCTCTTTTATGGGCTATAAGACCCAGGAAGTGAAAGTATCTAATGCGGGCCCGATCCGTGTGACGCTCGTGCCGGACAACGTGCAGTTGCAGGAAGTGGTAGCTATCGGCTACGGTACGATGAAGAAGAGCGACCTGACGGGTTCGGTAGCGTCAGTCAGTGCCGACCAGTTGCTCAAAGCTCCGGTGTCCGGTCTGGACCAGGCGCTCCAAGGACGTGCCGCTGGTGTGACGGTTACCTCCAACTCCGGTCAGCCGGGCGAAGCAGCCACCATACGTATCCGTGGTATAGGTTCCGCAATGAGCGGTAACGATCCGCTCTATGTAGTGGACGGTGTGATCACCGGCGATATCAAGTTCCTCTCGCCCTCCGATATCAAATCGATGGAGATTCTGAAGGATGCTTCCGCTGCCGCTATTTACGGTAGCCGCGGCGCGAACGGCGTCATCCTGATTACTACTAAATCCGGCGGAGAAGGAAAAATCAATATCTCCTTTGACGCCTACTGGGGATTCCAGAACCGTTGGAAGAAGATGGACGTGCTGGGTAGCAAAGATTTTGCCGACACGGAGATCCGTATCCAGGCAATGCGTAACGGTGCCGAGGAACTGGCATACTACCAGCAGAACGGCTTCCGCCCATGGCTGAATATGTACAAACTCGGTAACGCCGATATCACCAAGATCAGTGAATATTACCCGATCAACTTTGATTATACGGCACAGGAGACCGACTGGCAGGACGAGGTGTTCAAAGCCAATGCATTCATGCATAACTACAACCTTTCCTTTGACGGCGGCAGCGAGAGAGGACACTACGCACTCTCCGCTTCCTATTTCGGACAGGAGGGTACAATCGTAGGCAGCGACTACAACCGTTTCACCCTGCGTCTGAACTCTGATTTCAAGGTTCGCGACTGGTTGAAGATAGGCGAGCATTTCTCGCTGGCTTCCACCTACGGGCGCAACGCGATGAATAATAGTTCGTCCGCAGGTGCATCCATGATTTCTGCCGCTTTGGCTATGGCGCCGTGGGATCCTGTTTATTATCCGCAGGGATCGGTAAACAAGAACGGAAAAGATATCAGCGGTTACTACTCTGCCGGTTCGAACTTTAAGAACGTGACGAACCCCTATCAGATGGCGTTTAACAGCGAACCGAACAGCCGTACCGAGCGTGTGTTAGGCGATGTGTTCCTTGATATCACGCCTGTGAAAGGATTGACCATCCATGCTGCGATGTCGGCAGACTATTCGGTAAACCGTACCCGCAATTTCGGTTATCCCAATATCTATACCAGCTATAACGCTTCGGATAAGAACTTCATTAGTTCGAGCATGAGCCGCAGCCTTCAGTTGCTGGAGGAGGCAACGGTTACCTACGCCCGTGAAATAAACAAACATAATTTCTCGGTGATGGTAGGTCAGACATGGTCGGAATATAACTACTACAGCATTGGCGGCTCGGGAGCACAGATCCTGAACCCCATACCAAGCAACTGGTATCTCAGCCGTGCTACGGAAGATCAGACATACGCATCGGACGGAGTGAGCCGTACCCGCCGTCTGTCGTTCCTCGGACGTGCTTTCTATAGCTACGACAGCCGTTATATGGTTACGGTTAACTTCCGTGCAGACGCTTCATCGAAGTTCACCAAGCAACCTTGGGGCTTCTTCCCGTCCGCTGCTATCGCATGGCGGTTGAGCGAAGAACCGTTTATGCGGGATCTGAACCTCGATTGGTTGGATAATATCAAGATACGTGCCGGATTCGGCCAGGTAGGTAATGACGGTGTGAACTCCAATGCTTTCCAATATACGATGGGGTCGTCCGTGAATGTCTTCTATGGCTATCCTTTCGGTCCGGAGCAGAATGCAGGTAACGCTACCGGCGGTGCCGCAGTGCTGACCCTCGTGGACGAGTCCGGTAAATGGGAAACCAACCAGCAATGGGATGCCGGTATCGACTTCAGCTTCTGGAACGGCAAACTGTCCGGTACCATCGATTATTTCCGCCGTTCTACATTGGACGCACTTCTGTATGTGAATGCCCCCGCCCAAGTCGGAAACCGCTATTCCTTGGTTAAGAATGTGGGCAATATCTTGAACGAAGGTGTGGAAATCACCTTGGGACATGAGAACAAAGTAGGAGCCGTGCATTATAATATCGGTGCCAACCTCTCCTTCCTGCATAATGAGCTGACCAAACTGAACGGTGGTTCACCGTTGTGGGGTGACCGTACCAAAACCGACCAAGGTATGGCGCTGAACTCTTTCTGGGGATACCAGTATGAAGGTATTTACCAGACCGACCAAGAGGCTCTGGATCAACTCTATTCTTTTGACGCAAGCACTATTGGCGTACACGCCGGTGACGCGCGTTATAAAGATGTCAACGGAGACGGCAAGTTGGACGAGAGTGATAAGATGGTGATTGGTAATCCCTTCCCGAAACTGACGTATGGTTTGAATTTCGGTATTGATTTCTATGGTGTGGATTTCCAATTGTTCTTCCAAGGAGCAGCAGGCAATAGTATCTACAATGCGCAACGCCAGATGCTGGAAGGCGACGGAAGCGGTTACGCACTGGCTTCGTACATGAAGGATAATGTATGGGTAGGTTATACGGAAGTGGTACAAAATGCTATGATTGCCCGCGGAGTGAACCCGTTTGAGTTAGAGAACCGAAACGGTACGATTCCTAATCCGCTGGGTTCGCCGACCAATACGGAGAACTCCACCCGTTTTATCGAGGATGGCTCCTACCTGCGTCTGAAGAACCTGCAGATCGGTTATACCTTCCCGCTTAAGTGGACTCAGAAATTCCGTTGCAGCCGTCTGCGTCTCTATGCTACGGCATCCAACCTCTTTACGATAACCGGCTACAAAGGCTATGACCCCGAAGTGGGCGGAGGTGTGGATTACGGAAACTATCCGCAGAGCCGGACATTCACCTTTGGACTTAATGCAACATTCTAACGGAAAGGAGAAAAGTTATGAAACGAACAATAAAGAAAATAGCCCTTTGTGCATTGTCCTTTGCCACCTTGTCACTTTCCATGACGGGTTGTAAGGACTACCTGACGGAGATAGAGCCGGGTACGACACTATTGGAGGATTTCTATACCTCTACTGCTGCGGCGGTTCAGAACGTGACAGGATGTTATGTACCTCTCATGTGGGAATATAACAACACCTACTTGAGCGAATGGTTCATAGGTGATATAGCATCCGATGATGCGCTCAAAGGCGGCGGGTCCACTACCGATATGGCAGACGCATATGATATCGAGAACTGGCGTACTACGGACCAAAATGCCTTGTTGCTCAATTTTTATCGTGCGCAATATCAAGGTATTGGTCGTTGTAACCTCGCACTCGAGTATATAGAGAAGATGGAGATTGGCATTGATGAGGATTTTACACCGGAGATGAAAAATCGTCTACTGGGTGAGGTCCACTATCTGCGTGCCTACTATTATTTCCGCTTGGTACGTATCTTTGCCGGAGTACCGATGCCGTTGAAAGTATTGCGTTCGTCTGACGAATGGGGCATGCCGCGTGCTTCGGTTAATGAAGTATATACCCAGATTCTGGAGGACTTGGAGTTTGCTAATGCGAACCTCTGGAAAAAGAGCCAATACCCTGAGGCGGATCTCGGTCGCGCTACCAAGGGGGCTGCGCAGGCTATGCTGATGAAAGTAAACCTCTATATGGCTTCGTCCTATTGGCAGAAATATACCCTGACCAAATCAGCGGCGGATTGCTATAAGGATGCCAAAGCATGGGGCGACTCCATCATCACCTCCGGAGAATATGACCTGTGTCCGAACTACGAAGATAACTTTACCGTAGCAGGAGAAAATGGTATAGAGTCGGTATTCGAGATTCAGTATGCAGAGGTAGCGTGGGGTGATTACGGCGAGGGCTTTGGCTTCACTGCCGGTTCTTTTACCCAAGTATTAATGCGTTGCCGTAACTCTGAGATAGGCGGCGGATGGGGATTTGACCATCCGACGCAGAATCTCTATAATGAGTTCGAAGCAGGTGACCCGCGCCGCGACGTAGCAATTCTTATCCCGAGCACGGATGTGGTAGCTACTTATCAGATGCAGTCGGACGAGAACTATTTGGGTAATACTTGGGTCAACAACAAATACGGTATGTATCGCGATCCGGCAGATATAGGCGGTGGTTACGGCAAATGGAGTCTGCACGCTTCCCGCGGACCGCTTAATAACAAGCAGATCCGCTATGCCGATGTGCTGCTGATGTATGCGGAAGCATGTCTCGGTATGGGCGATGCCGGTACTGCCAAGACCTATATAGACCAAGTGCGTGCGCGTGTAGGGCTTCCGGGAGTGGCTGCTGCAGATGATGCTACCTTGCGTCATGAGCGCCGCTGCGAGCTGGCGATGGAAGGACACCGCTGGTTCGACCTCGTGAGATGGGAAGGCGTAGCCGGAACGGGACTCAAAGCTCACATGGATGCATACAAGGCTTCCGAGAGCGCGGAGGTGCAAGGCCATATTCAGGAGTTCGTAGCCGGAAAGCACGAGATATTCCCCATCCCGCAGGAAGAGCGGCAACTTAATCCGACACCAATGGATCAAAATCCAGGATATTAATACAAACTAAAAAATAGATATACTAGATAAGCTAGAATAACTAGTTCAACTAGGATAAACAAATCTTTTTAATTAACTTTTTAAAACAACAAAACTTATGAAAGCAAACAAATTTTTTGCAGTAGCGCTGGCAGCGCTGACATTGGTCGGTTTCAATGCATGTAAATCAGGCCAACAAGGCGAAGGTTCTGACGATCCGGATCAACCGGGTCAGGAAGCAACTTTAGCCTTGGATAAAACTTCTATCTCGCTGGAGGTAGAAGGCGAGGAGACCATTACTGCCACTATCGAGGTTTCGTTCGAGAGTTCGGATCCGACAGTAGCTTCTGTTACTCCGGCCAACGACGGCAAGAGCGCTAAAGTAACAGCTCTCAAAGAGGGTAGCGCAGTGATTACCGCTAAATCCAAGGGCGGTCAAGTGAAAACTTGTGTCGTAGCCGTTAAGAAAAAAGGTGGTGACCAGCAAGGTGGCGGTGCTCAACTGAAAGGTAGCCAAGTATGGCCGATTATTCTGGATGGCGTTACCTATGAAGCTAATGAGTCGAAAATCGTTGCTTCTTTCCAGCCGAACGATAATGACCAATTCCTTTATGTATGGGAAGGAACCTATGTTGGTGGTACCACTTCCGGTCTGAACTTCCACGGTAACAGTGAGGGTTATACCGCACTCGTTGTGGCTGCCGGATGGAGTGGATGCGGTTTCTGCTTAACAGATGCCGGTACCGGTTGGCAAGCAGCTGAGGCTTTGCGTGCTGCTGTTGTAGAAAGCCCGGATGACTATTTCCTGCATCTGGCTATTAAAGCGACTGACAATGCAAGCCATTGCTTCTACATGTTCGGTAGCGAGGCTACCAAGTTTGTTCTTGGTACAAATGGTGTTTATGATGGACCGATCTATGCAAACTTCGAACGCGATGGCGCATGGCATGAGTTCGATATCCCGATGGCATCCTATGCTACCGCTTTGGCTAACACTACTTGCGCAGCAGGTGTGAATGTATTCGTAGTACTGACAGAAGGTATCTCCGGTGCACAACTCAATCTTGATGCTGTTTATTTCTACAAGAAATAATATCTAACAGTCAATTTAGCTATAGGGGATTGGTTTCCCCTATAGTTTCTAATAATAAAAAATAGTATGCGTAGATTAACTGATTTGTTTCTTTTGCTTGCCGCTGTTATATGCACGGCTTGCAGTTCGCCCGAACCGGAAACACCGGTAAACATATCTATCTCACCGGCATCTTTAACGATGAAAGTGGGAGACATAACCACCTTGGACCTTACAGGAGCGACAGCAAATATCGAATGGACTTCCTCCAACGAAGAGGTGGCGAGTGTCTATTACGGTGTGGTTACCGCCAAGGCTATTGGTAAAGCAGAGATTACCGCCAAGGTCGGCTCCGCTTCGGCGAACAGTATCATCTATGTCACAGGTACCGACGGCGCTTCACTCCGTATCAGTCCTCCTGTCGTTACTTTGCGGCCGGGAGATGAGTATGATTTCAAGTATGGCAATACATATGATTTGGAGTTGACATGGAGCAGTTCGGATCCGTCTGTGGCTACCATTGACCAAAATGGTCATGTGAAGGCTCTGGTTCCGGGAAACACCACCATCACGCTGGCTACCAATTTGGAGTCCGTCACGGCGCGTGTCTCGGTGGAGCATAGTTGGGGCGAATATACTCTGGTGTGGTCGGATGAGTTCGATGGCTCTGCATTGGATGAGAATACCTGGAGTTATAACACCGGCGGAAACGGCTGGGGCAACAATGAGAAGCAGTATTATACCTCCCGTCCGGAGAATATCCGCGTGCAGAACGGTATGCTGGAAATCGAAGCACGTAAAGAGAAATACGAAAACAACGAATACACTTCTGCACGTATCATGTCGAAAGGCAAAAAGACCTTTACGTACGGCAAAATGGAAGCGCGTATCAAATTCCCCGGAGGCGGCGGAACATGGCCGGCTTTCTGGATGATGGGCAATACCGGCAACTGGCCAAACTGCGGCGAGATAGATATTATAGAGCATGTCGGTAATATACCTGCCCGCGCCTCCTTCGCTCTCCATACTGTCATGAAGAACGGAACGAAAGGCAATAACTGGTCTTCCGTCAAATGGTTTGATTATTCTCTCGCCGACGATTTCCATACCTATGGTATCGAATGGGCACAGGAAGAAAAAGACGGCAAGGATGTTATCCGCTTCACTGTGGACGGCGTGCAGTATGCAGAGGTATGGGAAGAACAGATGGATAATAATGATTATTGGCCGTTCAATAAACCTTTCTTCTTTATCTTAAACCTGGCAATAGGAGGAAATATGGGCGGACAGATTGATGATAATATATTTACAACTCAGCGAATCATGTATGTGGATTGGGTTCGCGTTTACCAGAGAAGCGATAAATAAACCGGATACAAGACATGAATAAGAGTCAAATAAGAGTTATTAGCGAGGCAATTAAGGGGCAACTCGTGGGTATTTTGTCTCTGGCACTCTGTTTTTGGAGTTGTACGCCATCCGATACACCGGAGAAAACAGACCCCACAGACGAGACGAATGTAGTGGACGTAATGCCGAAATCTGCCAAACGAGGCGTATCCTTCAATTTCAATCAGTTGCCGGACCTGCCGTTGCTTTCTCCCTATATATCATGGGATTATAACTGGGGCAATACGCCTATGGATGATGCCGCGGCATGGTTCGACGCAAACGAGATGGATTTCTGCCCGATGTGCTGGAACGGCAACTATAGCGCGGACAAGATCCGTGCGTTCGTAGCAGCGCATCCCAATACCAAATATCTGCTGGCGTTCAACGAACCGAACCTGACGGACCAAGCGAATATGACGCCGTCCAAAGCAGCAGAGTTATGGCCGCCGGTAGTGGCTTTAGCCAAAGAGCTGAACCTCAAACTGGTCTCTCCGGCAATGAACTATGGTACGTTAGCAGGCTACAGCGATCCTATCAAATGGCTGGATGAGTTCTTTTTACAGCCGGGTGTGTCGATAGACGATATAGATGCGATAGCGATCCACTGCTATATGTCTTCGCCTTCGGCAGTACAGGGATATATAGAGAAATTCGAGAAATACAACAAACCGATCTGGATGACGGAGTTCTGCGCATGGGATCCTGCCCCAAGCGGCTATCCTACCCAGATGGATTATATGTGCGCGGTGCTCAATTATATGGAGAGTCGCCCGTCCGTGCAACGATATGCATGGTTCATGCCCCGTATGAGCGGCAAAGTGGAGTCCGTGCCCTACAATCAGTTGCTGACACATGATTATCCGGCAGCCCTGACAGAACTTGGCAAGATGTATTGTTATTTCTCTCCGATGGATAAATCCGTATGGCTGCGGGCGAACCATGTGATTCTGGCATCCGAGTATGTCCGCGTAGCAAACAACAACATGCCGCTGAGGCCTTCTACCGATGAGATCGCGCTGGCTGCTGCAGGGCACGACGGACTGATGATTACGAATTTTGCAGCCGGACAGGAAATCGATTACCAGCTCTATTTGCCGGCAGGCAGCAAGGAGATTACACTCCGCTATTGCGGATATAGCAATTCCATATGCGAGGTGCTTGTGGACGGTGTTTCGCAGAACTATATTGATATGCCCCGCAATGGCAGCAGCACAGAATGGATTGTGGCTAAAGCCCCCCTTTCTATTAGCGAAGGCAAACATACAGTAACGCTGAAACTATTCAGCGGGAGTTGCTATCTAAGTGCCTTTGAAATAAAATAGTATATGAAAAAGATATTCTTTATAGCATGTGTGCTCTGTGCCGCGACAATGCAGGCGC
>ERZ842401.3378-NODE-3378-length-19903-cov-7.852630_pt1 | contig 19903 bp, 19 predicted proteins | sample MGYA00521270_ERZ842401 | MGnify/ENA primary metagenome ERZ842401 (study PRJEB31892, sample SAMEA3878208) | bioreactor metagenome | biome: Moose rumen | place: Sweden | collected 2011-10 | study: EMG produced TPA metagenomics assembly of the PRJEB12797 data set... | reverse complement strand
TGTCAAAATCTAAAGGAAATACGGTTGATCCGGATGAAATATTTGAAAACTACGGAGCAGATACTGCAAGATTATTTATCCTGTCTGATTCCCCTCCGGCAAGAGATTTTGACTGGTCAGATGCAGGTGTTGAGGGCTGCTATAAGTTCTTAAACAGAGTTTGGCGACTTGTAGCATCAAATGCTGAAAATATAAATTTCAAATATGAATTACCTGCAAATTTTGCAAAAGACAATGACGATCTGGTTCGTGCAGTTCACATGTCAATTAAAGGTATTACAAACGATATTACAAACGAATTTCAGTTTAATACCGTTATTTCAAAATACCGTGAATTAGTAAATGCGATATATGATTGGAGAGCTAAAAAGCCTGAACTTAATGACGAAGATAAAAATGTTTTAAGTTTTGCGATTGTTTCAATGCTAAAACTTATGTCCCCTGTCGCGGTTTACTTAACAGAAGAAGCTTGGCACGAATTGGGCGGAGAAGGTTCAATCCACGACCAGCCTTGGTGCGAGTGGGACGAAAATCTCGCCAAATCAAGTTCTATAACAATGGTCGTTCAGATTAACGGCAAAGTTAAAGACAAAATCGAAGTTGATGCGGACATTTCCAAAGAAGAAATGGAAAAACAGGCACAAAATAGCGATAAAATAAAAGAACTTACCGCAGGAAAAACAATAGTCAAAACCATTGTTGTTCCTGGGAAATTAGTTAATATTGTTGTTAAATAATGTGAATAGTGAATTGTGAGTTGTGAATTGTCGTTATTGGTGCTGACACAAATTTAAAAGAGTAAGTTGGGTTTCTGCCACAACAACTGATTGTTGGGCTGAAAGCCCAACTTACTCTTTTAACAACAATTAAATTTGTAAAGATCAATTCACTTTTAACTATTCACAATTCACTTAATTTAAAACCGCCCGTCGCATTGTGTCCCGCAGTAAGTAGGTCGGATTTACAAATCCTACAATTAAATATTAAAGTCGGCATAGTAATGCCGACCTGCAAGCTTATATAAAATAATTTTTTTTACAAAATTGCTTTATTGTTACAAAAATACATAAATGGGGTTGAAAAATTTTAAAAATAGGTTAAAATGTACATATAGGGAAAAGGCTCTAGCAGTCACAACCTACTAGAACCTTTCTTAACTCCCTATTTAGCAAAGATCAGCGCTATGATTATCAGCAAGATAAGCCATAGCGCTTTTTCAGTAATACTGAACTTCACTTTTCATCACCACCTTTCCGTTTTAGTCCACTTAACTTGTCTGTGACGGCGGTGGTAAACAGGAGCTTACCCTTATTTTAATTTTATCATAAAAATTGCACCTCACTCTATCTGGTAGGTGCAATCATTAAGTATATTTTTGCGTTTGGTCTGACTACTAACTTAAAATTTCCGCTTTAATTAAAATCTGCCATCACATTGAGTACCACAGAATCTGCATCTGCCTGAGTTATCAAAATTATACTCCAAAAGTTGATAACCGTTGCGGACAATTACACCCTTACCACAATTTTTGCAATAAGTTGTTGAAGTCTGAATATTTGTAATATTACCGGTATAAACATAATTAAGACCAGCTTCTTTTGCAATTTTGTATGCCTTTATAAGTGTTGAAAATTCTGTTGCTTTGCGGTTTTCAAATTTATATCTTGGAAAAAATGCACTAAAATGCAATGGAACATCCGCTCCGACATTATTTAAAATCCACTCACATTCGGCTTTTAATTCTTCTTCGCTGTCATTTTCTCCCTCAATTAGCATTGTTGTAAGTTCTACATGGCAATTCGTTTGGTTGCAAACATATTTAATCGTGTCAAGCACAGGCTCTAATTTTGCAAGGCAATTTTTTGCATAAAATTTTTCGCTGAAACCTTTTAAATCAATATTTGCGGCATCCATGTAAGAGAAAAACTCTTTTGCAGGTTCGTGATTGATATAACCTGAAGTTACCGCAACAGTTTTTATGCCAAACTGACGACATAATTTCGCACAGTCAAGAGCATATTCAAAAAATATAATAGGGTCATTATAAGTAAATGCGATACTTTTGCAATTGTGTTTAAGTGCTATTGCGACAATATCCTGAGGAGAATTGTAGTTTAAACTTTCCGGGTCTGATTTATTTTTTGTTGTTTGCCAGTTTTGGCAAAACTGACAACCCATATTACAGCCCAAAGTGCCAAAAGATAATACCCCCGTTGTGGGATAAAATTGATACAAAGGCTTTTTCTCAATCGGATCTATTGCAAGCCCGGTATTATATCCGTATGTGTCAAGCACAATTTGCCCGCTAAAATTTTTACGCACATGACAAAATCCCCTTTGCCCCTCTTGTAGTAGGCATTTTCGCGGACAAATTGTGCATTGGATTTTACCATTTGTTAAAATGTTTTGAAATTTCATATTTTGTATTATAATACTGTCATGAACAAAATAAAAGAACCGTCAGTTGCCAATACATTTTATACAGGCAATGTAGAAGATTTAAAATTACATATAGAAAATTTCAAAGAAACCAGTAAAAATTTATATCGCTATGCGACCAGGGCTGTAATAGTTCCTCACGCAGGTTTAGTTTATTCAGGACGTTTGGCATATGAAGGTATAAGTCAAATTGATAAAAATGTGAAAAATATTTTTATTTTTGCACCATCTCACCGTGTTGGTTTTGATGGTATAGCCATTTCAAGTTATGATGGCTGGAAAACACCGCTTGGGGTTTCTGAAGTTAATTTTGATATTTGTAAGGAATTAAGCGAAAAGTTTGGAGCTAATATCAATGATGAAGCTATGACTGCGGAACACTCCATTGAAGTCGAGCTTCCAATAATTCAGTCATTGTTTGAAGGGGTAAAAATTGTTCCTGTATTAATTGGGAAAGAAGATCCTGCCAAAATAATGGAAATAATTGAATATTATTACAAAAATAGCGAAAATGCTTTTGTTATTTCCTCTGATTTAAGTCATTTTTTGTCTGATGAAAAGGCTAAGGCTGCAGATAAAATTACGGCTCAAATGATTGAAACAGGTAATATTGCAGGTTTCAAATATGAACAGGCTTGCGGTGCTGTTGGGGTTACAGGACTTGTAGCTTTTGCCAATAAAAATAAGTTTTCTATGATAAGAATTGATTTGGCAAATTCATCAGAAATTTCAGAGGATACTTCAAGAGTTGTCGGCTATGGCTGCTGGTTTTTGTATGAGGGCAATAAGAACGATTTTATAGCAAAGTATCATGCAGGTTTTACGATAGATATATGTAAGTTGATTATTCGCTCTGAATTTGATGAAGAACCTATGTCGATAATTTATCCTCAGGTTTTTGATCAACTTGGTGCATGTTTTGTTACAATAGAAAAAAACGGTCATTTGAGAGGTTGTATCGGATCAATTGTTGCATACAGAGCATTAATTACTGATTTGGTTGAGCATGCAAAAGATGCCGCATTTAAAGATACAAGATTCTCTCCTGTCAAAGAAGAAGAATTGCCTGATTTAAAATTTGCAGTTTCTATTTTGACTGATCCTAAAAAAATTGTGTTTGAAAATGAAGATCAGTTAATGGAAAAAATTGTTCCGAATGAAGACGGTATAATTATTCGTGACGGTGATTTACAGGCTGTTTATCTGCCGTCTGTATGGGCTGAAATTCCTGATAAAAAGGAATTTATGAAATCTTTAAAATTAAAAGCCGGAATGGAAGAAAATCATTTTTCAGATACGTTTGAAGCTTTCAAATTCCATACGATTTACATTAAAGAAAGATAATTATAACTAAGATTTAAAGATTAATATCTATGAAGTCATCTTCTTTTTTATAATTTTTTCTTGCTTTGGAGTTTCTTACTTTTTCATTTCTCTTTTTGGTACGTTTTGATAATTTTTTATAAGCGTTATCAACAGAAATTTTTGTAATAGGTTCGCCTGTTTTTCGGTCAAAAAACACCAGCCAAAAATCTCTGTTTAAGTTATCGACTGTAAAAGATACATTAGCAATTAGTCTGTCACCCGGCTTGACTTGTCTGAACATCAGTTTGGTATCTCCAAAGATAGACGGACTGAATTTTACGCCGTAATCATTTTCCAAAATCATGTCAAATCCCGATAATGTTTTATCCGATAGATTCGAAATCAGTAACGACAGCGTCATTGTGTTTGCTTCACCGAAAGGATCTTTTTCGTGTTTAACATTATTGATATTTATTGTAAGACCTTTGTATAATATTTCTTCTTTTCTCAGGGCTTCTTCTTTATATACAGGTAAATCAACAGAAGTATTTATTTTTACTTTAATTTGATCTCCGGGCGCAATTAAAACATCTCCCCCTTTTCTTATCAGGGAAGCTCCAAGTCCTACAACTCCACCAATAGCTGCACCGCCAGCTACTGTGTATCCATGCGATGCTATGGCTGCCTCTATTCCTAAAAATTGTATAGCCATAAATCCGCCAACAGCGCCGCCCCCAACAGTATAACCGACGTCTTGTGCTACTATTTTTGCGGTTTCTTTCACAGGATTTAATTTAGTAGTCATTTTGCCTTCAATCGGGATTTCACGTCCGTCGGGTGTTATAAGGTAATCAAATGACAAATCCAAAGTCGCCATTCGCCCTAAACGTTTATTAGCCGTAATCAGATCAATACGTCCATGAGCTTTTGTTCCTTTAGGGATTATAACTCCTTTGTCGCCATAAACATCTGATGTAACTTCCGCAAAAAATTCATCTCCTTCCATTGAAATAGTTGAATCTAAGACCTGAGAAACAGTCATATTAATTACGTCTTTTCGCTCCAGTGTTTCAACCCTTCCGGTAAAAAGTTTGTTATATTCTTCCTGATAGTTGTTTGTTTCGCTGACTGAACCGCGCAGAGGCTCTTGAGCAAAGGCAATATCAAGTGATAATACGGATAATATTAATAAAGCTCCTACTAATCTTTTCATAATTCGATTATATCCTATAAACCGGCTTTGAGCAAATATTATTCTTCTTCTCTTGCCTGTTCAACTTCCTGAGCCAGTTGCTCTATAAAACTGTTTATTTGCGAAGGCTCAAAGCAATTACAGGTATTCCAGATTAGTGTCGTTGGGGGTTCAGACAATAACGGACTTGGATATTCATTCAGGCATTTACCTTTTAACATATTTGCCGAACCATCAACTTCTGATTTGAATTTTGAACAGCAGCTGCAAATTTTTAATATTTGTTCTCTGTCATTCATTTTTGACTTTAGTTGCTGAAGGGCGTATATCATTCCCAAATGTGAGTCAGTCGTGTATTTTTTATTTTTGTTTACATTAATAAATCTTATTTTTGCCAATCCTGATTCGGTCGAAATAAATTCCAATTTGCATGGTCTTTCGCCATGTTTGGTTATAACCGTAACATCTACTGTTAATTTATCTGCATCTTTATCAGAACCTGACCAGATTTTTTTCAGAATACTTCTTACAGGCGGGAAGTTTTTGATTATGTGGCATATAGAATAAATCGGATGAAATATTAATAACAGAATCTCTTTTTTTGACATATTTGTATTTACTAAACTTAATAAAAATATGCCTAAAAGTACTGACACGCTAATCAAAACGGCATTAAAACTTATAATAAATTTATATTTATATGAGTATAACAGTAATATTAAATAACCTGCTGTAATTAACCAAAAATTAGGATTCATTAACGAACAAAGTTGCTCTGTAAACTGAAAATTTGTAATTCTCAGGTCTTTAATATTTTCTTTAATTAATTTAAATTTGTTACTCAATCTTGGTTTTTTGAATGTGCAATCCTGTCCGTAAACATAAGATTGAATGTTTGGATTATATACGCATTTATGACCTATTTTGGTCAGCTCTAAACTGAATGCTAATTCAGAATTAATATCTTTAAAATCAATTTCTTCAAATTTATCAAGAACTTCTTTTTTTATTGCAAACAAACCTGAATCAACTGTGGTTGCCAGACCGCAAAGTGTTCTTGCCTGTTTAAAAAAGTTTGCAATATATTTTTTATAAACAGCTTTAATTTTATCAATTATATCAAGATTATCCCTGTTTATATTAACTTCTCCTGTAATAGCGTCATTTTTATTTATGGCTACATTCGCAAGAGTTAAAAAGTCTGTGTTGATACGTCTGATAGCATCTATAAATATGTATGCATCAATATCTGAATTTCCCTTAATGTTGTTAATAAGCATGGATATCGCCTGAGTTCTTCCCAAAGTTCCAATATCCTGAAGGTTCAAAACATGGATAAATCTGTCATTTTCAAACATTTTTTCCGAACCGTCATTGCAGTTATCTAAAATTGCATAAACTTTGAAATTTGCAAGTGGATAATCCTGCATTTTTAGTTCGTTTACAAGCTCTACCAATCCGTTTTTATTGTTGTGGGAATATATTATAACTGCAAAATTATTTTTGTAACTGTCATAAGAGGAATATTTTTTTTCAATTCTGAATGGCTTATCATTGAGATTTTTTATTGCCAAAATCAGCATATAAAGTGTATAAATGATTAGATATATGTATAACAATAATGATATGTATTTCATAATAATCCTCTCTAAATTGAATTTTAATAAAAAAATATAAAAATTTCAAATTATAGAATAATATTGAATAACTATATAAATGCTTGAATAATTGTTTTTTCTGTGTTAGGATTATGCTACAAGTAATAATCTATTGGGGAGGTATTAAATGAAAAGCTCAACAGTCAGACGATCTGCACTATCAAGAGAATCTATGGATATAATTGAAAATTTGGCAAATGAAACTCCGTCGGATTATGACAATCAGTATTCAAATTCAAATGATTATGCCCCAAGCGAATATTACAGAGAAACAAATGAAAATGTTTCAAATAATAAATCTAAAGAAATAGATTTATTGTGGCAGTCCTTTAAGTCTGCGCAATTTAATACGAATTCTCCATTTATACATTTTTTAGGCGGTTTTATTTTAGGTGTAATTGTTACGGCTCTGACAATATCTCTGTTTGGAATGTTTGCAGCAAACTCAGGTGATACTACGGTAAAAAATAAATTACCTTGGTTTGGTGCGAAATCTCAGGTTCAGCAGCTTGAAGATGCGGATGTTGAAAATGCTGATAATATCGGAGATGAACAAAATATTCCGTCAGATGAAATAGAAACTCCTGTGGCAGAAGTGAAAAATGCTAAAAATTCTAAAAAACAAGACAAAGAATTTTCAAATGACGTTCAAACTCCAATGAAGACAACAAAATATATTATTAAAGATGGCGATACTGTAGAGGCAATTATTAAACGTAATTATGGTTCATATACTCCGGAAAGAGCAGAAGCTATTATGAAGGCTAATAATCTTAAAGATTTAGATCATATAAGTATTGATCAGGAATTACTTTTACCTGTTGAACCGTAGTACCGAGAGTTTTAAATGAAAAAAATATTATTAACTTTAATGATGCTGTCATTTTCGTCATTTGCATTTGCAAGTGATGAAACTTTTGTGTGGAAAAATGATTTAAGAACAAAATTTTTAAATAATGAAACAATCATTATGGAAGTAAATATGCGTTCTTTTAACTCTCATGATGCTGATGGCGACGGTTTTATTCAGGAAGAACGCGGAGAAGTTAAGGGAACTTTTTTAAATGGTATTGAAAGACTCGATGAGATTAAAAATCTGGGTGTAAATACTTTGCATATTTTGCCTGTTACTCCTACCGGTAAATTGAAATCTTTAGGTACGGCAGGCAGTCTTTATGCCGCATCTGATTTTAAATCTTTAAATAAAGATTTATATGATTCGAATTCTGAACTTACATTCGAACAACAGGCAAAATTATTTATTGACGAGGCGCATAAAAGAGGAATAAGGATAATTGTTGATATTCCTGCCTGCGGAAGTTATGATTTATTTTTACAACGTCCTGATTTATTTGTAATAAGTTCATCAGGTGATCCTGTTTTACCTTCAGATTGGACGGATGTAAGACTTTTGGCGACCGGTACGGAAGAAAAAATAGATACAAACGTATATAGTTTGTATAAAGATTTTGTCAAATATATGATAAATCTTGGAGTGGATGGGATAAGAGCTGATGTTGCTCATTCTAAAACGGCATCTTTCTGGAAAGAACTAATAAATTATTCAAGACGCAAAGATCCGGAATTTATGTGGTTGGCTGAAGTTTCCGAAAGCTGGCATGAGCCTGTTTCTAATTATGCTGTTTTTACTCCTTATGATAAATTATTAGATGCCGGATTTGATGGATATTATGGGTCATTTTTTAATATTAAAGACTGGAAAAATGCAAATGAATTATATTCCCAGATTGCGTTTACTTTAAATGAGTTAAATAAATTTGTTTCAAAGAAGGCTGTTATCGGAAGTTTTACGACTCATGATGAAGTTAGTCCTATATTATTAAAAGGTCAGGCCTTGAGTGATATGATTATCTGGCTAAATGCTACATTACCTGTTAATTCTTATTTTGTAGATGGCTTTCAGACAGGTGATGATTACAAATATTTGATGGCTAATAAATCTGCACCTGAAACATATACTGATGATGATATTTATTTTACACACAGAGGAAAAATTGATATATTCAACTTGTCAAGAAAACCGGGAGGCAATAATAATTATCTAAAAAATGATTTTATCCTCGGTAATGACGTGAAAAAGAGTTTATTGCCTGTTTTGAATGAAGGTAATTTTACTCCGGTTAAAGTAAAAAATTCAAGAATCTTTGTTTATACAGTCGGTAATTTGGATAAAAGAGTTTTGGTTTATGGGAATTTAAATTTTGTGCAGAACGAAAAAACGACAATAAAAATTCCTAAATATACCAAAAAAGATACACTTATTCCTGTAAAAATCTCTGAAATTCCTGTTATCAAAAATGATAAAATTTTTGCGAATTTAAAACCGGGTGAAATAGTTGTATTAATATTAAAAAAATAGGTTATAATGTACATTATTTGCATTAAATTTTGGATGTATTATTGTATATGAAAAGTTATTTTTGATATAATTTTTGTATGAAATATCGTATATTAAAGAATATAAGAAAGTTAATATTAATTACTATTGGGGCAGTTATCACCGGTTTTTCCCTGAGCTCCTTTCTATCTCCCAACGAAATAATAGACGGTGGCGTAATTGGTGTATCAATGATTTTGAGCAATGTTTTTAAGCTTAATCTTGGTAACATTATTATGATTTTAAATTTGCCGTTTATCCTGTTAGCCTGGAAGAAAATGGGCACTAAATTTGTTCTCTATACGGCCTATGCAAATATAGTTCTTGCAATGGCGACTAACTATTTCTATGGAATAAGAGCTACAGATGATATGCTGTTAGCAACAGTGTTTGGCGGAATTGCTCTTGGTATTGGTGTTGGGACTATATTAAAAAATGAAGGTTCTCTTGATGGTACGGAAATGCTTTCACTTATTGTTTCAAAAAAACTTGGCTTTTCTGTAGGCGAATTTATACTGTTTATAAATGTATTTATTTATTCTGTCGCAGGTTTGGTTTTTGGTTGGGGAAGTGCAATGTATTCAATTCTGACCTATTTTATAGGCTCAAAAGTTATAGATAGTGTTATGGAAGGATTTAACAGTTCGAAATCTGTTCGTATAATAAGTGATAAATCGGCTCAAATTGGGGAAGAACTGATTACTAAACTTGATATAAGTGTTACATATTTGCAGGGCGTTGGCGGATATTCAGGATTAAATAAAGAATTAATTTATTGTGTAATCTCAAGACTAGAATTGCCAAAAATGCTTGATTTGGTTAAAGAGATTGATCCTAAAGCCTTTGTATCTGTAGTAGATGTTCACGAAGTTTATGGCGGAAGATTCCGAAAAAAATAAGTGTAAACTTGCACAAAATTTAATAATATAGACAAAGGGAAAAAATTATTATATACTAATATCAAAAAGAGGGAAAATAAATGGCTAAAAATAATGATACAGTACCTATAGAAGTTACTATTTTGACATCTGACCATGATATCAAAGGGGTTGTGCATGTTTCAAAATACACAAATACAAACAGAGAACTTACAGATCTTTTAAATGACAGAGAAAGACGTTTTTTAGCCGTAACCAATGCAGAAATATATCCTCGTACGGGAAATCAGTCGCCAAGACGTTATAACTTCCTTGAAATCCACATGGATTATGTTTTGATGGTTCATCCTACTACTCAGGCAGTATTCAGAGATTCAGGCAAAACTCAGGAAGATATTGCAAGATTCAGAGATTTAAGGGCTAAATTAAATCAGACAAAACCTTTCTAAATTATTTATCAGGATTATTTTGTATATTTTCTTCCTGTTAGTTCATCAGGCAGAAATTGTTGTTCGACTTCGGGAGCACTGTGGGTATAGACATAACCTACTCCAAAACCGTAATTTTTGGCATCTTTATAATGTGCATCTCTCAGATGCATTGGCGGGGGGTAATCTTTTCCGCTTGCAATATCACTTAAGGCACTGTCTATTGCCATAATTGTTTCGTTGGATTTTTTTGCTCTTGCTACATAAATCACAGCTTGCGCCAAAGGAATACGGCCTTCGGGTAAACCCAAAAGTTCAACCGCTTTATAAGCATTTACTGCGACATTAAGCGCATTTGGGTCGGCATTACCGACATCTTCTGACGCGCAAACAATCAGACGTCTTGCAATAAACCTTGGATCTTCGCCAGCGGTTATCATTTTTGCAAGATAATAAATTGCAGCATCAGGGTTACTCCCTCTGAGGCTCTTTTGAAATGCCGAAGCACAGTCATAATGTTCCTGTTGAGAATATCTTGTATTTCTTTGCTGACAAATTTCCTCTATTGTTTTAACAGACAAAAACCTTTTTCCGTCTTTTAAATCACTTGCAAAATAGGCATTTTCAACTATATTAAGGGCATATCTTGCATCTCCTCTTGCAAGGTTTATAATAAAATCTAATACTCCGCTTTCACAGTCCATTTGGGAATAAGTTTTTGCAAGATAACCAAATCCTTTTTTAATAATACTTGCCATACTCTCATCATCAATAGAATTGAGCCTTATAACCTGAACTCTTGATAAAAGTGCAGGAACGACCTGAAAAGATGGATTTTCTGTTGTTGAGCCGATTAAAAACAATGTCCCGTTTTCAATATGCGGCAGCAGTGCATCTTGCTGAGTTTTTGAATAGCGGTGAATTTCGTCTATAAAAAGAATTGTTTTTTGTCCTGCCCGCAGACATTCTTTTGCTTTTTCTACGGCATCTTTAATATCTTTCACACCTGAAGTTACTGCTGAAATTTCAATAAAATTTGCATTGGTTTTAGTTGCTATAAGTCTTGCAAGAGTAGTCTTACCGCATCCGGGAGTTCCCCAAAAAATCAGAGAAAATAATCTGTTTGTTTTCAGCAAATTTAACAGAGGGCTTTTCGGTGAGATAACATTGCTCTGCCCTAAAAAATCTTCAATCGTTTTTGGTCGAAGTATCTCTGCAAGCGGTGTTTGCTTAGTTTGATTTTCAAGTTCCGTAAACAAGTTATTCATAGTATAATTATATCAGGGGTAAATATAAAATCAATTGTGTGCTAATACTTCAAGAATAAATAGTAATGTCATTGCGAGGGCAAAGCCCGAAGCAATCCAGAAATAAATATTATGAAAAAAAGAGGATATGTATACATATTATTTAATAAACGCAATGGAACTCTGTATACCGGAGTAACTTCGGATATTGTTAAAAGAATATATGAGCACAAAAATAAATTATTTGATGGTTTTACAAAAACATATTCGGTTGATAAATTGAGTTATTATGAAATAAGTGACAGTATAGAAAGCGCAATTATAAGAGAAAAACAAATTAAGGCAGGTAGCAGAAAAAATAAACTTAAATTAATTGAATCAATTAATCCAAATTGGAATGATTTATACTATGATATAATTAATTAACAAACTGGATTGCCACAGTCGGACAAAAGTCCTCCCTCGCAATGACGAACAAAGTTTTGCTATTGCGTACTCAAACGAAGCAATCCGGAAGAAAAGGGGTAGCGTGGAGAAAAAATTTGCATCAATCATATTAACAATATTTATACTTATTGCAGGACTATTTTTTATCTTCAAAAAGCCAAACACAAATGATGAAGTTGTGTTTTGGACATTGCAAATGAGTGATTTCTCATCATATATAAATGGAGTTATTAAAGATTTTGAAACCGAAAATCCTAATATAAAAATCAAATGGGTAGATGTTCCTTTTTCAGAAGGTGAAAAGCGTACTCTTGCGTCGGTTTTGAGTGATAACCCTCCTGATCTGGTAAATTTAAACCCTGATTTTTCCTCAACACTTGCACACAAAAAAGCTCTCTGGGAAATCCCGCAAGAACAAACAAATCAGTATAATACTGAGATTTTAAATTCTTTAAAAGTTGATGGAAAATTATATTCTGTACCGTGGTATGCAACAAGTGCGATAACTATTTATAACAAAGATATACTCTCGTCTGTTCCGAAAACTTATGGTCAGTTAGCAGAAATTGCCCCGCAAATACGCAAAAAAGGAGCATATATCACTCTGCCAAATATCACAGAAAACGACACAATGCTAAAAATTTTGAATAAATATAACTGTACCCTCTCAAAACAGGGTGATAGTTTAACCCCTCACCCTACCCCTCAGCCATACGGCATACAGGCTCACTCAACTCACAAGTTCGTTGGTTCGCTTTGTATCCCCTTGGGAGAGGGAGTCAATGTTAGTGAGCATGGCGAACGATACATTGACGGGAGAGGGTTAAATTCAGTTAATTGTTTACAAGTGTTCGCTTTATTCAAAAACTTATATACTAAAGATTTAATCCCCAAAGAAACGGTTACAATGACTTTATCAGAAGCATTAGAAAAATACATGTCCGGAAACATTGCTCTTATAGGTGCAGGTGCAAATTTTCTAAATATGATTAAAGAAAACGCGCCTCAAACTTATTCAAAAACAGATGTTGCACCCCAAATTAAAGGAGAATTAGGACAAAATGATTTTTCTTTGATGAATTTTGTAATTCCGCTAAGAGCAAAACACAAAGAGCAAGCCCTAAAATTTGCACTGTTTCTGACAAATGATAAAAACCAATTAGAACTTGCAAAATTAACAAATGTTTTAGCCGTAAATAAAACAACACTGCAAAATGAATTTTATACAAATTACGACAAGAATGATTTAATGGCAAAAGCCAGAGTAATTAGTGCAAAACAGTTAAATCATCTGCAGCCTGTATTCAGAACGCAAAAAAATCAAAAAGAAATAAATAATCTTGTAAACAATGCTGTTCAGAATATATTATTAAATAAAGGTGAAACTCAAAAAATATTAAATGAACTTGATAAAAATATAGAATTATTAGAGAAATAAGGTGCAAAGCATGTAAGTTGGGCTTTCAGCCCAACAAAAAAGAAGAAAAAATACATAAGTCGGGTTTTCAGTTCAACATGATATAAGTTGGGGTAGAAACCCCAACTTACAAATTTCAAATTTATATTTTGAAAAATATCTATGCTTTTTGGTGATAAACTTTTTCATCACTACTTGGACCCAGTGAGAGTGCAGTACCGATGCCTAATCCTGTTTCTACACCACCAGCCACTGCTAATCCTGCGACACCTATAACAGGAGCCAGTCCTAATGCCAGACCTGCGGCATATACGGGGGCAACAAGCATACGACCAACTTTTCCAATTGTACTTAGTGGTACATCATAACCAAATTTTTCTTTGAATGCGGCTTTTGCCTCGGATTTTTTACAATTGTGTTCTGCCATATAATTTTTCACCCAAGCCATTGCCTCTTTTCTTGACATTACATCATATTCAAACTGACTTTTAAATGCTTCCTTGGCTTCTTTTTTAGAACAACCGTGCTGTTCCATATAACTTTTTATCCATTCTTTTTTGTCTTTTTTAGATAATCTTACATCTTGTTGAGCATTTTCTACACTTTGAGCAGACACATTGCCTTGATCTCTAACCGGATCATTATGCTTTGTTTTTAATTCTGCTTTTGCTTGTTCTAAAGTCATACCATGTTCATCTGCATATTTTTGAGCAAACTCATCCGGATTACCTTTAGCCGGAACTCCTCTTTCAGAATCATCCAAAGAAGCCACAGGTGGCGGAGTATCCGCACCTTGCGGTGGTGCTGGGGTTTGTGGATGATAATATTGATTAAATCCGCTTTGCATAAAATTTTGAGGTGGGTTAGGATCTCCATATTTTGCTCTTAATAGTTCTTTCGCCCTATCAATAGATATTCCGTTTTGTTTTGCAAACATTGCAGCGTAATCATCAGGATTGCCTCCTGGAGGTGGACTATATATGCCAAAACCACTCATAAAATCTCCTTTCATTTTACATTTAATTGCACATCGCTTACAATCATGTAAAAACAAAGGAGTATATAAAAATTGCATAAATAATGCATAAATGTTACATAAATTTACAATTTTATGCAGGTTTATTTCATTATTCGTTTGATAAAGACATTATTACTTTATAAATAGTTTCAACTTTTTCTCTGTTATCTTTGATATTGTCTAAATATTTATATATATCTTCTAACAATTCAGAAGTAGGTCGCAAGTGGCTTGAAATTATAAAGTCTTCAAATGTGATATTGCAATATTTTAGTATGTTTTCTATCGTTTGCACGGATGCAAAACTTTCCCCAATTTCTAATCCCGCAAGAGTTCTCGTTGCGATATTAATTTTTTCTGCAAATTGTTCTTGTGAAAGATTTTCTTTTTTCCTAAGCCTTTTTATTTTTTGCCCGATTTCTTTTTTAATATCCATACCTATATTTTATAAACTGTTTTTAAAAATAGTAATGCAACATCAATGCATAAAATATTATACTAATGTGGCTATTCAACATAATAATTTAAAATTATGCATTTTAAATGCATGAATAGAAATTTATAACTCGTGATATAATAAAAACGGCTGGATTGTCCTCTCGAAAAACAATACTTAATTGTTTTTCTCGGCAGAGTGCTCTGCTGCAATAACATGTTATCGTAGAAAGTAGGTCGGTTTTACCAAGCAGACAATAAATCACATATTTTATGGTAATATTATTTTATGAATTACAGAAAAAATGTCAGCGTAGGTCGGCGTTGCCACGCCGACAAATAATAAAAGTCGGTCGGCATTGCAATGCCGATATAAATAAAAAGGAGAATAAATGAAAGCATTAGTATTTGATAATGAATTAAAACTTGTTGATAATTACGAAAAGCCTGTTCCCAAAGAAGGAGAAGCACTTGTGCGTGTCACTTTGGCAGGAATTTGTAATACAGATTATGAAATTACTAAAGGTTACATGGGCTATGTCGGAGTCCTTGGGCATGAAGCAGTCGGAATTGTGGAAGAAGTAAATATAAATGGTCATTCTGAGGCGAACAAACAGGAGATTCTTCACTCCGCTCAGAATGACATAAAAGCCGAAGAATCTCCTAATCATGCAAATAATTTTTATAAACATCCGCTTATTGGCAAGCGTGTTGTCCCCGAAATAAGTTATGGTTGTAAAGACCCGAATTGTGAATGGTGCGCCAAAAAGAATTACCGCCATTGTCCCAACAGGCACACTCTTGGGATTTGGAGAAAAGATGGAGTCTTTGCGCAGTATTTCACTATGCCTGTTGAGGTTCTGTTTGAAGTTCCTGATAATGTGCCTGACACTCAGGCGGTTTTTGTTGAACCTCTGGCGGCAGCATTGGAAATAAATGAACAATTACATATTAAACTGATGGATAAAGTTGTGGTGCTTGGTGACGGAAAGTTAGGTTTAATAACTGCGCTCGCATTGAACGCTCAAAATCTTGATGTCACATTAGTCGGCAAACACCAAAATAAACTTGATATTGCAAAAGCTCAAGGGGTAAAAACTGCACTTTTAGGCGATTTTAAAATCGAAAAAATATATGATGTCGTTGTTGAGGCAACAGGAAGTGTAAACGGATTTGAAACATCATTAGCGCTAACAAAACCCCGCGGAGTTTTAGTTTTAAAAAGCACCGTCGCAACAGGAAAAGAATTGAATTTGGCACCAATAGTAATTGATGAAATTACGGTTTTAGGTTCTCGCTGCGGTCAGTTTCCGCCGGCATTAAGGTTGTTAGAATCAGGTAAGGTTGATTTTTCACCATTAATTTCAGGGATTTATTCAATGGATGACGCCGAAATTGCTTTTGAAAAAAATAAAGAAAAAGATACTTTGAAAGTTCTTTTAAAGATGTAATAATTATGAGTTAATTAATTGAAAAAAGCGGCAATTATAAAAAAAATTACCGCTTTTTTCTAAACTTTTGCAAAAAACTTAAATTGCTTTTTGAACTTTTCCTTTTTTGATGCAGGAAGTACATACTCGGATTCTCTTTGTAGAACCGTTTACAACTGCTTTAACAGTTTGCAGATTTGGTTCTTGTGTATGAACATTTTGTTTCATAGAGAAAGATCTGTCAGCAGATTTTCTTGGAGCTTTTCCGCATATTTCACAACATTTTGCCATAATTTATATTCCTTTTCTAGTATATTATATCTTCAACATTATCTATATTATATTAAAAATACTATTTTGCAAGCTTTGAAATACTCAAAGTGTAAAATTTTGTAAATTTCAGTTGTAGCCTTAGCAAATTTATTTTTTACTGCCTTTATACAGATAGAAAAAATATAAGGAGATTACTATGAATATATCAGCAATTACCTCAGGCTATAGTGCAAACAACTCTCAGGTTAAAAGAGGGAATGTCCAATTTACAGGGAATCTTGGAGACAAGTTTGTTAATCAGGTTTTAAACGGAACTGCTTTGCAGCCCAAAGAAGTTATAAAAGAAATGAAAGGGACTTTTGGTATTAATAGTGCAAAAGCGGAAGATATAATGGAATCTTTTATAGATATAGTAAGAAAATTATTTAAAGAAAAAATGGGTTTATCTGTAAAAGTCAATGAACAGGAAAAAACAATTAATGCGTTCCCTAATGAAAAACAAGATGCTGTTTGGAATGCTGAAGCAAAAGTTCGAGAAAGTTTTCAAAGTGTGATCAAAACAAAAAATGAAGAAGTCGCTGCAAAAGATAAAGAACTAGCAGATATGAAGACTAAGCTCGAAAAATATCAGCAAGTTGCAAAAGTAAAATCAGTAGAAGAACTTGACACAATAATGCCTGATAAAGCTATTGAACTCATTGATGAATTAATGACAAATAAAATTCCTGCAAGAAGAAGTATGGCAGAATTTTTATTAAGTGGTAAAGGTCAGGAAGATGCGTTGGCTCAGATTGAAAGAAATAATACATTAATGAAAGCAAGTCAGGATGGCATTATGAATATTCCCGAAGTGGATGTAAAAGTAAAAGAATTAAATGGCTCAGGTGTATGGTTTAATAATACATATTGGTTTACTCTTGATATGATTGAAAAAGCATTAAAAGGGTCTCCGAAAGGCAGTTATATTAAAAGCAGAGTTATAAAAGATCAGATTAAAGAGAATGCAATGGCAATCTTGACTCCAATGGCGGATAACAGATACTGTAATACAAGTGTAGATGCTATTTCAAAAGAACTCGATAAGAGATTAATATCGGTTGAAAAATATCATGATGGCATTGCTAAAGGAATGGAAAAGATGAAAGCCAATCGCGATTGGGCTAAAGTAGAGTATGAATCAGTAGATTTTGCACCTGAAGATTGCAAGGTTATTATGACTACCGATGGTGGAGTTCAAAGAACGGATGACTATAATTGGTTATCAAGTTACGGTAACAGCAATTGGTAAAAGCAAAATAAGTATTAAACAGGGGCGATGATGAGTTATAGCCCCTGTTTTTTTATGCTAGTATTTAGTTATGAAAAAATTACTCCTGATTATTGTTATTTTATATTTTTCGATTTTGTATAGCTTTGCGGATCAATATGTCCCTGAATTTGATAAAATGAAGCTTTTACGTTGTGATGTAGTAGAAACCGTTTATCAAAATGAACAGGAGAAGGCGGTAACCGGATATTACAGAATTTTTCGACTTGATGATGAATATAAAAATTTATATTTGCAAAAAGATTTTATAAACGGATTAGCATATTATGATGCGGATAAAATTATTTATAATGAACAAACAATGACTGATTATGCAATAGTTTCAACTCATGTTGAAATTGACAGGCAGCAAATGAAATATCAGTCAAATTCTCGTATAGAATATGATAATCCTGATTTTGGGGTTCAGGATGCAGTGGGAATTGGCAGTTGTAAATATTTGAATTAAGGTTCAATCTTGAGATGGATTGTAATTTTTGTAAAAAGCCATGCCTTTGTTGCAGCACATGGTTTTGCGGGATTTTCATATGCTGTTATATTAAGATATATTAAGCTTTTCGGGGGCTTTGCAATATTGGTGCAAACCATGTCAGTGACATGGTTTCAGCCAACTTTGACTATATGCAAAAATATTGTTAAATAAATAGTTTGGACAACATGAAAAATAATTGTACAATAAGAATATGCTCATTGATTCGAGCGTCTTTCTTGTAGAGGTAATGATTAAATGTTTGAGACTGTTAGGGAAAATCTTTTACGGATACGGGAAGAAATTGAACCTTGTAAACCAAAAATAATTGCAGTTACGAAGTATTTCGGGCAAGAGGCGATAATCAGTGCTTATGGGGCAGGTATTCGTGATTTTGGGGAATCAAGAGCGGTAGAGGCTTGTGAAAAAATCAATTCTTTACCTGAAGAAGTGAAACAAAATTCATTATTTCATTTTATTGGACATTTGCAGACTAATAAAGTGAAGTTGGTTATAAAAAATTTTGATTATATTCATTCTGTTGATTCTTTAAAACTTGCTCAGTGTATTTCTCAAAATGCAAAAGAGATCGGGAAAACCCAAAAGATACTGCTTCAGGTTAATAATGCCAATGAAGAACAAAAATTTGGTTTTTCAAAAAATACTCTGTTTGAAGTATTCCACCAAATTAAAAAATTGGATAACATAGAAGTAGTTGGGGTCATGAATATGGCTCCGTTAGGGGAGGATGAATTTGTACTTCACAGTTTGTTCTCAGAAATCAGACAAATAAAAGATGAACTAAACACAAAATTCTCATCTGATTTAAATGAAATCTCAATGGGAATGAGTCAGGATTACAAAATCGCAGCTCAGGAAGGTTCAACAATGTTAAGGATAGGTAGAAAGTTATTTACATAATTATACGGAGGAAGATAAAGTGGCGATTGTAGAGAGTTTAAGAAAAGCAGTAGATTTCGTAATGGATGGTTTTAGAGATCAAGACGACGCATTTGATTATGATGAAGATTATATGGATGATGGTGAATACACCGAACCGGGGTCAAATGCTGTGAGAATTTCTGAACCTGTTACTATGCCTGAAAGAAAGCAGGAAAGTAAAGTTTTGCGTCATCCGGGTTTTAATCAGGGCGGAAATGAAATTATTGTAATGGAACCTCATTCTTTTGAAGATGTTGCTTCAATCGTTGAAAAATTTAAAGACAGAAAAATTGTTATGTTAGACTTGCATCTTTTAGACAATCATCAATCTCAAAGAACAATTGATTACATCTGTGGTGCATCTCAAGCATTAGGCGGTCAGCCAAAGAAAGTCGGTGACAGAGTATTTGTATTTGCTCCTCATAATGTCACTTTATCAGCAGATACACCGACTGTACAAAATAAATATGATACTGCGTGGAGAACAACTCTACAGTAGAATCTTGGTATGAGAAGAGATAGTTTGTAAATTTAGGCATCTGTTTTGAACTGAAACCCTAAAACTAGACAAAGTAAAAAAAAGTCGGTTTTAGGGTTTTA
>ERZ842401.3376-NODE-3376-length-19903-cov-31.010228_pt1 | contig 19903 bp, 13 predicted proteins | sample MGYA00521270_ERZ842401 | MGnify/ENA primary metagenome ERZ842401 (study PRJEB31892, sample SAMEA3878208) | bioreactor metagenome | biome: Moose rumen | place: Sweden | collected 2011-10 | study: EMG produced TPA metagenomics assembly of the PRJEB12797 data set... | reverse complement strand
TGCTCGAACTCACCCAGCGAGGCTGCATGGAACCACACATAACGGGCATGGGGGTCAACCCGTTCCTTCAGAATACGGACAGCCTCACGCTCACCACGCCACATCTTGCGAACCTTCTCGTTGAAAAGGCTTGCGATGATGACGCCTAACTGATAAAGATAGATAATGAGGTTATACATCAGCCAAGCACTTCGATTGCACGTTTCATTCTTGCAAGCGTCTCCTCCTTACCTAAAAAAGCGGAGAGTTCGTACATATCAGGGCCCTGTCCTGTGCCGACAAGGGCTATGCGCCATGCGTTCCAAGGTTTGAAGCCTGTCTGTTCCACCCACGGATCGACCACGGCTTTCTGCCCCTCCACGCTCCAGTCGCTGATGGTTTCCAGCACTGCCAGCATCTGGCGCATCTGCTCTGCCGTACCCTCGTTCCAGTTCTTGCGGATGAATTTGTCGCCCTCCCTGTCAAAGTCGGTGGGAGCCACGAAGAAGAACTTGGCCAAAGGCCAGAGGTCGCTGGGGAATGAGACGTTGCGCTTTCTGGTTTTGCCCTGTTTGTCTGTCACTTCAATGACCTTCGTCTTCATCATACGCACCACTTCAGCTTCCTGTGCAGCAGTAGCGGTAATACCATTCTCCTTCAGCACCTTGTCGAAGGCAGGGCACCAGTCAGCGTCGGGATGCTGCAGGAGGTACTGGCGGTTGAACCATTCCGCTTTCATAAAGTCAAACTTGGCGCCGTTCTTCGAGCACTTGGATATGTCGAACAGGCTGACCATCTCGTCCAGTGTCATCAGTTCCTGATCGTTACCAGGACTCCATCCAAGCAGCGCCAGGAAGTTAATGACGGCTTCGGGTAAGTAGCCTTGTTCGCGATAGCCTGAACTGACTTCGCCCGTCTTGGGGTCATGCCATTCCAAGGGGAATACGGGGAATCCCAGTTTGTCGCCGTCGCGCTTTGACAGTTTTCCATTGCCAACGGGTTTCAGCAGCAGCGGCAGGTGGGCAAACTGCGGCATGGTGTCCTCCCAGCCGAAGGCACGGTAGAGCAACACGTGGAGCGGTGCACTGGGCAGCCACTCCTCGCCGCGAATCACGTGGCTGATTTCCATCAGGTGGTCGTCCACGATGTTGGCCAGGTGGTAGGTGGGCAGCTGGTCGGCACTCTTGAAGAGCACCTTGTCGTCGAGAATGTCGCTCTTCACGCGCACCTCGCCGCGTATCATGTCGTCGACCAGCACCTCCTGTCCGGCGTCAATCTTGATGCGTACCACATACTGCTGCCCTTCGGCAATCAGTCGGTCTACCTCCTCCTTAGGCAGCGTCAGCGAGTTGCGCATCATGCTGCGCGTCTTGTTGTCGTACTGGAAGTTCTCTATCTCCTGGCGCTTGGCCTCCAGTTCCTCGGGGGTGTCGAAGGCGATGTAGGCCTTGCCTGCGTCGAGCAGTTGCTGCATGTATTTCTTATAGATGTCGCGACGCTCGCTCTGCCGGTAGGGACCGTAGTTGCCGCCGAAGCTGACGCCCTCGTCGAACTTGATGCCCAGCCAACGGAACGACTCGATGATGTATTCCTCGGCTCCGGGAACGAACCGGTTGCTGTCTGTGTCCTCTATGCGGAACACCAGTTCGCCGCCGTGCTGGCGGGCAAAGAGATAGTTATACAGGGCGGTGCGCACGCCGCCGATATGCAGGGGTCCCGTGGGACTGGGTGCAAAGCGCACCCTCACTTTTCTGTATGTCATTGATTGTGTTTTGTTTAATTTGCGTGCAAAATTACTAAATAATTATCAATTATGTATTATAAATTATGAATTATTTCGTATCTTTGCACGAAAATTGCAATGTCTATGAAGCGAAAGTTCAACATAAAGACCGATATTACATGGCGCGACGTCGCCCTCCGTGTGGCACTGGTGCTCGGCACGGTGGCCGTTATCGTGTGGTTCATGCCACGCGACAACAGACCCAATTTCAAGATGGAGGTCAACAAGGTGTGGCTCTACAACGACCTGGTGGCCACGTTCGATTTCCCTGTGTACAAGAGCGACTCCGTGGTGCAGCACGAACGCGACGAGGCCCTTGCCGGTTTCCAGCCCTATTATGTCTATCACCAGGACACTTACAACAAGCAGGAGCACCAACTCACCGACTTCATCAGAGCTGAGCATCCCGAACTCGGCTCCGCGTTTGTCAAGGCGGTGACAGTACAGCTGCGCAGCATTTATTTGCGGGGCATCATCGACACGACGGCACCTCTGGTGTTTGACGGCGACACCGTCAAGACGTTGCGGCGTATTGACGACAAGGAGGTGTCTGCGGTGCCGGTTGCCCAGGTGCTGACAGCCCGTCGGGCCTATGAAGAGATGCTTCAGGCTCCCACGCTGGCCCTCTATCGGCAGGAGCTCAACCAGATGAACCTGAACAATTTCCTGGAGCCTAACCTGGTCTACGACGAAGACCGCACCGAGACGGCGCGTCTCGACTTGCTGAATAGCGTGCCGCTGGCCAGCGGCATTGTGCAGAGCGGACAGAAAATTGTGGGTCAGGGCGAGGTGGTGACGCAGCAGACCTATCAGGTGATAGACTCCTATCTGAAAGAGATTGACCGGCGCAGCCAGACGCAGTCCACGATGGACGTGGTCATCGTGGGGCAGTGCCTGTTTGTCTTACTCATCATCGTGCTGTTCACCCTCTACCTGACGCTCTATCGCAAGGAGTTTTTCGAGCGCATGCGGTCTGTCGTCATGATGTTTGTGCTCATTGTCGTTGCCACCATCCTGGCATCGCTCATGGTCAGCCACACGCTGTTTCATGTCTACATCCTGCCCTTTGCCATTGTGCCCATCTTCATCCGTGTGTTCATGGATTCGCGCACGGCAGTGATGGCGCATTTCTCCATCGTCATCATCTGTGCCTCGTTTCTCCAGCGGCCGTTGGAGTTTATGGCTGTAGAGATGGTGGCCGGCCTGGCTGCCGTGTTCACGCTGCGCGAGCTGACCAGCCGCTCGCAGCTGTTCTGGACCGCCATCGTCACCACCATGACGGCTATGCTGGCCAACCTGGCGGTGTTCCTGATTCACCACAACGACCTCTCGCACATCGACAGCAGCGAGTATATCTATCTGGCCATCTCTGGTATCGCCGTGTTCTGCTGCTATCCCATGCTTTATCTGATAGAGAAGTTCTTCGGATTCATTTCCGACATCACCCTCATCGAGCTCAGCGACATGAACAAAGACCTGCTGCGCCGCATGAGCGAGGTGGCTCCCGGCACGTTCCAGCACAGCATACAGGTGGGCAACCTGGCTGCCGAGATAGCCCGAAAGATCGATGCCAACCCGCAGCTGGTGCGTACCGGTGCCCTCTACCACGACATCGGCAAGATGCAAAACCCCATCTATTTCACTGAGAACCAGTCGGGGGGCATCAATCCCCACGAGCAGCTCAGCTATATTGAAAGTGCCCAGATTATCATCGGTCACGTCTCCGAGGGCTTGAAGCTGGCCGACAAGTACAACCTGCCCCTGCAGATACGCGACCTGATAGCCACCCATCACGGACAGGGCAAGGCCAAGTTCTTCTACATTAAATATCTGAACGAGCACCCCGACGAGCCCGTCGATGACCTGCTGTTCACCTATCCGGGCCCCAACCCGTTTACCAAGGAGCAGGCGGTGCTGATGATGGCCGATGCCGTCGAGGCTGCCTCGCGTTCGCTGCCCGACTATACGGAGCAGAGCATCCGCCAGCTGGTCGACCGGCTCATCGACGGCATGGAGTCCGACGGATATTTCCGCGAGTGTCCCATCACCTTCCGCGACATACAGTATGCCAAGACGGTGCTGGTAGAGAAGCTGAAGACCATCTACCACACCCGCATCAGTTATCCGGAACGGAATAAGTAGGGCTTCAGCAAGGAGCGCTTCACTGAATTTATCCGTAATTTTACTGAAAATTTTTGGCAGTTTAGGAAAAAGGTCGTATCTTTGCCGTCGACTCAACTTTTATACATGATAAAACGATAAGCTTATGAAAAAAATGTTTTTGACGGCAGCCTTGATGGCAGGCGCATTGTCAGCAGCAGCTGATGAGTATCCGTACCTGACGTTCGAGACAGCCGACGGAGCGAAGACCTCTGTCAGTTCTTCATCTTTGACTATCAGCGTCGCGGACGGCAAGCTGACAGCCGGCTCGCAGGAGTTCACACTCTCGAATCTGAGTAAGATGTACTTCTCGGCTTCCGACGAGACGACGTCGGGCATTGAAACCCTGAACAGCGAATCCACCTCTCAGAGCTCTACCATCTTCGACCTGCAGGGCCGCAAGGTCAGTCAGGGGCAGATGAAGCGTGGAGTATATGTAGTGAAGACCAATCGTGGAACCCGTAAAGTCATTAAGAAATGAAGAAGTTATATGCAATCCTTTCTGCCCTCGTGGTGGCGATAGCCGCCGGGGCACAGACGCTGAACGTGCAGGTGGGCAACGTCACCTACCAGTTTCCTGCCGCTCAGACGGGCGACATGACCTATGCCGACGGCACCTCGCTGACCGTCATGGGCAAGACCTTTACGCTTTCCGACGTCAGCACGATGACGGTAGACAACACCGAAGTGACCGACTTCCAGGTGGGCGTGGTCTACAGTACCAGCGGCGATGCCCAGGTGACCATCCCCGGCAACGTGGCGAAGTATGTGACGGCCACCGTCAGCGGCAACACCGTGACGCTGACGCAGTCGAGCGACTATGCCGGCACCGACTACAACGGCACGTCCGACGAGATAACCTACCAGCTGAGCGGCACCAGCACCAACGGTTCGCTGACGCTGGACGGTTCGTATAAGTGCACGGTGGCATTAGCTGGTGTCACGCTGACCAACCCCAGCGGTGCTGCTATTAACATCACCAACTCGAAGCGCATACAGCTCAGTGCGAAGAAAGGCACGGAGAACACGCTGACCGACGGCAGCGGCTCGCAGAAGGCTTGTATCTATTCGAAGGGTCAGCTGCAGCTGCAGGGCAACGGCACGCTGAACGTGGTGGGCAACTATAAGCACGGCATCAAGTCGGCATCGTATATCGAGATCAAGAACCTGACGCTGAACATCACCTCTACCGTCAGCGACGGCATCAACTGCGAGGAGTACTTCCAGATGAAGAGCGGCACGGTGACCATCAGCGGCGTGGGCGACGACGGCATCCAGTGTGACCTGGGCGGCACAACGTCTACCGGCGAGAAGACCGACCACGAGGACGAGGACACGGGCAACATCTACTTGGAGGGCGGCACGCTGAACGTGACGGCTACGGCCACCGCTGCCAAGTGCGTGAAGAGCGAGGGTAGCGTCAGCGTCAGCGGCGGCACCATCACGCTGAATGCCAATGGTGCCGTTGACACCAGCGACACCTCAGACCTTTCGTATGCTGCCGGCATCAAGGCCGACGGCGACTTCACCCAGAGCGGCGGCGATATCACCATCACCGTGACGGGCACATCGGGCCGCGGCATCGGCGTTGATGGCACGTTCACCTCGGCATCCGGCAGCACGGGTACGCTGACCATCACCAACAGCGGCGCACTGACCAGCAGCGGTTCTACGTACTTCGCTACCGCCAAGGGCATCAAGGCCGGCGTGGTAGCCATCAACGGCGGCACCATCGATGTCACCATGAGCGGACAGGCCAGCAAGGCCATCAAGAGCGACAGCGACGACGGCAGTGGCAACATGACCATCACTGGCGGCACCATCACCATTAATAATAGTGGTGCCGGTGGCTACGACGGCACAGACAAGGATGCCAAGGGCACCGGCTGCCTGAAGGCCGACAACAACATGACCATCAGCGGCGGCACACTGACGCTGAAGGCTACGGGCACAGGCGGTAAGGCCATCAAGGCCGACGGCACGCTGACCATCAGCGGCGGCACCATCTCGGCCACCACTACGGGTTCGAAATACTCCTATAGCAGCAGCGTGACGGCATCGCCCAAGGCCATCAAGTCTACGGGAGCGCTGACCATCAGCGGCGGCACCATCACCGCCTCGTCGGGCAGTCACGAGGGCATCGAGTCGAAGAGCACCTTCACCGTCAGCGGCGGCTATATCTATGCCACGGCAAGCGACGACGCCCTTAACTCCAGCAGCGACATGTATCTGAAGGGCGGCTATATCTTCGCGCGCTCCACAGGCACCTCTACCGGTGCCGACGGCATCGATGCCAACGGCAACCTCTACGTACAGGGGGCTACGGCCTACGCCATCGCACACGGTTCGCCCGACGTGGCTTTCGATGCCAACAGCGAGGGCAAAAAAGTGCTCTATGTGCAGAGCGGAACGATGGTGGCCATCAGCGGAATAGAGAGTGGTGCCAGCCTCACGCAGTCGTGCTATCAGGCTTCGTCCTACAGCAAGGGCACTTGGTACGGGCTCTACAACGGCAGCACGCTGGCACTGGCTTTCCAGGTGCCTTCGAGCGGCACCATGGGCACGCCCATGGTAGTATCTACCTCCAGCACCCCCACGCTGAAGTCGGGCATCACCGTCAGCAGTGGCACCAAAATCTGGGATGGCTACGGCTATATTGATGCAACGGTCAGCGGCGGTTCTTCCGTCACACTCTCGTCATACACTGGCGGCAACCAAGGCGGTGGCGGCGGCAACCAAGGCGGCGGTGGCAACCAAGGCGGCGGTGGCGGTGGCCCCGGACGGTAAAATAATAAAACTCAGTTGATAAAAAGACAGAGGATGTGTCTAAAAATGGCACATTCTCTGTCTTTTTTTATGAATTTCGTGGTTGAGTTTTATGCCTCCGGCTGGCGAGTTTTATGCCCCGCGACATCGAGTTTTATGCCCCGCGCCATCGAATTTTATATGCGAGCGCTCCTCCGTGGAGCATAAAACTCGCCCCCCTGAGGCATAAAACTCGCCAGCCGGAGGCATAAAACTCGATGGCGTGAGGCATAAAACTCGCGGAGCTTTCACTTTTTTGTCCCATGTATTTCTGCGCAAACGGATAAGGTTTGTGCAGAAATTAACTTTTGTTGAGTTAACGAAAATTAAAAGTCGCACATTTTTTCTTTCTGTGTGCGAAAACAAACGTACCTTTGCAGCCGATTTTTAACACAAGTTTGTTTAAAGGATATGAAAACAATGAAACTGATGTTTATCGGCGTGATGCTGATGACTGCAGCCACCGCTTCAGCCGGTGGAATCTTAACCAACACGAATCAGAGTATTGACTTTCTTCGCAATCCCGCCCGCGATGCTGCCATCAGCCTGGACGGTGTCTATTCCAACCCTGCCGGCGTGGCTTTCCTGCCCGAAGGTTTCCATCTGGGTTTCAACTGGCAGTATGCCCATCAGACGCGTACCATTACCTCTGTCAACCCTTACTTTGCCCTGGGCCGTAAGAACAACGGCTCTACGGAGAAGAAGTTCGAGGGTGTGGCAGACGCTCCCTTTATCCCCTCGCTGCAGGCCGCTTATAATAAGGGCGACTGGAGCGTGCAGTTTAACTTCTCGGTGCCCGGCGGCGGCGGCTCGTGCGAGTTCTCCGACGGTCTGGGCTCGTTCGAGAGCGTAGTGGGCAACATTGCCAACCAGCTGGCTCCCCTCGGTGCCACGGGCTACGACATGGACGGCTACATGCAGGGTCGGCAGTACTATTTCGGCTTCCAGTTTGGCTCGGCCTATAAAATCAACGAGAAAGTGGCTGTCTATGGTGGTCTGCGCCTGCTGTACGGTACAGCTACCTATAAGGCCAAGATCAGTAATATTATGGTGAAGCAGGCCGACAACAGCTATCTGGACTTCGGCAGCTTCCTGGAGTCGGCAGCCACTACGGTGAATAATGGTCTCGACCTGGCCACCGCCGGACTTGAGCAGGTGAACAGCGGCATTGCCCAGTACGAGGCCGCCGGCGTCAGCGCGCCTGCCGAGCTGCTGCAGCAGCAAGCCACGCTGGAGGGTACCATTGCCCAGCTGGAAGGCACACGCACCAGCTTGGGTTCGCTGCAGAAATACTCCGAGGGTGTCAACCTGCTGTGCAACCAGTGGAGTGTAGGTGTGGCTCCCGTCATTGGTGTCGACTATAAGCTGAACGACCACTTCAACTTCGCCGCCAAGTACGAGTTTAAGACGCAGATTCGCATGAAGAACGAGTCGACGGTGAACAAGGCCAGCGAGATTCCCGCAGTGAATAAGTTCCGCGATGGCGAGGATGTCAACGAAGACCAGCCCGCACAGCTGGCTGTGGGTGTACAGTGGAGCCCCATCGCTCCTGTGCGCATCAATGCCGGCTGGCACCACTACTTCGACAAGAATGCCCGCTGGTACAACAATAGCCAGGACCTGCTGGACCACAACACCAACGAGTATCTGCTGGGTGCCGAGTGGGACGTCAATGACCGCTTCACCGTGTCGATGGGTGGTCAGCTGACACGCTACGGACTTACAGACCAGTATATGAACGACATGTCGTTTGTGGTGAACAGCTACAGCATTGGTTTCGGTGCCAACTACAAGGCCAACGAAGCCATCACGCTGAAGGCCGGCTACTTCCTGACCGACTATAACAACTACGACCGCGTGACCTCGGAGACACCCCGGGTGAGCGACACGTTCACACGTACCAACCGTGTGCTGGGTCTTGGCATTGAGGTCAGCCTGTAAGAGAAAAGAGGTGTGCCGGGGAGACGGCTAAATCTCCTCGAGTGCATAGTATTGATAGTCGCGGACGACACGCTTCAGGAAAGCGATGTCGTCCGTTTCCTTTCGCTCCACGTTCAGTTTCTCCTCCACCTTCTGGGCCAGTTGGCGCACCCTCAGTGCAAAGTCCTGCCGGCGTGTCTCTATGGTGCGGGTGATAATCTCTATCTGCTCCAGCGACAGGTCGGCAGCCTGCGGATAGCGCGGCTTGTAGTTCTGCTGCAGGTAGTCGTATTCGTCCAGGCTGATTTGAATCTTGCGGTATTTCTGCTTCTTGATGACCACCGTGCCGGCAGCCATGTCGCCCAGGCGCTGGTTGTTGCGCGAGAGGATGATGACCAGCACCCCCAGGAAGCTGGTCAGCGGCCCGTCGACCAGGTAGAGCAGCCACCGCATCAGGTAGGCTCCCAGCGTGGGTGTCGAGCCGTCGAGCTTGGCCACTCGCATCTTCATCGCCATCTTCCCCAGGCTCTGTCCTTGGTTGAATATCTCCATCAGCAGGGTGTAGAACAGCGGTATGAAGCCGAAGGCAATGACGAGAAACCACACGTTGTCGATGCGGAGTTCTGCCGATATCCACGTCATCAGCGACAGGTAGGCCAGTAAGACGCACCAGTCAATGAGCTGTGCAAAGATGCGGTCGCCCACGCTGGCCGCCGTGGGTTGTATGCGTACATACTGTCCTGTGATAATGCCTGAATCAGCCATGTTGTCTCTGTCTTTTTCCGTTTTCGATGCAAAAATAGGAAAATATTATGGAATTTGCGCGATAATTTATGAAATATTTTGTACTTTTGCGCATTATTTGCGTTGTGCGATGAAAGAAGTGACGTTTATCAGGCAGAACCTGGAGAAGTGGAGGAACTACGAAACGGTGGCTGAGAGTCCGGCACTCTCTACCCCCGACGAGATGGCCGACGCCTATATCGACGTCACCTCTGACCTGGCTTTCTCGCAGACCCACTACCCGCAGTCGCGCATCACCCTCTATCTGAACAACCTGGCTTCAGCCATACACCATAATATATACAGGAACAAGCGCGAACGCTGGTCACGCATTGTCACGTTCTGGACGCAGGAGGTGCCGCAGACCATGTGGGATGCCCGCGTGGAGCTGCGCCTGTCGTTCTTCATCTTCTTGCTCAGCGCCGTGGTGGGGCTCATCTCGCAGATGATCGACCCCGATTTTTCGCGATTGGTGCTTGGCAACGGCTATGTGGAGATGACGCTCGACAACATAGAGAACGGCAACCCGATGGCGGTCTACGACGGCAGTCCCGAGGGGCTGATGTTCATCGGCATCACCACCAATAATATAAAGGTGTCGTTCATGGCCTTCGTCTCGGGTCTGCTCACCAGCTTCCTCACGGGCTTTGTGCTGTTTCAGAACGGCCTGATGCTGGGCGCCTTCCAGACCTTCTTCGCCCAGCACGGCCTGCTGTGGCAGTCGGCACTGGCTATCTGGCTGCACGGCACACTCGAAATCTCTGCCATCATCGTGGCAGGTGCTGCCGGCCTGGCCGTGGGCAACGGTTGGCTGTTTCCCGGCACCTACTCGCGCCTCTATTCCTTCCGTCGCGGCGCCAAGCGCGGTCTGAAGATTGTGATAGGCACCGTGCCGCTGTTCTGCATAGCCGGCTTCATAGAGAGTTTCCTGACCCGTCACACCGAATATTCCGACGTGCTGCGCCTCGGCATCATCCTGCTCTCGGCCGCCTTCGTCGTGTATTATTATATTGTCTTACCCTATTTAAGAAACCGTAACCATGCAAGTTGAGACTCCCAAAATTGAAATCTATCGCACGCGAACGTTCACGGACAAACTGTCCGATACGTTCAACTTCATCCGCGAGAACTGGCGTCCGTTCCTCAAGTACTTCGTCTATCTGATGCTGCCCGTCAGCATCGTGGTGGCCTTGCCCTTCAACCATTTCTTCGAGGGCTATTTCAAGGTGCTTACCATTGTGCAGCAGTCCAGCGGGCTCGACGACATGAGCATCGTATGGTACGGACTGTCGCTGTTGGCTACCGTCGTGGGATTCATGCTTGCCTACGTTGTGCTGATGGGGCTGGTCTACTCGTTGATACGCCTCTATGCAGCCCGCCCGCTGCGGCTCAATGCCCTGGCGTTCGACGAGTTGAAGCCCGAGCTGCTGCACTGCATGAAGCGCTGTGCCATCCTGACAGTAGCCAGCACCCTGCTGGTCATCGTCGTCGCGGTGGTCTTCGTGCTGGTGTTTGCCCTGACGTTTGCGGCAGGCTACGAGGTGGGCATCGTCCTTACCTTCATTGGTGTTGCGCTGTTCTATATAGCCCTGTTTGCGCTGATTCCACCGCTGTATCTGGTGGTGCCCATCTATATGATGGAAGACGAAATAGGCGTGCTGGCAGCCTTCCGGAAGGCCTTCCGCCTGGGCTTTGCCACCTGGGGCGGCGTGTTTGCCGTCTGTTTCGTGGTGGGCATCCTGAGCAGCGTCATCGAGTCGGTCACCATGGCTCCCTGGTATATCATGTCGATGGTGAAGATGGTGGTCACGCTGACGAACGAAGGCGACGCGGCATTCTTCGGCTCGTTCATCTACACCTTCCTGCTCTATCTGATGAGCATCGTGACCTGCCTGGGCTATATGCTCTCCATGGCTATCCTCTCCATAGGTGTCACCATGCAGTATGGTCATGCCTGCGACAAGATTGACGGGGTGGGGGTGTCGCGCAAGATAGACCGCTTCGACGAGTTCGATAACTTTTAATCAGACCTGACCCATGCGCCCCGATACCCTGCAACTTGACAGCACACGGCTTGACCTGTTTCGGTCAGACCCGCGCTATGACTACGACCGCGAACTCGTAGGTGGTAGTCAGAGCCTGCTGGAGTGGCTGTCGTCGGTGGTGCAGGACTGGGTGGAAGAAATGCTGGGCGTGGCACTCGACAACGACGTGATGAACTGGATACTGATAGTGCTCGGTGTGCTGGTCATCGCCTTTCTGGGCTGGCTCTATTGGCGTTTCCGTCCGAAGCTCTTTGTGAGGAGCGGTGCCGAGGAAGAGCTGGACTACGACGTGCAGGAGGACACCATCTACGGCGTGGACTTCGAGGCCGACATACGTCGGGCGCTCCAGGGCGGCGACTACCGTCAGGGCATCCGCCTGGTCTATCTGCAGACGCTGGCGTTCCTGCAGGCTGAGGGGCGCATTGACTGGCAGCCGTCGAAGACGCCCAGTCAGTATATGCGGCAGGTGAACGATGCCGCCTTCAGTCAGATGTCGTGCCACTTCATCCGTGTGCGCTACGGTAACTTCGAGGCTACGTCCGCACTCTTCGACGAGATGCAGGCGCTGCAGGCCCAGGTGAAGAAAGGAGGTCAGCCATGAGCAATCGCACTAAGTTCATCATCGGCATCGTGCTGCTCCTGCTGGTCATGTTTGCCATCGAGTACCGCTTCCCGCGTAAGTTCGAGTGGCAGCCTACGTTCAGCCACACCGACCCGCAGCCCTTCGGTTGCCTGGTCTTCGACAGCGTGATGACAGCCTCGATGCCGCAGGGCTATAGCGTGCAGAAGCGCTCCCTCTGGCAGATGCGCCACGACAGCGTGTTTGCCACGCCCCAATCGCTGCTCATCGTCACCACTGAAGGGGTGGACATCCCCGATATCAATACAATCCTGCAGCTGGTGGCCGACGGACACACCGTGATGGTGGCTACCTCCGACCTGTATTTGTGGTGCGACACGCTGGCCATCGACTGGCAGTGGAACAGCACCTTCTCGCTCAACGGCATCTCGGGCCGGCAGGCCGAGAAGGGCCTGCTGACATGGGCACCGCAGACCGATGCCTATGCAGGCCATCCGATGAGCGTGCACCTCTATTCGCGCATGGTTGAAAGGACGCTGGAACTCAATGACAGCGTGGACTGCTACCCGCTGGTGGAGTATGAGGAAGACACTTACACGGACGGGAAACGACCCGTTGCCGCCGTCTTTCCCCGCGGCAAGGGCGAACTGATACTGGTGTCGGCACCGCTGCTGTTCACCAACTACATGACCGTTTGCGGCGACGGCAAGACGCTGGTGGCCCGACTGATGCAGCGGCTCAGCCATCATCCCGTCGTCCGCACGGAGAGCTATATGAGCGCCACCGCCCAGGAAGAGTCGTCGCCGTTCTACGTGCTGCTCCGGCAGCCGCCGCTGCGCTGGGCGCTCTACCTGACCATGCTGGCCGTCGTGCTGTTCTGCTTCTTCACCGCCCGCCGCCGGCAGCGCGTCATCCCCATCGTCACCAAGCCGCAGAACCGCAACCTGGAGTTCGTCCGTCTCATCGGCACGCTCTACTGGCAGCAGCACGACAATGCCGGTTTGCTGTCGAAGAAGCTGACCTATGTGCCCAAGGATGTGCGCAGTAGGGTGGACGACAGCGTCCGCGAGGCTGCCAGCGGCAACTATGTGGTCACCGACGAGGAACTGAAGAACTATATCCAAGACATCAACAAATTACAGCAATCCCTATAACTATGGAAGAACAAAGACCCCCTGTAGATATGGAAGAACAAAGAATAGACCTATCCGCCTTTGCTGAGCGCATCGACCTGCTGCGCAGCCGCATCTCAGAAGTCATCGTAGGACAGGACGAGAACATCGACCTGCTGCTCACCGCCGTGCTGGCCAACGGACACGTGCTGCTCGAAGGCGTGCCCGGCGTAGCCAAGACGCTGCTGGCCCGACTGCTGGCCCGACTCATCGATGCCCGCTTCAGCCGCGTGCAGTTCACCCCCGACCTGATGCCTTCCGATGTGCTGGGCACCAACGTGTTTAACATGAAGACCTCCGACTTCGACTTCCACGCCGGTCCGGTGTTTGCCGACATCGTGCTGGTCGACGAGATCAACCGCGCCCCGGCAAAGACACAGGCCGCCCTGTTCGAGGTTATGGAGGAGCGACAGGTCACCATCGACGGACAGACCCACAGCATGGGAGCGTTCTACACCATCCTGGCTACACAGAACCCCGTGGAGCAGGAGGGCACGTATAAGTTGCCCGAGGCGCAGACCGACCGTTTCATGATGAAGATCACGATGGGCTATCCCTCGCTCGACGAGGAGGTGGCCATCCTGGAGCGCCATCATGCCAATGCTGCCCTGACCTCGCTCGACGGCATAGAGCCCGTAGTCACCAAGGACCAGCTCATCGCGCTGCGGCAGATGCTGGGTCAGGTGTTTGTCGACCCTGCCATGCTGCGCTACATAGCCGGCATCGTCATGCAGACCCGTCAGAGCAAGGCGGTGTTCCTCGGGGCATCGCCGCGTGCCTCGGTGGCGCTGCTGCAGGCGTCGAAGGCCTACGCCCTGCTGCAGGGGCGCGACTTCGTCAGTCCCGACGATGTGCGCTTCGTGGCTCCCAGCGTGTTGCAGCACCGCCTCATTCTCACTGCTGAGGCCGAGATGGAGGGCATCACGCCGCAGCGTGCCGTCGCCCGACTCATAGAAAAGGTGGAAGTGCCGAAGTAATTGATAATTGACAATTGACAATTTAATTGACAATCAAAAAACGAAGGGTTTGTATATACGGTATCGTTTTTACTATCTGCTCACAGCCATCATCCTGGTTATAGCCCTGGGATATGCCGTGCCGCCGCTGTTCACCATCGGACGCATCCTGCTGTTGCTGCTGCTGGTGCTTGTGGTGGCCGATATCGTCATGCTCTGGCGCCAGCACGGACTGAAGGCATGGCGCACGCTGTCGCCGCGCTTCTCCAATGGCGACGACAACCCCGTCAGCATACGCTTGGAGAGCACCTATCCCTATCCCGTGCGTGCGGAGGTGGTCGACGAGGTGCCCTTCGTATTCCAGCGGCGCGACATCCTCTTCCGGGCTTCGCTGCGACGCCTGGGCGAGGCTACCGTCACCTATCAGCTGCGACCCACGGAGCGCGGTGTCTACGGCTTCGGGCGAGTGCGCATCTTCGTCAGCACCCCGCTGGGACTGATGCAGCGCCGCTACACCTGCTGCGAGCCGCAGGACGTGAAGGTGTACCCCTCCTACCTGATGCTGCGCCAGTATGAGCTGCTGGCTATGAGCAACAACCTGACGGAGATGGGTATCAAGCGCATACGGCGCATCGGTCACAACACGGACTTCGAACAGATTAAGGACTACGTGGTGGGCGACGACTACCGCACCATCAACTGGCGGGCTACGGCACGGCGACATCAGCTCATGGTCAACGTCTACCAGGAGGAGCGTTCGCAGCAGGTGTTCTCCGTCATCGACAAGGGACGCATGATGCAGCAGGCCTTTCAGGAGATGACGCTGCTCGATTATGCCATCAATGCGGCACTGGTGCTGTCGTATGTGGCTGTCAACAAGCAGGACAAAGCAGGACTGGTCACCTTCAGCGATCGTTTCGAGACGTTCGTGCAGGCCTCGCGACAGTCGGGACAGATGCAGACGTTGCAGGAGGCGCTCTATGCCGAGCACACGCAGTTTGGCGAGACCGACTATTCGGCACTGCTGGCAGGACTCTCGCGCCACGTCACCCGCCGTTCGCTGCTCATCCTCTACACGTCGTTCACGTCGATGGCGGCCTTGCGCCGGCAGCTCTCCTACCTGCGCCGCCTGGCCTTGCGCCATCGGCTGTTGGTGGTGTTCTTCGAGGACGAGGAACTGGCCTCTTTCGCGTCTACGCACCCTGCCCATCCCACCACCGAGGGTATCTATCAGCGTGTCATCGCAGAGAAGTTCATCTACGAACAACGGCTCATCGTGCAGACGCTGCGTCAGTACGGCATCCAGTCGTTGCTCACCACACCCCGCAACCTCTCGGTCGACGTCATCAACAAATACTTGGAAATCAAGTCAAGATAACTTTTTCTACAACGAATTTCACGGATTACACGGATTCCATGCGGGATGTTTGTTGAAACAATTTATCCCAATTAGTGAAATATTATTTATCCCAATTAGTGAAAAAATAATTAGTGCCAATTAGTGTAATTCGTGCCAATTCGTGGTTTTTTACTGAAACAAATTGTGATAAATTAGGATAAATATTTTCGTCAAATTCGTTCAATTCGTTGTAGTAAAAATCCATTCGTTGTAGTAAAATCCGTGTAATCCGTGAAATCCGTTGTAGTAAAATCCATTCGGGGTAGAATGAAAGCGACCTGGACGAGGTGTCCAGGCCGCTTTTAGTATGCGTTTGATGCGTATTACTTCACCACAACTTTCCGGCCGTTGATGATGTAGAGACCCTTGACGGGGTTCTGTACACGCTGGCCCTTCAGGTTGTAGACGGCGTCGTTGTCCTGTGCCTGCGTCTTCACCGTAGTGATGGCAGTGGCAGGATCCTCGTAGATGTTGATCTTCGAGATGTAGTTGTTCTTGACAAGCTCAAAGCCCAGCATACCGTCCTCGGTAGCCTGGAAGATGGCGCGGCCCACACCCTCGTTCAGAGCGGTCTTGGCAACACCGTCGTCGCTGTCGCTGGTGTAGAGGTCTGCACCCGTGTAGATGATCTCAACAATCTGGTTGGCAGTGATGCCGCCCACAGCTGCGCAACGGCCTGCACCGCTACCCAGGTAGAGACCCTCGCCGTCGGAGATAGACCAGCCCTTGCCCGTCTTGCCTGCTACGGCCTGTACGGCAATCAGCTCCAGCCCCTCGTTGGTGCAGAAGTAGACGGGGTTGTTCTTGCTGTTGGCAGCATTGTAGATGTTGCCGGCAGCCTCGTCGCTGATGGTCAGTTCCACGTCGCCCATGGCAGCGAAGTCGTACGACTTCACCACGGTGTATGTCGACAGGTCGATGTCAGCCACGGTGACTACGCAGGCAGCCTCGGCCTTGGCGTCGCTCGTCTCCGACTGCCAGTAGTTGATGATGTTGGCAGTACCTGCGGCAACAGCCGTCACGTTGCCTTCCTCGTCAACGGTAGCCACGGCCTCGTTGTCGCTCTTCCACTGTGTGGCTATCGAAGCGGGTGCCACGGTAGCCGTCAGCTTCAGCGTTGCACCGGGGATCAGTGCCAGCGTCTGCTTGCTCACTGCTATCTCAGGCACGGTCTCGGTGCCGGCAGGCTCGATGACGATCTTGCCGATGAGTGCAGCCGTCTGCATCTGGATGTCCAGACGTGTGGTCTTCTCGGTGGTCTTGATGGTGTAGGTCTGGTCGCTGGTGACAGCATCGCCAGCAGCTACGCCTTCCACATTGTCAGACACGAAGTTCACAGTGCCGGTAGGAATGGTGATGGTCACCTTGTCGCCGTTCTGCAGCTCCAGCATCGAGAAGTAGTGTGCATTGTCCCAAGAGAACATACCGCAGTTCTTGTCCTTGGTGTTGTTCTTGTTGCGCATGGTGAACTTGAGGCGGTCAGCCACGTACTCGTAGGCCAGCATGTTCTGCCAGTCGAAGTTGTCGTAGTTGCCCAGATAGTGCATGGTGGCTGCTGTCTCGCCCTCACCGATGGTGAAGCCGGCATCGCCGCCGTCGTTCACGGCCCAAGGACCGCCCTTACCCAGCTGCATGCAGAGCTCCTGGAAGTCGAAGGTCATCGTCTCGCGAGGCTTCTCCACGGGCTTAGACCAGTTGATGGCGTAGTTCATGTTTATCTGGTAGCCGCCTGCGGCCTGTGCGTTGGTATTGTCGAAGTAGATGGCTACCGACTCCTTAGCCTGGATGTTGTCGATGGTCAGTGTCTCAGAGGTGGCAGCTGTCTTGTCGGGGAAGTTACCGCCGGTGAAGGCTACCTCCTGTCCGTCGACCTCAACCTTTGCCACGGCCACATACACATTGGCAGCCAGTTCGGTCACGTCGTTCATGCGGGCAGCGGCGGGCAGTGCATAGTTACCCTGTCCCACAATCACCAGCTTGTTGATGGTGTAGCCCTCGGTCACGTTGATGACCAGGCGGTTGCCGTCCTGGTTGGTGCGGCACTTGAAGCCCTTGGCCTCCATGGTGCCCAGCATGTTGCCTACTCCGGCATTGTAGGTGCCGGGGATAGTGTAGCTGGTACCGACGATGTCAATGTTCTTGTTGGGGATAGTGGTGTCCTGATCGGTCTCGGTGCCGGTCTCCTCATCGCTGATGGGCTCGGGAGCCACCACGATGTCCTCCTCAAAGCGGGGAGCCAGTTCGTAGATCTCCTTGTAAGGAACGACGATACCCGTGATGCTCTTCAGCTTAGTGCCGTCCTCAATGGTATATCCCACCTTATACTTGTCGTACACCTGCATCTTGTCGTCGCCGTTGACAGCATAGAAATTGTTGCCTTCCTTGGCGATGGTCACGTTCTCAAGTGTCACGAGGTTCATCAGGTTGGCTTCCTTCTGTGCGTCAGCCACGCTCACCACCGTACCCTTGACAGCGTCGCCGTCGGTGATGGTCACGGTGCTCAGGTCGGTCTTGCTGCAGGTCACCAGTTCGGGAATATTGCTGTACACGGACCTCTTACCATAGAGCACACCATTCAGCACCTGGTTGGTCTTCACGTCGAGACCTACGTTGTAGAAGTCGATGGCACCGGTGGCATCCCGTACAATCACGTCCTTGCCGTTGACAAACAGCACCTGAACCTTGTTCAGCGTCAGCTCAGCCTCAGTGTCGTTGTCCAGAGCCTTGAAGTCAGCAATGCTGGCTACCTCAATCTTGCCGGGATCCTTGTCGTACAGACCAATCAGGTCAATCTTCGTGCTACCGTTCTCGCCGGCAGTGTTCACTATCACGATGCGATAGCTGTAGCCCTCCTGTCCGTCTATGGGGATGATTACATCGCCTGCAGTCAGGGTGAAGTCCACCGTGCGGCTCTCGTCAAGGTCGCCGTAGCTGTCAATCATCTCAATGTAGGCTTTCTCTACATAGTTGGTTTCGCGCACCTTCAGCATCACATACTTCACGGCAGGCTCCACTGCGGGTGAGGTGATGGTCGACGTCACTGCTGCACGCTTACGGCCGCAGGCAACATAGTCGTACGAGTTGTTGTTGTTGTTGAAACCGCAGAAGGTCCACACGCCGCCGTTCAACGTGGCTGTCCACGTGTGAGCCTCGTCAGCCACATAACTGGCAATGGGGTCGTCGTTGTTGTCGGGGAACGTCAGCTCCTGAGGCAGGGAGGTCAGGCTGGTTGAACCCTCCTCAAGCTCGGCCAGTGTTACCCTTACTTTCTGCAGGCGTGTCTGACTTGATGAGCCGTTTGTGAACACCACTTCAGCGCTGTTGCCCGTCCATGTTTTCTCAGTCAGGCTGCCTGTGTTAGCACTCAGGTCGAAATAGTTGCCGCTTTGTGTGAATTCGATTTTTGAAATGCCTTTGCCTGCAGGTGCGGTGAATGTGATGGTGTTGCCATTATAGGCGCGTATGGCTGTTCCGCTTGTGTAATATTTCGGTGCATTGTTACCATTGGCTTTAGCATATGTGATGGTCACACCGTCCCTCTCGATGGTTGTGATGTCTTGTGCATTGGTATAGCCGTTGGCCGTAAAGTCGAAGGGCACCTTATTGATGGTAAAGTCGGTGAAGTAAGTGCTCTTACCCGTGTGAAGATAAATGTAGAAGGTGGTCTCTCCGCAGATGCCATCGCCTGTTGTCACAGTATAGGAGGGAGCGTCGACCCATGCTTGTGCGGTGGTTTTAGTCAGCACAATCTTTGCTGTAGGTTCAGAACTGGGACGGCTGGTGGCAGTGGAAAACCAGAGGCCCAGGTCGGTGTCTGTTCTCGTCTGCATCCTTGCATTGATGATGTCGCCGGCTTTCAGGGGACTGTCCAGCACAACTTTGAAAAACGTGTCATTGTTGGTGTGCTGAAAGGCGATAACGTTTGACTGCTTCTTAATCATTTCTTTCTCTGCAGACTGCTTGCTGGTGAGATACATCTTACCACCAGAGATGGTTGCATACGTAGACGTGATTTCCGCATCGATCGTGTTACCAGGTACCTTCCATGCAGCTTTTGCTGTAGCCGAGAACTCTGTTCCCGTCGCTGCCCACGACACCCCTATAGAGCATAGCATGAGCAATAGAAAAGTAAAAAGTTTCTTCATAACGTTTTGTTTTTAGTTTTATAATTTTAGTTGTAATTGATTTCTAAAGGGCAAAGATACAGCAAAAATCCCGAAAATGGCATTGTAGCTGCCTTCGGTTAACTATATTTAACCTTTTTGGCGTTAGCGGAGCTTTATGCGGCAGGGCTTTTGGCGTTAGCGGAGCTTTATGCGGC
>ERZ842401.3373-NODE-3373-length-19921-cov-5.498641_pt1 | contig 19921 bp, 19 predicted proteins | sample MGYA00521270_ERZ842401 | MGnify/ENA primary metagenome ERZ842401 (study PRJEB31892, sample SAMEA3878208) | bioreactor metagenome | biome: Moose rumen | place: Sweden | collected 2011-10 | study: EMG produced TPA metagenomics assembly of the PRJEB12797 data set... | reverse complement strand
CGCCGACATGGACGGCAAGCAAAGTGTGGTAATCACCAAGCTGCAATTCAAGTTTGATTGTGAGACATGGGAAGACATCACCCGCGACGTGAAGATTTATCTTCAGGAGACAGACGCCACCGAGTTTGCCGTAATCGAAGGCGTAAAGCAGTTCTTCACATTCGACACTCCGGTTTATGAGGGTCAATACGACATTAGTTTGCTTGACTACTATGGCGACGAATGCACTATTGAGTTTCCTATAAACTTTGCTTTCACTCCTGGCAAGAGCCTGCTGGTGACTATGGTATTTGACGCACAAGACGATGACAACTGCACCTCGGGCAGCGACTATGCTCCCTTCTACACCTCGGGCATCACCGGTAGGGCAATGACCTACACCGACAACTGGAGCAGTTTCGTTGAGTATGCTCAGGGCGAGGACTTCCCCGATGCCACCGCCACACTGGGCTGCGGCACCAATGTTGCCCTTCCCGTGACCCAAATCAGCTACACCTATGAAGAAGAGCCAGCAGAGGAAGGCTTCTTCCTGGTGGGCACCTTCAACGACTGGAACCAGACCGCCGAGGGTGGTCGCATCGCCTTTGACGAAAATGACCAAGCCGAGGTTGAATTTGAGGCAGGTGCTGAGTTCAAGGTTATCACTTATGACCAGGATGGAAGCACTATCTGGTTTGGTGGCCAAGACGAAAACAATGTGGGCTACTTCCTAATTAACAGCGACCTTCTTGGAGTTGGCATCATGACTGTGCAAGGTGATAATGGAGCAAACTTCCGCATAGAAGAAGCTGGCACTTACGAAATCAACCTGGCTGTATTGAAAGACTTCAATGGCGCAGTCCTTATGACAGTCAACAAAAAGCAACCCGAGGCAATCAGCACCGTTGGCGTTGATGCCAAGGCCGACAACGCTTACTACAACCTGATGGGCGTGAAGTTCAACAGCATGCCCACCGCTGCCGGCATCTACATCCACAACGGCAAAAAGGTTATTGTGAAGTAATCTAACAACGAATCTTGACAATCTAAAAACGCAAGCAGCCTGAAAAACCTGCTTGCGTTTTTATGTTTTCCAGTGCATTTATTTCCTTTTCCTCCTTTAATTCCTATTTCCTTTTCCTTCTTTGAAAAATAATGTGTAATTTTGCACGATTTTTTTGAACCCGAATCGGTCATTAGAATTTATGCTAGAACAGAATTTATTTTTAGCAGGTTGTGAAGAGATTGTCGAAGGCATAGCGGGCTATGACGAGACAATAACTGAAACAAGATGCAAAAATAAAACTGTTATGGCATAAATAGATCTAAAAAACATACTTTCGTCGCCTAATGACCGATTTGGGTTGAGAAAGGATAATATTATCAATGAAATACAAAGAGAAAATAAAGGCTTTTGGGAGGTGGCTTTTGAGGGCAGCGCGCTGGGTGATGAAACCCGTCGTCGAGGACTTCAACTTCTTCCTGGCGATGTGGTTCATCAACTGCGGAGTGACGTGGGGATACCTAGTAGGGTGTTTCTATCTAGACAACAACTGGGATCACGGCCTGCGGTGCTTAGCGTTGGGAACATTTGTGAGCTATTTCCTCACTCTAGGACTTCACATGAGCCGCAAGCGCACCATCAGGATAGCGTATAAGAGCATTATCTACTTCCTAGTGATAATGCTTGAGGCAACCTATATCTTTGTGAACCTGAACTTTGAGATGGGTATAGGCGCACGCATGTTCACGCTCCTCGCCGAGACCAACAAGGGCGAGGCGAGCGAGTTTATAAGCACCTACGCCTTTGCCACGCCGAGCCTTGTCACCTATGGTATCGTTGTTGCCATCATAATCGTGGTGGCACTAGCCGAGCGGCTGAGGAAGTGGCTAGACAAGGCTGCCCACAACAAGGTGATGAAGATAGTACTCACTGTGCTGCTGTTGCCCTTTATCCTGTGTGGCGCATATTACAGCCACAACTATGTGAGGATGGCGATATGCAAGCACTCTAAGGACTTGAGTAACTGGGTGGCAGACTTTGGCACCAATGCCCTCGACAATGTTAGCAGCGTGATTTACTCCTTCAGCTACCTTAGCACGAGCAAAGCCGATGTGGCGCAAGCCATAGAGGTGGCACGCAAGGTATATAAGACTCCCATCGAAATCACCGAACCCGACTCGCTGAACGTGGTAATGGTCTTTGGGGAGAGCTACATCAAGAGCCACGCCTCGCTCTACGGCTATAAGCTCAACACCACACCCTACTTGATTAAGGAGCGCAACCGCGGCAACCTCATCGTGTTCAACGACATGGTAACTCCCTACAATGCCACATCGCAAGTGCAGAAAAATTTCTTCTCGCTCAACGATATGACGAAGAACGAGTTCTGGTATGAGAAACCAATGTTTGCCACGGTGTTCCGCCATGCAGGCTACAAAGTGTTTATCTGGGACATGCAGCGCGAATATCAGAAGACCGAGCTCTACACTATCACCGTCAATGCTTTCCTCTACAACGACAGCATCGCCAAGCTGAGCTACGACGAGATGTCATCTATCCCATTCAAATATGACGGTCAGATGATTGCCGACTTCAAAGATCACTCCAAGGTGCCTCCCGGCAAGTACAACCTCTACATCTTCCATCTCAAGGGCCAGCATGTAAATCCGCAGTACCGCTATCCCAAAGGCAAGGGCTTCGCCGTGTTTACCGCCGACTCTATTCACCGCAGCGAGCCTTGGCTCACCAAGGAGATGAAATCCTACATCGCTCACTACGACAACGCCACGCTTTATAACGATGCCGTGATGAAGAGCATCTTCGACATCTGGCGCGACAAGAACACCGTGGTGATTTACCTGCCCGACCACGGTGATGAGGCCTACGACTTCCGCGACCACTGCGGCCGCCAGGGCGGCACACGCGCCGACCCCGACTACTTCCACTGCGACAACGATGTGCCGTTCATGGTGTGGTGCAGCGACACCTTCATCGCCAATCACCCCGAGATGGTACAGCAGATGCGCGACGCCGTTGACCGCAAGGGCATCAGCCTCGATGTGAGCATCATGCTGCTGCGCCTCGCCGGCATCAAGACACAATACTACGACGCCTCTCGCGACATTTCCAGCCCACAATACAAGTCCAAGAAGAGGATTGTCTATGACCGCTACGACTACGATGAGGTGGTAAATAAAGCTAAGGAGAAACCTAAAAGCAAGAAATAGCAATGATGCGAATTGACATACTCACGGTGATGCCCGAAGCACTCGAGTCGCCACTGCACTGCAGTATCGTGCAGCGAGCGCAAGACAAGGGGCTGGTGGAAATCCACATCCACAACCTGCGCGACTGGTCGCTGCGCAAGCACCGCAAGGTAGATGACTACCCCTTTGGCGGCGAGGCTGGTATGGTGATGCAAATCGAACCTGTGTTCCGCTGCATCACTCAGCTCAAGAGCGAGCGCGACTACGACGAGGTAATTTTCACCTCCCCCGACGGTGAAATGTTTAGCCAACCGCTTGCTAACCAGCTCTCGCTGGCGCAGAACATCATCATCCTGTGCGGGCACTACAAGGGTGTCGATTTCCGCATCCGCGAGCACCTCATCACCCGGGAAATCTCCATAGGCAACTATGTGCTCACGGGAGGCGAGCTGCCCGCAGCAGTGATTGCCGATGCGGTAGTGCGCCTCATCCCCGGAGCCATTGGCGACGAGCAGAGCGCACTAAGCGACTCCTTCCAGGACAACCTGCTCGAAGCCCCCGTCTATACCCGCCCTGCCGAGTTCAACGGCTGGCAGGTGCCCGAAATTCTGCTCAGCGGCAATTTCGCCAAGATTGATGAGTGGAAGATGGAGCAAGCCCTCTCCCGCACCAAAAAGCTGCGACCAGGGCTGCTAGAAGACAGTTAAGGTTTTTTCTCTATCGACAACTCGAGCATTCGAACAATCGAGTTTTCGAATATTCGAGTTTTCTAGCAGTCGAGTGCTAGAGTGATTACTAATTATAGTTAAACGAGAATTTTATTATTGCTAATATTCAGAATTATTGCTAATTTCGCAGTCTGATTTACAAGTAAAAAACGAGAACGAAATGAATATAAAATTCAAGCGTCCCAAGTGGCTGCCACTGTGGCTTAACTTGCCATTCATTATTTTCTTAGGCTTTATCCTGATGCTGCTATTCTTTGGCGAGTATAACTATGTGAAAATCTCGAAGCAGAAGTCAGAGATCAACAACCTCAATGCCCAGATTAAGACCACCGAAGACTCGGCGCAGTTCTACGAGCGCAAATATCGAGAACTCGACACCGACCGCGAGAACCTTGAGAAACTGGCACGAGAGCAGTATGGCATGAAGCGCACCAACGAAGATGTGTATATTACCGACATCAAATAATGGCAATGAGCGACAAAACCAAGCAACGCACAGGCAACATCGTGCTGTGCATCTCGATGACAATATTGATGGCGGCGGCAGCTGTCCCGGTCTTCATCACTCCATTGCCCGTGTGGCAACGTTACATGCTCGCCGCTGGAGCCGCCGGCACTCTAGTGGCACAATTTTTCATCCCTTGCCCGAGCGACGACCTAAGGACAAGACGCCTGTCGAGGATGAACGTGTGGGCGGGAATCGTCTATTGCGTAGCAGCCTACTGCCTGTTCTCCTCTAGCCCCGACATGCAGCGCAGCTGGGTAGCCTTCATGCTCGCCGGTGCCGTGCTGCAAATCTATGCCACTTTAATGCTCTCAAAACTCACCAACAAAAAAAGCGAGAAAGAGCAGAAGAAAGCAAAGTAAATGCTAAAAAATGTAGAAAAACGCTTTTATTAAATCCTATTTACTAACTTTGCATTTTGGTAGAACAATCAACTTATCATTGCAATGAAAATATTTAAATACATAATATCTACTGTCGTACTTGTGGCGACTTGCCAGGTTCAGGCAATGGCACAAAATTCGGTATCACCCTACTCGAAGCTAGGATATGGCATCCTAAGCGATAATGCCACTGGCATACAGCGCTCAATGGGAGGCGTGGGTATTGCAATGCAGAATGGCAGGCAAATCAACGTCATGAACCCCGCCAGCTACTCAAGAGTCGATTCTCTCACATTCTTGTGGGACATGGGTCTCGACGTGACAAACTGCTGGTCGAAGGAAAGCGGCAATAGCGGCTATAGCCTGGGAGGTGGACTCGACTATATCACCATGGAGTTCCGTCTCGCTAAGAATCTGGGGGCCGCCGTTGGTGTGGTGCCCTTCTCGAGTGTGGGCTACAGCTTTGGCGGCGACATCACTAATGGCACCGACACAAGAGCTGGATCGGGCGGACTGAGCGAACTCTTCGCCGGTGTGGGATGGCAACCTGTGAAAGGACTGTCGATTGGCACCAACTTCTCCTACCTGTTTGGAAGTACTACCAACACTACCAGCGTCTCCAGTATTTCTTCAACGCAGTTCATCCGCAGCATGGATGTGAGAGACTGGAATATGCGCGCCGGCGTGCAATATGCTTTCAACATCTCTCGCAAGAACAAGGTGATATTAGGTCTCACCTACTCTCCCAAGAAATCGATGCACGGTACCGCCCTGGGACGTATGGCCGACGTGAATCAAGACATCATTGTCGATAACAATAACAGAACTCAGATAGTGTATGACACCATTGCTAACATGTCGATGAAGGGCAACTATGAGCTGCCCACCACCATAGGCGCCGGCATCAGTTACACCTACGACAACCGCCTGAATGTGGAGCTTGACTACACCTATCAGCAATGGTCAAAAGCAAAATACACACCCATCGACTATTTTGAGTCCCCGCTGACCAAGTGGAACGACCGCTGGAAATTGGCTGCCGGTGTATCCTATCTCCCCAACCCTCGCGGCAACTACCTCAACCGCATGACCTACAGGCTGGGAGCGTTCTATAACAACGACTACATGAACGTGTATGGTAACGACGTGAAGGACTATGGAGTGGGACTTGGATTCTCGTTCCCGGCTCTTGCCGGCAACAAGACCATCGTGAACCTGGGAGTGGAATGGCGACACCGCTACACCACACCCACCACTCTCATCAAGGAAGACTACCTCAACATCACCGTGAGTGTCAACTTTAACGAGATGTGGTTCTGGAAGAATAAAATAAGGTAAGTTATAAGGGTTAGGTAATCAGGGTTTCTAGATTCTCTAGTTTTTCTATAAAGTCTAGAAAGAACTAAAAAGACAAAGATCAATCGCTCAACTACGTTGAGGATATATAATGAAGCAAAGTAGGTACTATTTTATTATTGCAATCTTAATCGTCATCTTGATAGCCTCGGGCTGCAAGGATGATGGTGGCATCGCCGCCAACACACAAATCGACGCCTCAAAACTGCCCACAATGGTCTCGCACAACGTGCAGACCCTGCTCAGCGACTCGGGAATGACAAGATACCGCATCACCACCAAAACGTGGCTCGCCTATGAGCAGCAGGAAAATCCGCACTGGGTATTCCCCGACGGGCTAATCGCCGAGGAGCTTGACAAGCAAAGCTTCGACGTGAAGATGTCGATGCAATGCGACTCGGCACACTACGACCGCACCACGCGCATGCTCAACATCACCGGAAACATCACCATCCACGACAAAGACGGTGGAGAAATCACCTGCGACTCGGCTTACTACGACGAGGAGAAAGCCCTGTGGAGCCTCAACAGCATGGTCACCATCACCAGTAAAGACGGCAGCAAGATTGAGACCAACCAGATGTACTGGGACCGCAAGGCTAACAAATACTACAGCGACTCGTTCATTAGAATGCAGGCACAAGAGAAGGTGCTTGAGGGATATGGCTATGAGTCAAACGAGAAGCTCACTACCTACAAGGTTAACCGCGTGCAGGCCATAGTTCCGGTAAATGACACCAGATTCCCAACATTCAATTAATTCAGGCACAGTGAACCAGTTTACACCCTATCTCATACTCACCGCTTCGGCACTCGTGCTCTCGGGTTTTTTCTCGGGAATGGAAATAGCATTTGTGTCATCCAACAAAGTGAAAGCCGAGATCGACATCAAAAAAGGCGGCTTGGTGAGCCAAATCCTAGGCATCTTCTATGCCCACCGCGAGACATTCATCTCTACCATGCTCGTGGGCAACAACATCGTGAATGTGATTTACAGCATTGGCATTGCATGGCTGCTTAAACAGCCACTTGAAGATTTACTTGGACAAAACGATGCCCTAGTGCTGCTGGTACAAACTCTCATCTCCACAGCCATCGTACTGGTTATGAGCGAGTTCATGCCCAAGACGGTATTCCGCATCAACCCTAATCGCTCGCTTCGCTTCTTTGCCGTACCGTTACTGTTCCTCTACCTGCTGCTCTACCCTATCTCGCAGTTCACCTCGTGGCTGTCGGCAATTCTCATGCGTCTCTTTGGCATCAAGAACGAGAAGAAGGAGATAAGGCTAATCTCGGTGGGCGAACTCGACGACTATCTGCAAGAAAACATCGACAAGAGCGAGGATGAGAACAAAGAGGTGGAGCGCGAGGTGAAAATCTTTGAGAACGCTCTCGACTTCAGCGACACGCGACTGCGCGACTGCATGATACCACGCAACGAGATAGTGGGAGTCGATATCGCCGAGACCAGCCGTGACGAGTTGAGCCAATTGTTCACCAAGTCGGGACTGTCGAAACTCGTGGTTTATCACGACGACATCGACAACGTGCTGGGATTCATCCAAGTGAGCGAGCTGTTCAAGCCCGACGTGAACTGGAAAGACCAGATAAAACCAGTAATCATCGCTCCCGAGACCATGCTCGCCAAGAAGATGATGCAAAATCTGCTCAAAGAGAAGAAAAGCATGGCGATAGTGGTCGATGAATTTGGCGGAACAGCTGGCATGGTGACCCTCGAAGACCTTGTGGAAGAAATATTTGGTGACATCGAGGACGAGCACGACCGTCGCAAGCTCATCGCACGCAAGACCGGCGAGAATACCTACGAGCTCTCGGGACGCATGGAGATTGAGCGAATCAACGAGATGTTTGACATCGACCTACCCGAGAGCGACGACTACCAGACCATTGCAGGCTATATCGTCAACCACCTGGAGGTTATCCCCAATCAGGGCGAAGAGCACACCATCGACCAGTTCACAGTGAATATCACCAAAAAGACCGGCGCGCGACTGGAGCTTGTCACACTCACCGTGAACCCTGTAAATGACAGTTCAAGTTCTTGAAATGGCAGCATATCAAAACTTGAAATATTATAATGAATTTTTATTAAAACTAATATTATCTAACTAAGCCTTTAGTGCGAGTGGAAACAAGTACTATTGCCTTGTTTACTCGTTTACTTGTAAGCTTGTTTACTACAAAAACAAATATGAAACAAGACCGATATTGCGTAATAATGTGTGGTGGCGTGGGAAGCCGCTTCTGGCCCTACAGCCGCACCGCGATGCCCAAACAGTTTATCGACTTTCTGGGCACAGGACGCAGCTTGCTGCAACTAACATACGACAGGCTAGCCGATATCATCCCAACAGAGAACATCATCCTTCTCACAAACGAGAGATATGCGGGCATAATTCAAGAGCAACTGCCTGAAATAAAAACTAACCAAATACTGCTAGAGCCAGTGATGCGCAACACCGCGCCATGCAACGCATGGGCGGCATGGCACATCAAGGCGTTGAACCCCGACGCAAAGATAATGGTCGCCCCCTGCGACCACCTCATTCTCAGGAAAAGCGTTTTCAACGACTGTGTGAACAAGGCGTTTGACTTCATTGAGCAACACGATGCCATCGTCACCTTTGGCGTGAAGCCAAACCGTCCCGAGACAGGATATGGCTACATTCAGGAAGGCGAAATCATCGACACCGCTTTTTCAAAAGTTAAAACCTTCACCGAGAAACCCAACAAGGAACTCGCCAACGTGTTTCTTGAGAGCGGGGAGTTCTTCTGGAACTCGGGGATGTTCTTTTGGAGCGTCAGCACCATCATCAATGCGATGCGCACGCACGCTCCCGAGATTGCTGAGGTCTTCGACAACGCCGGCGACATCTTCACCAGCGACAACGAGCAAGAGACCGTCAACAATATTTACGGCTCATGCCCTAATGTCTCTATCGACTATGCCGTGATGGAAAAATCGAGCAACGTTTTCGTCGAGAAGGTGGATTTCGGGTGGAGCGACCTCGGCACTTGGGGTTCTATCTACGACAACGCACCAAAGAACCGCGACGCCAATGTCACCCCCAACAGCAAAGTCCTTGCCTTCGACAGCCACAACAACGTCATTGCCGCTAAAGGTGACAAGCTTGTGGTGGTATCGGGCATCAACGGCTATATTATCGCCGACACTCCCGATGCTCTCATGATAGTCCCCATCAACGACGAGCAGAAAATCAAGAACTACGTTAACGAAGCTAAGACACACTTCGGCGACAAGTTTATGTAAATCAACCACATATACAATAATGCAATGTAAAATGAGACAATTGTGGCCTGCCACCAATTGTCTCACCAATTGTCACATTTCGAAAAAGACAAGAAAATCTGAAATCTGAAACAAAAAACTGAATTTTTTTTTGTAACTTTGCGGTTTGAAATATAGATTTTTCACAAAATGAAAGTCAAAATACATCAAGAGGGACAGAACATCATCTTTGTTTTGCTGTTTATACTGCTGGCAATCAACGTTCTTGCCTTTATGTTCATCGACCTGAAGGCCATCCCCATCACTCTGATGGTGATAAGCATCATCATGTTTGCGCTGGTGCTGAACTTCTTCAGACTGCCACAGCGGCACTTCAAGGGCGACAGCGACGGTGTCGTCGTCTCTAGTGTCGATGGCAAGGTGGTGGCGCTTGAGGAGGTGTATGAGGGCGAGTACCTGCACCGCAACTGCATACAGCTCTCGGTATTCATGTCGGTGTTTAATGTTCATGCCAACTGGGTCCCCCTGAAGGGTAAAGTGAAATACGTGAAGCATCATGCAGGCCGCTTCCTTGCCGCTTATCTGCCCAAGTCGAGCACCGACAACGAGCGCTCGGCAATAGTCATTGAGAGCGATAAGAACGGAGAGGAAGTGCTGGTGCGACAGATTGCTGGCGCTATAGCCCGCCGCATCGTCACATATGTGGAGGCCGACGATGATGTTGACATCAACGACTTCATTGGCTTTATCAAGTTTGGCTCCAGGGTAGATATTTACCTGCCTCTCAACACCGAGATACTGGTGAAACTTGGCGACAAGACCATTGGCGGCATCACGCCTATCGCAAGACTGAAATAAATAATCAGATGTCATAATCAATCTGATTTCTGACTTCTGAAATCTGACTTCTATAAATTTTAATGAATATTCTACAATCCATAAAAAACAACATCCCTAACACTATCACCTGCCTGAACCTGCTGTGCGGAGCACTGGCGATTGTGGTGTCGTTCGACCCCTTTGCAACTACGGCGGTGCTGGGGCTGCAAGGCTACCAGTTAGCGTTTACCTTCATCGCGCTGGGAGCTGTCGCCGACTTTTGCGACGGTCTCGTGGCAAGGCTGCTTCATGCTGTGTCGCCACTGGGCAAGGAGCTTGACTCATTGAGCGACTGCGTGACATTTGGGCTGGCTCCGGCTATGATTCTTTTCAACGTGATGGTTCCTGCCGGATGCCCGCAGTGGATGTGCTATGCCGCGATGCTGATTCCCATCTTTGGAGCCCTGCGGTTGGCGCGTTTCAACATCGACACCAATCAGGCGACCACCTTCACAGGTCTCCCCATACCTGCCAATGCCATCTTCTGGATTGGCTTCATCAACTACTACACCACCCACCACACTATCAGTCCATGGATAGTGCTAGTACTCATAGTGGCACTGTCGCTGCTCATGGTATGCAACCTGCGCATGTTCTCGCTCAAGATGCACAGCTTCACCCTAAAAGAGGCTTTCAGGCAATATATACTGATTATTGCCGCTGTGGTATTCCTAGCTGTGGGAGGCATCTCGGGACTGGCTTGTGTTATTATTTTCTATGTGATTGCCTCGGCACTGTTCCCCGAGAAATAACCTTCGCAGTAATTTGGCACACTTATTGCTATATCGAAAGATAAAATTTAAACTATGTGGTTTCTTGTTCTCATATTAATACTTCTGTTTCTGTTTCTCTCACCTGTCATCAAGGTGTGGCGTGCTGTGCGCAAATTCCAAGACGAATATAACCGCACCATGAATCAAGCCCGCAAAAATCAAGAAGCAGCACAGAAAAACGACGAGCAAAACGACCTCAAAGAACGCTACCGCCGATACAGCGACGAAACCGGCGAGTATGTGAGCTTTGAGGAGATGGAAGGTCGCCCCAATGATAATGAAACCACCGAGCCACAACCGTCAAGCACTACCTCAAAATACCAAGACGAAGTAGTGAGCGACGCTGAATTTGAAGAAATTTAACCCGAAAAGGAGGAAAAGGGAAAAAGGAATCCTGGGTGTTGTTGGTGTATTGCACCGTAAGCACGGCGTTCAAGAATCCTCATCATCCACCATCTCTGGCACGCAATCTTTTATAACGACTGGAATGGTCTTAGCCTCTACTGTTGTGGAGGTTATCGTTAGTTGCACCATGCAGGCGCTACTGTTGATGTCGCGTTTCTGGTCGAAGATGAAATTCCCTATACTGTAATATATTGGCGCGCCTTTGTATTGCTCCACGGTCTGCATGGTGTGGGTGTGGTGGCATATCAGGCAGTCGGCACCGGCATCAATGAGGCGATGCGCCTGCACCACCTGCTGCACAGCAGGCCGCAACACATGCTCCGCACCCCAGTGAAGGCACACCACTATACAACATTCTGGCTCTTGCTCACGCAGTTGCCGCACCCTCGCCTCAAGCTTCTCAAAACTTTCCTGGCTTACGCAGGGTTGGTCGGGCAGGTAGGCGAAGTTCTCCAATGCTAGTCTCAGCGACGCAACCACATATACGTTGCGAGGATGAGTGGCGACGAGTACTGGCTGCGATGCCTCCTCCATGCAATTACCCGCCCCTATCGGCACCATGCGGGCTTTGACGATGTTGTCGCGGGTGTCGATCAGTCCTTTTCTACCCTGGTCAATGCTGTGGTTATTGGCAAGATTGAGATGTGTAATTCCATGTTCCCTAAGTACCTGCAGCCATTCGGGCTCACCACGAAAAACGAAATTTTTGAGCGCAGGACTCTTGATGGAGGTTACAGGACATTCCAAATTGGCGACCACGAGTTGCGAGGCGGCAAACACCGAATCGACCAACGGCGAGAACAGACAACCAGCATCGCCATGATGCCGCTCTATGGTGCGCCGCACGCCACGGTCGAGCAGCACGTCGCCAGTGAAGGTCACCGTGAGCGTGTCGCTGGCATGAATTGCAGTGGCGACCGTAGCCGCCACCGCTATCATCACGACTTTAGCAACCCGAGCTATAGAATAGGTGTTCATTATCAAGCACTTTGTTCTCAAGAGGCACAATCACCTCCTTCATCCAGTCGGGGATGCCCTTGTAGAGCTGAGTTTTCAATTCTTCCTGCCATTCCTCGTCGGTCTTTCGGGGAGCAGCAATATCCTCCTGGAACTCACGATAGGAGAACACAGCGCCACGGGTGAGATATAGGTATCCGTCAATTTCCACTACCACATATATGCTGTGGGCAGGTCCAACGGCCTCATAAAGCACGCTTTTGGCGGGATTGTTGTCGGCATTGGCGGTATATACGTCGGCAACGACGGCGATGTTGCGGTCGGCGCCTGTCACACCCATATCCCAGCGTGTTCCTGGCTCTGCATCCATAATCTGCAAGGTCAGGTACTCAAATTCCGAGCCAATCCTCTCAATTTTGTAGTATTCCTCCTCAGTGAGTGGTGTGCCAGCAAGCTCTTTCTCACTCACGTTGAGCAGGAACTGTGCCTGTTCGCGCATCTGAGTGGTGATAGCCTCCATCCCAGGGGTCATCATATTGTTCTTGGTCAGCACCTTGCTGGTAGCGTCGAGCAACTCGATAGCCTTCTTCCAATAAGCCACATTAGGCTCCACATATCCCACCACGTAAGGCTCTGGCAGTCCGCCTCCGCCACACTCGGCTCCCATCGGCTGCTTGGCATAGAGGATGGCGTCGTGCTTGAGTTCTGCCCACGAAGCGAGGGCGGTGTTGAGGTTCTTCTTCTCCCATGACCGATTTTTCATGAAATAAGGCATCTGGGAACTCTTGATAGTGAGGTCTTTCAGTGTCTGCATCCACATGTTGGAAACCGACGCCGACCAGTCAATCTCGCCCATGCGGGTCATCATGCGGCTCATGTTCTCGGTATATTTACTCCATTTCATGTCCTCTTTAAGCTCCTCGGTGAGAATGCGGTAAGCTCCAGTCGCACCCATTGCTGCCATCACGTCTAGTCCCTTGGGTACGGCACGCAGGGTAGGCTCACTGTCGTAGTCAACCATCTCTTGGAGCACCTCACCGTCGGGCTGGTAACGCTGTGGCATGAGGTTGATTTTGCAGTGACTACTGCGCTCATACTTAGGACGGATGCGGGTCTGCTCCTCGTCTCTTGCCTCGATTTTCTTCTTCACCCTATCCAGATCTTCGGCACTGGTCATGTACTTGTTGATGGTGGCACCATCCTTTTTCATGATGTCATATACCTGCAACATGCTCAGATTGTCGGGGTTACCCATCAGGTAAGCTATTGTCTCGTCGATGCTCGTGTAGGTCTTGGTGAGTTTGGCCCTCGACCCTATCTCATTGGCGATAAGCAGGGCGGCACGCAATTGGTCGGGCTTATCGCTGCCAAAGGGCGCATTCTGTATCCACATCATTCCCCTGAAATAGTGCTCTAAGGCTTGGCTGCGGGTGTAATGTCCGCGTGGGCGGTAAATATTGTATATGAATTTCACTTCCTTATAGTCAAGGAAATCGGAATAGTTGCTCTCGGCTGCCTTCACGTTGGCAATCTCTTTTTGCGCCATAACGGCGTATTTCTTGGGAACAGTGAGCGACAATTTGCCTGTAAACAGAGCATGTGCGATGGCAAAGTAAGCGGCATCGCGCTCGGCGGCGGCACGCATATTTCCATTACTGGTCTTAGCTTTCTCCATCATGGCTGTGTAGAGCTGCTTGGTGTAATCTGTCATCACACCGAGCATCTTGTCCTCCTCCATCTTGCGGAGCATGTAGTCAAAATACATGTGATAGGTCTGCAAGTAAAGGTCGGTGGTGACAAAATTCGGGAACTGGTGGTAGTCGTTGTTCTCATAGATATGGAACAGCTGCTCCTTCTCGTCGGGGACAATGGCAAAGCCGCTGTTGGCCAGTCTGTTCTCAAGCTCTTTAGGCATCTCGGTCATCTGCAACGGATTGGCGAGGTTGGCAAGGTTGGGTCCTTTTTGTGGATGGCTCTTTGTGCCAGTAGTGACAAGGTTTCGGGCGATAAGGTCTTTCTCGGCCTTACCAAGTCTCTTGATAAACGCCTGCTCTTCGGGAGTGAAAGAGATGGGAGTAGAGGTAGGTGTGGCAAAATCATCTTTTTCCTTGTCCCAATAGAGGCCGGCACGCTTCTCGGCGAGTTCGGTGTACCATGTGGTGGCATCAAAGAGCCGTCTTAGCTCCGATGTCATAATAAGCTCGCCTTGGCGCGCGCCAAAAGCGGCCTTGAGCACTCTAATCTCATTGAGATTAAGCCGCGACACGTCCATGTTAAGGTTAATGTCGCCATTCAGCTTCTCAACATCAATATTGCCATTGCCTGGCAATACCAAGTTGACTGGTAGCTGCTCGTCCTGAGCCCAGAGGCGAACCATCGTAAGCAGCATAACCGACAGTAATAAAAGGATTTTCTTCATCATTGTAATTTTTAAGAAGGGGATTATTGAACAAGTAAATTATAACTCTCATCAAGATTGCTGCAAGTGGCGACAAGGGAGTGAAATCCCATGCCAAAACCTTTCCACGTGTAGTCGCTCACGGCATAGCCCTGCTCGGTCTGCTCGATGGCGCGTATCGTATTGCCCACAACGGCAAAATCCACCAGTTCGCCTCCCAGTCGGCTGCCGAGCCACAATGGTCTCACCTTGCCATTGAAATTCTTAAAGATGAACACACGACGGCTTGGGGTAGCGAAATAACGCGAAGCTTTGAACACTCCCACCACGGCATCGGTCGAGCCGTCACCGTCAATGTCGGCAGTGGCAAAGCGATAGACTGGATAAGGCAACTGCCAGCTGCCGGTTACAATACCACTATCGTCGGTTAGCGATAGTATCCACAAGTTATCACTTCTTTGCTCGATGATAAAACGCTGTGACTGAGCGTCAAGAGCAAAAAAAATGGCAATCACCGCAATAACGCTCCTGAAGGTAACGTTTATAGGGAATTGCCATATTTTTGACATTAGCTTAAGCATAATTTTCTGAATTATAAAGCTTAAGTGAATATGTAAGAGAGAGGTTTTTTTTCAAGCTGATGATAGTAGGCTTAGTCGATGATGAGCATGGCGTCACCGTAAGCTCCAAACTTGTAGCCTTCCTCGATAGCCACACTATAGGCGTCCATCACCTGGTCATAACCTCCAAAGGCACAGGTCATCATCAACATTACCGAGTAAGGCATGTGGAAATTCGTTACAAGGGCCTCAGCTGTAGTGAAATCGTAGGGCGGAAAGATGAACTTGTTGGTCCATCCGTCAAATGCCTTGATGTGGCCATTCATGCTAACCGAACTCTCCATGGCGCGCAAAGTGGAGACTCCCACGGCACAAACCTTGTGCTCATGGTCGCGACGCTCGTTGATGCGCTCGGCAACGTCCTCGGGGATGCGTATCTGCTCACTATCCATGCGATGCTTGGTAAGATCTTCCACATCAATATTCCTGAAGCTTCCCAACCCAATGTGGATGGTGATGTACTCGTCTTGAATGCCTTTTATCTCCATGCGCTTGAGTAATTCGCGGCTGAAGTGCATTCCTGCTGCCGGGGCCACCACTGCACCCTCATTGGCGGCAAAGATAGTCTGATAGTTCTGCTCGTCTTCGGGTTCAGCTTCTCTACTTATGTAATAGGGCAATGGTGTGCTTCCTAAGGCATAGAGATTGGCTTTAAACTCGTCGTGCGGACCATCATATAGGAATCTCAGGGTGCGTCCACGAGAGGTGGTATTATCGATAACCTCGGCAACCATGCCCTCATCAAGGCCGAAATATAACTTATTGCCAATGCGGATTTTTCTTGCAGGTTCCACCAGCACATCCCAAAGTTTGTTGTCCTGATTAAGCTCGCGAAGCAAGAACACCTCAATTTTGGCACCAGTCTTTTCCTTGTTGCCATAGAGCTTTGCGGGAAACACACGAGTGTCGTTGAAGACAAAGGTGTCCTGGTCGTCGAAATAATGTATGATATCCTTGAATATGCGGTGCTCTATTTCACCAGTTTTGCGATGCAGAACCATCAATCTTGCTTCATCGCGATTCTCGGCAGGATGTAAAGCGATATAATCGCTTGGCATTGCAATATTAAATTCCGATAATTTCATCAGTGAAACGTTTTTAATATGTTGTTAGACTAATAAATCTTGTGAAAGTTAAAAGAGTATTCTCACTAAATTTGCGATTGGCGGGGCTTTCGCATCTCGTGCCTTAACTGCTGCTCGGCTTTGCGCTGGCGAGCCATGGCACGGTTCTTCTCACGCTCCTGCTCCAAGCGGTCCTGCTCGGCACGGTCGGGCGACACCATATCCTCGGTCTCAAGCCTCGCTATAAGGTGCTCAACACTCTCGCAAGCGTCAACCGTGATGTCACCAACACGGGTGCGGCGCAACGCAGTTAAATGCGCGCCACTGCCTAGTGCCATACCAATGTCGCGGGCGAGAGCGCGGATGTAAGTACCCTTGCTACACACAACCCTGATTATCATTGTGGGCTCTTGTGGAAAGCCGCACTCAAGCAGCTCTATCTCGTCGATAACAAGGGTCTTGGCGCGTATCTCCACTTCTTTGCCCTTACGAGCGAGTTTATAGGCGGGCTTGCCGTCAATCTTGCACGCCGAGAAAGCGGGAGGCACTTGCTCTATGGTGCCTGTGAACTGTTCTTGAAGAGTCTTCTCTACTAACTCTCGAGTGATATGCTGCCAGGGATAGGTGGCGTCAACCTGGGTCTCAAGGTCAAACGAGGGTGTGGTCTCCCCCAGGCGCAGGTGGGCGACATATTCCTTCACACCAGCCTGCAACTCCTCGATGCGCTTGGTGGCACGACCAGTACACACAATGAGAACACCAGTAGCTAGAGGGTCAAGGGTGCCAGCATGTCCCACGCGCAAGTTCTTCACGTCGAGACGCTTCCGCAGCCTTGCACGCACCTTCTTCACCACCTCAAATGATGTCCATTTCAGGGGTTTGTCGATGTAGAATATTTCGCCTTCTATGGGATTGAACATATATCAAATAGAGATTAGTCAACCATCTGTAACGAGTGACCGGTAAGCAGTAACACCAAAATCAGTCCGCCCACGATGATGCGGTACCAGCCAAAGGCCTTGAATCCATATTTGGTAAGGAACGAGATGAAAAATTTGATGGCGAGAATGGCAACGATGAAAGCCACAACGCAACCTATGAGCAATACACCCACGTTGTTGGAGAGTGCTTCACGGTACTCATCTTTCATAAGCATCTTCAGCAGCTCATAGCCTGTTGCGGCAGCCATTGTGGGCACTGCAAGGAAAAACGAGAACTCGGCGGCAGTCTTGCGAGTCAAGCCCTGCTGCATACCACCAGCGATGGTGGCAAACGAGCGCGAGGTGCCTGGTATCATCGAGATGCATTGAAACAAACCTATGGTGAACGCCCTGCGCTCGGTAAGGGGCTTGTCTTCTTTGCGTTCAAACCACTTGTCAACAAAGAGCAGCAACACGCCCACCGCCACGAGCATCACAGCAACAACCCACACGTTGCCCAAGAGACCCTCAATAAAGTCGCCAAGGGCAAGACCGATGACTGCCGCGGGAATGAAAGCAACAAGGAGCTTCCAGTAAAAATCATACTTCTGTAGAAAGGCTTTCCAGCCAGTCACGTCATCCTCTACCTTTTTCAACACGAAAAATCGTCTCCAGTAAAGACATACCACCGACAGGATTGCACCAAATTGGATGATTACCGTGAAAGCGTTCACAAACTTGTCATTGATATCCACGCCAAGCATGTTCTCAGTAATAATCATATGCCCCGTCGATGACACGGGGAGAAATTCGGTCAAACCCTCAACTATCGCGATGATGATTGATTGTAGCCAATCCATTATATAATTGTATTAAAGCTAAAAGAAGATTGTCTTTCAGCAGTTCCAGTCTTTATATTTTTACTTACACACTACTTGCTCTTTACAATAATATTGCTTGCAGGAGCTGAGGTGTTAATAACATCGAGAGGCGAGGGAACATCATCAGCTCGTTTACCCTTGTAAAGAATAGCGGGTATCATGCACAGGAAGCCTATGAATGTGATAAACGGGGCAACCACAATGCGTCTGGAGCTGAACACGTCATTGTTGAACGTTGCGCCCTCATTGCCACTGCCACTCATCAGCATAAAGCCCAATACTATCAGCAACAAACTTATTCCCATTAAAATATAGTTCATCTTGCTCATCGGCATAGATTCCTTTTCTACTTTAGACTTTTGGGATTTGTTGAGTGGAGTTTGTGCCGCCACAGTATTATCGGCACGTGGAGACACCTTTTGATTAGTCTGTTTTTTTGTAATTGCCATATTTATTATTTTATTTACTGTTTTTATGGGTTTGATTTCTCTCAAACCAAATTTTCTGCAAAATTACAACCTGAAAAAGCGTTTGTCAATATCTAAAGCCAGTTTTTTCATTAAAAGTCTCTAAAAAAGAAGAAAAGGAGAGAAAAGAAATTAAAGGAGAGAAAAGAAGCAAAGGAAAAAAAGAGGGAAAAGTATTAAAAAAGAAAAAAGGGAAAAAAGAAAGGAAGGAAGGAAGGAAGAAAGGAAGAAAGGAAGAAAGGAAGGAATAAGGGAAGAAAGAAGGGAAGAAAGAAGGGAAGAAAGAAGGGAAGAAAGAAGGGAAGAAAGAAAGGAAGAAAGAAAGAAAGGAAGCCTGGGCGCTGTTGGTGCAGTGCGCCGCAAGCGCGGCGTTCGGGGTGGCAATTGCGCATTGTGAATTGCGCATTATGCATTGTGAATTATGCATTATGCATTATGAATTGTGCATTATGAATTATGCATTGTGAATTAAAAAAAAGAGGACTCAAGATTGCTCCTGAATCCTCTCCTAGGGGGCGATTACCTACTCTCCCACTTTCGCAGTACCATCGGCGTGGTGAGGCTTAACTTCTCTGTTCGGAATGGGAAGAGGTGGGACCCTCACGCTATCATCGCCTTGTCTTTCTCTTTTTCTGGCCCTCGGCCCGGCTCGCGGGGAGGCCAGTCATGCCTTGAGGCCGTGACGGGAACGCCGGGAGTCTTCCGGAGACGCCTTGTCTCTCGCGATCTCTCTCGAGCTGAAACGGCGACCGCCCGGCACAATTATGTGTCAATGCGGCTCTGTGTCTTTTTTCATTCTTCGGGATTTCTCCCGCAGGAAAGTCCTCGGGTGATTAGTACGGCTCGGCTGAACGTGTCGCCACGATTGCACCTGCCGCCTATCGACGTCGTAGTCTTCAACGACCCTCAGGGAGATCTAATCTTGCGGCTGGCTTCGCGCTTAGATGCTTTCAGCGCTTATCCGTACCAGACGCGGCTACCCGGCGGTGCACCTGGCGGTACAACCGGTTGACCGGAGGTCTGTCCATCACGGTCCTCTCGTACTAGTGACAGGGCCGCGCAAATCTCCGACGCCCACAACAGATAGAGACCGAACTGTCTCACGACGTTCTGAACCCAGCTCGC
>ERZ842401.3372-NODE-3372-length-19922-cov-4.454875_pt1 | contig 19922 bp, 17 predicted proteins | sample MGYA00521270_ERZ842401 | MGnify/ENA primary metagenome ERZ842401 (study PRJEB31892, sample SAMEA3878208) | bioreactor metagenome | biome: Moose rumen | place: Sweden | collected 2011-10 | study: EMG produced TPA metagenomics assembly of the PRJEB12797 data set... | reverse complement strand
TTTCAGCAATTTCTGACTGGAATTATATAGTGGTCAGAATTGAGATTTTTTTATTAAAGACGAAAGGCAATAAATTTGCTTTATAACGCACAACGTGGAATGCGTTTTCATGTAGTAATTGGACGTGTTGTTGCTATATTGAACAGGTTTTCAGGATATTTAATATTTCTGTATCACCTTTAGCTCCATGTTCAACAGATTTTGATTAAAAATAGTAATATCCTTATCCTTTTGTTGTGTAGCACTTATGTGTTACACTATATTTTTATGCATATATCGCAAAAATGCTCAAGAAGATGAGAGCTTTTGAAGGTGGAAAACAAGCTTCAGATGATTTGGCACAAGAATTTAGCAACACATATCCCAAGCGACGATTATTTATAGCAGAACTCAAGAGTTTATAGTGATACTTTGCACTAACAGAGCCCTAGAGACGACTGAGGAAGGTGGAGCGGTCCACAACAAAGCGCAGGTGGGTGCCGGAGCCTAGCAGAGAGTCGCCGCAATGTGCCTCCACCTTAAATTCTATCTTCTTGCCGTCAACCTTTGTGACGACAGCAGTGGCAGCGACACGCTCACCTATCACACTGGGGCGCAGGTGCGACGACTCTATGTGCCCACCCACTGTAGCGCATCCCTCTGGCAGATGAGGAGCTACTGCCAGCATGGCGGCATTCTCCATCAATGCCATCATCGCTGGTGTAGCGAGTACCGGCATGTCGCCCGACCCCACACTCACCGCAGTAACATCTTCGGTAACAATCATCTCGCTAACATGTTTCAATCCTATTTCAATCATTGGTTTCGTAGTTAGAAATTAGCATTTTAGGCATTTAGGATTTTGTAAATCAATTCTCGAAGGAGCGCATTGGCGTCTTGACGGGATTTTATACCCTTGCTCTTTGTGTCACACTCTCTAATCCAAGAGATTATATTGACGCAGGCAAGGGTGTTATAGTATCTTGACGCCTCCTCAAACTTCTTGACTCTGAACGCCGATTTGGTGCCCACGGCAGCCATGAGTCCTGCTTGTGAACGGTCGGTGGCAGCCCTATAAAGTAGCAGTTTTGAAAAATAGCCGAAGAGCATACTCACCGTGACCACTGTGGGGTTAGCCTTTGGGTTCTTCTCGTAGTAGTTGATTATTTCAAAGGCTTTCTTGGCATTGCGTCGCGAGAGAGCTTCCTCGAGTTCGAAGTTGTTGTAGTCCTTGCTGATGCCTATGTTTTTTTCTATCAGTTCGGGAGTAATGCGTTTGTCGTCTTTTACTAGGATTTTGAGTTTGTCGATTTCGGTGTAGAGTCTGGATATGTCGTTTCCCACATTAGAAGAGAGCATCGACAGTGCCTTCTCATCGATGGAGCAGCCCTGCGACTTGATATAGTCCAATGCCGCCAGCTCCATAGGTCTGCCCTCTCGCAACTTGTCGCTGCGGAATACCACGCCCGAGCCGTTCTTCTTCACCGCATCAACAAAATCCTTGCCCTTGATAGCCTCGCCTTTGTTGCACACCACAAGAATGGTGCTTGTGAGAGGTTGCGCCGCATAGTGCTTGAGCTGGTTAAGCTCGTTGGCATTGCCTTTATTGTTGAGTTTCCCGACGACCTGGGCTTCTCTAATTACCACCACCTGATGCTGTGCCATAGCAGGATACTGCTTGCACATGCTTATCACGTTGCGAATGTCGGTAACATCGGCACCATAGATGATGTTGAGATTGAAGTCGCGCTCATCGGGCAACAGGGCGTTCTCGACAATAGCTTCCTCAAGTCGGTCAATAAAATATCCCTCCTCGCCATGCAAGACATATATTGGTCGAAACTTCTTGGCGTTGATTTCTTTCAATAAGCCCGAAAAAGTAACATCTTCTTTTTTTGCTGCCATAATTTCTTTTTTCAAAGACAAGAATATGTAATTCAGAAATTTTGCGTAAATTTACAAATTATTTTGCAAACTTACAAACAAAAAAATCATGCAGAGGTTAAATCTCCCTGAATATCAGTTTAATATAAAAAACAAGGATAATACTTTTGTCATCCTCGACACATTGCGCAAGCGATGGGTGACTCTCACCCCCGAGGAATGGGTGCGGCAGAACTTCGTGCGCTTCTTGATTGAGGACAGGGAATTTCCCGCCGCATTGATGAACAATGAGATTTCGCTCACGCAAAACGGCATCAAGCGCCGCTGCGATACCCTTATTGCCGACCGACAAGGAGCACCACTGGTGATTGTAGAGTATAAGGCTCCTACTGTGGAGATTACCCAGAAGACCTTTGACCAGATAGTACGCTACAACATGGTGCTACGGGCGAAATACCTGATTGTGTCGAACGGCATGACCCACTACTGCTGCAAAATAGACTATGACAACAACAGCTATTGCTTTCTTGAAGAAATCCCTTGTTATGGAGGGTTATAGTTTTTTGGTCGATTGGTCGATTGGTCGATTGCTCGATTTTTCAATTGCTCGACTATTCGATTTTTCGATTTTTAATTCTTGATAAATTTTGGAAGACTATATAAATAAACTCAACGACCAGCAGCGCGAGGCGGTGCTTTACTGCGACGGACCGCAGCTGGTGATAGCGGGTGCAGGCTCGGGGAAGACCCGTGTGCTCACCTACAAGATTGTTCACCTGCTCAAACTAGGATATTTCCCATCACACATCATGGCATTGACCTTCACCAACAAAGCCGCCGGCGAGATGCGCGAGCGCGTCAAAGCACTGGTGGGTGACGAGGTGTCGTCACACCTGTGGATGGGAACGTTCCACTCCATCTTCGCCAAACTCCTTCGCATCAATGCCGACCGCATCGGGTTCGGCCACGATTTCACCATTTATGACACAAGCGACTCACGTTCGCTCATCAAGCTAATTATCAAGGATATGCAGCTTGATGACAAGGTGTATAAACCTGCCACCATTCAGTCGCGCATCTCGATGATGAAGAATGCGCTCATCACGCCGTCTTATTATGAGCTCGACCGTCAGCTGCTTGACGAAGACGCAAGACTCAAGCGACCACTCACCGCCGAAATCTACAAGACCTATTGCCACCGCTGCAAGATTGCCGGAGCGATGGACTTTGACGACCTCCTGGTTTACACTAATATCCTGCTACGTGACAATCCCGACCTGCTCAAGAAATATCAGGAGCGGTTTGAATACATCTTGGTTGATGAGTATCAGGACACCAACTTTGCCCAGCATCTTATCATCACCCAACTCGCCAAGTCGCACAACCATGTGTGCGTAGTGGGTGACGACGCACAGAGCATCTACTCGTTTAGAGGGGCGAATATCTCCAATATCCTTGACTTGAAAAAATCGTTTCCGAAACTTCAGACATTCAAACTCGAGCGCAACTACCGCTCAACACAGAACATAATTGGAGCTGCAAACTCGCTGATTGACAAAAACAAACGTCAAATAAAGAAGAACATCTACAGCGAAAACCCTGTGGGGACGAAAGTCAATGTGGTAGAGTGCTATAACGACTATGAAGAGGCTTACGTTGTGGCAAGCACAATCCTGTCGCTAAAAGCGCGCGAGGGGTGCAGCTATGAGGACTTTGCAGTGCTCTACCGCACTAACGCCCAGTCGCGTGTGCTGGAGGAAGCACTGGGCAGCGGAGGCCTTAAGAACAAGCATGGTGACAAGCGACGCCCTATCCCCTACCGCATCTATGGCGGGCTCTCGTTCTATCAGCGCAAGGAAATCAAAGACGCTTTAGCCTATTTCCGCCTCACTATCAACCCCAACGATGACGAGGCTCTGCGGCGAGTCATCAATTATCCCGCACGTGGCATCGGTGCTACAACAATGGCAAAAGTGCAGCACTGCGGCATAGACAACGGTGTGAGTATGTGGCAGGTGCTGAACAATCCACAGCATCACAAGCTTGACGTGAACGGAGGCACATCAAGGAAGCTGCAAACCTTTGTGGGACTTATCAACGGCTTTGCAGAGCAAGACCAGAGTGGTGTCAATGCCTACGAACTGGGGCGCACTATCATTGAGCGCAGCGGCATAATGGCTGAGTTGATGAAAGACAAGTCGATAGAGAATATCAGTAAGCAGGAGAACCTCAACGAGCTGCTATCGGCAATTCATGATTTTGTTGAGGAACAAGAAGAGCAAGGCTCTGTCGAGACAAGAATGACCGACTTCCTCGCCCAGGCATCACTCGCTACCGACCAAGACACTGACAAGAGTACTGGCGAGTGCGTGACGCTGATGACGGTGCATGCCGCTAAAGGTCTTGAATACAAGAATGTGATAATCGTTGGAGTGGAAGAAGACCTGTTCCCCTCGGCTATGAGCAAAGACTCGCTGGCTGCCATCGAAGAAGAGCGACGGCTGCTTTATGTCGCTATAACCCGTGCCGAGAAAAACTGCGTGATAACCTACGCCAAGTCACGTTTCCGCAATGGCAGCACCCAAAATTGCCTTGTCAGCCGTTTTCTTCGTGACATTGACCCACAATTCCTGGCGATGGGCGCCACAAGCGGTAATAAGCCCAAGAGAGAGGAACGTTATGACTATATGACAGACCGACGGCGAGGGTTTGAGAGCCTGAGAAGCGAATACAAGGAACCGCCAGCACCAAGACCTCAACCCTCATTCCGACCTGTCTCACAAAGCACTCCCCCACCCGCCAGTGCGTCAGGCGGCGACTTTACTTTACATTCCCTGAGCGAGATTAGCGAGGGCTGCCTAATTCTGCACAACAAGTTTGGACAAGGCACAATCGCCAAAATTGACACTAACGGTAGTGACCCGAAAATCATCGTGGAGTTTGATGTGATGGGACAACGCACCTTGCTGCTGAAATTTGCCAAGTTTAAGATATTGTAGTAACCACTAAACTTTAAACTTTTGTGCGTAGCACAAACTAAAAAAATGAATACACCTTATTATATAGTATATGAGGAGAAGTTGAGACGCAACCTCGACCTTATCGCCCGTGTGAGCCGTGAAAGTGGCGCAAAAATCATCATGGCGTTCAAAGCCAACGCCTTGTGGCGCACGTTTCACATTTTCAGGGAATATGGCATCGCCTCTACCGCTAGTTCAGTAAACGAAATGCTGCTTGCCAACGACGAGCTGCACTGCAAGGCTCACACCTATTGCCCTGCCTATACCGAGCAGACAATAAAGCAGTATATCGCCGGAAGCAGCCATATTACTTTCAATTCAGTTGACCAATTTTTGAGGTTCAAACCATTTATTGATGGACATAACGCCGTTGAGCCCAGCGAGCGCATCAGTTGTGGCCTGCGCATCAACCCCATGTGCTCGGTGATTGAGACCGACATCTACAATCCCTGCTGCCCTGGGTCACGGTTTGGCATCCTAACCGAGAACCTTAATGCGGTGCCCGAAGGCATCGAGGGTTTCCATTTCCATGCACTATGCGAGTCAACTTCTTACGACCTTGCAAAGGTGCTTGATGCTATGGAAGAACAATTTGGGCAATGGCTGCCTAAACTCAAGTGGCTCAACATGGGCGGCGGTCACCTGATGACTCGCAAGGATTATGACGTGGAGCATCTCATTCGTCTGCTTCAAGACTTCACGCTGCGGCATCCAAATTTGGAAGTGATATTAGAACCTGGCAGCGCATTCTGCTGGCAGACTGGCGACCTAGAGGCTACAGTAGTTGATGTTGTGGAAAACAGCGGCATCAAGACGGCTATCGTTGATGTGTCCTTTGCCTGTCACATGCCCGACTGCCTTGAGATGCCTTATAAACCTGTTATCACGCAAGCGTTGCCCGAGGTTGACGTGAATCGTCCCACCTATCGCATCGGTGGCAACTCATGCCTGAGCGGCGACTATGTAGGAGACTGGAGCTTTGAACATGAACTGAAGGCAGGCGACCACCTCACCTTTGAGGACATGAACCATTACACGACGGTAAAGACCAATATGTTCAACGGCATCTCACATCCCGCCATCGTGCTACAGCATCTTGACGGAACAATTGAAGTGCTAAGGGAATTCACTTACGAAGACTATAAGTCGAGGATGAGCTGACTCGCTTCACCGAACGCCGCGGTGCGGCGCACTACACAACACCACGAACGCAGATTACTGAAAATCAACAATTAGTGAGAATTAGTGCAAATTAGTGGTCCTCTATTAGTGAAAATCAACAATTAGTGAAAATTAGTGTGAATTAGTGGTTATAAATCACTATGAATTAGTGGTTTCTTCAAGTTCCTCACAAGCTTGCTCCCACTGAGCCATGATATCCTCCAGTTGATGATTGAGTTGCTCGTGACGTGAATAAATTTCAGGGGCAGTGGCGTTGCCTTGCGACAGTTGCGCCTCAATCTCAGCTATCGCCGCTTCGGTGTCGGCAATCTGCTGCTCAAGGTTTTTCACACGCTTCTCGGCACGTCGCACCTCGCGCTCGTGCTCTTTCTGCTCTTGATAACTGAGTTTAGATGCCGTCATCACCTTCTCCTGCTGTGGAGCGGCGGCTTTCTCCCTTATCTCAAGTTGTTGAAGCGACTGAATCTTCTTCTTCTCAAGGAACTCATAGATGCCGCACAGGTGCTCACGCACGCGATGGTTGCCAAACTCATAGACCTTACTTACCAAGCCGTCAAGGAAGTCGCGGTCATGCGACACTACAATCACCGTGCCGTCGAAGTCGGCAATGGCGCTCTTTAGGATGTCCTTGGTGCGCATATCGAGGTGATTGGTAGGCTCGTCGAGTATAAGCAGGTTCACTGGCTGAAGCAGCAGTTTGAGCATCGCCAGTCGCGCCTTCTCGCCACCCGACAGCACTTTCACCTTCTTCTCGCTCGCCTCGCCGCCAAACATGAACGCTCCCAGCAGGTCATTGATGCGAGAGCGGATGTCGCCCACAGCCTCATAGTCGATAGTGTCAAATACCGTTATCTCCTCGTTAAGCAACTGCGCCTGATTTTGAGCGAAGTAGCCAATCTTAACGTTATGCCCAATCTGAAGGCTACCGTCAAAGGGTATCTCGTTCATAATGCACTTCACAAGCGTCGATTTGCCAGCACCGTTCTTGCCCACAAACGCCACTTTCTCACCACGTTTGATAGTGAAAGTCACATCTTTAAACACGTTAAGGTCGCCATAGCTCTTCGCCACTTCGTCGGCTATGACGGGATAATCTCCCGAACGAGGCGCGGGCGGAAACTTGAGTCGCAGGCGGGAGTTATCCACCTCGTCAATCTCGATGCGTTCCACCTTCGCCAGCTGCTTGATGCGGCTTTGCACCTGCACGGCTTTTGTTGCCTTGTAGCGGAATTTCTCGATGAACTCCTCGGTGTCTTGAATCATCTTCTGCTGGTTGTCGTAAGCTCGGCGCTGCTGCTCCAGGCGTTCCCTGCGAAGCTCCACAAAGTGGGAGTAATTGACTTGATAGTCATAGATTTTCCCAAGCGAGATCTCAATGGTGCGGGTGGTGACATTGTCGATGAACGCGCGGTCGTGACTCACGAGCAGCAAAGCACCGCGGCGGGTCTTGAGGAAGTCCTCCAGCCACTGGATTGACTCAATGTCGAGATGATTGGTGGGCTCATCAAGCAACAGCACGTCGGGGCGTTGCAACAGCAGTTTAGCAATCTCCACACGCATGCGCCACCCTCCACTGAACTCACTGGTGGGACGGTCGAAATCACTACGCTCGAAACCTAAGCCTATCAATGTCTTCTCCAACTCCGCCTCATAGTTCTCGCTCTGCATCATGGCGCGCAGGTCGGTCTTCTGTGACAACCGCTCTAGCAGCGATTGATAGCTGTCGCTCTCATAGTCGGTGCGCTCGGCAATCTCTTGATTGATAGCGTCAATCTCTCTGTCAAGCTCTTTCACGTGGTCGAAGGCTTTGGCTGCCTCCTCTCGCAGGGTACAGTTATCCACGAGGCGCATCTGCTGCGGCAGGTAGCCTATGGTCACATCGCTCGGTTTAGACACGCTGCCGCCAGTGGGCATCTGCAAACCCGCGATAATCTTGAGCATCGTAGATTTGCCAGCACCATTCTTGCCAACAAGAGCGATACGGTCGTTCTTGTTGATCACATAATTTATATTGTCAAAAAGAGGCCGAGCACTGAACTCAACCTTGAGATTTTGTATTGAAATCATTATTTAGTAAACAAGCTGACGAGTTGACAAGCTAACAAGCAAACTAAAATCGCCACAAAATTACATAAAAAATATCAAACGACTAAATTAGATAAGAAACGATTTTAAATGAATATTGAAGTTTCAATCCAAATTGAACTTTTTGAGGTATTTCCACAAATAATTGCTACCTTTGCAAAAAAAAGTGAAAACAATATATCAAATGCGGCGACAACAGCCATTGCCTTGTCTGCTTGTTCGCTTGTCTGCTATAAAGTTATGATTGAAAACATTAAGATATTTGCTGCGCCGGTGCAAGGGATTACCGACTGCCACTGGCGCAATGCGCACCATGAGATTTTTGGCGGTCCAGACGGGTATTTCGGTCCGTTCATGCGTGTGGAACATAAGGAGATACGCAAGCGCGACATCTTTGATGCTAACCCTGAAAATAATTCGGTACCAGTTTTCACACCTCAGATTCTTGCCTGCCAGCCTAAAGACGCGCTGCGCATGGTAGAGGCTCTGAAGGAGATGGGACACAGCGCCATCGACATTAACCTGGGCTGCCCATTCCCGCCCATCGCCCTGCATCACAAGGGCTCGGGACTGCTGCAATACCCCGACGAGGTGGAGAAGCTCTTCAAAGCATTAAGCAAAGTTGAGGATGTGAGCTACAGCGTGAAGATGCGCCTTGGTTGGGACGAACCTACGCATTGGCGAGACATTATTCCGCTGTTGGATATTATTGGGCCGACTCACGTCACCGTGCATCCACGCTCAGGACGGCAGCAATACAAAGGCGTGCTCGACCTTGACCAGTTCAACGCCATTGTTGCCGCAAGCCACTACCCTGTCATCTATAACGGCGAGCTGAAAAACCTTGACGACATCTCGCGCATGAGCAAGATACTGCCTGGCATTGCCGGCATGATGATAGGCCGCGGACTCATCGAAGACCCTGCCATGCTCTGCCCCGAGAAAGCGACTGCCGACAACTACTGCGAGCTCCATAACCGCTTGCGCGATGCCTATACCTCACAGCTTAACGGCGGCGAGCACCAGTTGCTCCTTAAGATGAAATCGCTATGGGAAACGTTCCTCCCAAACGCTCCCCACAAGTCACTGAAAGCCATCAAGAAAGCCACCACTATGGCAAAATATAATGTGGCGGTAAGCGAACTTTTCTACAGCCTTGAAACGTAGAACACTGTAAACAAACAAGTCTGAAATCACTAAATTGAAAGCACTTAAAAAAATAAAAAACAACGAATTAAACTAATTTCAACGAATTTTAGTTTTCTGATATTCAATTTGTTGGATTTGACTTCTTTTAAATAAAATGCTCACGCTCGAAATAACTCGAGCAAGCTGTTGGGTAAGGGCATGCCCTGACTGCCGTCTCGACGCAACACGGACACGGTATGCCGTGTCCATACAAATCGCATTTTGCAACTTATTAACTTGCTCAAAGTTTAATGTTTAGTGGTTAGAGGCTAATCAGTATGAGATATTGAAAATTTGTAAAAATCTTCTCATCTAAACACTAAACTCTAACCGTCAAGTTTATAAAGTTTCAGCACTTTATATAAACTTGAGTCACTACATAACAGTGAGTAAGACAGGAATGGGGATGTGGCCTTTAATGGTGTATAGAATGTCGCTCTGATAAGTGCTGCGACCGCGATACACATGTCCACCCGAGATTGTGTAGAGGATATCGCTGAGGTAAGTGCTGCGACCACTGTACAGGAATTTCCCGTCCCAAGTATAAACTATGTCGCTAAGATATGTGCTGCGACCTGAATAAAGATGCTTGCCATCCCAAGTGCACACGATGTCGCTAAGGTAATTGCTACGGCCTGAATAGAGGTGTTTTCCATCCCAAGAGTAGAGGATGTCGCTCATGTAGGTGCTGTTGCCACGATACAGATACTTACCGTCCCATGTGGCGATGATGTCGCTCATGTAGGTGCTACGCCCACGGTAGATATGGGTCGCGGCACTTGCTTGCATAGCAATCTCTACTATTGCAACGAAAAGTAAGAGTGTCTTTTTCATGATTGCTCGGTTTTTTCTTGCTCTTTAAAGGTGATAGTTCGATTATAGATATAGTTGGCAATGGTGTAAACCACCATCGAGATCACCATAACGATGTTTTGCCCGGCGTTCTTCATGGGCAGGAAAGGAATAATATCTTCAGGCAGATTCTTCCACCCGAGACCTTCGAGCAAGAGCAAGCTCACTCCACCCTGCAGAAGCCAGCAGATGATGAACCCGCAGCCAAAGAGCAAGGCCTCACGCTTGATGTTGGTACCAGTCTTGAATACCCACTGTCTGTTCCAAATGAAGCTGTTGATGACACCAAGCACATAGCCTATTATATTGGCTACTCCGTAGGGTACACTCAACAAAGTGTTTAATATATAAAATGATACTGCCGTGATGAGCGTGTTAAGCACACCTATCACCCCATATTTTATGAGCTGTATTATCGTTTTTTTAGCTTCGTCTTTAGTAATCATCTTTGTACATTGTTTACTATTTCTTGTTTGGAACAACAGTTATGCCTATATCTGCCACATCTTTGACCACATCGCAGTTTGCCATGGTCTGCCACACGACAATCGAGTTCACATCGGTGGGCTTTATACCACTGGCTATCACGATGCTTGCCTGATAGAGTGCCCCAAACCCGGCACCTTTCCAATTGCCATAACTGTCACTAAGCTCGAAATCCACTTCCTTGCGATGAATGACTTTCACACTATCAATCATGTCAACCGCTAGGCTTAAATTGCTGTAATGGTAAGAATTGTTGTGGCGTATAGACAACTGGATGTCGTAAGTCTGAGAAGAATCGGCATATTCGGGAACAAACTTTATGGGCAAGTTCTTGCTCCACCCTTCACTTGGCAAAGTCTTGAATTGCGCCGTCGTGTCTTGCTTCAGCGAGCATGCGCCCAAGCAAGACACGACACAAATCAGAATGACTGCAACAGCAATCATAGTTATTGACGATATGTTGCCTCTCGTTATCACCGTTAATTAATGATGCCTATTTGTCTCATTGTGGTTGTAACCGCGTTTGCCTTGACGATTTCTGTTATCTTTATAATTTGATGACTTATTGGCATTTGCAGCATCAAAATTGCTTCTACGGCGGTCACGGTCACGTGGAGGACGATTCTTGCCGCCAGTCTCGTCTTTTAGAGAAGCGTCACTTGTGGCATCTTGAGCCGACTTGCCTGCTTGTGGCTTGTTGCGAGTCTTCTTTTTCTTCTTTTTCTTGGCATTGTCAAATCGGCTGATACTGTCCTGTCCCACAAGATCGCCGTAAGCACTAAGCTTTATAGTGACGTCAAGATCAGAATCTTGCAGTCTTTCGGGTTTTATGTCTTGCCTATTGAGGGCAATCACTTCACGTGCTCTCTCGGGAGAGATAGTCACTAAATCGACAGGCACGCCCTTCTCGGTAGAATAGGACATCTCCCCTTTCAAGATGTCGGTCTTGAAATGATAGTAAGTCTTATCTTTGGTCTCAAGCACAACATCACGCTTGGGTAGCGATTTCGATGCCTCAACATAGGTGTCAACCTCAAAGTTGATGCAGCACTTGAGCTTAGCGCACTGACCAGCAAGTTTTTGAGGATTGAGCGACACTTCTTGATAACGGGCGGCGCTGGTGGCTACCGACACAAAAGTACTCATCCAGCTGGCGCAGCACAAAGGTCGTCCGCAGGGTCCTATGCCGCCTATGCGACCAGCCTCCTGTCGAGCACCAATCTGCTTCATCTCCACACGTATCTTGAACACATCGGCGAGAACTTTGATAAGTTGCCTGAAATCAACACGCCCATCGGCGATATAATAGAAAATCGCCTTGTTGCCGTCGCCCTGATACTCCACGTCGCCGATTTTCATCTCTAGACCGAGATCCTTGGCAATCTGACGGGAGCGTATCATGGTGTCAATCTCCTTTGCCTTAGCCTGCTCAAACCGTTCAAGGTCGGCTGGCTTGGCTTTACGGAACACTCGCAGAATCTCGGCGTCGGGACGCAGGCGGGTGCGTTTCATCTGTAGCTTCACAAGGTTACCTGTGAGAGCCACAGTGCCGATGTCGTGGCCTGGATTTGCCTCCACCGCCACCACATCACCCTGCTTAAGATTTAAATGCGACGAATTGCGATAGTAACCTCTGCGGGTGTTCTTAAAGTGAACTTCCACAATGTCGAAGTCGTTCTTCCCACCAGGCACATCGGCAAGCCAGTTGTAGCTGTCGAGATTGCAACGTGTTTTGCAGTCACCGCATCCACACTTGCCACATTCCACACACTGGATGGTGCTAGGCTCCTCCTGTGAAGTGATTTGATTATTAACTTCGTCCATGACTAACGGCATTATTTTGCGAAGCTCACGGCGCGGGTCTCACGTATAACAGTGATGCGCACCTGTCCGGGATAAGTCATCTCGTCCTGAATCTTCTGTGCTATCTCGGTCGAGAGCTTCTCGGTCTCCTGGTCACTTATCTTGTCGGCACCAACTATCACACGCAACTCGCGACCTGCCTGAATGGCGTAGGTCTTGACAACACCAGGGTATGACATTGCAAGACGTTCAAGGTCGTTAAGACGCTTGATATAGGCCTCTACAACCTCGCGGCGAGCACCGGGACGGGCTCCGGATATGGCATCGCACACCTGCACGATAGGAGCGTAAAGGCTAGTGGCCTCCTCCTCCTCGTGGTGAGCACCGATGGCATTGCAGATGTCGGGTTTCTCCTTATATTTCTCGGCGAGTTTCATACCAAGTTGTGCGTGTGGCAATTCGGGCTCATCATCGGGTACCTTGCCAATATCATGCAACAAACCAGCGCGGCGTGCTTTCTTCGCATTCAAACCAAGTTCGCTCGCCATTACGGCACACAGGTTTGCTGTCTCACGCGAATGTTGTAACAAGTTCTGACCATAGCTTGAGCGATATTTCATCTTACCAATGAGACGAATCAGCTCAGGATGCAGTCCGTGAATACCCATGTCGATAGCGGTGCGCTTACCTGTCTCGATAATCTCATCTTCAACCTGACGGCGCACTTTGGCAACAACCTCCTCGATGCGAGCGGGATGGATACGGCCGTCGGCAACAAGCTGATGCAGGGCCAGACGGGCAATCTCACGACGAACGGGGTCGAAACTTGAGAGCACAATAGCCTCGGGTGTGTCGTCAACAATAATCTCGATGCCGGTGGCAGCCTCAAGAGCGCGTATGTTGCGACCCTCACGGCCAATGATGCGGCCTTTCATCTCGTCGTTGTCGATGTGGAACACCGTCACGGCATTCTCGATGGCTGTCTCGGTAGCAACTCGTTGGATGGTTGCTACCACTATGCGCTTCGCCTCCTTGTTGGCGGTGAGCTTGGCGTCGTCCATGATATCGTTGATATAGCTGGCGGCGGCTGTCTTCGCCTCGTCCTTGAGCGACTCCACGAGTTTCTCTTTGGCTTCCTCTGCCGAGAGACCACTCACGTGCTCTAGGGTGTCGCGCACCTTCATCTCCATTTTGTCAACTTCTTTCTTACGGTCTTCGAGTACTGCAAGCTGATTGTCGAGATTTACCTTAAGATTGTCGTTCTCGGTCTTCTTGCGCTGTAGCTCTTGCTGCTGCTGATTGAGCTGAATTTCACGCTGCTTGAGTTTCGCTTCGCTTGACTGAACCTTGGCAAGCCGGGCGTTCGCCTGCTTCTCGCTCTCGCTCTTGATGGCAAGACTTTCCTCTTTGGCTTTCAATTCTGCATTTTTCTTTAGCATTTCGGCTTCACGGTTCGCGTTTTCCAAAATCGTGTTGGCCTGTGATTTCGCGTTGCGTTTGGAAAACATGGCAGCCACCGCAGCACCAATTATGAGTGCCACAACTGCGATTACAATATAAATAATAACTGTGTTCATTATAAAAATTTAAATTTATAAATAAAAAAACGCACCGCTCGACGCCTCACCACATCATTGGGTGAAGGCGCAAGAAGTGCAGGAACCTGTTTATTTGCAATATAATATATTGTGCTCTCAAAAATCACGCTAGGTGAGCATGACAATCGGGAGATACTTTTATATTTTTACAACCACCTCATTGAGTTGCTGCTCAAAGTCGGTGAGATATTTGTTCACAGCGACATTTTGATTATAGGCCTTGGAATACAGCCTTGCAAACTGAAATGCAACCATTGCCATAACACGCTTAGAGGCGTCATCACCTTCAAACCGCTTCGCCCACTTGTTCCACAACGTGTTTACAAGTTTCTCGGCCTCGCGGTAATTAGCCTCCTCGTCTCGGGGGATGGTGAGCGCAGTGGGCTCAACATCGGCTAATCTTATCATTATATTTAGGTTGTTGTCGTCTTTTGCCATAATCGTGCATCATTCATTAAGTTGAGCGATGCATTTGTCAATGTCCCGCACTAATGTGGAGATTGTGGTCCTGGCTTTTTCCACATCTCTGAGATCAGGAGCGACCAGCCGAGCCAGCTTCAAAAACTCATTTTCTTGATGCAATAGCTCATTGGCTCTCTTCATTTTCTCTATCTCTTCAACAAGCTGCTCCTTCTCGCTGGCGAGCTCAGCATTGGCACTCTCTAGTGCATGATATTTTTCAACTAAGATATTGCTCTTGTTGATGATACGTGCCAGCGTCTGTTGCAACTCATTTGCCATAGTTCTCCAATAATTTTACAAAAGTACAAAAAAATTCGCTACTGCAACGCAGTTTAGGTCTTTTTTTACATAATTTTATTAAAAAAACTATTCTAATGATTATTACACCACAAAAAACTATTACTTTTGCCGAATGTTACAATATATAGTAAGTGGCAACGATGTCCAAGAAATAATCAAGACCGCGACCCGCGCGCTTGACAACGGCTGCCGGTGGATAAGGCTCGACCTGAGAGAACTACCTCAAGCAGAGATTGAAGCTCTGGTAAAATCACTTCAAGAGAGATGCAACGACCTCGAAGCGTTTCTCTCGCTTGAGAACGATGTGGAAAACACTGCCGAAATGAAAGTTAACGGCGTTCATTTGGGCATTGACAGCAAAATCTCGGCTGTCGATGCACGCAAGCGGCTTGGCGAGGAGCCATTTATCGGCATTACAGTGGTTGACGCCGCCGAAGTGCCTTTCATACCTCGCAACGCTATCGACTATGTAGCTGTGTCAAGCGATAACATTGAGGTGTGCAGTAAGGTCGTGCAGCAAATGAATGCCACAGGTCTCGAAGAACCAGTCATAGCCCTCTACTCCCATGCCATCCCACTCCCAACATTTATGTCCATCGGCATCAACGGCATCGCTGTGCATCACAGCGACACATCAACCTCAATGCTCCCCAGGCTCATTAATGAACTAAATGCCTTTGCAGAAAAACGATTAAGCACACTATAAATTCTAGAAAAAATCAAATGTTGTTTTGTTATTAAAAAAGAAATCACTATCTTTGTAACCGAGATAGCTGACAAGGAACAAGTTGATAAGCAATTAGCGCTTAGTTTTTAGTTGGCGCAGCCACTTAACACTTAACACTTGGCACTTAACACTTAGATATTTATGTCACGACGTCGTTTCCCTGTGGGAGTGCAGGACTTTGAGAAAATTATTAAAGATGGTTTTGTCTATATTGACAAGACCGAGTATATATATGAATTAGCCAACAACTATGGCGACGCGATGTTTCTTAGCCGCCCGCGTCGGTTCGGCAAGTCGTTGCTATGTTCCACATTGCGACACTACTTCCAGGGGCACAAAGAGTTATTCAAAGGTCTTGCCATCGAGAATCTTGAGAAGAACTGGACTGAATATCCCGTTTTCCACTTCGATATGTCGCAGTGTAAGCACGATAACCCCGACCATGTGGCTCAGTCACTTGACTTGATTTTGAGCAATTTTGAAAAGAAATATGACTTGAGCAATGCCCAGTTGTCATATGGAGACCGACTTAAAATGCTCATTCTCACCGCCCATGAGCGCACTGGCAACCGTGCCGTTCTCATCTTCGACGAGTACGACTCCCCCGTGCTCAACGTAATTGACGATTCCGAGAAGATGAATGCTATCAGGAGCATCTACAACTCGTTCTATGGTCCAGTGAAGAATATGGCAGAGCACCTACGCTTTGTCTTCCTAACTGGCATCACCAAGTTCTCGCAGATGTCGATATTCTCCACCATCAACAACCTTAGCAACATATCAATGGATAAGGAATGGGAAGGATTGTGCGGCATCACTGCACAAGAACTGGAGAATGATTTCAAAGAAGACATCGTCAACCTATCAACCGAACTACAACTAACCCCCGATGAGACGCTGCAACACCTCCGAGCACGCTACGATGGCTACCACTTTGGACCTGCGATGGTTGATGTTTATAACCCGTTCAGCATCGTCAATACGTTCTCAAAAATGAAACTTAGCGACTACTGGTTTGCCAGCGCCACGCCATCGGCTTTATTAAAAATACTCGAAAAATACAACTTCCGCATCACCGACATAGAGAACAAGCAAGTTTATGCCACATCCTTTGACCAACCTTTTGACAACATGGCAACTGCAATTCCAATCCTATATCAAAGCGGATACTTGACAATAAAAGACTATGATCGTTTAGATGACATTTACACTCTGGGTATTCCCAACAACGAGGTATATTCGGGATTATACAACACCCTTATGCCTCATTATCTTAACCCATCGGACGATGCCAACACGTCACTGCTCATTGCAGTGCAGAAGGCGATGCGAAAAGACGATATTGATGCAGCTCTCACGGCAGTGCAGAGCTATCTCTCGGCTTTACCCTACGATCTGGGTGTAAAGAGCGAACTCGACTTTGAGGCAATATTGAAAGTCATCTTTGATTGCTTAGGCATCAGAACCGACGTGGAGGTGAGAAACGCCCGGGGACGATGCGATGTGGTACTAAAGAATCGCAACACCATCTATGTGATGGAATTGAAAATCTCAAGCACCGCCACCGTTGATGATGCGTTGGCGCAAATCGACGAGAAGAACTACCTCATCCCCTACTGGAACGACCCTCGCCGCAAGGTGAAGGTGGGAGTAACCGTAGACCCCGAGACCCACACAATCAACGAGTGGAAAGTGGCGGAATAATTATCTAATGCTTAACCAAATCGTGGTTCGGCCGCAAAAAAACAATACAGGCGGTGTCTTGTATAATGAGATACCGCCTGTGGTGTAATCTCAAATAGGTGATTTTGTGAATTTTTTTTAACCCTAATCAGTCATTAGACGACGAAAGGTTGTTTTAAGGTCTAGAGGGAAAAACGAAGGTCTGGTCAAAATAGAAAAATGAGGCTGTTGCAAAACTTCCACTCAGAATAGAAAAAACTTAATAATGCTCTTAAGCGAGAGCAGCGTCATGCTTGCTTGAACATTGCCGAGCTGGAACAGTATATCTAATTATCAGAATGTTCTGATTTAAAAATTGATTATCAAAAGATTAAGATTATCATTGTTTTCAGATTATTCAGAAAATTCCATTGTTTCTTATTGTGCAACACCCTCAGAACCACGATGTGATTACATTATGGAAAAACACCTCAATGATATTTTAGCTCAAGTTTCTTAAAGCACACGAATTAAACTAATTAAAACTAATTTGTCGCAGATTTTTAGTCGTAGCTTTATACCGCTATGCGCAGCCTTTAGTTTAAATTCGTTTAATTCGTGTGCTTAAATACTATCGATAGCAAATCGTCTAGCCGCAGCGCGAGGTGCCGCAGTTGGTGCAGATAAGGCAGCCTTCTTGATAGACGAGGCTTTCCTGTCCGCAGTTGGGGCAGGTCTGGCCGCTTAATTTGGTGCCGTCAGGCAAGTATTTCTTCAGGGCGCGTTCTACACCCATCTTCCAGGTGTTGATGCTCTTGTTGTCAAGTTCCAGGCTGGTGACGAGTTTGAGTACCTGCTCGATGGGCATTCCGTAGCGCAGCACTCCAGAGATGAGCTTGGCATAGTTCCAGAACTCGGGGTTGAACTTCTCGCTCAAGCCCTCGATGGTGGTCTTGAAACCGCGTTTGTTGATGAACTGGAAGTCGTATCGCTTCTCGCCGTTCTCGTTCACCGCCTTGATAATCTTGCCCTTTGTCACCGACTTAGGGCAGAAGATGCCTTCCTCATCATCGGCGATACCAGTGAAGATTTCGTAAGGACGATTGTCAATCAAGCCAATGAAGGCAATCCATTTCTCCTTGTTGTTCTGGAAGCGCACCACATCGGCCTCCAGCTCCACTGGGCGCTTGAGAATGTGCTCCTCCTCGGCCATGTAGTGAGCCTTTTTCTCCTCTTTCTTTTTCTTGTTCTTACCATCGCCGGCGAGCGAGATCAGCACACCGCTGCGCGAGCCGTCACGATATACTGTGCAGCCCTTGCAGCCCGAACGCCACGCCTCGACATAGAGCTTGCCCACCATTTCCTCGCTGATGTCGTTGGGGAGGTTGATGGTCACGCTGATGCTGTGGTCAACCCACTTTTGCACAGCACCTTGCATCTTCACCTTGTTTAGCCAGTCAACATCGTTGCTTGTGGCTTTGTAGTAAGGTGAACGCTTAACGAGATCCTCAATCTGCTCTTGACTGTAGTCGTCACGCACCTCAATGCCGTTGGTCTTCATCCAGGTGATGAACTTGTGGTGATAGACAATGTATTCCTCAAACGAGTCGCCCGACTCATCAACATAATCTACCCTCACATCCTTGTCGCTGGGGTTAACCTTGCGGCGACGCTTATAAACAGGCAGGAACACCGGCTCGATGCCCGAGGTGGTCTGGGTCAAGATGCTTGTAGTGCCCGTTGGAGCGATGGTAAGACAGGCGATGTTACGGCGACCGTGTTTCACCATGAGGTCATACAATTCGGGGTCGGCCTCACGGATGCGCTGAATGTAAGGATTGTTCTCCTCGCGCTTGGGGTCATAAATCTCAAACGCGCCACGTTCGCGTGCCATATTCACCGACGAGCGATAAGCGGCAAGAGCTAATGCCTTGTGTACCGACACCGAGAACTCCGTGGCCTCGGGAGTGCCGTAGGTGAGTCCCATAGCAGCAATCATATCGCCCTCTGCAGTAGTGCCCACACCTGTGCGGCGGCCTTTCAATGTCTTGTTGCGAATCTTAGTCCAAAGGTTTAATTCCGTCTGCTTAACTTCCTCTGTCTCGGGGTCTTGCTTAATCTTAGCAAGTATCGCCTCAATCTTCTCCATCTCCAGGTCGATGATGTCGTCCATCATGCGCTGGGTGTAGCCAATGTGCTCCTTGAAAAGGTCGAAATCGAAGTAAGCGTCCTTCGTGAAAGGATTTACCACATAGCTGTAAAGGTTCACGGCAATGAGGCGGCAGCTGTCGTAGGGACAGAGTGGAATTTCGCCGCAAGGGTTGGTGGAGATGGTGCGGAAACCGAGGTCGGCATAGCAGTCGGGAACCGCCTCGCGGGTAATGGTGTCCCAGAACAGCACTCCTGGCTCTGCACTCTTCCATGCGTTGTGCACGATTTTGTCCCACAATTTCTTAGCGTCAATCTTCTTGGTATAGATTGGCTCCTCGGCATCGATGGGATATTGCTGGGTGTATTCACTGCCATCTACAGCAGCCTGCATAAAAGCGTCATCGATGCGAACCGACACGTTAGCACCCGTCACCTTTCCTTCAACCATCTTAGCATCGATAAACGACTCGCTGTCGGGATGCTTGATGCTCACGGTGAGCATCAGGGCTCCGCGCCGACCGTCTTGTGCCACCAGCTCATCCA
>ERZ842401.3371-NODE-3371-length-19926-cov-3.527653_pt1 | contig 19926 bp, 8 predicted proteins | sample MGYA00521270_ERZ842401 | MGnify/ENA primary metagenome ERZ842401 (study PRJEB31892, sample SAMEA3878208) | bioreactor metagenome | biome: Moose rumen | place: Sweden | collected 2011-10 | study: EMG produced TPA metagenomics assembly of the PRJEB12797 data set... | reverse complement strand
GACACCTAAAGGCATCAGCGGTTATACTTTTCAAAAATACGTCGCGCGAATTCTCAAGCCGAACACTCATCAATGGTTGAGAGAAGTCGGAGCAACCGTCGTCAATCATGCGATCATCGAAGCTGACAGAGCGCGGCAACAATTTTTCAAAGGCAAATTCGGTTATCCTCATTTCAAGTCGAAACATAAAAGCAAAATCAGTTTCTACGTTTGCAATCAAACCGTGAAACGGACGGCGGACGGTTTTACGGGCGAGCGACTCGGCAATGTCAAAACCGTGCATCCTTTGCCGAAGATTGAAGGATATTATTCCGATCCGCACATTACGTTCGATGGCAAGCACTGGTATCTCGGCGTCGGATATAAAACCAAACCTCGGAAAGTCAAATTGACCAAAAAGACGATCGGAATCGATCTCGGCATTAAAGAATTGGCGGTTCTCTCCGACGGCAGGGTCTTTCATAACATCAATCACACGGAGCGAGTCTTTCAGTTGATACAACGATTGAAGAAAGAGCAACGCAAGTTCTCTCGCAAAATCGAAGCAAATATCGGCGATTATGTAACATCGACAGTAATCGGAATTGACGGCAAAGAACGCTTGTCTCGTCGACCGATCTGGAAACGTCCGTTGCACGAATGTAAAAATATTAATCGGCAGAGTGCAAAAGTCCGTGCCGTTCATAAGAAATTGCGAGACATTCGACAAAACTACATTCATCAGACAACGCGCGCGATAGTGAAAACCAAGCCGTCGCGCATCATCATGGAAACTCTCAACATCCGAGGTTTGATGAAAAATCGGCATTTGAGGCGAGCGATAATCGAGCAGAAATGGTTCGAGTTCAAGCGGCAGATCAAGTATAAGGCGGAAGAGTTGGGGATCGAAGTGATCGAAGCCGATCGATTTTATGCCAGCTCGAAGATGTGCTCACATTGCGGGCACGTCAAACATGATTTGAAGCTCGGCGATCGAATGTATCATTGCTCGGAATGCGGCTTTGAAATCGACAGAGATTTGAATGCAGCCATTAATTTGGCGCACTACCTTACGCTATCGGGGAAGTAAAGCCTGTGGAGAGTCATATCAACGCAAGTAGCTTCGGCAAAAGCGGGTTCGATGAAGCAGGAAGTATAGCGACCGGTTGATTGCACATAAAGTTTTCAGAGGTGTAATTTTGATTTTAGCACAAAACATTGCAAAATCCTTTGGCGAGCGACTGATCCTCACCGATGTAAATTTCCGAATCGAGTCCGGCGAGAAGGTCGGCATCGTCGGCAAAAACGGCGCGGGTAAGTCCACGCTGTTGAAACTTATCCTCGGCACGCTCGAACCGGACGCCGGATCGATCACCGGTTTCCATGCCGAGGACTTGGGTTATGCCGAGCAATTGCCGACATTCTCCGCGCGGACTTTGCTCGACGAGCTCCTCGCCGTCAACGACGCTGAAGAATTTCAGGCAAAGAAAATTCTCTTCGGGCTCGGCTTTTCCGAATCCGAACTGCAAAAAAATCCGAACGAGTTCAGCGGCGGCGAGTCCGCAAAGATCGCACTCGGCAAAGCACTCATAACCGAGCCGCGCATTCTGATCCTCGACGAGCCGACAAACCATCTCGACATCTACGCGATCGACTTCCTCGAGTCGTTCGTCAAAAACTACAGCGGCACGGTACTCGCCGTCACGCACGATCGACACTTCCTGCAGACGTGCGTCGACAAGATCATCGACATCGAAAACCGCCGCGCCGCGATCTACAATGCCAATTACGACAAGTACGTCCGATTGAAACGCGAGCAGCGCGAGGCTCAATTGAAGGCGTACGAGAAACAGCAGGAAGTGATTGCGAAGGAAGAAGAGTACATTCGGCGAAACAAAGCCGGCGTCAATTCCAAACAGGCGCGCGGTCGGCAGAAGAAACTCGATCGGCTCGAGCGCATCGAAAAGCCGCCGTCTGTCGAGAACGTTCGCATTAATCTCGCCGAAGCCTCCGAAACCGCAAACAAAGTTCTCGTCGTCGATGATTTGAATTTCAGAAATATCATCAATCACTTCTCGATCGAAATTCAGAAAGGCGAAAAGATCGGATTGATCGGCAAAAACGGCGTCGGCAAATCGACATTGCTGAAATTGCTCGTCGGCGAGCTCCGCGCGGAGTCCGGCACGATTAAGATCGGCAATCGCGTCAAGCTCGGATTTCTCTCACAAGGGCATGAAGATTTGAACGGCAACGCGACTCCGATCGAAGAATTGATCAATGAATTCGGCTTGACGATCGAACGCGCGAGATCGGAATTGGCGCGGCTGGAACTTTTTGCCGAGCTCGTCGAAAAACCGATCGCTTCACTCTCCGGCGGCGAAAAAACTCGCGTCGCGCTGACTAAATTAATTTTAACTGGCGCAAACTTTCTAATCCTCGACGAACCGACGAATCATTTAGATTTACCTGCGCGGGAGGCGATTGAATCCGCGCTAAATTCTTTTGACGGCACAATTTTAATCGTGACGCACGACAGATATTTACTTGATCGAGTGACCGATCGGATCATCGAACTCTCTCCGTCCGTCAAGCCTTCGACACAAAAAAAATCCGCCTCGGCAGGAACGTCAAAGCCGCTTGACGAATTTAACCTGCCGAAACAAAAACGACTGTCAAAACCGATGAGCTCCGAAGCAGTCGACAGATTAGAGGCGCAAATCGCAATGGCGGAGATGGAGTTGAAGATGATCGAAATCGAGATCAATCGAGAAGTCGAGCCGCAAAAATTATCGCAACTCGCGGCGGATCATCAATCCAAAATCGACGAGATAGATGAACTTTACAGACGTTGGGAGGAATCGATTTGAAAAAAGTTGCGTTGCTCCTGACGTTTTTTTTATTGATGTTGACGGCGGTGACGACGCTCGCGGACAACTCGCCGCCGCCGGTGCCGAAAGAAGTTGCCGCGCCGAAACCGGAGATCATTGACGCGACTCCCTCGGACGTGCAGCCGAACGAAAACATGAAGATGGTTTTGCGATTGTCATGGAAGCTCATTCCGGGCGCGGTGAAATATCGCGTGACATTCGACGGCGAAGAACATTCGACTTACATCAACGGCATCGAGCTCGAAGTCAACAACGTCAACAAAGTGTTTCACATCGAGGCGATCAACATGAGCGGCAAGACGATTGCCGACGAGCTCGACGTGCTTCGCATCGAGATTAATCCGACGGCACCGAAAACCACGACCGAGTTTGAAAAAATGGATTACGGTCCGTTGTATCCGGTGTATTCGTGGGTGCCGACGCACGGAGCGGATTTTTACCAAATTCAGCTGTTCAAAGACGGCGAGCTCGTTCGCGAGTACGAGGCTTTCAAGCGCGGAAAAGACGACGTGTATGATTACTACGATGAATCTCCCGTCAACGAAGGCGGCAATTATTATTGGCGGGTGCGCGCGATGTCGGATTACGGTTTTGCAATGTCCGAGTGGTCGGAGCAATCGGACGGAACGTCGTTTCGAGTGTCTTCGCCGAATCGGGTATGCGCGCTCGGTGACAGCATCACGCATGGCGGAGGAGCCGTAAGCGTGCCGCCGTCGATGACGATCTACAATTGGGAGACGTATTGCGATGTGCCGGTGAAAAATCTCGGCAAGAGCGGTGATACCACCGATGAGATCGTCGATCGTTTCGAGCGGGATGTATTGCCTTTCGAGCCGAAGGTGCTGATTATCATGGCGGGCGTCAACGATTTTCGCGGAGATATTTCCGGTTGGCATTCGGTGACGAATTACGCGATGCTTGTCGACAAATGCAGTTATTACGGCATCACGCCGGTATTCATTACGCCGACGCCGGTCAACGAGCGGCTGATTCGGCGGAGCAAGATGATCGAAATTCCGCCGTATGATTGGCAGACACATTATCAATTTCTTTGCGATTGGATTCGTCGGCAACCGCATCACATCGATTTGACGGGCGAGTTCGAGGATAATCACGGCGAGCTCCGCGCGGATTTGACATCGGACGGTCTGCATCCCGACGACGAAGGCAAATTGATCATCGGGCATGCCGTTGCCGAGTGGTTGAAAGCAAACGAAACACTTTGGAATAATTGAAGGATCAAAAATGACTGAAGATATCATTACGCTCGGAATCGAGACGAGTTGCGACGAAACGGCGGCGGCTGTTCTTCGCGGCGGACGCTCGATCCTTTCAAACATCATCTCGACGCAAATTCCCGTGCATCAGAAATTCGGCGGCGTCGTGCCGGAGATCGCCTCGCGTCGACACATCGTCAACATCATGCCCGTCGTCGATGAAGCAATTCGCGCGGCGCAAATCAAACTCGCCGATATCGATCAAATCGCCGTGACGTACGGTCCGGGATTGGTCGGCGCGTTGCTCGTCGGCGTTTCGACTGCAAAGACGCTCGCCTTCGCGCTCGAAAAGCCGTTGCTCGCCGTCAATCATCTGCAGGGACATATTTTTGCCAACTTCTTATCGCATCCGCAACTCGAGCCGCCGTTTCTGTCATTGATCGTATCGGGAGGACACACCGCGCTGATTTTCATGAAGACATACAACGACTTCGAGTTGCTCGGTCAGACGCGAGACGATGCCGCCGGAGAAGCCTTTGACAAGATCGCGCGCGTAATGGAATTGCCGTATCCGGGCGGTCCGGAGATTGACAAGCTCGCAAAGCTCGGCGATCCGAATGCGATTGAATTTCCGCATCCGAAGGTCGACGAGTTTGATTTCAGTTTCAGCGGTTTGAAGTCTGCCGTGCTGAATTACCTGAACACGGCGGCAATGAAGGGCGAGCAGATCGACAAGGCGAATGTTGCCGCAAGTTTTCAGCGCACGGTCGTCGACACGCTGATCGACAAGACGATTGACGCGGCGGAGCGATTCGGATTGCAATCGATCGTGCTCGCGGGAGGGGTTGCCGCAAATTCGGCATTGGAATCTCGGCTCCGCGCGGCATGCGAAAAACATGGATTTGCATTTTTTTATCCGTCGAAAATCCTCTGCACGGATAATGCGGCGATGATTGCCTGCCGCGGATATTATCAATCAATCGTCGGCGAGTTCGCCGGTTCCGATCTCAATGCAATTCCGACGCTGGGAATTACAATGCGTAATGCGTAATGCGTAATGAAAAAACGTCACCCCAATTACGAATTACGAATTAAGAATTACGAATTGAAATAAAGCCTCTCGGCATTGCGCGTCGTCATCTCGGCGATCGATTCGAGCGGCTCCGCGCGGAACTCGGCGAGTTTTTCCGCAATCAAAATCACATATGCCGGTTCATTCCTCTTGCCGCGATGCGGAGTCGGTGCCATGTAAGGCGCGTCCGTTTCAATCAACAGCATGTCCGACGGCGCGGCTTTGACAATTTCAGGCAACTTCGCCGCGTTTTTGAACGTCAACGGACCGTCGATGCCGATCAGCCAGCCCATCTTCCATAACTCCCGCGCCATTTCCAAACCGCCGCTGTAGCAGTGCATTACGCCGCGCAAGCCGCGCCCTTCGCGTTTCAGAATTTGCATCGCATCGCCATGCGCTTCCCGCTCGTGAATGCATACCGGCAGATCCAATTGACGCGCAATATCGAGTTGCCGAATGAAGATTTTTTGTTGCAATCGACGACGCTCGGAATCTTTCTCCCAATAGTAATCCAAACCGATCTCGCCGATCGCAACAACTTTTTTTTCGCCTGCCATCGACGCGAGTCGATCACAATCGGCATCAGTCATTTCAAAGGCTTCCTCGGGATGAATGCCGACTCCCGCAAAAAGATTTTCATGCGCCGAAGCCAGCTCGACAACCCGCGCGGAACTCGTCATCGTATCGCCGAAATTGATCATGCGAGTCACGCCCGCCGCAACCGCGCGAGCAATCGTCGACTCGAGATCGGCGGCGAATTTTTCATCATTCAAATGGCAGTGAGTGTCAACAAAAATATTTTCGGTCAAACCAATCAACCTCCTGCCGATATTCTACCACAACGAACGGAGCGATCAAATGGAACAACTGTCGCAAACATTTTTGACATTCATCGACACGTACGGATATTTCGCCGTCGCGCTGTTGATGGCAATGGAAAATGCCTGCATCCCGATCCCAAGCGAATTGATCCTCGGCTTTGCCGGATATTTAATTTTCGCCGAACGCATGACATTCACCGGCGCAATGATCGCGGGAATGATCGGCGGAATGCTCGGCTCAATCTTCGCGTATGTCGTCGGCATGAAGGGCGGACGTCCTTTCGTCGACAAGTACGGCAAATATTTTCTCATCAAAAAATCGCACGTGGACATGGCGCAACGTTGGTTTGATCGCTACGGTCTCCGCGCGGTTTTTTTCAGCCGAATGTTGCCCGTTGTAAGGACATTCATCTCGTTGCCCGCCGGATTTGCCGCCGTCGATTTGATCAAATTCCTCGCGCTGACATTCGCCGGGTCTCTGCCGTGGACGGCGTTGATCCTCTTCGCCGGAATGAAGCTCGGCGAGAGTTGGAAATATCTGCTTGAGATCGGGCATGAAGTAAGCATCGCGTTCGTCGTCGTCTGCATCATCGTCATCGCCGTGATCTTCTTGCGTCGAAAGGAGAAGTGATCGCATGGGTTGGACTGCCGATCAATCCAAAGCAATCGAAACGCATGGCAAAAACCTGCTCGTTTCTGCCGCCGCCGGCTCGGGCAAAACCGCCGTCCTCGTCGAGCGCATCGTCAACATGATTCTCGACGGCGTTTGCGATATCGATCGCCTGCTCGTCGTGACGTTTACCAATACCGCCCGAACAACTCGATCGGCTCGAGCGGCAATCGATCCTGCTCTCGAGCGCGTCGATCATGACGGTGCACGCCTTTTGCCAAATGCTCTTGCATCGGCACTTTGCAAAAATCAATCTCGATCCGAAGTTCCGCGCGGCGGACGAGCATGAACTCAACATTTTCAAGCAGGAAATTGTCGAGGAAGTTTTCGAGCAACATTACGCCGCGTCCGATGAAGCAGTTCGGAAGAAATTTCAGCGATTTACGGACGAGTTCGGCGGCAACGAGCACGGAGATTCGGCATTGCATGAGCTCGTGATCGAGTTGTATGACACGGCGCAAAGTCATCCCGATCCCAAAGCATGGCTGCTCTCGCTCCCGTCCGATTTCGATATTGCCGAAGACGGCTCGCTCGAGCAAACGCGTTGGTATTCGGAAGCATGCAAACAAATACTCTTCGAGCTCGATGCGGCTGTCGGCGAATGCGAGCTCGTTCAATCGCTTTTTGCAAAAGACATTCCGAAATGTCTGCTCGACGATGCGGAGTTGCTCGATGAATTCAAGCGCGCGTTTCAAGCCGATTGGCAACGGCTGTTTAAATTGATCAACTCAAAATCTTTTGTTCGGCTGAATTTGCGCGGCGTCGAGCCCGAGCTGAAAGATCAAGTCAGATCACTCCGAGACAACGGCTATAAAAAACGCATTGCCGAGCTGAAGAAGCAATACTTCTTCGCGCCGCCCGAGCGATTGCTCGAAGACCTCCGCGCGGTGCGCCCGTCGATTGAAATGCTCGTCCGAGTGACGCTCGCCTTCGCCGACGCTTACGCCGCCGCCAAACGCGATAAATGCATCATCGATTTTTCCGATATGGAGCATTTCGCGCTGAACATTCTCGATGATCATTCGATCGCAAACGCGCTTCGCAAGAAATACAAGACCGTGATGATCGACGAGTATCAGGATACCAACGAGGTTCAGGAAGCGATCCTGCAATCGATCTCCGATGGCGAGAATCTTTTTGTTGTGGGCGATGTCAAGCAATCGATCTATCGCTTCCGACTTGCCGATCCGACGCTGTTCATGAAAAAGTACGAGGAATATCCGAAGCGCGAAGATTGTCAACGCATCGAGCTGTCGATGAGTTTCCGCTCGCGCTCCGAAGTGATTGATGCCGTCAATTTCGTCTTCGAGCGGCTGATGCAAAAAGACGCCGTCGAGATCGATTATACCGACGACGCGCGATTGAATTGCGGCGCGGAATATCCTGCCGTCGACGGCAAGATGCTCGATACGCCGACGGAGTTTCTTTTGGTCTCGACCGACAAAAATTCTTTCGACATCAAACTCGAAGACGACGGCGGCATCGTCAAAACCAACGCCGATTTTTCGCCGCGCGATGCTTCAGCCGATAAGATTAAAGCAAGCCGCATCGAGCTCGAAACGCAATTGATTGCCGAGCGCATCAAACAATTGATCGCCGAAGGCACTCTTGTTTTCGACAAAGAACTGAAGGCGTACCGCCCGATCCAATATCGAGACATCGTCATTCTGCTCCGCTCGGCGGCGAAGTCGACGGGCGCGATCCTCGACGTGCTCAAAAAGAACGGCATCGACGCGTATTCTGCCGATGAGTCGACGTATTTTCGCGCCACGGAAATTCAAGTGATCGTCTCGCTGTTGACGGTGCTCGACAACGCGCGGCAGGATATTCCCATGGCGGCGGTCTTACTCTCGCCGCTCGGAAAGTTCACCGCCGATGAGCTCGCGCAATTGAAAATCATCTCGCCGAATGACGATCTCTACACTCTGTTGACACTCTCCGCCGCCGAAGGCAATCCGAAAGCCGTCGACTTTATTCGCAATCTCAAGCAGTGGCGCGATATGTCAATGACGATGAGCGTGCCGGAATTGCTCTCGACGATCTATCGGCAAACGAAATATTACGAGGCGGTTGCGGCAATGAATGACGGGCGGCAACGGCAGGCAAATCTCCGAATGCTGATCGATCGGGCGGCGACTTACGAGCAAACGTCGTTCCGAGGGCTGTCGAGATTTCTGCAGTTTATCAAAAAAATTCGCGAGCTCGACAACGATCTCAAATCCGCGCGGACACTCGGCGAGAATGAAAACGTCGTCCGCATCATGACCGTGCACAAATCGAAAGGGCTCGAATTCCCCGTCGTCTTCGTTGCCGATCTCGGACATAAATTCAATGTCAAAGACGAAACGGCGAAGTCATTGCTCACGCATAAAGAATTCGGAGCCGGACCGTATCGCATGCTTGAAAATCTTCCGATCAAAATCCCGACACTCGCTCGGCGCGTGATCGCCAAACGCGGTTTGAACGAACTGCTCGCCGAGGAGCTTCGCATTCTCTACGTTGCCATGACGCGCGCGCGGGAGAAATTGATCCTCGTCGGCAGCGTCGAAAGAGGCGGCAGCGAAAAATATCGGCATTTCGAGCATTTCAATCGATTGCCGGGCTTTGCGGTGCTCGACGCGCGCTCGTTTCTCGATTGGATCATGCTCGCGTTGACAAGACGAACGCGTTCGATCGAGCAGAAAATTGTCGACGCAAAGACGATCAAAATCGGCGAGGGCGAGACGCCCGTCGTCGAAGAAAAAAAAATCCGCGCGGAGCTTCCCGATACGTCGACGGAGCAGACGGTAAATATCCCGGCAAAAATGTCGGTAACCGAACTCAAACGCCGCTTCGGCGAGGACGAGTTGACGGTCAACGTCATGCGTGAGGAACAGCAATATCGCCGTCCGAATTTCGAGCAGGAGAAGCGATTGACGGGAGCCGAATACGGAATTGCCATGCATTCTGTCATGCAACATCTGAATTTGCGCGGAGATTTGTCGATGCGCGGCATTTCTGATCAGATCGCAAACATGGTCGAGCGGAAGATTTTATCGCCGGAGCAGGCGCAATCGATTCGTCGAAAGAACATCGCGACGTTTTTCGAGAGTGACTTCGGACGTCGACTGCTCCGCGCGGAAAAAGTTTATCGCGAATTGCCGTTCGGCTTCCTCGTCGCGTCGTCGGAAATTAATGAACTGCTCGCCGCAAAGGCATTGCCGGGCGTCCGAGATCGGATTTTCATTCAAGGCATCATCGACGTGCTGTTTCGCGACGTCGGCGGTTTGATATTGCTCGACTACAAAACCGATCGCATCGCGGATTCGGAAGTCGTTCGTCGGAAATATCAACTGCAGCTCGAACTGTATGCGAAGGCGGTCGAGTCGATCCTGCATGAGCGCGTCTCCGAAAAACATATTTTCATGCTGTCGACGGGAGCTCTGATCGACATTTAAATCTCCGCTTCGGCGGATTTTTTTTATTGCCGCGCGGAACGAAACATTGTATAATCTCGATAATCGATAAAAATTCTGTTTCAGTTGGGAGGCAAAATCATGTTGAAGAAGACGAAGATCATCTGCACGCAAGGTCCGGCGACCGATGCTCCGGGTATCGTCGAAAAGCTCATCGAGAACGGCATGAACTGCGCGCGCTTCAATTTCTCGCATGGCGATCACGAAGGGCATCTGATGCGCATCAACCGCGTCCGCGAAGCCGCAAAGAAGTCGAAGAAGATCATCTCGCTGATCCTCGACACCAAGGGACCGGAGATGCGGCTCGGCGAATTCAAAGACGGCTCGGTCATGCTCACCGCCGGCAACAAATTCGTCCTCACGCAATCCGATGAGCCCGGCGATGAAACTCACGTTGCCGTCAGCCACAAAAATCTCTACGCCGAAGTCAAGCCCGGCGATAAACTTCTCCTCTCCGACGGACTTGTCGAGATTCTCGTCGACGAGATCAAAGACAAAGACATCGTCACGACGATCCTCAACTCCGGCAAGATGAGCACGCGTAAGCGCGTTGCCGCCCCGGGCGTTGCGCTCGGACTGCCCGCCGTTTCCGAACAGGACGAAAAAGACATCATCTTCGGCATCAAAAACGACATGGACTTTATCGCGGCGTCGTTCATTCAGCGCGCCGATGACGTCAAAGAAATTCGCGCGCTCGTCGAAAAGCACGGCGGTCATATGGAGATCATTCCAAAAATCGAAAACAAAGCCGGCGTCGACAACATCGATGAGATCATTGCGGTTTCGGACGGCATCATGGTTGCGCGCGGCGATCTCGGTGTCGAAATTCCCGCCGAAGATGTTCCGATCATTCAAAAGAACATCATCAAAAAATGCAACGCGGCAGGCAAACCGGTCATTGTGGCGACGCAGATGCTCGAGTCGATGACGACCAATCCCCGTCCGACCCGCGCGGAAGTTTCCGATGTCGGCAACGCGATCCTCGACGGCGCGGACGCGATTATGTTGAGCGGCGAGACCGCCGGCGGCAAATATCCGATCGAAGCGACCGCGACCATGAGACGCATTGCCGAGCGCATGGAAGAATCGCTCGAATACAAACAGATCTTTTTGACGAAAGGCATGCATCACACGAGCTCGCAAACGGACGCGATCGCGCACGCCACCGTCCAACTCGCTTACGAACTCAATGCAAAGGCGATTATCACTCCGACCAAATCCGGCTTCACGACAAAAATTGTCTCCAAATATCGTCCGAAGGCGGAGATCATTGCCTTTACTCCCGATCAAGTCGTCGCGCGGCATTTGAATTTGCGTTGGGGCGTCTTTACGATCCCGGGCGTGCCTTGGATGAATCCCGACGACATGATCCGTTTCGCGGCGAAGGCGTCTCTCGATCACGGGCTCGTCAATCACGGCGACTTGACGATCCTCACCTCGGGCATCAAATACGGCGAAGGCGGAACCTCGGCAATTCAACTCCACAAGATCGGATGAAATTTCAACGGCTTATTGCCTGTTTTCGACGATGTAAAATCGGTTGGAACTTCAATGTAAGTTCCGCCGTTTTTTTTTCTAATCAAATTTTAATGTTTATCTAATTGACAACCGAGCACGCAAATTTTAAAATATGCGTGGTAGCCTATTGCCGGTAAGGCTGATTTCATCTATCGAGGAAAGGAGAAGTCTCGTTTGGGTTCGTCTCGAACGGGAAGCGGGGCGTCGTGTGCCGTCCGCCGGAAATAAATCGATCCGCGTTAAGCAACAACGCAGTTGCAAGCACCCGATACCGAGCGACACTCGGAAATTCATGCCCGCGAAGTGGAATCGCAATCGCGAGGCGGGAAAAAATGTCATCAGATCCATTCTCATAAGGAGGAAATCGTTATGGATTTTGATCTCCAACGGTTCGCCGGCGGTGGTGCAACCATCAACAGCGATACCGGAGACGGTGCCGTCGTAATTAACGGCGTCACTTACACCGTTTCGCAACTTGAAGGCGGCGGTATAACTGTCGGCGCATCGTCCGGAACCAACCCGACTGTAACATCTGTAGACGGCGAAAATACTTACACCTTCACCGTCGGTGAGGCAGTCTACACAATTACCGGTCCCGGAACCGATATGACCGTTACCGGTTATGACGCAGTAAATATCGCTTCGGTAAGCGGCGGCGGATATACCGTCGATCTCACCAAGTACGTCAGCGTTGAGTCCGACACAAATACCGTCTACACGTTCTCGCTTCCGGGCTCGGAAAACAACACTTTGTCCGAGTACACCATCACCGACGGTACGCTCAAAGGTGCCGAAGTTACGCAAGAAGTAGCGGCGGGAACCACCGTTTCAATCGGTGCTCTCACTTACACAATTTCCGAACTCGGTGCAAACGTGTCGATCACCGGTACCGGAACAGTCGGAGCGGCTCAAACCACCATCTATACCTTCAAAGGTATCGACAATGTTGATTACACCATCAGCGGCTCCAAAGTTAACGATGATATTCAAATTGTCGACGGCAAGTTCACCATCGGCAACACAACCTACACTTTTGATTCCGCCTCCCCCAGCTTAAATGCTGTTACTACAAATCAATATGTCGGTACACAAGGTACTTCGTATTACTTCGCCGATACACACACGCAATCGCTCGCGGCAGGCGCATATGCCGTTACCGTCAACGGTACTCAAGAACATCTTACCTTAACCGAAAACGGCGCGTCGATCACCGCAGATGCTTCTCTTACTGTCGGTGATTCTTATGTATTGCAGAGTGTTTCGAGTAATCCGGCAACAGCAAACGGTACTTCTACTGTTACCAATTACAATTTCACTAATAACGCCATCTATTACTCGATCAACCTTGACGGTGCAACCGTTCTCTCTATCGGCGAAGGTTCTTCCTACACAATGTCCGGCGGTGTATTCACCATCGGCGACTCTGCAAAATCTACCGTTGTCACCCCGACAATCGGTGAAGCCGGAGTAACCGCCGCCAACGTTGAGACGAAAGAGTCGCTTATGGCCGTTACAACCGGAATGTCATATACAATTCCGAGTAACAGAGACGGTATTATTACCGTCAATGTCAGCGGTGCAAGTCTTGCCAGCGGTTCTCCAACGACCGTCGTTGCGAACTACGGCAATTTCAGTATTGTGGCGGGTACAAACGACACCATCTCGCTCGTGCAACAAGCCGGTACAAGCGATATAGGTCTCGGTTCCGTAGCCGGCGACAACGTGAATTATACAATCGCGCTCGGCGGAACGATCTTTACCGTCACTGCAGACGGCAGCAACATAATCAATTTTGATGCCAACGGAACCAGCCTCAACGGCACGGGCAGTCAGATCACCCTCGGCTCCGGCGACAATAAGATTGTTTACGATCTTACGGTTGCCACTGTCGGTGTTGCCGACGGTTTGAATGCAACCACTGCAGGCTATGCCGTAAATCAAACCGAAACCATTACGCCGGTTGTCAAAGATTACACCCTCAACTTGGGTACTGCCGCCGCTTCCGTTGTGGCACAAATCTCGACGGCTCATACTCTTCCTGCAACCGGATCCGACAATTACGGTGATTCGAGTTTGGTTACGATCACCGGAACCGATGTTGCCGACGTCAGCGTTGGCAGCGGCGCATTTTCTTATAAAGGCGTCAACTACGTTCTCAGCTTAAACGACAGTCTGCCGGTCATTAATCTCGGAACCAACGAATTCAAAAACGGCACGGCGGACGTCAGTTCTTACAAAGGTCAATTGACGATTGGGTCTTCGACATTCGACTTCACCATCGGCAAGGACGGATCGTTCAGTTCACTCGCGAGCAACGGAGTGGCGTTGTCATTTACGAGCAACAATGCAACCGTTACTGCCGACAACGTCAAATACGTCCTTGCAGGTGCTGCCAACGGCAGTGTTTCCTATGACCTGCAAAGTGCATTCAGCGGTACGTTGGGAGGAGCTTCGTCCGATAAGACTTACAACGTCACCATCGGTACCGGCTCCGATGCATATCAGATCGTTCTTGATAACGGTACCATCAAAGCATTCGATGCGGTCGCTTCGATCAACGGCGATACCACTCCCGATACTGCAATTATTGACGGCGTAACCTTCTCTGCATCCGTCGGCACCGGCGCACAGTCGATCCCGAGCATTTTCGTCAAATCGGATCAATTTAAGAGCGAGCTCAGCACCGATTATGGCAACTACGTCATTACTCTCGGCTCGGGCAAAAATGAAATCAAAGCCTTTGTTGCAAACGGCAACATCACCAATCTTACAGGCGGTATCAGCCTCTCTGCAGTCAGTGAAAGCAATGATCAGGTTTCCATCGGCGGCGTTCCGTATCAGTTCTCTTTCAATGAAGGAGTGCTCCAAGCATCGCTCATCGGCGGACAATACACTCTCCACAACCAAGATTATGCTATGGTAGGCGCGGCAACCCTCGCCATGGGGACGAACAACGTCACCGTCAATGTCGGCGATTCCGGTATCTCCTCAATCAACGGCAAGAGCTATGCCAACAGTATTATGTCCGTCGGCGGCGTCGGATATTATTTCTACACCGACACCAGCATGGTTTATGCTTCGATCGCGTCCGACGCATACACCGGCGGTACGCTTACCGCAGATCCTGCAATTGCAATCTTCGAGAGCCTCACTAATGATAATGCGCGTAAACTCTCAGTAAATGTCAGCGATACCAACATCTCAGGTGGTACTTATTATTCCCTTGTCAGCGGAGCAGGAGTGGACTTCACCGGTTCTCAAGTTACGATCGGCGGCATCAGTTACAACCTTACAGCCGACAATAGCAAGATCAAATTGGCTCCGACCGCGTTTGAAACGAGAGATACAATTACTGCCGGTTCCGGCTCTTCGTCTCAGGCGACGTTGTCACTCGGCGACGTATACTTCACCGTCACTGCCAACGACAGCGGAATTACCGATATTCATTCGTCTCTTGCGACGGCAGCAATCACCGGTTTCACAAGCGGCGGAACTGCGGTAACAATCGGCGGCGTGAATTACGAAATCGGTAAGGGCACAATCTCCGAAAGCCCAGTTGCCACATTGGGACTTGGTAAGAATGAATACACTGCCGCTGCGGCGCAGCTTGCCACGATCTCCTTCGGCAGTTTGACGGCGGCAATCAATGAAAACAGCGGACAGGTTGTCGTGGGCTATTCGTCGCTCGTCGGCTTCTATGATGCGGATTCCAATGATAAATACACTGTCACGGGTTTTGGCGGTTTCGGAAACTACAAAGCATCGGTCAACGTCGGCAGTGAATATTACACGATTTCGGCTTCCTCCGGTGGCGGCTTCGAAATTAAGGATGACGGGCAGATCGGCACAGTTAGTGCTCTCACTTCAGGCGAAACAACGTATCTCGTCACTTTGGGCAGTACAAATTTCGTAACGCTGGGATTGTCAGGCACTTCATTCACAAGTCTCGGCGCGTCAACCGGTTCTTTCAATTCGATTCAAGGATCGAACAACGGCTACGCAACACTCACCACCGGCAGCGTCGGCTATGTCCTTCATACTGTCGAAAGCGGAATGGAATTCGTCAGCATTGCGAGCGGTTTCGAAGGATATGATGCTGTTGCGAGCGGTGCTTTCATGGTCAGCATCGGCAGTTACGGCGTTGCCACGCTCTACGGTGACAAGACAGGCGATAGCGTCTCAAGTGTTATCTTTGGGACCGATGTTGCAAGCCAAAATGGTGCGGCTAACTCAAATAACGCAGTAATTACACTCGGAAGTGGCACAGGCTCGCTCGTCTACATGATCGATATCAATAATTACGGTGGAGTCAAAGGCGTGTCCTTGACCGGCGGCATTGCCAAAGATGGAAGCATCACCGGAACATGGGCTGACGGCGGTGCTCTTGGTGGAAGCATTGGAACATTCAACATCGCCGGCGATTCTTTCAGCGTCAGATTTGGCGGTGTCAATGAACAGTATACTATTTATGGTGCCGGCACAAATGATAATATCAGCAACAGCTTAGGTGCTGTTAGTGCAGTAACCATCGGCGGTATCGGCTACGATCTCTTCACGGTCAAAGGCAGTGGCGAGAATGCTCTTGTCTCGGTTGCGGCATCTATTGACAGCAGTCATTACGGCTTCAGTGCAATCAGCGGCAATTCCTCGATCGGCTATTACAACCTGTCTTTGGGCTCCAACAACTTCACGATCGGTCATTACGGAGAGTCGATCGTCAGTCCGTATATTACGGGCGAAGGTAATAAGTTTGCAATCGGAGAAGATAGCAAAACCGGAACCGCAACAATCGGAAGCATCTGGTACAACCTCGGCTTTGATTCAAGCAATAACGTCACGATCGGTCTCTATAATCAGGAAGGTGCAACGGACGGCTTCGATGTTAAAAAGGAGAGCGGCGAAAGCACATACGGCTTCTCCCTCGGCAGCTCTGCTTACACGATCACCGGCGGAAGCACCGGCATCACGACAATCAACGGTCCGAGCGGAAGCTCACTCCTTGCCGGTGCCGGATCCAATCTTGCCACACTCAAAGGCGTTGACGGCGTCTATTACAAGATCGGTTGGAGCGAAAATACTTTTGTCGCGAGCCTCGCAAACGACTTCTCCACCGAAACATTCACCGACAGCACCGATAAATATTTCGCCACCATCGGCGGAAATACCTTCACAATCAGCAGCAGCAACAGCAAATGGACTGCAGTCGGCCATAACGACAATTTGGCTACGATCGGCGGCATAAAATATGCGCTTGATCTTGCTTCCATGAGCAACGGCGGCGTCTATGCACTCAGTCTGTCCGGCGCAACAGACGGAATTGGTACGCTTGTATCTTCCGGAGACGCAGGTACTTCCCCGATGGCAACACTTGGCATTGGCGGATACAACGCGATTGTCACATTGACCGGCGGGGCAGGAAGTTATTCCATCAGCGGCATCAGCGGCATTGACAGTGTGATCGGAGCAGGAGCGGCCGCTACAGTTGTTAATGTTGACTTCGGCGGCATCGATTATAAGTTCGAGGTCAACGGTGATTCCATCATTGCTTCACTGACCGACTCGCTCGCTGCTAGCGGCTTTGATATTCCGAATTCCTACACGATGAGCGATATCACGATCGGCGGCAACAGCAGCTCGGTTGTTCATGCCACGGGCGTTTCGCTCAACGGCAGTACTTACACCTTCACCGGTTTGTCGATCGGCGGCACGGCTTCAAGCGAGTACGCGAGCGGAAAATTCACACTCGGCGGCATCGGCTATCAACTCACTACAGTCGAAGCCGGTATACTCGGCTTTGTGCCGACAATTTCGGGTTCAAACTTCAGTGGTACGGTTGAAGATTCGCCGCATAACATCGCGGTCACGATCGGCGGTAAAGAATATGATATCGCCAACGGTAAAGTCAACAACGGTTCGATCGTCAGCGGCGACACTGCGGCTCAGATCACAATCGGCGGCATCTACTACAACCTCTTCACCGAATCTGTCAAGGGCGGCAGTTACTACATCAAACCGGTCAGCGGCGAAGTTGACGGTGTAAAAGGTACAATCGACTCGAGCGCAGGCTCGTTCTACAACGTCTCGATCGGTAATGAGGTAGTTGCTATCGTCTCGGTCAACGGCGCGGGCAATGCAGTCAGCGGCTATACCGTTACCGGCAGCGATTCGACAGATGTTCTCAAATTCGGCGGCAGCTACGTCACACTCAACAATATCATCTACACGCTCGATACAATGAGCGGCGGAGCTACGGCACTCTTTAATGAAACAGTCAACGTCGGCGGTACCGATAAAGATCAAATTTCCGAACTGCAGGCGGCAGCGGCGGCTCAGGTGTACAACATCAATATCGGCAGCAGCGTGGTCGCGGTCGAATATGATAATTCCACGATCAAATCGATTGCCTACGGCGGTCAGACATATAATGGTGATGTTGATGTTTCGATCAACGGCATGTCCTTCGACATTTACCTTGCCGACAATACTCTTCCGAGTGCATCGCTCGCGGGCGGCGCAATCACGGTCGGCGGCACCGGATACGATCAAGTCGTTCCTGTTTCGATCGGAACTGCCGGAGTTGTTTATGCCACTATCAGCAACGGAGTACTTGATGTCAATTCGTTGGTTGGCGGACCGCAACAAGAAGCCACCGTCGGCGGTTTGGCATTCGCGTTTGCTTATAACGACAGTCAAATTTCGGCTGTTCTGCAAAACGGTTCGATTGCGGGCACTGCAGCAGACGGTAAGGACGTTGAAACGAATGCCGTGTACTCGATCACACTCGGCGACAAGAGCTTCAAACTCACTTCGAGCGGCAGCGGCTTAACCACAGTCGCCAACGAGACGTACGATGTCAACTTTGCGGCAAACTACGGCGAGGTTACGGTCGGCGGACTCACTTACTCGCTCGGCAGCAACGGTTTGGCGACCTTGAAGAACGGCAGCTTCAATTCTACGGCAATGACTTCGGCAGAGCCGACACAGTCATTCACTATCAGCGGCGTCGGGTTTGTGGCAACATTCGGCAACAGCAACTCAATCTCTGCAGTTAGTATTGTCGAGAGCACGGCGGATTCGTTGAACGGCATTGATACCATCATCGGCAACGTCACCGATCAGGTAATTGTCGACGGCATTGCGTATTCAATCGCTTATGACAACGGCACGGTAATCTCCGGCGTCAACTGGGCGGCAGTCAATGCTCCGACAATCGGCGCGGGCACTTCGAGCACGTACTTTACTTATGGCACAGGCAGCGGTATGACTCCGGTTGATTACACAGTCAACGCCGATGGCAGTGTCACAGAGCCGAACGGTTCTATCAGCAGTGTCTTCAAGGTTGCAGACGGCATTGTTTACCAGTACAGTTCGAGCGATGTCACGTCTGTCACGACGGTTGTTGACACGACCTACACGATTGCAGGACTCGATGCAAGCGTCGGCACCTTCCACGTTACAAAGAAAGGTGACACGTACGAGCTCAGTACCAGCCTCATTTCGAGCGGCGAGACGAGCTACAAGATCACTCAAGTTGGCGGCACTCCTTCTGTCACGGCAGATACATTTGCCGATAAGGGTTCGATCACGATCGGCGAGAAGACCGACTACGTCGTATCCATCGGCAGTGCAAGCTACGAGTTCACGATTGTCAACGGCGCAAGCAAGACCGTCATAAGCAGCAGTGCGGATGCAACTATCTCCGGAACCACCTTGGCGATCGGCGACGCAACCTATCAGATCGATACCGGATCCGATTACAGCACGCTGATTGCTTCGAGTGAATCTAACTCCGCAATAACTGTCGGTGCAAACAGCGATCAAACTGCCGTTACGATCAACGGCGCGCAATATCTCGTCAACGACTCGGTGCTCAGCGGTACTCTGCCGGATAATATGACGTACAGCATCAGCGGCAGTGTTGTGTCGATCTTCTACAACGTCTCGGCAGCGTCTGATTCCGAAACGCTTTACTCCTACACGTATGACGGCACTATTTCGGATATTTCGCTTCTCTCGGATGGAGCCACGTATGCTGTCGGCGAAGACATTTACACGCTCAGCAGTTCCGCCGGTTCATATCAGCTCGTCCATACCACCGATGCTTCGGTCACTGCGCATGACGGAACGACGTATTCGTTCGACATTAACGGCAAGACTTACAGCGTATCGGTTGACGACGGCATTAACATCGTAAGCGATGGCGCGTCGGTTAGAAATCCGTTTGAGCTCGGCGGTGATACGATCGGTTCGTATGTGACCGAAAACAAAGTCTTGACTTTGACAGAGTCCGGTGTGACGGTTCTCAA
>ERZ842401.3370-NODE-3370-length-19930-cov-15.869182_pt1 | contig 19930 bp, 16 predicted proteins | sample MGYA00521270_ERZ842401 | MGnify/ENA primary metagenome ERZ842401 (study PRJEB31892, sample SAMEA3878208) | bioreactor metagenome | biome: Moose rumen | place: Sweden | collected 2011-10 | study: EMG produced TPA metagenomics assembly of the PRJEB12797 data set... | reverse complement strand
AGAGGTTTTGCCTGTTATTCACAGTAACAATCCAGCTTGTCTTTTATGCTAACCGCACTTTTCAGAATTGTCAAATTATTTTTTTGTTTTACTGCCCCGTTTAGACCAAACAATTACTGTGCTAAAGAAAAAGAATAAACTCATTTCACGAATTCTTCGATTTTGCACTCGTGCGTTTTCGTGTTTTCGTCATAGTTTATGCCGACAAAAAGCAAAGACAACTGAATAATCTCGTTCGTAACGGCATAATCTTCGATTGTAGAAAGAGCTCCTTTCTTCACGCACTTCTTTATTCGGAATATGACAAGTTTTCTCTTTTCTGTCATACGCAAAATCGGCGAGGTCGCAACACGCAGATACGAATTATCATTTTGAATAAACTCATTCAATCAAAAATCATTACAGTTTTGTCCACATAGATTTTTTGAGAAAGAGTTCGCTTAAATTTATATTATCAAGATTCAAATAGATTCCCATATTGCCCCACTTTTTTATTATAGCACACAAAAAATAAAAAGGCTACAGAGAGCTTTTCTCCATAGCCTTTCGATTGCACACAGTAAGAAATCACTTTTTAGAAAGGAAGTGAAATCCTATATCCATTTATTTCCAAGTGTTTGGAATATCCTCACAAATGTTGAGTTCGTCTTCGTCCTTACCTTCTGGGCTCTTCATAAAGAACTTTGACTTTGCCATATCAGGAACAAAGTTTACCATATCGCCAAGAGTGAACTTGTACTCTGGTCCTGTGATAGCAATGATGTTCTGTCCCTTTGTAGAAAGGAAGAGGTGTGTTGAAGCACCAAGAGGCTCTTGGTTTGTAATCTTCATCTGCATATTGTTCTTTGCAGCTGGAGCTGTCTGATACTCCAAATCCTCAGGGCGAATACCAAAGAATACTTCTTTGCCGACATAAGCCTTCAAAGACTTCTTCTGCTCTTCTGTAGGCTCAATCTCGAATGAACCCTCATCAGCAACGATTGTTCCGTTCTTTTCAACAATCTTTACAGAAAGGAAGTTCATCGGCGGTGTACCAATAAAGCCCGCAACAAACTTGTTGATTGGGTGATTGTACAAATCAAGTGGAGCACCAATCTGCTGAATCTTTCCACCTTCTTCGCCACAACCCTTCATAACAACAATCATATCACCCATTGTCATAGCTTCAATCTGGTCATGGGTAACATAAATCATTGTAGCCTGCAATCTGTTGTGCAAGTCGCTGATTTCAGCACGCATCTGAACGCGGAGCTTTGCATCGAGGTTACTCAAAGGCTCATCGAACAAGAAGACCTTTGGATTACGAACGATAGCACGACCTACCGCAACACGCTGTCGCTGACCACCAGAAAGTGCTTTAGGCTTTCTGTCGAGGTACTGCGTCAAATCAAGAATCTTAGCTGCTTCATCAACACGGCGCTTGATTTCAGCTTTGTCAATCTTGCGAATCTTCAAGCCGAATGCCATATTGTCGAATACGCTCATATGTGGATAAAGAGCATAGTTCTGGAATACCATAGCGATGTTTCTGTCCTTTGGAGGAACATCGTTCATAAGCTCGCCGTCGATATAAAGCTCACCTTCAGAGATGTCTTCAAGACCAGCAATCATACGAAGGGTTGTAGACTTTCCACAACCAGATGGACCTACGAATACACAGAATTTCTTGTCATCAACTGTGATATTAGAGTTAGAAACAGCACGGACATTGCCATCATAAATCTTTCCAATGCCCTTCAATTCAACCTTAGCCATTGTATTAGCCTCCGAAATCGGGTTATATTATGTTTTTAATAATACACCCACTTTTTTCAGTTGTCAAATTCTTTTTTCACTTTTTTTGCATTTTTTTTTCTTGCCGCGCTTTTATAAAAACATTTCACTTGCACAAACTCACAAAATCTGCTATAGTATTATTTATATATTATTGTATAGCATAGATTTATTTTTTAACTGCATCTTCAGCATACGCTCTATTGCACAAAATCAAGCTTGAACCTTGCCTATAATCAAACTTGAACAGCGGTACAAAGCAAGCTTAATTGTACCCTATCATCAAACTTGAACACACCCTACAGTCAAACTTCATTATTCACTCTCATCAAACTCGCTTCTACCCTCTTCACCGTACGCATAACGCCCCCTTTTTGCGACACATCAAAGAGATTTCAGCGTAGCTTTTACAGATAATAATCGTCAGCCTTGCGTCTATATTGAAAATTGCGCTCTTTATGGTTATCATTATAGCTATGGGACACGCAGATTCGGCTATTTTATCCATATCGATAATTCTCCTCTCTGGCTTTTTGATGACTCGCATTACAAAAAAGCTCCGTTTGCCTAACGTTACGGCGTATATTGTAGCGGGCATTTTAATAGGTCCGTTTTGTCTTGATTTAATTCCTCGTCAAATCATTTCTGCAACTGATTTTTTGCCAGATGTCGCGCTCGCTTTTATTGCGTTCAATACAGGCGAATTCTTCAAGCTCGACACACTCAAGAAAAACGGCGCAAAAGTCATATTCATTACGCTCTTTGAAGCCTTACTCGCCTCGCTTGTTGTGTTTTTCGTCTGCTCCTCTTTTCTGCGTCTCAACCTTGCCTTTTCTATCGTGCTTGCCGCCCTCGCTTCCGCTACTGCCCCTGCTTCTACGATGATGACAATTCGGCAAACAGGCGCAAAAGGTGATTTTGTTGAAACGCTTTTGCAAGTGGTCGCTTTAGATGACATCGTGGGACTGCTCGCGTATAGTGTCGCCATCTCAATCGCGATTTCTTCTTCAACAGGCGAAGCATTTTCTATTGCGCACCTTATTCAACCAATTTTCTCGAATATGCTCGTTCTGCTTTTAGGCTTTTTATTCGGTCTTATATTGAAGTTTCTTATTGCCCAGAAACGCTCCTCAGATAACCGCCTTATCATCTCTGTTGCGCTTCTCTTCGCATTTTGCGCAATATGCACCGTTTTCAACGTATCCCCGCTTTTAGGCTGTATGTCTATGGGTATGGCGTATATAAACTTAACCGACGACAGCAAATTATTTAAGCAGCTCGCTTATTTTAATCCGCCTATCCTGTTAATCTTCTTTGTGCGCTCTGGCTTGTCGTTTGACCTGCGTTCTCTCATATCCGCTTCGGGAACGGTCGGGAACGTACCGCTTTTGACAATCGGCGTTATTTATTTTTTCGTGCGCATTATCGGCAAATATGCAGGTGCATTCCTCGGTTGCCTTATCGCAAAAAAGCCCGACACTACGAGAAATTATCTCGGTCTTGCCCTCATTCCGCAAGCTGGGGTTGCGATAGGTCTTGCAGCTCTCGGCTCGAGGGCTTTAGGAGGGGAAACAGGGAACGCCTTGCAGACAATCATACTCGCTTCAAGCGTGCTCTATGAGCTGATTGGACCTGCTTGTGCAAAGCTATCGTTGTATCTTTCGCACTCCTATTCGACCCGCCTTGAAGACTTGGTAAGCGTGAACGAAACAGCAGAAGACGGCGTGCAGAAGACGGAGCTTGAGCTTTTGATAGAGCGCATACAAAAGATACAAGAAGAGTTGCCTGTTCACACGGTAAATGAGGAAGAAGCCGCGTATACAGAAGCTGCGGAAAACCATTCACGAGCGGTGTTTGAAGAGCGCATAGGCAAGATTTCGGAAGGAAGGCAAAGAGCTACAGCAATCAGAAAATCGGTGAAAAGGAGAAGACGATGAACGACGAGGAAATTACAAGCATACTATTCAGCACAACAGACCCTATTTCTCATCTTTTAGGCACATGGGCAGGTGAATTTTCTGTAGGCGCGGTTGTGCTTCGTCTTGCCTTATCACTTGCCTTATCAGCCATAATCGGTTGGGAAAGAAGCAGCAAGCGACATTCAGCAGGCTTTCGCACCTTTATTGTCGTAACGCTCTCTGGCACGCTTGCAATGCTGTTAGACATTTCCCTTTGTTTCCGCTATTCTAGCAAATTATTCTTGCTCTCTGCGGCGGCGGTTGTGTCGTCTGCACGCATTGCCACACGAACGCTCTTTTTCTCATCGCGTAATCAGATTATGGGGTTGACGACTTCTGTCGCGCTATGGGCAAGCTGTTTTCTCGGCATAGCCATAGGCGCAGGACAATATACGCTTTCGCTTGCGGCGTTTGTTACCCTGCTCTTTTGTTTGTCCAAATTGCCAGAGCTTGAGTTCTATTTAAAGAACCGCTCGAACCACTTTGAAATACACCTAGAGCTTAAAAACTCCCTCAATTTACAGAACTTTGTAACCACTATTCGCCGCCTTGGGCTTAAAATCGACGCTATCGAAATGAATCCCGCGTATGCAAACTCTGGGCTGAGCGTCTATTCTATTGCGATTTCTATTTCTAATGATGAGCTAAAAAAATACAAAACACACCGAGAAATCATTTCTGCGCTTTCTACGCTCGAATACGTTTCTCACATCGAGGAGATTTAGCATGTTCACCTACACCGTATGCCAATCGTTAGGCTGCACACAAAGTGCAATAACCCCGTTTTACGAAGACAGCGAAGGCAAAAAGTGCTATTGTTTGCAGCATACGCCCAATCAAGAACTAGCCAAGCAATCAATCTATCAATATTTGCGCACTCACGATAAAATAATAGGTCTTGTCGCAAATGGAATGTCGTTTGCAGATGTCGATTTCTCTAACAAAAACTTCTATGGCTGTTCATTTCAACACTGCTCGTTTTCTAACATCAAAACCATAAATTGCAGGTCGAGGCTCACGCTGTTTGATTTTTCTATCTTCACTGACTGTTCTTTTTTGGAATCGAGCCTCCAATTCACTTCTTTTGCGGGCGCGGCGTTTTCTCACGTTCTTTTTACGGGAAGCGACCTCGTGCAGAATAATTTTATGGGCATTACCGCCTATCAATCGTCGTTCGATGATTCAGATTTATACAACAGCCGCTTTATCCGTGCGAAGCTGATAAATACGTCGCTGAGAAACTGCAACATAAAAAAAGCTATGTTCTATGAGCTTGAAACGCAGGACGTATCGTTTAAGATGTCGAATACAAAGGAAGCTCTTTTTGACCAATCGGGCAGCGCACTGATGAACAACGAAAACGCGACTGATACATGGCTGTTATAACAGAGAAAAATCGATAAGGAGAAAAACAAAGTGAAAATATATTTGCATGTAGGGCTTGAGGGGTTTACAAATAGCTATGTAGTAGTAAACGAGCAAACAAATGAAGCTCTCATCATCGATATAGAAAAAGTTACCAAAATGCTCATTTCGCAAATAGAAGATAAGCGGCTGAAAATCTGCGCCGTTCTCATCACGCACAACCACAAAAAGCACGTTTCGGGTCTAAAGACACTGCGCAAAATCTACAACTTCAAAACCTATGCCGCCGATTACGAAATAGAGGGCGAAGAGTCGATGATTCTCAAAGGCGACGGGCTTATCCGCTTGGCAGGAATGAACATAAACTATTTTTCTCTCCCTGGTCATTCATCGGATTCGATTATCTACAAAATCGGGGGAACACTCTTTACAGGCGATGCGCTCTCGAACGGAATGATTGGAAAGACGACGAGTATCTATGCAAGGCAAATGCTTATCCGCAACTTAAACGAAAAAGTTATGTCGCAAAGCGATAATACAGCCCTGCTTCCTGGACACGGTCCGCCTACGACGGTTGGGGCTGAAAGAAAGTATAATCAAGACTTAAATCCAAAAGCAGAACTCAATATGAAATAAGCGAAATCCGCCCCGCAGACAGTCCGTATTTGCCATACACAAATCGGCGCAAACGGTCGGCGGCGGCGTAAAATCCCCTTCCCTCCGTTTCCACAACGTAATCAGCAAGCGGCTTTAGATACTTTTGCACTGTCTTAAACGAAGTCAGGTGAATAAAATACTGCGGCACTTCAGAAAGGCTCTGCTGCAACAAATACGCCATTGTTTCATTGTGCATCAACACCTCGTCCGCAGGGTCGTAATTGAGAGAAGCCCACAGCGACCAATATTCTTTCATAAACAATCTGCTCTTTCTGTCCATCGTGTTATACACGGTGAAGCACAAAGCGCGAAACTCCTCATCACAAAAGAATATCCCGTGCCACCCCTCGTGCGCCAAAAGCCTATCGCGCAGATACACGGGGGATTCTTGCGAAATCGCCAAGAGGCTTCCGCGCACGGCTTTTACTCCGTCAGCAGTTTCCTCGATAACGCCGTTTTCCAGCAATATCGTTTTCAAATGCAGTTCATAGCTGTTTAATGCAAACGCCGTCTTCTGCGCTGTATCAAAAAAAGATGCGAGCGTCTGTGCGCTGTAATCGTGCGCATTATAGCCGTGCTCCTTTGCAATAAACTCATCGCTCATCAATCTGCCGCGATAGCCTCTCTTTTCGGCAAAAAACGCCAAGCGCGTAAAAAACTGATTAAGCGTCGCATAATCTTTCACGTCCAAAAGCAACACATCGGGAAATTGCTCCCAGCGAAACAACTCGTATTCTTCGCGCCGCCAATTCTCTTTTTTCCAGCGGATAATCACGCCAGGGTCGGCGGTAATCGGCTCGCTATCCTTTAGCTTTGCGTCGCTTTTGAGCAAAACAGAGCGCACCATAGCGGCGTTTTCTTTCAGCTCTAGCTCGGAGTATACAGCGGAAAAGTTTTGCGGATAGAGTTTTGTTTCGTTGAGGTTCGGCGCGCGTCGAATGCTTATCGCGGTGTCTCCGTAGCTCAAGCGCACTCGCTTTTGCTCTGCAATATCGCCGAAATCGTTACAATCGCTCATCGACAGCGCAATATACGGCTTTGCGGCTTTCGGGAAAATCGCTTGCACTTCTTCTTTGCTGAAGTCCGCCCTCGCAAAAGAAAAATCCGCCGCTCCCCCATTCACTCCGAACGCAAACAGCGGGCTTTCTTCGTCCTTTTGCCAGCCTATGTGCGCCACCTTTACAGAAAACTCCTTCACCTCTCCGCCCTTTACGATAAGCTCATCGGCAAGCAAAGCCACAGGAGAGCACAGCGACAATCTCACACTCGCGGCAGAGCTGTGCTTTAGGTCGTCGGCAAACGCGAGGGCACTCTTCTTTTCGCCGTTCGCATACTCAAGCGAAAACGACACATCGCGCGCGGCGGCGGTATCAAAGGCGATACACGCTTCAAGCGAAATATACATCTCGTCTTTTGCGATGTCGCCAATCTCTTTTTTTGCCTTCTCGTTCAGAGCAAAGCGGCTTGTGTGCGAGGCTTTATCAAGGCGGCTCTTCAACAGCGTATTTTGCTTTAGCACAATGGAATAGGTCGGCGAAAGGCGGAGCGGCACACTTTCGCTAAACGAACACGACGAAAACAGAAACACACAGAACGTAATAAACAACAATGTCAAATTTTTTGAGTAATAGCGCAACATTGCTTTTTTTATCGGTTTATAGGTATAATCTCAATCATGAGTTTTGTAATTATTTTCAATAAAGACACGCTTTTTGCACTAACGAAAGCACAAAAGGCTTTTCTGAGCGCGATAAATCAGCAATCAGCGCACCACTTTATGCCGCACTATCCCCTCTGGGCTGCAGCCACAGGCTGTTTCTCAAGTGCCACAGGCAGTTTCTTAAAAAGCACAAGTGAGGAGGAAGAAAAATTTTTAGAAGAAGTATTTAAAAATCCGTCGTTGATACAATCTTTGACTATCTTGCGCCCAGAAATACGCGGCGATGAATGTATCTTTCCTGTAGAGCTACAGACGGAAAAAGAAAAACATATTCTCACGGTGCTTGCAGGCAAGAGAATCGAAAAGGGAGAAAGCGGAGAGCCTATCGACCTATCAGCCCTCCCCTTTACTGCGCCGCCCTGTGCCGTTTTTCGCATCGCTAAAACCACTTGCCCCGCGCCGCACACCCTCGCCACCGAACAAAGCAAGTGGGTAAAACTTTCAAAGCGTATTTCATAAAACAGTATTTGACAGTGCTGCTTTGTTATGCTATACTATCTATAGTTCGTGGATTGCATTTGTATGCAGTTGTTACGCTTCGTGTGAAGTCACGGCTCTTCTAATCCCTTGCGTTCGTGCAGGGGATATTTTTTTAGTAGCAACTCCTGCGTATATATGCGGCTTCCGTCTTTTTTAACTTCTTTCAACGTTAAATATGCAATACAACTCTTTTTTCCAGAAAGCTCTATTTCTTTCTGAAATCGATGTATTGCAAGTATATTCGGGTCGCAGCTTCGGTCTTCAAACGTTCCCACAAACTCCGCCGCTTCAAAAATCTGCTTTATATTCTTTGCGGCTTCAAAGTGGTCTTTCACCGAAAATCCATTAACCACCGTTTTTGTAATTGCTTTGTCAGAAGAAATTTTATTCGCTGTGTTTTTAGAAAATCGCGCTTTTTTCCCTGTTTCACTATTTGTAAAAACCTTACCAAACAACGGCTTTAAACAAGCTAACAGCTCCGCGCGACATTTTTTCCTCAACGCACTTTCTGCACTTGAAATGCGATAGACTTCATACGCATCTGCTATAATTTTCCCCGTATCGCTATCAATCAAAAAACGTTTATGATGTCCGCCGCACCATTCTTCTCTTTCATACGTTCCCATTTTTTACCTCTTTTTTATATTCGAAATAAATAGCAAAACATAAAAGCCCCCTACACTCTTTTTCGTATGAGGCTCTTATGTTTTTATCGGTTCGACCGTATCGGCGATATTTTTCTATAAAAAAATTAGGAAGTGTTACGGAAAGTATGCTGATGTATCTGTTTATGTCATTCCCGTGCTTGACACGGGAATCTTTTAAGGCTCTCGTATAGTGCTTTAGAAAAGATTATCGGGTCAAGCCCGATAATGACATTCTTGCATACCTTTGGTAACAACTCCTAATTTTCATTAGACCTGTTAGATAATATAGTTTTGACAAGGGGCTTAAGCCCCTTGCTACAGCAAAAGTTTTTAGTTTCCGAACAGGTCTATTTTTGTTCCTAGCTATGTTTTTTCGTTTACATAGCTAGGAATTTTCGTTAACATAGCTATGTTTAAATAAATTCCTAGCTATGTAAATGAAATTTACAAGCTACGTGTAAATGAAATTTACAAGCCACGTGTAAAAAAAATTTACAAGCTGCGTGTAAATGAAATTTACGGTATTTTTTCACAAGAAAAGCGAAAAGGTTCTTCAAACATACTTGAAACAGATAGGGTAAAAAGTGATATAATTAGGCAAGGCTGGAGAAAAATGGGACAACCGAAATTATTTAGTTTGATTGACAAAGCCATATTTGAATATAAAATGATAGAAAAGGGCGATAAGATATTGATAGGCGCATCGGGGGGGAAAGATTCAACTGCGTTAGTGGAATACTTTGCAAACAGAGCAAAAAGAAAAAATGCAGACTTCACTTTTACAGCGATACACATTGAAACAGATTTTGAGGCTTGCACGATGAGCCCGAAGCTGCGGCATCAATTAGAGGATTGGGGAGTAGAAGTAAAGAGCTTATTTGTAGATGTGGAAAACAGGCTAAAGGCTGGGAAAAAGATGAGCTGCTATTGGTGTTCACAGCAAAGACGCAATGAGCTATTGCATTATGCAGTAGAAAACGGATACACTAAGCTTGCGCTAGGTCATCACCTAGATGATATTCTTGAAACACTGTTAATGAATATGCTTGTAAAAGCAGAGCTTTCGACTATGCCTCCGCGATTGGACTATGAAAAGTATCCTGTATCAATCATTAGACCGCTGTGTTTTGCAGATGTAAATCTGATAAAAGAGCATGCAAAAGAAAGCGGATACATAAGCACAACGTGTACTTGCTCTTATCAAGATAATTCAGGCAGAAAAGAGGCTCGAAAGAGGCTTGAAGCATTAACACAAGGCGACGTTAAGGCAAAAGAAAAGATGTTTTATTCGCTAAGAAACATAAATACACAATATTTGCCGTAAGGGGTAATATGAAAAGAAGAGCGATTGGTCTTTTAGCAATGGGCAGAAGTGTAAAGTCTTCTATAAGAAAGATTCCTGCAAATGAAACATATTATGTAGCGTATCATCTGTATAATCTGATAGACAATGTAGAGGGATTGCAGGCGGACGGAGAAGAGCTAAAAACGCTGATATTCAAGATGGCTGAAGGCATGAATAAAGGAGAGGAGCTGGAAGAGCTGTTAGATGAACTTGTCGCCGAGCTTGCAGAAAAAGGTAAGCTCACGATTGTAAAAGACGGAGAGGCCATAAGAGAGCAAGGTTCTCCCTATAAGATGAAGAACAGACAGTCTAGCTTAAAGTTCTACATGGAAGCAGATGACGAGGAAGAAGAGAGTTCTGGATATAAATACACTCACTACTTTGACTACGACGGCATATTAAAATACACATTCCGTGAAGACGCAAAAATCTCCCGTGCCTTTAGAAGCTGGGAAACACCGAACGAATCTGATGTAAATTTTTGCAGATGTGCGTATGTCGGCGGAAAAGAGGCTCTTTGCTCTATTTTAAAAACACTGTTTCTTACGGATAAAAGAGAAAAAAGCCTCACTGTGCGCATTTCTTCTCGAATAAAGAAAATCGCTACAAGTCTTACTCCTGTGCAGTTTTTGAAAGACTCCTTGCAGCTCAGCGACCAAGAAGCACAGCTTTTGCTTTTGGCGTATAAGGTGCGGCAGATAAAAGAGCTGTGGGGTATCTGCTCTTCTCTTTTAGATGATTTCACTTGGTACGATATATATAGCTATTTCCTCGATGTGCAAAGCAAAGATGTGCAGAAAATGTTAAAGCTAGACGGGAAGCTCGTTTCTTTTGGCTTTATGGACACTGACGGAGATGTGGAGGACGACGCTATAAACTGCATTGCGTCAGGCACTTTGGAAACTTTTTTTTCTGACATCTTAAAAGAACATAGCACACAAGACGCATTTCCGCTCGAAAGCTATGCGATAAGCGATAAATCTACAGAAATATCCATTGCGCTCCTTTCGAGTGAGTATCCTGTCAATATACTTTTATACGGTGTGTCTGGTTCTGGAAAAACAGAATATGCAAAATCTCTTGCACAAAAATGCGGGCTAAAAGCATTCGTTTTCAAAAACGATTCAGAGCTAGACAACGCAAAAGGTGTGAACTCGATTTGCCGATTGAATTGCTTGCTGTCGCTAGCGAAAAAAGATTCTGTGATTATTGTAGATGAAGCAGACACTATGCTTGAAACACAGCTTTCGATGATGAACTTTTTATTAAATCACGGCAACTCATCGCCGAAAAAAGGCACTGTAAACAGAATGCTTGAAAACAGCGTGAACAAAGTGATTTGGATTGTCAATCACACTTCCCAGCTGGAAACATCTACTCGCCGCCGTTTCACCTATTCAATCAAGTTTAACGAGATGAGCGAAGCGACGCTCAAATCTATCGCTGCGACAAAACTAGAATATATAGAGCTAGACGACACAGTGAGAGAAAAAGTGATTGATTTATGCGGACGCTATCGAGTAACAGGTGCAAGCATAGACAATATGGTAAAGACGCTGAAAAGCCTTGATATGTCTGACAGCGAAAAGGTGATAGACGATGTGCAGGAGGTATTAGAAGCAAACTCGCGGCTGCTGCATGGAAAGGCAAAGATGAGAGAAAGAGTGGGAGCTGAATACAATACAGATATTCTTAATTGCTCTGTCAGTGCAGATAAAATCGTTTCGATGATTACCAATGCTCTCAAATTCAGCGAAAAGAACAAGACGGCTCAAAACGGGATTCGTCTTCTTTTCTACGGGGCAAGCGGAACGGGAAAGACGGAGTTTGCACGATATATCGCCGAAAAGCTGCACAAAAAGATTCTCTTAAAGCGGGCTTCTGACATTATGAGCAAATACGTCGGAGAGAATGAGAAGAATATAAAAGAGGCGTTTGAAGAGGCGGAGCAAACAGGAGAAATCCTGCTCTTTGACGAAGCAGATTCTTTTTTTGCAGACAGAAACGCAGCCTCAACTAGCTGGGAGCGAACACTTGTTAATGAGTTTTTAACTCAAATGGAAGAGTTTTCTGGAATTCTCATCTGTACAACCAATCTTCGCAAGATTATGGATACGGCAGCACAAAGGCGTTTCCATATCATAACGGAATTTAAGCCGCTTACGAAAGACGGCATAAAAGTGCTTTTAAATCGCTTTTTCTCGCAATTTACGTTTATCGACGAAGATATTGAGAGAATTACACGCTATGATTCTGTAACGCCTGGCGACTTTGGAACGCTTGCTTCAAAAATACGCTTTATGGACGAAAACGACGTTAGCGCAAAGTATATCATAAACGAGCTTTGCACTCTCCAAAAAGAAAAAGAAAGCGGCGGGCGCAAGATAGGTTTTTAGGAATACTGCGGGGAATAAAATGAATGAAAGAACTGTATTGAGTATAGACATAGGCACAACATCGCTAAAAGCTGCTATTTCAGGAGTGTTTTCAGACGCAGGTATTCTTGTTTATGCCTCTAGCAGAGTGCCTTTTGTTTGCAGCGACAAGAAGCGCATTTCTGATTGTTGGCTAGAAGCTCTAAAGACCGCCTTAAAGCAGATGAGAAAAAAATGCACTGCAAAAACTGACATGGCAGACCCTTTTTTTAGGCTTACAGGCATTTGCATAAGCGGCAATGGACCTACTATCGTTTCAGAAGACGGCACAACTTTATCGTGGAATGAGCCTTTAACGGTAACTGTACCGAATGAATGCAAAAGCCTTTTTATCCCCCGCTTTTTGCAATTTAGAGCGCAATACCCTGCCATTTGGGACAAGTGCAGCACCATCTTTTCAGGACCTGAATACTTTATCTACAAATTATCGGGCAAAGCTGTAACAGTTATGCCCGAAGAGCGATATTCAGAAACATATTGGAATACAAAATCCTTATACGACGCTTCTTTTTCGGCACTTGAGCAAAGCAAATTTCCTCCGTTTAAACTCCCCGGCGACTGCGTTGGAGTCGTAAGCAAAGACGCGGCAATACAGCTTGACGGCTTATTATCTGCGGAGCTTCCTGTGTTTTGCGGAGTGCCAGACTTCATTGCAGGTCTTATCGGAACGGCGACTCTTTCTCCTTCGCGCATTTGCGACTGTGCAGGCAGCAGCGAGGGAATAAATCTTTGTACAAAAATCCCTGTATATGCAAACGGCATTAGAACGCTTCCCTCTATTGTTTCAGGCTTATGGAACGAAGCTGTATTGATTTCAGAAAGCGGAGTAAAATTTGCTGCTTACAAAGCAAAAACAGAAGAAAAGCTAAGCAAAACAATGAGCTATGATGAGTTTGTAAATTATGTATTCGATACAAATCAAAAAGAGGGTATCGATATAATGAGTGAACTTGCGCACAAGGTAAAAGACGGAGTTGACACATTAAAGAATGCGTGTGAAAAAGCAGGATTAAAAGTCGCAGATAAAATGCTTGTAACAGGCGGACAAGCTCTCAATAAAAGATGGATGCAGCTAAAATGCAATATCTTGAATATGCCTCTTTGTGTGGCGACTTTTGAAGATGCGGAGCTTACAGGAGATGCAGTTCTTGCCCGCTTTGGTCTCGGCGAATATGAAAGCATTCAAGAAGCCGCCGATTCCCTTGTTCGCATATCGCAGACTTTTTATCCTGAACAAAAAGAATTGACAGGAAGCCACAATGAAAATCTATAAAATTCCTACAGAACTCAAAGCCATTATTTTTGATATAGATTCCACGCTGTATACAAATGCAAAGTACGCCTTTGAGCAAGTTGATGTGCAAGTGCGCTATTACGCTTCATTACATTCAATGACAAATGAAGAAGCAAGAAATATGGTAAGCGAGTACCGAAAGAAGTGGGCAGAAGAGCATAACGGGCAAAAAATAAGTCTTGGAAACACTTTGAAGGCTTTTGGCGTGCCGATTAGCGAAAGCATAAAGTGGAGAGAACAGCTTATCGAGCCTGCCGATTTTTTATCAAAAGACGAAAAGCTCATTACCACCCTTCGTGAACTTGAAAAAAAGTACACATTGATTTGCGTAACAAACAATCCTGTTTTGCCTGCTAGAAAGACGCTTGACGCATTAGGAGTATCTCCGTTTATAAAAGACATCATCGGGCTTGATACCTGCGGAGTGTCAAAACCAGCTTTAGAGCCGTACAGGTTAGCCGTAGAAAAATGCGAATGCAGCGCAGAAAACTGTATTTCTATAGGCGACAGATACGATATTGACTTAGCATTGCCGCTCGAAATGGGAATGGGAGCGATAGAAGTCAGCGGAGTTACAGATGTTTATGAGCTTATTAACGTTTTTTCGTGTTTTTTTGAAAAATCTAATGTATAATAAAAACTAGAGAGGTTTTCCAATGAAAATAGAAAAACTTGTACCGCCATTAACACTAGGAAACAATAAAGGGCTTTCAACATTCTTTATTGGAGTAGGAAGCGCATTTTCAAAACTTCATTATCAAACAAATATATTGATTTTGAAAGATGGAGAACATTTGCTCATCGACTGTGGAACGCTTTGTTCGCAGGCTTTGCAAAAGTACGGTTCAAGTTTGACTAATATTCGAAATGTGCTTGTAACGCATTCTCACGCAGACCACATAGGAGGACTTGAAGAGATGGCTTTGTTTAATAAGTACTCTCCAGAGCCTGTAAAACCGAGAATGTTAATCACAGACGAATACAAAGAGATTTTGTGGGAACAAAGTTTAAGGGGCGGCTGTTCGTATAGCGAATATTCAAATGGCGCATATATGAAGTTTGAAGATTACTTTGAACAAATTGAACTAGAAGCAATGCCAAATACAGTTCGCCCGATGTACCACACGGTTCTCGGCAATATCGATATAAAGATTTTCCGCACCCGCCACATTCCAAGCGGCACAAACTCTTGGGCAGACTGCTTTTACAGTGTCGGAGTGTTAATTGACAATCGCATTTTGTTCACAGGCGACACGCAATATGATGTAAAATTGCTCACTTGGCTCGACGTGCATTACAATATTGAATACATTTTCCACGACTGCCAGCTTTTCACAGGCGGTGTTCACGCAGGCTATGACGAGCTTAAAAGATTGCCAATGTCGATGAAAAAGAGAATGTATCTCTGTCATTACGGCGATGCTTATCAAAAGTTTAATCCCGAAGCCGATGGATTTATAGGCTTCGTCAAACAAGGTTATTTCTATCACTTTGACCAATAACACACCCTTAGGGTGTTTTGTGACAGGCATAAGCTGTTTTTTGTAACAGGGATAGCCTGTGTTTTGTACGAAGTAAAATAGACCTGCTCGGAAACAGTATGTCAGTTCCGTACTCGGCTTTATGTCATTGCCGTACTCGATACGGCAATCTATAGCAATATAGGCGTTTTGAGAAAGAGGCTGTGCCTCAGATTATCGGGTCGAGCCCGATAATGACAGCATACCTTTTTTATTCTGGCAGAAAAACTATTCTATTTTCCCCGTGTGTCCAGGAACGCCCTTTCGCGAGAGCGGCCAAAAGCGATAGCTTGCTTTTCCAAGCATTTTATCTCGGCTTACATACTGCGGAGACATATTGCTTTCATACAGCACAGAATACTCATCATACAAAGTCAATTCAGTAAGCGTATATTCATACGAATGGCGCATATCAAGCGAATTAAATCTGTTATCGCCCATCATAAAATAACAATTTTCTGGAATATAGTTTGCGCTGCCGTCTGCATTATTCTTTGGAAACACTGGCATATTGCGAGAGTCTAAAAGGCGAATATACAACGAGAGTGCTTCACTCAATTTATTGTAAGAAATAAGATACTCATCGCTATTCCATTCACTATAAGGAACTTGCGCCGAAGCCAATTCTGCACAGCGAACAACACTGCGACCGATAGCGAGCTTTATCAGCACATTAAGGCGGAAGTTTGCCTCGTCATACGGATTGCCGCCTACGACTCCCCCATTTAACGCGTTTTGCCCGATGTCGCTCTTTGCCCAAGCCGTCATAAACTCTTCAAACCATTGCGCCCCGCCGTTCGTCGCAATGAGCTTTCTTTCTATACTGTCTGGCTTTGCAAGAAGAGAAAGCGCATAGAGTTCATTCTTTTGATACAAAGATTTCACCTCGTTTTCTGCAATTCTCTCTGTTTGTCCTGAAAGAGAAGTGAAACGCTGAGAAAGCGCGATACATTCAGCAAGAGCCTCTTGCATAGACATATCTCTTCTCTCCTCCTCCACTTCTAGCATCACGTCATAAATCTGCTGCGGAAGCGGAAAAACTTGTATCCCAGAATGAAGACGCTTAGGCACTTCGTTTAAATTCCACGCCGCCCACGTTGCGTCATCTGCCACCGCTGTAAACTCGTCGCTTTCTTTTGTTCTATGATACAGCACGCCGTCTTGCATCACCAGCTGTTCGCCTGAAACGCCTGCAACACGTTTTACTAAAGGGTCTGCCTTTGGTGAACCGTTTTCATCGGTGTTCAAATTAACGTGAGTAAGCGTAATCATATATACAAAGTTTGAAAGCACCGTTTTCATTTCACTAATCTTCGTGGTTTCGTAATGCGGATTTCTAAAAACGACAATATCGCCTCTTTTGTATCCCTGCATATACGGCAAACCAATTTTTGACATAGGGAACTTTGGACCATTCAAGAGCTTAAAGACGATAACTCTATCCCCAATCAAAAACTCTGGCACCATCGATTCAGACGGAATGACATAGAGTTGCACCAAAAAGATATTAAGAAGCAGCACCGCAAAAACCGACTGAAAAAGCGCGTCTACCCATTCTAGCAACCACAAGCACGTTTTCAAAGCCGTGTGCTTTGCAATCTTTTCATTGATGTTGTCACTGACTATTTTCCATTGCTTATCAACGCTCTCCAGTCTTTTCGGCTTCAAAAAGCTCATAATCACAAAGTTCAATATGAACATACACAGCCACGAAAGCACACAAAGCACATCAAGCAAAAACGGCACATTCCATGCTCCCACACGGCGAATGATGTATGAAGCCATGTGAACAATAGGCGCATACTGAATCAAATATTTGAACACATTTAACAAATTTGCCTTTTCTTTTGCAAAAAGCGACCTATAGACAAACCATAAAACAGCTGTGTAACAAATCGAAATCGGAAACGATAAAATCGATACATCAAAACTGCATGCGATATTAAGCAGTGAAAACAATGCACTAGAAGCAATAAACGCCTTTGTCATTGCGTTTACCTTTGATTTTGTGTCCATCTTCTCTTCTCTCATATTGTATATTTTACCCAACATCTCTCAAAAAGCCTACGCCTTAACTGCATTCACAGCATTCGTAAGCTCTACACTCTTTATTCTATACGGGAAATGCTTTAACACTTCCTCATAAAAAGCCACAGTGCGAAGTCCGTGCAGCATAAGCGTAAACCGCCCCGCCACTTCTTTTGCTTTTGCACTCATCTTTGATTTCAGCTCATCATTTTCCAAAATCTGATATATAAAAGCGTCCATTTCCTCATCGCTATCCGCCATAAAACCGTCTTCACCTTGGAAAATCGTATCTGAAAAACTGCTATCTTTTCGGCAGACAACAGGAACACCTAAAGAAAGAGCTTCAAGAATTGTCATCGAATGCATTTCAGAAAGAGAAGTCGTGATAAACACATCTGCAATCGAGTAAATGCTAGACACCTTGAACCAATCAATAAAGCCTGTGAAAATGATTTTGTTTTCGAGCTTCTCTTTTTTCACTCGCTCTTGCAAATCGTAGAGTGCGCCTCCTGCTCCCACAAAGAGCATCTTTATATTATCCTTTGCTTTTACGCAGCGAATAACCACATTGAGCATTTCCTCAACTCTCTTTTCTTCCACCACTCGCCCAACATACAGCATAACTTTATCATCTTTTTCTATGCCGTATTCTCTGCGAATAGCCTCTTTTTCCTCTATGCTGCATTCGTGGCTGATAAACTTTTCGGTATCAATAGCATTCGGAATGACAGCACACGGCTTATTCGGCAGCATTTTCGGCATCGTGAAATACAACCTTGCCTTTTCGCTCACATTGATAAGCGCGTAAAAATGCTTGTATAATTGGCGCACAATTTGGCGCACCACGCTTTTGGGAACTAGCGCACCCATCGTGAAATAGTGCCTGTAGTAATCTTCCCACATCGTGTGAGTGGTAGCGATAACAGGGATTCCGATTTTCTTTCCTGCAAGGATTGCCATTTGACCAATGAAAAACTCTGTGTGTGCGTGAATAAGGCGAACTTCGTGCTTTTCAAGAAATTCCACCACCTTGTGCCGTATCGGAATACCAATATACTGGTCATCGCCTACAAACGAATGAATCGACTTCACTCTCAAAATATCTTCATCTTCTTCAAAGTCAGCGTCAGAAGAGTGCTTATTCGACACCGTAACAATAACAACTTTATGACCTAGCTCTTCTAATATCCGTTTAAGCTGAATAACCACCGTTACAATACCGCTTTTTGTCGGCAAGTAACTATCAGAAAACAATGCAATATTCATAACTAAAAGATTTTATATCATTTTGCATTTATAGACAATATCGCGCACGCCTTGTATACTCAATAATATGACTACATATCTTGGAAAAGTGGGGGAATTGACCCTCAAAGGAAGCAATCTTAAAGAGTTTGAAAAGAAACTCCTTTCTAATTTGAAAACAGCTCTCGGAGCAATCAAAGACGTAAAAATCAAAGTGGCAAGCGGACGCTTATACGTTGAAGTCGATGAAAAATACAATAAAGCCGTCGAGTTCGCTCTTTCTCATCTTTTGGGCATTACAGGCTGGGCTAAAACAATCGTATGCGAAAAGGACGTAGAAGCGATAAAAAACGCAGTATTAGCCGAAGCGAAAAAGGCAAAAGAGAGAGGGGCTGCCACTTTCAAAATAGAATCGCGCAGAAGCGACAAGAACTTTCCTCTCAATTCGTACGAGCTTAATTGCCAAGCCGCTTCCCCTATTTTCGACAGCGGACTTTTGAAAGTCGATGTGCATAAGCCAGATGTTACCATAAGCGTTGAAGTAAGAGAAAAATGCACTTATGTGTATACAGACGCAGAAAAAGGACGCAGAGGTCTTCCTCTTGGAGTAAGTGGCAAGGGGCTTTTGCTTCTTTCAGGCGGCATCGATAGCCCCGTTGCAGGATATCGAATGATGAGAAGAGGAATGAGAGTTGAATGTGTGTATTTTCATTCCTATCCATATACCAGCGTTGAAGCGCAGCAAAAGGTTGAAACGCTTGCAAAAATACTCGGCAATTACGGCGTTGATACGCATTTAAATGTTATTCCGTTCACCGATGTGCAAATGCGCATAAAGCAAAAATCCCCTGTCGCATGGACAACGTTAATGCTTAGAGTGTGTATGATGAAAGTTGCAAATCTCTTAGCTTCTCGTATCGGCGCGCAATGTATCATCACAGGAGAGAGCCTCGGTCAAGTCGCCAGCCAAACAATTGAAAATATGAGCGTTACCGAGCATTTTGCCGACTATCCCCTTCTTCGCCCCCTCGTCGGAATGGACAAAGAAGAGATTATTGACACAGCAAATGAAATAGGTTCTTTTGAAACTTCTATCTTGCCCTACGAAGACTGCTGCGTCCTCTTTAGCCCGAAACACCCCATTTTGCGCGGCTCAATCGAAGAGGCAGAAAGCATTTACAAAGAGCTTGAAATCGATGAGCTTATTCAAGAAGCCTTTGAAAAGCGAGAGATTATCTGGTATTCTGCACATAACTACATTGCAAAGGAGTTCGTCGGAGAAAACGCAGAGCTTTTAAAAAGCTATTAACCTCTATCTTACAAACTACAACGATATATCTCACTAGCTAGCAAGATGATTCTCTCTAGCTAGTTTTTTTGTCTTACTATATTAGACCTGTTCGATAATTGTCATTATCGGGCTTGACCCGATAATCTGAGGCACAGCCTCTTTCTCAAAACGC
>ERZ842401.3369-NODE-3369-length-19931-cov-13.487875_pt1 | contig 19931 bp, 14 predicted proteins | sample MGYA00521270_ERZ842401 | MGnify/ENA primary metagenome ERZ842401 (study PRJEB31892, sample SAMEA3878208) | bioreactor metagenome | biome: Moose rumen | place: Sweden | collected 2011-10 | study: EMG produced TPA metagenomics assembly of the PRJEB12797 data set... | reverse complement strand
TTCATCTTTATAAAAAATTCGGCTTTGAAGAAATTCCCGTTGACAAAAAACTTTTCCCTACGAGCGGGCGAACATTGCTTTCAAGAAAAAATTGTTCCCGAATTGTTGATTGTCTCAAATACGAAATGCGCGGCGGGTGTTCATCTTTATAAAAAATTCGGCTTTGAAGAAATTCCCGTTGACAAAAAACTTTTCCCTACGAGCGGGCGAACATTGCTTTCAAAAAAATTTTGGCTTGACTTTTTGTTTCGCGTGAAATATTCTGTTGCATATGCATTGAGGAGGTTGAGAAGATGAGCGGCGACAAAATCGGCAACACAACTTGTCATTGTCTGAAGATTCGTCGCGGCGCGGCGGCAGTCGTCAATTTCTACGATGGGATTTTAAAACCGTCGGGCGTGACCGTTCGCCAATATTCTCTGCTCCACGCGATAAACGAACATGAAGGTTGCAACCTGCGCGAATTGTCCGAAGTAACAGAGCTTGACCGCTCAACGTTGACGCGAAATCTTAAACCGCTTTTGAGTCAGGAATTCCTTGTCAATGCAAAAAAGGACAATCAGCGCGACAGCCGATTGATTTTGACGGCAAAAGGTTTTCGGACGCTCCAACAGGCGGCTCAACTTTGGCAAAGGGCACAATCCGAATTTGAAGCAAAAATCGGCGCGGAACGTTTGGCGATACTCGAAGAAATTTTGGCGGCGATTCAAAAGCCGTAATTTTTTTTGAACGAATCAATGCATATACAATCAACAGACGGGAGAGATTGACTTTGGCTGAAAAATTTTTTGATTCGTTTCAAATCGGCGGGCTGAAAATAAAAAATCGGCTCGTCGCAAGTGCAATGTTTGAATACGCGGCGGACAACGGCAAAATCACAGAAACTTTTTTGAATCACTACAAAAAACTTTCGCAAGGCGGTTGGGGCTTGATTATAACGGGAATGCAGGCGGTCAGCGCGTCGGGAGCGATTGCGCCGATTATGATTAACGCCGCTTATCCCGCTTACGTCTCCGACATGAAAAAAGTTGTCGAGGAAGTTCATTCGAGCGGCGCGAAAATTTTTGTCCAACTGCAACACGCGGGCACGAGAACTTTTCCCGCCGAAGGTTACGATAAATTTTCCGTCGACGACGCAACGGAGGAGCAACTCGACACGGTTATAAAAAATTTCGGTAAGGCGGCGATGAATTGCAAGGCGGCGGGCGTTGACGGCGTCCAAATTCATGCGGCGCACGGTTTCTTGATAAATTCTTTCCTTTCGCCTTCAATGAATCATCGCGCAGATAAATTCGGCGGATCAATAGAAAATCGTGCTCGCCTTTTGTTTGAAATTTATGATTCAATCCGCGCAGGTGTCGGAGAAAATTTTATCGTCGGAGTGAAATTTCCGTTCAGCGATTTGATTGAACAAAGTATCACGCCCGAAGAATCTTTGAAAGTCTGCGCGGAATTGGAGCGGCGCGGACTTGACTTCATAGAAATTTCTTCGGGGCTCGTCATGGACGAAAGCAAATTTTCTTTCACGCCGCGTATCGGCAAAAAAGAAGCTCCTTTCCTTGAGAGCGCGAAACTCGCCGCCGATAATTTGAAAATTCCTGTCTTGAGTGTTTGCGGTTATCGAACGCCCGGCTTTATCGAAAAAGTTTTAAGTGAAACAAAAATTGCCGCGGTATCATTCGGACGCCCGACCGTTCGCGAACCCGATTTACCAAATCGTTGGCGCGTCGATAAGTCGCGGGCGAAATGCATTTCCTGTAACAAGTGCAAAGACTCCGTTGCTGACGGCGTGATAACTTGCCAAGTCGAAAAACTTTTATTGCGTTCAAAAAATCTATGACGTGACGGAAATTTTTTGGCGAAAAATAAAAATCCATACAGCAAAACAAATGACACACTGCCGATTGAAAATAAAATCGCGGAGTGATAACTTGCCAAGTCGAAAAACTTTTATCGCGTTCAAAAAATCTCTGACGTGACGAAAGGTTTTTTGGCGAAAAATAAAATCGCGGAGTGATAACTTGCCAAGTCGAAAAACTTTTATCGCGTTCAAAAAATCTCTGACGTGACGAAAGGTTTTTTGGCGAAAAATAAAATCGCGGAGTGATAACTTGCCGAGCCGAAAAACTTTTATCGCGCTCGAAAAATCTCTGACGTGACGGACGGTTTCTTGGCGAAAAATAAAAATCCATACAGCAAAACAAATGACACGCTGCCGATTGAAAATAAAATCGCGGCGTGTTGATTTATTAGCGGCGCGACGCCCGCCAAGCCCGCAAGTCCTTCTACTGCAAATAAAAATGCCGCGCAGATTAAAATCATCTCTCCGAAGTCTCCGCGAAACGGCAAATTTCCGAACGTTGCCAAAAAAAATACTCCGAGCGCAACCGCCGACAAACTCAATGCGAGATAAAAAATTATCTTCGACACGAGCGCGAGTAAAATTTCGTGCCGCTTGAAAAAACCTGCGCGGAAGTCTTCGTAAATCGACATAGAAAAGCCCATGATCATTCCGATTTGCGCCGCCATCAACATGACGCCGTACATGTAAAACGCCAAATAACTTTATGTCGAATTGGCGGGCAGTCGCAGGCTCAAAGTCACGGGCGCGGGCGAAATTTGCGGAGTCGCGTTCGACATTGCCGCCCGTTGATTGAATTCAGCCGAACACGCCGCACAGATTAATTGCATGGGCGCGGCGGCGTAACCCGCTTGCAAAGTGTTGCTCCCGTCTTGAAGAAACGCCAGCTCGACTGATTCTTGCCGATAAAATTTTTCACTGAAGTCCTGCGGGATAACCAAGACCGCCGCAACTTCTCCGCGTTCCAAAATTTTGACTGCCTCCGCGTCGTCCGATAGCGTTTCGCGAAAATTATATTGGTCGGCGTCGGCAACGGCGCGAATCAGCTCTCGACTCAACGGCGAGTCCTCCAAGTCGCAGACCGCAACCGGAATTTTTTGCACAATGCCGCCGCGATAAAGATTGCCGATTAAAAGACTGTAAGCCGTCGCCGCGAACAGCAAAATTATCAAGACCGCCAGCCGCTCATGTATCAGCAGGTTGAATTCCCTGCGCATTATCGTTAGCAAAAACTTTCGCCCCCTTGAACTTCAAAACTCCGACCGCCGCCGCGAAAAATATTGCGCTCATTAAAAGCAACGCCGCAATGTGAACTTCGACGCCCGCTGCCGTGCCCTTGACCAAAAGATTTCGCAAATCGTTCGCCGCGTAACCAATCGGCATGACGTACGACAAAAACAGGCTGATGTTGTCCATTGAAGTTCTTGGCCAAATCGCGCCCGCGAACAGTACCGACGGCATGACGTAAAAAAGCGACCACATTATCGCTTGGTGCGGCTCGCGGGCGACTGCACCCATCATCAGCCCGAACGCCGTCACGCACGCCACGTAAGCCGCGACTAAGATTAAAATTTCTGACGGGTTGCCGCGACAAATCATGCCGAAAAATTTTATTCCTATCGCGAGGCAAATCGCCATGACCGCAGACTCAAACAGCGTGTAGAGAAAAATTTTTGCTCCGAGACAACGCACGGGGTTTCTGAAAAGATTTTCGCCGCGATATTTTTTTCTTATCGCCAACGAAGGTTCGAGTACAAAAACCATCGCGATTTGTCCGCCGTGAAGAATCAACGCCGCCAAAAAAAAATCGGTGTAACCGCCCGTCGGATTGAATAAAATTCGCGTGCTTGCCGAAAGTTGAGCTACCGCCTGCGTTTCGTTCCAACCCGCCGCGATTCGCCGATTGATCAAGACTTCAAAATTTTTTGTGGCAACGACACTTTGAACGGCGCGGACAACCGTTCCGCCGATTACACTGCTTGAATAATTCGCGACGAGTTCAACGGAAACATTTTCGCCGCGAGCAATTTTGTTTGAAAAATCTTTTGGGATAATGACGACGCCCGCCGCCGTATCTTCGCGCAGAAATTTTTCATCGTCTAGCGCGTCGCCTTCAACCGAGATAACTTTCAATTCGGGCGTGTTGATAAAATCTTCAACCAAACTTCGTCCCGCCGAGCCGTCGTCGAGGTTACAAATTATCATGGGAATATTCGTCAGCGAATTTTTATAAAAAAGTCCGGCGAAAAGAAGCGTGTAAATTATCGGCAGGAAAATTAAAATCGCAACGCCTTGACGATTTATTGTGAACATTGACGCCGCGCAGTCATTCAGTTCTCGGAAAAAATTTTTCATGACATCACCTCAAAATTCTAAACCGCATACCCGGTCAGACGCCCGGATTGTTCGTGCGAATTTTTACGTTGAAAGCGATAATGTCGGGGTCGCCGCGTTCAGACGTTGCCTTTTGCGTTGCGAAGTCGGCTTTGCGGCGAATGCTCTCAACCGTCCCGATAATTTTTGTGGAGCCGTCGCGCCCTTCCAAAGTCACTGTGTCGCCCAAAGAAAAATTTTTCAGTTCGGTTTCTTTGATTTTGAAATCAATCCGGTTGTCGGCGGTATCTTGCAGAGAATAAAGCGGCACGGTCGGAGAAATGAGCATGCCTTCTTCGGCGAATTTTTTTGTTACGACGCCCGCGAACGGCGCGAAAATTTCTGTTTCGCCGAGCATGACGTTTACGGCGTCGAGTTGTCCTTGAAGAGCCGCCGCCTGATCTCTTGCCGCCTGTTCAAGTGCTTTGTTTTCGTCGTTCTTCAAAAGATTTGCCTGCGCACTTGCAACTTCTGCTTGCGCCGCCGTGAGTACTGCTTGGGCGTTTTCGAGTTTCGAGCGATAAGCGTCGTAAGTCTGCGCGGGAATAGCTTCAGCCGCCAAAAGTTCACGGTAACGAGCCTCGTCTTTTGCCGCCAAGTTCAATGCGGTTTGAGCTTGAGCCTCTCGCGCCTGCGCCGCCCGAAGACTTGCGTTTAAAGTTTCTTCCAAATTTTGTGACGAAATGATTATCTGCTGAAGTTGCGAATACTGCGCCGCCAAATTTGCTTGCGCCGCCCGCTGTTGCGGTTCTTGCGAGTCGCTGTCGATTTTTGCGAGGAGTTGTCCTTGAGTGACGCTGTCGCCTTCTTCGACGAAAAGTTTCACGACGCGCCCGCTGACTTTTGAATTTATGTTTATCTCTTTTGCGTCCGCCATGCCCCAAGTCTCGACGATTTCCGCCTTCGCCGCCGTTACTTGCCAATAAAAAATTCCGAAGCCTGCCGAGATTATCAAAACCAGCGTTAAAATTTTCAGCGCGTTGCGATATTTCCTGTACCGAATCGCCAATTCTTCCGTTTGCATTTCAAAATCGCCTCCGAGTAACAAAAATAATTTTTTGGGTATCCTTGACGGTAAAAAATAATTCGGACTTCGCGCCCGAAAATTTTTTGCCGATTATTTTTTTATGATGCCGTGAAACATCCATTCGCTTAAACTTTCAATGGCTTGCGCGTAAGTCAAATCGTTTTCGCGCAGAAAAGACGGCTCCGCCAAACTCGAAGACATGACCAACAAAAATCTTTCGACGACCGCCAAATTTATCGGGAGAAAAATTCCCTTGTCGATTCCCTCGCGAATGCGCCGCAAAAAAACTTCAACCTTCTGCCGCCGAAAATTTTCCCAACGCGTCCACTCCTGCGGATAAGAACTTTGCAAATCATTATAAATTCCGTGATCCAAGAACTGAAAAGTTTTTGCGTAGGCTCGGACGAAGCAACTCAATTTCTCCGCCAAAGGCAATTCGCTTTCCGAAATTAATTTTTCTTCGCGCTCGAACTTCGCCATCAGGTAATTCAAAATTCCCGCGACGAGTTTTTCCTTTGAATCGATTTGTTTGTAGAGAAAAGTTTTGCTCATGTGGAGCCGGCGAGTCAAGTCGCCCATTGTGAATCGGAAGCCGTGAATTTTCATTTCCTCCAGCGCGGCGAGGATTATTTTTTCTTCCATAATTTCCTCCTCGAATACCAAAAAATTTTCGTTCGGTATCTTTGCGCAGATTATATTCGCCGAGATTCGGGGCGTCAAGAAAAATATTTGCGCGAAGTAGATTAGCGGCGGCGTTTAGTGTATAATGCCCCTAAAAATTTTTGAGGGATTTTTATGACGGAATTTGAGTTTGCAAAAAAAATTGACGAGGCGGGCGGCAAAGCTTATCTTGTCGGTGGCGCGGTTCGCGATAAATTTCGCGGCGTGGCGGCGCACGACAGAGATTATTGCGTCACGGGGCTTGACGAAAAAACTTTTAACAAAATTTTTGACAGCGCGCCGAAGTTCGGAAAATCTTTTCCCGTTTACTCCGTCGAGATTGAGGACGCGGCTTGCGAAGTTGCCTTTGCCCGCACGGAGATAAAAGTCGGCACGGGTTATCGCGGCTTTGAAATTTTGTTTTCGCCCGACGTGACGATTGAACAGGATTTATATCGCCGAGACACAACGATTAACGCAATGGCGATTGAACTTTTGAGCGGCGAGTTGGTTGATCCTTTCGGCGGGCGCGAGGACGTTTTGAACAAAAAAATTCGTCCCGTCTCCGAACATTTCACGGACGATCCCGTTCGAGCATTGAGGGCGGCGAGGCAAGCGGCACAATTTAATTTTGAAATCTGCGCGGAAACAGTCGAGGCAATGAAACTTTGCAGAGAAGAACTTTCGCGCGAGCCGACGGAAAGAATTTTCGGCGAATTGGAAACCGCGTTGAAGACAAACAAGCCGTCGATTTTTTTCAGAAGTTTGGAGCGGGCAGATTTATTGGAAGTAACTTTTCCCGAAATTTTTAACCTGCGCGGAAAAACTCAACCGACAGAGTTTCATCCCGAAGGCGACGCTTACGAACATACGCTGAAAATTTTGGACGACGTTGCGAAAATAAATCCCAAGCCGATTGTTCGATTTGCGGCATTGGTTCACGACATAGGAAAAGGCAAGACGCCCGAAGAAATGTTGCCGCATCATTACCTTCACGAAAAACGCGGGCTTGAAGTTTTAAAAGAAACGAATCGCCGCATGACGTTGCCGAGCGATTGGAAAAAAGTTGCGGCATTCGTCATAAAAGAACACATGCGGGCACCGCGCCTTGAGAAGTCGGGAAAAATTGTCGACCTGCTTTTGAGTCTTCACAAATTGAAAATCTCCGCGAAAGATTTTTGCGACATAATTAATTTGGACAATCACGGCTTGCCGTTTTATCTTGAACATGCACAAGAAATTATCGACGAGCTTTTAAAAATCGGCGGCAAAGATGCTCCGCCCGAACTTGAAGGCGCGGCAATCGGCAAATGGATTCGCAGCAACCGAATTAAGCTTTTCGTTAAAATTTATTCAAAGGAGCTTCGAGCTTATGGAAAATAAAAATAAAATTACTCTCCCGAAATTGGCTTACCCGCTTATCTCAATCGTAATTCCGATGTACAACTCGGAAAAATATATCGGGGAATGTCTCGACAGCATTTTATCGCAAACCTTTCAAGATTTTGAAGTTATTGTTGTGGACGACTGCTCAACCGATAAAAGCGCGGAGATCGTCAAAAGTTATGTTCCGAATTTCAACGGGCGATTGAGACTTTCGCGCACGAAAAAAAATTCCGGCAAGCCCGGCGAGCCGCGCAATGTCGGAATTTCCGTTTCACACGGCGAGTACATTTATTGCTTGGACAGCGACGACATCATTACCAAAACCGCGCTTGAGGAAATGTACACGCTCGCCAAAGAAAATGATGCCGACGTTGTCTATTGCGAAAAATATTTCATGTCCGAAGGCGTCGGAAAAGATTTTGAAAAAAATATTCGTCTTGCAGATACAAAAATGCAAAAGCCGCCCTTCGTTGACAAACCGACTCTTGAGACAAATGATTTGGCTGAACGAATTGAAAAATGGCTGGCGACAAATTATTGGATGAGCTCGGCACTTCGACTTGTAAAACGCGATTTGCTGATTGAGAACAACATAAAATTTCCCTCGCTTATCGGCTCGGAAGATGACGTTTGGTTTTTGGAAACTCTTTTTTGTGCCAAGAGATTTTTGCGAATACCGAACGCCTGCTTTGTGAGGAGAATTCATGACGGCGGAATATCTTTCGGCGAATACACGACGCCCGACTATGTGGAAAGATGGATGACTTTGGCTGTTTGCGGGCTGAAGGAATTGAATGACTTCATGCAGGAAATTGAATTCTTCAGAGAACGCCCCGACCTTTGTTACGCCGTCTTCAATCATTTGTTGTTCAGAAAATTTTATATGATCTACGGCAGATGCAAGGATTTGAATCCCGCCGAGTTGTACAAAATTTTCCTTGAAAAATTCGGTGACAGCTTGGGCGAACAAGATGTTTTGGTTTCCGCGCTTTGTACCAGAATGCATGAACAGGACAGACTTTTGAAACAAGCTCCGCAAAAAATTAAAAGCCCCGCCGTTCAAGCGGAGCCGAAGTACATTGTCAAACACAAAAACAAATTTTCTGCCGAAGATGCGCCCGCCGTTTCGGTTATCGTCTCGCTTTACAACTATGAAAAATATATCGGCGAGTGTCTTGACAGCATTTTGAATCAAACTTTCCAAAACTTTGAAGTTGTGGTTGTGGATGATTGCTCGACGGACAAAAGTTTTGAAGTCGTCGAAAGTTATCTTAAAAAATTCGACGGGCGGCTTGCACTTGCGAAGACGGAAAAAAATTCGGGCGGCGGCGGAGTGCCTCGCAATGCCGGCTTAAAAATTTCTCACGGCGAATATGTTTTCTTCATGGATGCCGACGACGTTTTTACCAAAACCGCGCTTGAGGAAATGTACAATCTTGCGAAAGAATACGACAGCGAAGTTGTCTATTGCGAAAAATATTTTATGTCGAAGGGTGTCGGAAAAGATTTTTTGAAAAAAAATATTCGCCCCGCCGACGAAAACAGAGTTCAAAAGCCGCCGTTTGTCGACAAGCCCACTCTCGAAACGGAAGACATGGCTGAAAGAACCAGAATGGCTGTGAACAGAAATTATTGGATGACGCCTTGGCTCCGACTGGTTAAGAAAAATTTGCTGACAGAAAACAACATAACTTTTGATTCGCTTATCGGCTCAAATGATGTCACTTGGACATTCAAAGTTTTGTTCTGCGCCAAGAAATTTTTGCGCGTGCCGAATATCTGCTACATAAGGCGCATTCATGACGAGTCCGTTTCTTTCCGCAAGCGCACGCCTTCCGAGTATGTTCATAAATGGATGGATTTATCCGTTCGCGGCTTGAAGGACATAGACAAATTTTTGGACGGAATAGAATTCTTCAAGAAAAATTTAAAATGCCGTCAAGACATTCTTAATTATCTTCTCAAAGCGGGTATGCAAAACAGTTTCAAAGAATGTTGGAACTCGACGAAAACCGAAATGTACAAATTTTTCCGTGAGAACTTTGAAGAAAACTTGGGCGAAAACGCCGCGTTAATCGCCTGTTTTTATGCCTACGCCTTTAATCAAAGCAAGTGGTGGGATAAAAGATATAAAAAGCTTGAGGAAGATTTTAACCGCTTGAAAAAGGAGAACAGCCGCTTAAAGCTCAAGCAAGGTAAATCGGCAACAGAATCTCCTTCGCCGCAATTCAATCGTCCCGCCATCTCTGTTGTTATTCCCATGTTCAACGCGGAAGAATTTATCGGCGAATGTCTCGACAGTCTTTTGATTCAGACGTTCCAAAATTTTGAAGTCATTGTTGCCGACGATTGCTCGACAGATAAAAGCGTTGCGATTGTCGAAAGTTACAAAGAAAAATTCAACGGGCGACTTCAAATCACTCATACCAAAAAGAATTCGGGCGGCGGCGGTTACATTCCGCGAAATCTCGGCTTGGCTTTTTCCTGCGGCGAATATGTTTTTTTCCTTGACAGCGACGATTTTCTTTTGGGAAATGCTCTTGAAACTTTGTACAATGCGGCGAAAAAATATAATACCGACGTTGTCTATACCGCCGCTTATTACAGGATTAAAAACCCGAATGATATTGTTCTTCACAGAGACGGCATGGGCAGAAAATTTTTCAAGGACGGCATTAAGGACAAACTTACTTTGACGGTTGACGATACGAATGAACTTTTCAAAGAATTTTTATTGCCGGGTTCGGGCGAAGGAAATTTCCGTGCCCCGTGGTCGAAATTTTGTCGGAGAGATTTTTTGATTCAAAACGAAATTCTTTTCCCCGACATAGTGACGGGCGGCGACATGATCTGGTGCATCAATGTTTATGCTCATTCAAAAAGATTTTTACGCCTGCCGACTCCGCTTTACTTTTACAGACGCTACAACGAATCGTCCATCACTCGGACGGCGCGCTCGGCGCAGGAACAACTTTCCTATTGGGTCTCGGCGTTTATCGATTGGTTGAAGGCTCTGAACGCGCTCCAAGAAAAAACTGATGTCTTGAAAGAAAATCCGCATTACTGCTACGACTCCATAAGAATCGGACATCTTGAATGGGTTCTCAATCGGACAAAAGAAGCGCGAGAAGAATTGGGCAACCAAGAAGTTTACAGGATTTTGTATCGCGAATTGGGCAAGGGGCATGATTCGCCCGAAGCGGCGACGGCACTTTTTTTCTCCTTAATCGACAGCGAGAAAAAAGTTCGCGAAGACAATTTGCAAACCATCAAGAAATTAAAGAAAGAACTTGAAACACTCAAGAAAAAAGCTTAACCGCATTGCGAATCGGACGACTCATCAAAATTTATGGAAAGGAGACTTGAATTTATGAAAAACACTCCTTCAGTCTCGATTGTCACTCCGCTTTACAACGCGGAAAAATATATCGGCGAATGTCTCGACAGCATTTTGAATCAAACTTTTCAAGATTTTGAAGTTGTCGTCGTGAATGATTGCTCAACGGATAATTCCTGCGCGGTTGTCGAAAGTTACAAGAAAAAATTCGACGGCAGGCTTACACTTTCGCACATGGAAAAGAATTCGGGCAGCGGCGCACTTCCTCGCAACAAGGGCATAATTCTTTCACGCGGCGAATATATTTTTTTCGTGGATGCCGACGATTTGATTACTCCGACTGCTCTTGAAGAAATGTACTCGCTCGCCGAAAATTATAATGCCGATGTCGTTTACTGCGAAAAATATTTTATGTCGAAGGGCACGGGACAAGAATTCAAAGATAATCTTCACATTGCGACGGAGAGAATTCAAGCTCCGCCTTTCGTCTCTGAACCGACTTTTGAAACAAATGATTTGGCTGAACGAATTGACAAGATAATGAACAGAAAATTTTGGGTGACGCCTTGGCTCAAAATGGTAAGCCGAAATTTGTTGCTTGAGAATAACATTTTTTTCCCGCATGTTTGTATCAGCGAAGATAACGTTTGGACTTACGGTTTGTTGTTTTATGCGAAAAATTTTTTGCGGGTACCCAATGCGGTTTATATTCGCCGCTTGACGGAAGATTCTATGATGGGCAGGAAAAAAACTCCGCAACAAATGATAAATTTTTGGATCAATCCCGTTTTGCTCGGCGTGAAAAATCTTGATGACTTAATGAGCAAAGTCGAGTTCTTCAAAACGAATCCGCAATATCGTTACGCCGTCTTGGAACATTTTATCAGCTTGGCATTTGCCTGTACTTTTCAAGCGAGTTTGCAACTTCCGCCGTTTGCTTTTTACGAGACGATAAAGCAGGAGTTCGGAAAATTTTTGGGCGAACACGACGTTTTGATTTCCTTGCTTTGCACGTTTTTAAGCGGTCAACAAAAAACTGCAATGAAAAATATGCAGGAAGTTAATCAATTTGCCGCGCAGGCTCGCCGGCGCATTTCCGATTTGGAAAAAATCAATGTGGAGAACGCGGCGTACATTTCTGAATTGGAAAATTTTATTGCGGCATCTCAAAAGCGCATTGCCGAGTTGGAAAACGAAATTAATCTGCTTAAAGGGCGGGAGTGATTTTTTTGAAAGAAAATCCTGCGGTCTCGGTTGTCATTCCCGTTTACAATGCGGAAAAATATATCGCCGAGTGTCTCGAAAGTCTTTTGGCACAAACCTTCCAAGATTTTGAAGTGATTGCGATTGACGATTGCTCGACAGATAATTCCTGCGCGGTCGTCGAAAATTATTTTCCGAAGTTTAACGGGCGGCTGAAACTTTTTCAAACGGAAAAGAATTCGGGCGGCGCAGGATATGTTCCGCGAAATATCGGCTTGGAACTTTCACGCGGCGAATACATTTTTTTCATGGATGCCGATGATGTCATTGATAAAATCGCACTTGAAAAACTTTTGGCGGCGGCAAAAAATTTTGATGTCGAAGTTGTCTACACGAGCTCCTGTTACACATATGACGCGGCGGGGACAATTCGGCGGGTAAAAGATTCGGAAGGAGAATTTTTGGCGGACGAGCCGCTTTTGATAATCGATTCTCCCGAAGAAATTCTTCAACGACTTTTATTCAAAGGCAATCTCCGAACTCCGTGGTCGAAATTTCTTCGGAGAGATTTTTTGCTGAAAAATAAAATCACATTTCCCGAAATAATTTCGGGCGGCGATTTTCTTTGGACAATTCACGTTTTTTGTTGCGCGAAAAAATTTTTGCGGTTGCCCGAAGCTTTTTATGTTTATCGCGTCGAATCGTTCGGCTCCGTCACCAGAAAAAAACGTTCGCCCGAAAAGCAAATTGCATATTGGCTGAAGTCTTTTATTCTTTGGAGCGAGGCTCTTGATGCTTTGTCGAAGGAGATAGAAATTTTAAGGAAGAATCCTTTTTATTGCTACATGGCGACGGATCAGCATTTTGATGTTTGTTTCAAAAATATCTCGGAGGAGCGTCTTCAAACGAAGTCCTATGTCATTTATGAAATTTTACAAAGGGAATTGGCAGATAAAGGCGGAGCCATTCCCTATTTTTTCAATGTCATTGATGCTCAACAAAAATTTTCTGTCGCACTTCAAGAGCGCATTGCGGAATTGGAAAACGAATTAAAGAGAAAGGATTGATAAAATGGAAGCAATAATTCTGCCGTACAAAGGCAAGGAGCCGAAGATAGCCAAAGATGTTTTTGTTGCACCGAGCGCGTCGGTTGTCGGTGAAGTTGAAATTGGCGCGGGGTCGAGCATATGGTTTGGCGTGACTGTTCGCGGCGACTTTCAACCCGTAAAAATCGGCAACTACACAAACATTCAGGACAACTGCACGGTTCACGTCATGGGCGATACTCCGACAGAGATCGGAAATTACGTGACGGTCGGGCACAACGCGATTATTCATTGCCGCAAAATCGGAAATGATTGTTTAATCGGCATGGGCTCGATTATTTTGGGCTACTCGGAAATCGGCAACAACTGCATTATCGGCGCGGGCACTGTCATTACGCAGTACAAAAAAATTCCCAATAACTCTCTGGTCTTCGGCAACCCCGCAAAAATCATGCGTGCCCTTCGCGACGATGAAATTGTTGCGTTGAGAACTTCGGCAATGCATTATTACGAATGCGCCAAAGAATATGTCGTTCATCTCGGCTTAACGGCTTGGCAGGAAGATTAAATTTCTGTCTTTAAAAGGAGTATTGATTATGGTTGACATGATAAGAGATAAGCTTGACAAGGCGTGGGATGCTCACGAGCGCGGAGAGAATCTCGACGCACTAAAACTTTGCAATGAAGTTCTTGAACTTGACCCGAATTCTTACCTTGCTTACAGTTATCGCGCCTCCGTCTATGTAGGCTTGAAGAATTGTTATAAAGCGATTGACGACGCGAATAAATCCATTGAAATCAAGCCGACGTACTACTATTCTTATAACAATCGCGGCTGGGCTTATTTGGAGCTGGGGAATTATGAGCAAGCACTCAGTGATTTTTCTGAATCCATTAAGCGCGTCGGTAGGAGGAAATATCCTATTCCTTATTTTAATCGCGCCGCTGCCTATATTGAATTGAAAGAATACGAAAAGGCGATTGAAGACTGCAACAAGGCGATTGAATTCAAGCCGACATGTGCTGAAGCGTATTACAATCGCGGATTAGCTTACGAAAAACTTGGAGAAATAACAAAATCGCAAGCCGACTTCGTCAAGGCAAAACAGCTCGGCTATAATGGTTGAAAAATTTTTTGAAGGCAAAAAAAAATCGGCAGGAAGAAAACTTGCCGATTTTTTTTGTGTAAGATACAATGTCAAAAAATTTTTTGGGCGGTGAGTTTATTTGAAGAAAAAATTTTGGGCAGGGATTCTCGCCGCAAGTTTTTTGCTGAGCGGTTGCAAGGAAGAAATTGCAATTCAAAAACCGCCGCTCGTCAAAGTTCAACAGATAAAATTTTCTAACGCCGCGCAGGTTGAAAATTTTTCGGGCGTCGTCAAAGGACGTTACGAAACAAATTTATCCTTTCAAGTCGGCGGGAAAATAATTTCTCGCGACGTTCAAGCGGGCTCTTTCGTCAAAGCGGGAGAAATTTTAATGACGATTGATCCGAAAGATATTGTCGAGCAATCACACAGTGCCGACGCGCAAGTTGCTTCGGCGCGGGCGCAACTTGAACTTGCAAAATCGAATCTCGACCGTTACACGGAACTTTTTAAATCGGAAGCGATAGCCGCCGTCGTCCTTGACCAATACAAAACTCAATTCGACGCCGCGCAGGCTGCTTATGATGCCGCCGTTGCGCAAGCCCGTCAAAGTCAAAATGCTCTCGGCTACACAACTTTAACCGCCAATGCCGACGGAGTTATTTCGGAAATTGCGGCGGAGGTCGGGCAAGTCGTTGCGGCGGGACAAACTGTTTTGAAACTCGTTCAGACGAATGAATTTGAAGTTGTTGTCGACATTCCCGAAAATAAAATTTCCGCCGTGCAAATCGGGCAGAGCGTGACGATAAATTTTTGGGCAACGAAAGATGTTGTAAGCGGCTCTGTTCGCGAAATTTCTCCTATGGCTGATTTGGCGTCGAGAACTTTTACAGTGAAAATTTCTCTGCCCGAAGCCCGAAATATTTCTTTGGGCATGACGGCGAATGTTTCAATGCGCGACGAAATTTCTCCGAACGCAATTATTTTGCCGTTGAGTGCGATTTATCAGACGGGCGACGCCGCGCAGGTTTGGCTTGTCGAAGACGGAAAAGTTTCGTTGAAAAAAGTTGAAGTCACTGCCTTTGACGATAACAACGTTCGAGTTCACGGGCTCGGCGCGGGAGATATTGTCGTCGTTGCGGGCGTTCAAAAACTTCGTGACGGGCAGGAAGTCCGAACAAATTAAAGGAGCTAAAAATGTGCTAAAAATTCTTGACGGCTCAAAAATTCACAGAGAATTTTGCTCCGAGATTTTTTGCAAGAAATTATAGTTTTGGGGAGTTGCATCAAAAATTCCCGCCTTTTTACCTTAAAATGCGTGATATCGGCAACATTGAAAATATCAAGATTTTATAGTATCGAAAGAACGGCGTAATGGCGCGAAACTCTCAAATTTTCAGCTGAACAAAACATGAGTTTTTGCAAGAAATTATAGTTTTCGGGGGTTGCATCAAAAATTCCCGCCTTTTTATCTCAAAATCCGTGATATCGGCAACATTAAAAATACCAAGATTTTATATGTTCTTTAAAACGGCGTGATAACGCTAAAGTCGTGAAAAAATCGATTGAAAGGAACATGATTTTTTGCAAGAATCTGTAGTTTTTCCAAATCCTTCAAAAAATCCCGTGTTTTGTCTCCGAATCCGTGACTGTAGCAACTACTTCAAAAACCAAGATTTTTTATAAGCAAGGGGTTAGTAATAATCAATGAGAAATTTAACCGAACTCGCCTTGAATAATCGAAGTCTCGTTTGGTATTTTGTCGTCACAGCATTTTTGGGCGGAATTTGTGCTTATTTTGCTCTCGGTCGCATGGAAGATCCAAAATTTGTCGTCCGCGAAATGATAGTTGCGGCGTATTGGCCGGGTGCGACTGCCGACGAAATGCAGGAGCAAGTTACCGACAAGCTCGAAAAAAAATTGCAGGACATTCCCAACCTTGATTACTTGGAAAGCGAAACGCGCCCCGGCTCGACGGTAATTTATGTCAGGCTTGACGAAGAACCCTCAACCGAACAAATTCGTCCAACTTGGCGCGACGTTAGAAATTATTGCAACGACATAAAAAGCGAATTGCCCGAAGGCGTCGTCGGACCTTTTTTCAACGATACTTATGATGAAGTTTTTGGGTCGATTTACGCGCTTACGGGCGACGGTTTTTCTTATGAAGAACTTCGCAAATACTCCGAAGAAATTCGCCGCCTTCTGCTCGGCATTGACGACGTTAAAAAAATTGAACTTGTCGGCGTGCAGTCGGAAATTGTCTACGTCGAAATTGAACAGGCAAAACTTTCCGAACTCGGAATCAGCCCGCAAATTATTTCAAACACGCTCGCCGCGCAAAATGCAATGACGCCCGCCGGGATGATTGAAACTTCTTCCGACAATGTTTATCTGCGCGTGACGGGGATTTTTGATGACGTTGACGAAATAAAAAATCTGCCGATAAATGCGGCGGGAAAAATTTTCAGACTCGGTGACATTGCAAAAGTCGAAAGGCGTTTTGTCGATCCTCCCGAACCAAAAATGTTTTTCAACGGCGAGCCCGCGATTGGAATTGCGGTTGCAATGGAGGACGGCGGAAATATTTTAAAGCTCGGAGAAAATCTGCGCGGAATGACGGAAAAAATTCAGCAGGAACTTCCTTTGGGCTTGGAACTTCATCAAGTCTCCGACCAGCCGCTTGTCGTTGAAGAATCAATCGGCGTGTTTGTCGAAACTTTAATTTTGGCAATCGTAATCGTCTTGGGCGTGAGCTTTGCAAGTTTGGGCGTGAGGACGGGGCTCGTCGTTGCGGGTTGCATACCGCTGGTTTTGGCGGGGACATTTTGTTTCATGTATGTTTTCGGAATTGACTTACACAAAGTTTCGCTGGGCTCGCTGATAATCGCGCTGGGACTTTTGGTCGACGACGCGATAATTGCGGTTGAAATGATGAGCGTTCAGCTGGAGCGCGGGCTGTCGAGATTCGACGCGGCTTGTCACGCCTTCAACGTCACGGCAAAACCGATGCTTACGGGAACTTTGATAACCTGCGCGGGCTTTATTCCCGTTGCATTTGCAAAAGGTATGGCGAGCGAATTTTGCCGCGACATGTTTTGGGTAGTTTCAATCGCGCTGTTGTTGTCTTGGATTGTTTCGGTAATGGTTGCGCCGCTTTTCGGAACTTACATTATCAAAGTCGAAAAAAAATCGGAGGCGGAGCTTTACAACAGCCGCTTTTATAAAATTTTCCGCCGCGTGCTTGAAATTTTTTTGCGGAATAAAATTTTGGTTTTGAGCGGGACAATCGGAGCATTTGCGGCAACGATTTTTGCGGCGGAATTTGTTCAGCTGGAATTTTTTCCGCCGTCGATTCGTCCGGAAATTTTAATCGAATTGAAATTGCCGGAAGGCTCTTCAATGGCGGCGACGCAAGCCGAAGCAGATCGCTTTGCAAAATTTTTAAACACGGAGCGCGACAATCTTAAAAATTTCGCGTATTATGTCGGGCAGGATACGCCGCGCTTTGTGTTGACGGTTTCGCCGCAAAACGACGCCGATAACTGCGCAAAATTTGTCGTCACGGCTAACGAAGACAATCGCGACGCTCTGATTGAAAAAATTCGTCACGAACTGGAAGAAAATTTTCCGCTCGTCAAAAAAAATATTCAGCTGATTCAAACGGGACCGCCCGCCGATTATCCGATCATGTTGAGAGTTTCGGGAACAGATATTGAAAAAGTTCACGAGCTCGCCGCGCAGGTTGCCGACATTGTTTCGCAAGATTCAAACGTCACGGAAATTAATTTCGATTGGAATGAAAAATCAAAAGTCGTCCGCATTGAACTTGATCAAGATAAATTGCGTGCGTTGGGCGTTTCGAGTCAAGCGGTTAAGTCGATGCTTTACACGGAGATAACGGGCGCGAAGGCGGCGGAATTTTACACGGGCGACAGGACGATTGACATTGATTTGAGATTGGCGGCGGCGGACAGAAATAATCTTGCCGCGCTGAAAAATTTGCCGATTTATCTTGGCGAGGCGGGCTACGTTCCGCTTGAACAGATTGCTGAAATTTCTTACGGCGCGGAATATGGTTTGATAAATCGACGCGACCTTAAGCCGACAATCACAGTGCAAGCAAATATTTTGTCAGGCACTGCCAACGACGCGGCGACAAAAGCTTTTGACGCAACGGAAGATTTAAGAAAAAATTTGCCGCTCGGCTACTCAATCGAACCTGGCGGCGACCTTGAAGAAAGCGACGAATCAACGGGATACCTCGCCGCAATGTTGCCGCTCGTCGTGTTTATAATCATGACGCTTTTAATGATTCAACTTAACGACGCGCGGGCAATGATTTTAACTTTGTTGACTGCGCCGCTCGGCTTAATCGGCGTGATTTTCGCGCTGATAATTTTGAACAAACCGCTGGGCTTCGTGGCGGAGCTCGGAGTAATTGCGCTGTCGGGAATGATAATTCGCAACTCGGTAATTTTAATCGACCAGATTCAACAGCATTTGTCGGCGGGCGAAAAACTTTTTGACGCAATAATTGATTCGGCGATTTTGAGGTTTCGCCCGATAATGCTGACGGCGGCGGCGGCGATTTTGGGAATGTTGCCGCTGATGATAAGTGCATTTTGGGGACCGATGGCGGTTGCGATAGCGGGCGGCTTGTTGGTTGCGACTGTTTTAACGCTGTTGGTTTTACCCGTAATGTATGCGGCAGTTTATTTAGGAAGGAGTTCAAACGATGATTGAGTTTAAAGACTTCGGCATGGAAGACAACGTCCGTTATTTGGAATATCTCAAGCGTTGCATTCAAATTCCGTCCAATGCTTCGCCGATGATGGTTCTCGCCGCCAAAGAAAAATATGATGTTCGGCGTGCTTACGTCGATAATCTTTGCTGGCATAAATTTTCTATTGGCGACACAGAATTTTTTGGAGCACCTGTCGGCGATTGGGACGAAATTAATTGGCAGAAAGTTTTTGCGGAACATGTGCCCGCCGGTACTGTCTTTAATCTCGTTCCGGAATATTTGCTTAAGATTTGGCAACGCGAACTCGGCTCGGCGATTGAGATTGAGGAAGACCGCGATTATTGGGATTATATTTTGTATCTCGACCGCATGAAAAATCTTGAAGGCAAAAAATTGAAAAGCATTCGTCAGGGGCGCAATTCTTTTGAGAAAAAATATAATTACACGGTCGAAGAGATTTCGCCCAAAATTTTTGACGAGTTGCGGGCGTTTCAAAGCGGTGCGGAAGAAAATCTTCAAAGCCGCGCCGAGAACATCGATTTTGCGCAAGATGACGATTCAAATTTCCTGTTCGCGCTGGAGCATTGGAACGAGCTGAAAAATCTTTATGGCTTTGTCGTGCGCGTGGAAGGAAAGATTGTCGCTTATTGTTTGGACGAACAAATAGACGAGACGCACTCAATCTCGCCCTTTGCGAAGGCTGATTATAATTTTGTCGGCGCGAATCAATTTGCTTACTGGTATGACGCGAAGATAAATTTGGAGCGCGGCATTTTGACGCAAAACATTATGGACGACGTGGGCGAAGAAAATTTGCGCTTTTTCAAGGAGCATTTGTATCCTTTGGTCATGCTGAAAAAATTCGTCGTGACTTACACGGGCGCGAAGGAATTTCCGACAATCCAAACGCAAGAGAATCAAGGCTTAAAAATTTCTTCCGAACGGCTCGGAAAAGATTTGACGATAAAACTTTCGGGCAAACTCAACACGGACGCGGCGAATACTTCAAAGGAAAAAATTTTGTCGGCATTGGACGGCGCAGAAAAAATTATCTTCGACTTGGACGGCTTGGAATATATTTCTTCTTCGGGCTTAAAAATTTTGGTTGCGGCGTTTAAGAAAATCAAAGCGCAGAGCGGAGCAATGACAATTAAAAATATCGGCGGGCGAGTCAGAGAAGTTTTGGAAATGACGGGCTTCGCG
>ERZ842401.3368-NODE-3368-length-19935-cov-5.665543_pt1 | contig 19935 bp, 14 predicted proteins | sample MGYA00521270_ERZ842401 | MGnify/ENA primary metagenome ERZ842401 (study PRJEB31892, sample SAMEA3878208) | bioreactor metagenome | biome: Moose rumen | place: Sweden | collected 2011-10 | study: EMG produced TPA metagenomics assembly of the PRJEB12797 data set... | reverse complement strand
TTCGGGGTGATCGGGGCCTTCAAGGGCATCATCGCCGGCGGCGACGGAGCCATACGCCGCGCCGTCGAGGGTGCCGAGGACGACCCGGATCGCGGCTGGCAGGACATCTGCGCCTTCGATCCCACCCCGGCCGACACCGTGGTCGGCATAGCCGCCTCGGGCACCACGCCCTACGTGGTGGGCGCTGTGCGGCAGGCCCGCGCGCACGGGCTTCTCACCGCATGCATCACCTGCAACGAGGGCTCCCCCGTTGCCGCCGAGGCCGAGATTCCCATAGTCGCCGTCGTGGGCCCGGAGTTCGTGACGGGCAGCACGCGCCTCAAGGCGGGCACGGCCACCAAGCTGATACTCAATATGATATCCACCGCTGTAATGGTCCGCACGGGGCATGTGCGCGGCAGCCGCATGGTCGACATGCAGCTCAGCAACGCCAAGCTCGTCGACCGCGGCACCCGCATGATAATGGACGCCACCGGCATCACCGACTATGCCGCCGCAAAGGCCCTGCTCCTAAGGCACGGCAGCGTGCGCGCAGCAGTCGACGCCCATAACTCCGAAGCCCTCAAGGCATGAAACTGATAGTCGAAAGCGGCGCCACCAAAAGCGACTGGCGCATCCTCGGAACGGACGGCAGCAGCAGGCGCCTGCTCCGTCCCGGCATGAACGTCTCCACCATGCCCCTCGACCACGTGCTCTCGGTGCTCGGCTCCTCTCTGCAGGAGTGCGGAGAGAAGGAGTTCGACGGAGCCTATTTCTACATGGCGGGAATAGTCACCCCGGAGGTCCGCTCCCGGCTGCAGGAGGCCGTGCGATCGCAGGTAAGCTGCGCCTGCATCGACATACAGAACGACCTTACAGGCGCCGCCAGGGCCGTCTGCGGCCGCTCTCCGGGCATCGCCGCCATACTCGGCACAGGTTCCAACACCTGCTTCTGGGACGGTGAGCGGACGATCCAGAAGGTGCGATCCGGCGGCTTCATCATAGGAGACGAAGGCGGCGGCGCGGCGCTCGGAAGGCTCTTTCTGTCCGATTTCATCAAGGGCCTCGTGCCCGAGCCGGTGGCCTCCGACTTCGCCCGCCGGTTCGACGCCTCCTACGAAGGCATAGTTGAAGGAGTGTACCGCAGCCCGGCGCCCGCAGGCTACCTCGGGAGCATCGCCCCCTTCCTGCTCGAACGCTATGAGGATCCGTACGTGGGCGCCCTCATCGACGGCAACTTCCGCGCTTTCATCACCCGCGCGCTCAGCCATTACGATACTGACCGCTGTCCCGTGGGAGTTGTGGGCGGCTGGGGATATGCGTGCCGCGGCATTTTTGGGCGCCTGTGCGCCGAAGCGGGCATAAAAACAGGCCGCTTCGAGCCTGAGCCCATTAGCGGCCTTGTCAAATTCCACGCCCAAGATTAGCGTCCTGCGAGCTCGAGCTGGGTGCTCACGCAGGCGATGAGCTTCTGCATCACTATGGGTTTGGTGATGTAGTCGTTGGCGCCCATGTTGAAGGCGCGGACCACGTTGTCGTTGGTGTTGAGGGCGGTGAGCATGACGATGCGTGTCGCCCGGGTACGGGGGTCGGCGCGAAGTATCTTCAGAACCTCGAAGCCGTCGATGCCGGGCATGAGGATGTCGAGGAGGATGAGGTCGGGGACTTCTTCCTTGACGAGGTCGAGGGCCTGGGCGCCGTTGGGGGCAGTGCGCACGCGGAAATTGAACTGCGAGAGCATCTTCTGCACCAGAAGGAGGTTCAGGGGTACGTCGTCGACCATGAGGACGCTGAACTTGGAGTAGTCGGTCATTGCTCGAGCCTGTCTTTTGCGGCGACCCAGACCTTGGGGGTGACGCCGGTGATTTTCTTGAAGATGGTATTGAAGGAAGAGGCGCTCAGGAAGCCGCACTGCTGTGCCACCTCGTTCTGGCGGGCGTCGCGGTGGTTGAGGAGGTACTGCTCGGCGTAGTCGATGCGCAGGGTGTTGATGAGCTCGGGGAAGCCGAGGTTGTAGGCGTTGTTGACCAGCTTGGAGACGGTGAACTTGTTGGTCTGGAGCTTGTCGGCCACGTCGTCGAGGCTCAGGCGGGGCTGGAGGAAGAGCATCTCGTCGCGCATGAGGGTCTGGAAGCGGTTGAGCAGCTCGTCCTCGCCCCAGGAGTCGGCGACGGCGTTGAATATCTTTTCGGCTACGGCGGGACGCTCGACGAACTGGGTGTCGGAGCGGAACTCTTCGATGTGGAGGTCTTCCGAGAGCTTGTCCTGGAGACGGCGGAGGGCGTCGTCTTCGACTTCGTCGAGGAGCTCATAGAGCATGGCTTCGGTGTCCTGGGCCTGGGTCTCGGGGGAATAGTTGTAGCGCATCATGTGGCGCACTTCGTTTATCGTGATGGTGCGCTTGGCCGCCGCGAGGCCCACGAAGGAGAGATAGAAGGTGAAGACCGTGATGATTGCGCAGTAGATGTATATGAGCGCTTCGTTCTGGGGAACGTATTCCCTGAGAACCAGCATCCTTATGAGGACCGAGATGTAGATGACAAGGATGGGAAGTGTTACGAGTTCGATGACCTTGATTGTCTCGCCCTTGAACATGTGGCGGTAGATGTTCCTGAAGCCGAACTTCTCGCGCACTGCGACGTGGATGATGTAGACGGCAAGCCAGACGAACTCCGCCGCGAGCACCACGCGGTAAACCACCCCCGTTACTATGTAATAGAGGTAGGAACTTGTGCCTTTCCAGGCCTGGATGAACTGGCGGTCGCCTGTGCGTATGGCGTCCTGGATGACGGCTGTTTGGTCCTCGCCTATGGTTATGTAGAGGGTGAGGGCCACTGAGAACAGCATTGCGGGCACTACGACCCAGAAGAGCTCGAGCGGATGCTGCTGGCGGGTTATCTTGCGCACGCGGCGCATGTAGAGTATCACCAGCGGGATGACGCTCGGCGCCGACAGCTGGGCTGCAAGGCAGGCACGGTCGAGGATCGTCTGCGGGACTGTGGGGTCGAGGAAGCAGCAGTCGGAGAAGAGGTAGGTCGTCCAGGTGACGAGCAGCCAGAACAACGCCCAGAACGACCGTGTCCGCGATGCCAGCATTGCATGCATGAGCAGCGCGAACACACCTGCGAAAAGAGGCAGGAAGATTATGAGAGTCCTAATCAAAAGTCGTCGTTGTTCTCGTAGATGCTGGTTTCCCAATCAGCAACTTCGGGTGCAAAGGTAATCTGGCGGTAGACCGAGCTGAGGTCGAGGCCGATGTGGAATGTGTATTGTTTGCCGTAGACAAATATGTTGTCGGGAAGGAGGCCGTAGAGGGAGAACTTGCGGACCTGCTCCTTGACGGGTTCGTAGTAGAAGTTGTGGTGGGTGAAGCCGTCGATGTCGAAGACTACCTCTACGTACTGCTTGTCGAGGACTATGTCGTCGGGGATGGAGTAGTAGCGGTGGCTTTCTGACAGGCGGTCGACGAGGGAGTCGTAGCCGATGAACTTCTCGTTGCTGCTGCCCACTCCGACTACGGCGTCGCCCTCGAAGACGACGATTCTGCGGTAGTAGCCCTGCTTGTGCCAGGTGCCGGAGCCGGAGACTATGTCGTTGACGAAGACGCCGGCGCTGGCGACATTGTATGCCGTGACCTTGCGCAGGTGGATAAGGCCCTGGAGGGCCTCGTCGGGCGTGATGTCGCAGATCTTGTAGCCTATGTCGTTGGTGATGTGCTGGAACATGAGGGGGACCATGTTGAGCTGGTCGATGGCCTTCTCGACGGTTTTGGACACCAGGGGGCCGGCCTCGGTTTCCTGGACGGTGTAGGGGATGGCGTAGTTCTCGAAGCCGTCGCCGTAGTCTACCGTATTTACATAAGGGTAGTAGGCGCTGAGGCTCATCTTGTCGACGCCGCTCCACATGAAGCCGTCGAAGTAGGTGCTGTAGCCGCCGGCGGAGCTGTCAATCTTCATGTTGTCTATGACGAGCTGGCCGTGCTCGAAATCGATGCCCACGAGACCGAAGGGGATGTCCTCGTCCATGGTGGCGAGCTTCTCTGAGGTGTCGACCCCGCTCCTTGTCATTACACCCGTGCGCTCGGGCGAGATCACCTGCCCGTCGCGCGTGACCATAATGTCAAAGTCCATGCGCTGGCGGGTGGTCTTGGGGGTGATGTCGATACCCTCGTCGAGCTGGGTGCAGGAGGCCGCCGCGATGGCGAGCAGGAGGGCAAGGGGAAGCAGTGCTTTGTTCATAAGTTGTTCATAACACAAAAGGCGGTTTATAACTTTTCTGGCAACAAAGGTAAAGCTTTTTTTTAAGAATCCAAAAAAATTTTTCAAAATTGTTGTAAATTTTTGTGATTTTTTGAGAAATTATTTTGGATAATAAATTTTTTTGCCATATCTTTGCGATGTTTTTCGCGCGAAAATCAGATGGTTACTCGTTGTCAAATCTTGCAAAACACCCCCTGGAGGGCCCTCAGAGCAATATTCCTTTGGGGCGCCTTGCTGTTTGCATCCCTCTCCTCCGCCTCGGCCCAGGATCGCAGCCTCCGTGTCGGCGAGGGTGCCTACGCCTTCGACTTCCAGGTTTTCTTCCGCGTCAACTACACCATCCTCGAAAAAAATTACATGACCAACGAGTCCACCTTCGCCAGGCTCGACAGCGTTCTCGCCGTCCACAGCACCGCCGCGGTCGACTCCGTTTTCCTCGTTGCCTACGCTTCCCCCGAGGGAGGTTACAAGCGCAACCTCTCTCTCGCCGAGCGCCGCGCCCTCTCCATGCGCGACTACCTCGTCCAGGCCCACCCCGCCCTCGACGGCAAAATCAAGCTCGACTTCGCCGTCCAGCCCTGGCCCCGCACCCGCGAGGAGCTCGCCGCCCTGCGTTATGCCGCCTTCCGCCTTGTCTTCCCCTACGACATCACCATCGCCAACCCCATGATCGACGAGTTCGAGCTCGACGAGTCCTATTATGTCCTCACCCCCACAGGCGACGAGGACATGGATTTGAGTGAGCTTGCCGGCTTCGGCGAACCCCTCCGGCCCGTCGTCATCCCCGATTATGTCACCCGCTACAAGCAGACCGTCGCCGCCGTCAAGACCAATCTCCTCTACGATGCCGTCACCGCCCTCAACGTCGAGGTCGAGGTCCCCGTAGGCGACCGCATCTCCCTCATGGTCGAGGATGTCTTCCCCTGGTGGGAATACGGCAACAAGTACTGCTTCCAGCACTGGGAGATGGGCGCCGAGGCCCGCTACTGGTTCCGTCCCTGGGACGTCCACGGCACCGAGAAGCTCCGCGGCTTCTTCGCCGGCCTCTACGGCATGAGCGCCAAGTACGACTTCCAGTGGGACCGTTCCGTCAACTATCAGGGCGAATACTGGTCTGCCGGCATCTCCGGCGGCTGGTGCACCCCCGTCGGCCGCACCAAGTGGGGCAACCTCGAGCTCAGCCTCGGCCTGGGCTACCTCTACTCCGACTGGCGGCACTACTACCCCACCGACAGCTACGACAAGCTCATCCGCGACCGCTACCGCGTCGGCAATCTCATACACTGGGGCCCCACCAAGGCCAAGGTCAGCCTCGTAGTCCCCATCAACGTCACCCGCACCAGAAAAGGAGGTTCCAAATGAAAAACTTTGGACGCATAGCCATGCTGGCAGTCATCATCGCCGTCTGCGCCGCTTGCCACCGCCGCACCCTCAACGATCCCAACGAGCTCGTCCAGCTCGTCGTGACCGTCGACACCCGCAACATCTCCAACGTGACATCCGACATCTACAACCCCAACATCCCCGTCCCCGACCTCAACACCGACATGCTCCGCGTGCTCCTCTACAACCCCAGCACCCGCAGCCTCATGTCGCAGAGCTTCATCTCCAACAAGACCTACCAGGACGAGGTCACCCAGATATTCTCCGGCACCCTCAACATCGGCTTCGGCAACTTCGACCTCATCGCCTACAACTTCGACACCCCCACCACCCTCGTCAAGAGCGAGAGCAACGAAGACAGCGCCGTCGCCTATACCGAGGCCGTCCCTGAGAGCGTCCGCGCCAAGTATTCCTTCAGCAAGTCCCTCAACCTCGAGGACATCGACATCAACTACGAACCCGACCACTTCATGGTGGCCCGCGAGTCCAACCTCCGCGTCTCCCCCCATGATTCTCTCTATACCATTTACACCACCGCGCACTCCATCATCGACACCTACTACCTCCAGGTCCGCGTGATCGGTGCGCAGTACGCCTCTTCGGCTACGGCAGTCATCTCGGGCCTCTCGCCCTCCAACGTCTTCGGCATCAATTCCCGCACCGAGGTGCCCTCCGCCGCCGTGGCCTTCGACATCCAGAAGAGCACCGACTCCAACATCGCCGGCGAAGAAAAGAACGTCCTCTGCGGCCTCTTCAACACCTTCGGCAAGATTGACGGCATCGACAGCGACCTCCTCGTCACCTTCAACGTCACCGACACCGCCGGCAACCTGCTGCAATTCAACTTCAATCTCAACACCGTATTCAAGACCGAAGACGCCATCGAGCGCCATTGGCTCCTTATCGACGACGCCATAACAATCCCCGACCCGTCCCCCCAGAACACCACCGGCGGCGGCTTCGAGCCCCGTGTCGACGACTGGCAGGAGCAATACGGCGAGATAGTGCTGTAGAATATGAAAAGAAACAAACATATAGTTGTCATTCTGGTTCTGGCGTCCCTTGCGGGATGTTCCAGGGTAGAGACCGACCGTGCCCCCGCCCGCAGGATTTCCTACGAAGTAGGTGCCTGCGCGCCCGTCACCAAGGCCCCCGTCTCCCTCTACCCCGGAATCGACCATTTCACCTCCAAGGCGTGGCTCTACGCCTCGGGAGTCGCGACGGCGCAGGAATACTTTGGCAGCGACGGCGTCCGGGTCAATTATGGCAGCGGCGAGTGGGCCCCCGCAGAAGATTACTTCTGGCCCGCCGACGGCTACATCAATTTCGTCTCCTGGTACGACAAGAACGGCACTCCCTCCACGGCCACCCAGACCACCCTCGCCTGGAACCTCGACGGCACATCCCGTTCCCTCGCTCCCGGCGACACCATCCTCTTCGCCGACGAGGCCTGGCGCTGCACCGCCAACCAGAGCACCTATCAGGTCGACCCGGGAGAGACCTCTTCCCACGTGACCAACGGCGTTCCCACGCTGTTCCACCACGCCCTCGCGCAGGTGCGCTTCCTTGCCCGCCTGTCGCAGGATTCCGCGAGCGGCGTCAGCTGGAGCGCTTCGCTCAGCCGCCTCAGCGTCTCCAACGTCTACAAGACCGGCACCCTCAGCCTCTCCAACGAGGATCCGGGCAGCGGCTGCATCAATTACCCCAAGCCCTGGACAAACACCTCCTGGTCCCTGTCCGGCGCCGCCGACACCCTCTATCATGCCAATTCCGTCGCCCTTTCGGCTTCGGATACTCCCGTGATGGCCTTCCGCAGCGTCCTGCCCCAGGCCACGGCCGGCATGACCCTCACCTTCAACTGCACCATCACCACCAGCTACACCTCCTCCGGCAAGACCGTCACCGAGAACCTCAGCGCCTCGATTCCCATGACCGACTTCTCCGGCGACATCACTTCCTGGGACATGGGCACCAAGGTCACCTACACCATCGTCATCGACCCCGAAACCAATCTTATCCGGATTACCCCGGGCGTCGCTGACTGGACTCCGAGTTCACCCATCCTTTACATGAATTAAACAAATAAATATATAACATCATGAAAAAGTACTTTATCTTCGCAGTTGCGGCTCTGGCAGCCAGCGTCGCCTGCACCAAGACAAACATCGACACCGATCAGCTTCCCGACCAGAAGATCTCCTTCGAAGTGGCCAACTATGTACCGCAGACAAGGAGCAATTCAAGCCTGGACTCTGAAGGGTACACTACCTTCAACTGCTATGCGTACTTCTTCAATGGTACCGCCGCCCAGACCTACATGAACAACGTTGCTGTAACCAAGACAAATGTCGGTACAGAGGATTCTCCTTTGTACCAGTGGGCACCCGCCGAGGATTACTTCTGGCCCAAAAACAGCACCAGCTACATCAACTTCTACTCTTTTGCCGGCTCCAAGGCTCCGATCGTAGAAGCTAACAGTGACAAAAAAACCATTACCGTCAAGTATGACCTCCGCAAGTCATATAACGGCTCGGTGACTTACAATGATGCTGCCGGCGTTGTTGCTACCAATGACAACATCCTTGTAGCCTATCCTGCGATGAAGTACAATTCGAATGTCAATCAAGTCACCATTGACGACAATGATCCTGGCTACTCCGGAGTTCCTACCCTTTTCAAGCATGTTCTTGCCAAGCTTGAAGTCAAAGTCAAGCTTGCTACAACCACAGCTTCCGATAATACGCTTTGGGAGGTTGAAGTTCTTAATAATAGTGACACAGATTCCTATATCACCGCCGGAGATGAAGGCACCCTCATTCTCAAGCACACCGAGGCATCGACACCTGCAACCGGCCATAGCCAGTTCTATACTCCCTACGATACAGACGGCACAACGCTTCTTGGCTTAACCTCAAACCCAGAGTCTTATTTGAACGGCATAGACCAGGCTCTTATCGGCTGGGTACGCTCTAAGGCTAATTCTGCTGACGATACGACGATTCCGGAAGTGAAGTATAATTTCTCGACGGCAACTCTTACAATGAATAAGGGCGTCACCGAGAGCACTGCAATAACTGTCCTTAGCCCCATCAGCGTCATGCCCCAGCTGACCGGGCATACCGGGCTTAAACTTACATACACCGTAAAGGCATATCATGGTACCGTTTCCGGAGAAGAATGGACCAGGAATGACGAGCCTTTCATGGTCGAGACCCGCACCACTGGCACTAACCCAGAGATCCTGGGCAAACTTGTCCCTTCCATCAAATACTGGGGCATGAACCGGAAGATCACCTACACCATCATCATCGACCCCGTGACCGAGAAAGTCACCTTCGATCCTGCAGTTGAGGATCTGACCGAAGTGTCAGGCGATGTCAATGTTGACAAGGATGGCTTCGTAACGCCCACTGTTACCCCTTAAAATATTGCTTCCGGGCGGCTGACCCCTCCCGGGAGTGCCAAGAAACAAATAATATATAACATTATGAAAAAGTACTTTATCTTCGCAGTTGCGGCTCTGGCAGCCAGCGTCGCCTGCACCAAGACAAACATCGACACCGATCAGCTTCCCGACCAGAAGATCACCTTCGACGTCGTCAAGTACGTCCCCCAGACAAGGGCTGATAATTCATCCCTTAGGGCAGAGGGCTACGAGAAGTTCACCACCTACGCCTGGGCCCACAACGGCTCTGAGTCCGACGGTCAGCCCTACATGAACAAGGAAGTGGTAGAGTACAACAGCACCGACAAAGTATGGGCACCCACCTCCCACGTCTACTACTGGCCCAAGAACAGCTACATCAACTTCTTCTCCTACGCCGGAGTGGCCCACACCCCCGATTTCACCGTCTCCGAGAACTCCATGAAGCTCGAGGACGCAGTCATTGCAGCCGACGACAACATCCTCGTAGCAGACGCCTCCTACGGCTATAGCGCCAACGCCAGCGGCACCTACGGCTTCGACGATGTTACCCAGGGCGTCCCCGTCCTTTTCCACCACATGCTTGCAAAGGTCATCGTCAACGTCAAGGTCGACGCTACCGACATTACCGACACCAAGTATAACTGGAAGGTCGACATCGACAAGGCCAACGTCACCCTTTCCTACCGCGACAAAGGCACCCTCGAAGTTGCCTTCACGCCGGAGACCACCGCCCAGACCAAATCCTGGGACACCGCCACCTGGACTGTTGCCGACATCGCCAACATCAACTGCCCCAGCGACAAACTCAACACCATAAGCGTAAATGCCGACGGCGGTTCCGAGTCTGCGCCCGCCACCCTCGTCTCCGAGACCGTCGTCCTTCCCCAGACCCTCGCCGACACAGGAGTCACCATCGCCTTCACGTACACTCTCACCAGCACCTATGACGGCGGCTCCACAATCACCGAGGTGGTCCCCGTCACCGCTACAGCCCTCTCCACTACCAGCGTCCCCGCCTGGGCGATGAACACCATATATACCTATACCATCGTAATCAAGCCCAACGCGGCACCCGTCCTCTTCGACCCTGCCGTCTCCCCCTGGACCGATGGCGCCACCACCACCGTAACTATCGACTGATATGAAAAAATACATTCTCATCGCCGCCGCAGCACTGCTTGCACTCGCAGCTTGCTCCCGCACCAACGTTGACGACATCAAGGAAGAAGTCAGCTTCCAGGTCGCCAAGTACCTCAGCACCAGGGCCGAAACCGGCTCCAAGTACGATGAGGCCGTTCCCTTCGGCACTTATGCCTGGTTCAACAACGGATCCACCGTAGTCCCCTTCATGGTCAACGAGCAGATCGGCTACACCGCCGGAGTCTGGAAGGCCGTCGACAATCCCTTCTACTGGCCCAAGAGCGGCAGCATCGACTTCGTGAGCTATTCACCCTTCGCCGGCACCTCCAACACCGCCGGCACCGTGCCCGCCGTCACCGGAACCAGCGTCACCTACACCGGCTACACCGTCGGCTCCGACGATGTCATGGTCGCCGACAAGGTCACCTGCAGCTCCGATACCGGCGCCACCCTCGATGAGGTCAACGACAGAGTGGATTCCGGCTTCACCGGAGTTCCCACCCTCTTCCGCCACACCCTCGCGATGCTGGGATTCAAGATAAAGGCCAACTTTGTCTCCTACACCGACGCCGCCACCGGCAAGACCACAAGCTGGAAGATAACCGTCAACAGCGCCGAGCTCAGCAGCCTCTACACCACCGGCGACTGCGCCCTCACATGGGAAAGCGGTGCCTGGAGGGCTCCCGCCGACAGCGTATGGTCCAACCCTTCAGGCGCCACCGCCGCACAGGAGATGGTCTCCGCCGGCCTCGTCCTCACCGATGATTACCAGGAACTCGGTGCGGCCGACGGCTTCGTCCTTCCCCAGAAACTCGACGGCGCCCAGACCCTCTCCCTCAAGATGACCATCGAGACCACGCTCTCGAACGGCCTCACGATTACCGAGGACTACAACCCCGTCATCGACATGTCCGCCTTCTCGACGCTCGACAGCTGGAAGATGAACCAGTACATCGTCTACCTCATCAGCATCAAGCCCACGGCAGTCGCCGACGCAACCTCCCCCTGGACCGATGACCCCACCGACGTCGAAATCACCTTCGACCCCGCAGTCGCAGACTGGGAGGTCGTAACGGCCGGAGTCGAAATTCAGCTCTAGCCCATGCCATTGGCCGGACCCGCCTGACCCCGGATCCGGCTCCCAAGAAAAAGAAAACCACGAAATGCTCAAAAAGTCAGCATACCTGATTCCCCTTGCGGCCCTGCTTCTTGCGGCAGGGTGCTCCAAGGTCGAAGTACGGCCCTACAGCCCCATGTATCCCATGTCCTTCCAGACCGCAGGCTATCCCACGAGGACAGGCATCGAGGGATCGGTGTTCCCCACCTCCGAGACCTTCGGCGCCTGGGCCTGGGCAGAAGGCACCATCGGCGACTACTTCATGGACGACGAGACCGTCTCCTACACCGAAACCGAAAGGGAAGGATCCGTCACCGGCGCCTGGACTCCTTCCACTACATACTATTGGCCCAAAGGCGTACCGGTCGATTTCGTCTGCTACTACCCCGCAGGCATGTCCGGCATCACGGTGGCCCAGAGATCCATCAGCTACGAAGGCATCGACGTCAACGCTCTCCAGCAGGACATCATGTACTCCGACAAGGCCGCCCGCTACACCGACGACACCTCCCTCGTCGAGGGTGACGCCCTCTACGGGCTCGACGGCGTCCCCGTCCTCTTCAGGCACGCCCTCGCAAAGGTGCGGATTTACGTGCGCGTAGGCTTCAGCAGCCTCACCTCCGACAACGGCACCGTCACCGACTGGTCCATCGACCTCAACGGCATCAAGCTCGACAACGTCCTCACCACCGGCTCCTGCGCCCTCACCCTCAAGGACCAGCCCGCCTTCGGGCAGATTGGCTGGGACAGGCCCGCCGACCGGGACGGCTTCAACGTATGGACCGCCGACGGCACCACCGCAACGCTCACCGGCCTGTCCTGCGAGGCCCTTCCCACCGAGGAGCCCGGTTTCCTCGCCCTCCCCGAACTCTTCGTGCTGCCGCAGTCGCTCCTCGGCCGTGAGCAGACCGTCACCCTCGACCTCACCATCAACACCAGCCGCAACGGCGTGCCGTTCATCACCGAGCACATCGTACGCACCGCAGCCCTCTACATCAAGGACGACTTCCAGGAGCTGCCGGCCTGGGAGATGAACAACGCCATCACCTACTACCTGGTGCTCTACCCCACCGGCAACGGCGCCGACGGCAGTCCCGAAATCACCTTCGACCCCGCAGTCGCCGAATGGGACCACATCGAAGTAGCCACCTCAATCATCCTGTAGCAAATGAGAAGACCGTACATATACCTGTTGACTTTGACCCTGCTGGCGCTCGCCTCCTGCAAGCACGACGGCCCCGAATACTCGCAAGGAGAGATACGGCTGAGCGCAAGCATGTCGGAACCTGTGACCAGGGGCATGATCAACGCCGCCGACTTCGCCAGGGAAGGCACCACCGTACGCGTCGTCGACTACCTCGAGGGCCTCGATGGCACCTTCCCCGATGCTTTCCGCCCCGAAACGGTCTCTACCGGCTACTACTTCGACGAGTCCCTCACCTACACCGGCGGCTCCTGGGAATTCGTCTCCGGCACCCCCTGGCGCTGGACCAGGACAGGTACGCATAATTTTTATGGGTGGAATATCACCGACGGCACTGTCTCCTGCCCCTTCACGCCTTCGTATGACAGCAGCGGGAAGACGCTGAGCGTGCCCGTCCTCACGCTGGACCAGAGTTATGCGGGATTCGATTTCTGCGTGTCCGACTGGCAGGCCGTTGATGCGGCAAGCCGTTCTTCGGACAATGTATCCCTTGCCCTCAAGCACGCCTTCATGGGGCTGGCCCTTACGGTGAGCAACGGATCCACCGATATCATCAACGTCAAGTCGGTGACCGTGAGCGGCATCAATAATAAAAAGAGCGCCGTTTATTCCGCCTCCGGAGTCACTTATGCCGATCAGGGAAGCACGTCCTTCGTCGCCTCCGCCTCCGTTCTCGAGGCCTCTTCGCCGCTCGGCAAGAACGACGCCATCGACCTTCTCACCGGCAGCGCAGCGACAGCAGAGGGCAATTACATCCTCATGTGGCCCCAGGAAGCCTCTGAGGTGGATGCGGCAAGCATTACCCTCAACTATACCGTAGAAGGTCTGTACAGCACCGAGGAGGGCCACGAAAGCGAGCTTGAGCTCCAGACCAAGACCGTCTACCTCAAGAACGCCACCGGCCTGTCTTCGGAAGGTTCGGCCCTTCCCATGAATGCCGGGTACAAGTATGCCCTCGACCTTCAGTTCCAGGGCAAGAACATTGTCCTCAACCTCACGGTGAGGGATTGGGACTACAGCGTCTATAATTACGACTACAGCAGTTCTTCCATCAGCACCGGAGATGACGGAATAGGTGAGATGGACTTTGCTGCGGAGTATGCCGGATACGACAGGTCCAACCGCGTCGTGACGCTTCAGAACCAGTCGGACGTGATAAGCGGACGAATAATCATCTACGCCCCCACCACCGGCAACTGGTCAATCACCGGATATGGTACGGGGGCCGACTATTTTACGATTTCTCCCGCGTCCGGGACGATTTCTATTACGGATTCGTTTCAGAGAGTTGACTTTACCGTAACACCGTCCGCTACGGTGCCTTCGTCGACCGTCGAACTGCATTTCAATGTGGCAATACAAATCAACGGCGAGTGGCAGGACGCCAATTCGGAATTCAACCGCAAGGACTGGAAAATAAGATGGGAGGTGATGTAGATATGAAAAAGTACGGTATATATGCTTTGGCTGTGCTTGCCCTCATGGCGGGTGCATGCTCGCGGGATATGACTCCCGAGCTTCCGGAAGGGAACGGCATCGTCCTGCAGCTGCTGGCCGCCGACCCCGCCACCAGGGCCGGCAACAGCGGTACGCAGGCAGGTTCGGCAGCGTTCAACGAGAACGCCCTCGGCAATTATGTCGACATCTTCTTCTTCCGCAGCAACGCAAGCGACGCGACGCCCTGCGTCAAGAGCGTCCGCGCCGAGGTTCCCAATACCGGGCGCGTCGTGCTTGAGACTTCGGCCTCCGAGCTCAGTACCATCTTCGGCACTACCGTAGGCTCTCCGACCTGCAAGGTCTTTGTCGTTGCCAACAACAATGCCGCCGCATTCGACCACAGCCGTACTCCCAGATATTCGATGGGAGAGCTTAATGCCATCGTTCTTGACAATGCCGTCTGGGGGACCACCGCCCCGTCAGGCAATCCCAATTTCGTCATGACAGGAGAAGCCTCCGTCCCTCTGGCCGGCGTGAATGTGATTCCGCCCGTGCAGGCCACGATAACTATGCAGCGCATCGCTTCCAAAGTTACATTCTCCGTTACCGTCGAAGACGAAATCGAAGTCACCGTCTACAAGGTCGACACAGAAGGCAACCGCATAAAAGTCCTCGACGGTGGCGGCAACTGGACCGGCGAATACGAGACGGAGTCTGTGACGATGATGCCCAACAAGGCCGGCATGTCCGTGAACCTGTGCTATGCCAACAAGCGCGGCACCATAGGAGGAACAGCATACGAGCCTACCGGAAAAGATGATCCCAATCTGTTCGACTACGAATACAGAAACTTCACCGCGTCGGGCACCACCTATACTGCCGAGCCTTTCTATTCCTATCCCCAGAAGTGGAATACCGGCGCTCCCAACCAGCCGTATATCAAGCTTGTCATTCCCTGGGCCCGCGTAAAGGACGGCGCTACCAGCTCCACCAGGAATTACTATTACAAGATTTCCCTGCCCGAAGGGGAGCTTCTGCGCAATACCTGGTACCAGATAAGCCTCGACGTTTCAATCCTCGGCGGAGTGGATACTCTTCCCCTCGATCTCGGGTTGAATTATGCCGTTGTTCCCTGGAACAGCGATTCCGGCTACAGCAGCACGGCTTCCGTGGTGAGTTCCCGCTACCTGAGCGTCCCACGCACGGAATACACTCTCTACAACGAGGAATCCTTGTCCATCCCCTACGACTCCAGCCATGACTGCTCGTTTGAGATACTGACAAGTACGGATTATACATTCCAGCCCACATATACCGGTCTGTCCGCGGGAAAGAAGGCTTACTCCAGCTTTACTGAGACTGTCAGCATCGTTTTTTCAAGTACCGGAAGCAAGTCCATCAACTTCTCCCATACGCTCCACAACGATATCAGCACCCCCTCGACGCTCGATTATGCCCCCTATACCATCACCTTCAAGGTGTACCACACCGACATGGCGTCGGAGCCGGGCCACGGAGGCTTTGAGGAAGAGATAGTCGTGCACCAGTATCCGGCAATTATCATTACGCCCGAGGCGAATACGTGTTTCAACGTCTCAAGCGGAGCGAACTACAATTATGACGGATCAGGTACGTCGTATGGGTATGTCAGGGTCAACAATTCCACGTCCAGCGGATGGACAAATGTGAAAGGCATAAAAGACCCGTCACCAACCGGAAATAACAATCCATACAGATATATCATTTCCACATCAGTTCTTACGGCTGGTTCGGGATACGTTTTGGGCGACCCCAGGGATAGTAAGGAGTATTCCACGTTTAACAACAATACTTTTATTTCCGCTACGGCTTTATACGGCACAAGCCAGAGAAGCTTGAGTTATTATCATCCCACAGATGAGAGTTCACTGACCCAGAACATGGTTTCTCCCGCCTTTATGATAGCATCTTCTTATGGCGGTTGGAATGGTACGGGAACCTATGCGAATGCGAAAGACCGTTGTGCGGCTTACCAGGAAGACGGCTATCCTGCCGGGCGCTGGCGCGTGCCCACGGAGGCGGAAATTAAATATATCAAGACCTTGTCGGAAAATACAATAATACCGGTCCTTTTCAATTCAGGTACTGCCTATTGGAGCGCCCATGGCGGCGTAAACAACGGAAAAAATACAGGCTGGAGCGGCAATTGTTCGGTCCGATGCGTCTACGACACCTGGTATTGGGGCGACGAAAAGATTACACCCGGGACTACTTTCATATGGGGAGACAAGCCCTCGTCAACCGATTAAACTTTGAGCCTATGAAAAAGTTTACAGCCATATTCTTAGCTGCATTGATGGCCCTTGTTTCCTGCCGGGAAACCGGGACCGAAACTCCGCTTGCCCCGGCCGGCGGCAAGGTCCGGATCAGCCTCAAACTGGCGATACCCGACGACGGACTCCCCACCAGGGCAGGCCTTGCAAACGATCCGTACATCGACCATATATGCGTTGCGGTATTCGGCGGCAGCGGTTTTTTCAACGAGTGGCTCGTGGCCGACATTGATAAGGCGGAGAAGAATTACGACAGCTCAGACCCCATGACCGTATACTCCATCTCATTCTACATGACCATGAGCGAGAGCCGCCTGCGGCTGCATTTCATCGCCAACGGCCCCACTGACGCTCCCCTTACCGGCATTACGTCCAAGGACAACGAAGAAGGCATGATGGCCCGTCTCCGCACGTCCCTCGGCGATAGTTGCCAAGACGGCTATTGGCAGAAGGTCGTTCTCCCGCTTGGCGTGCGGGCCAGGATGAAGGAAAATTCTGTTACACATGAGTACGAGTATGTGACCGAAGGGGATGAATACCTCCCCTCTCAAGAGACCTTGGATCAATTTCCTTCGCCCATAATGATGCTGCGCAATTTTGCCCGCATCAAAATCACTCTGCCATCAACAGGATCCACGATAGACGAGATTACGCATATTGCACTCGCTTATGCTCCCGCTGCGGGCACGTTCGCTCCCATGATGGAGTCGGCAATATCCACCGATGCGGCAGGAAATTATCTGGATACTTCCGGAGATTTCTATCCCGAGCTGTTCGTTCCCGGGTATCAGGACATCAGCTTCGCAGCCCTCGGCGAAGCCCCGTACAATTACGGGGGGTATTTCCCTTCCGACATCGTCCTTGGCGGTTACTATGATTCCGCCTCCGATGATTACTCGAGGTATTATCCTTCGTCCACTTCGGAGATGACCGCCTGGAACGCGGCCGGCGACAACTGGTTGTTTGCCTATGAACGCACGGCGCCCGCCTCCGACAGGCCCGCCACGCGTGTCATCATACGCGCACACCACCAGAGCGCCGCTGCCGGGACATACAAATATTACCGCCTCGACCTCAAGGCCTCCGGGGTGAGCTATCCGCTGCTGCGCAACAGCACTTACGAGCTGATCGTGGGCAGTGTGGATTCCAATGCCGGCCGCGACACGGCACAGGCCGCCGCCGACTACACTTCTGACGTCTCTTCCGAGAAGACCGACCTCGCCGAGGTCTCCGACGGCACGTCCAGCATCGCCGTGGAATACATCCAGAAGACGTATGTCGAGGGGTCGAAGACTTACACCCTCGATTTCCAGTTCGACGCCAACGAGTCCGACAGCAGCTTCGACAACGGCTCCGTCTCCATCGAAACGGGTATCGGCGTGGGGGCCAGCTTCGAAAAGGACGCCACCTCTTCCAACGGTGCGGTCTTTGCCTCGACGCCCTCTGTCACGTCCACATCCATAAGCGGCAAGGAAAATTGGGGCCGGATCCAGTACACGACTACCAATAACAACCAGCGCAAGTACCAGACTATCCGCGTCAAGGGCGACAAGGGTGACGGCACGTACATTTACCGCGACGTCGTCATCTACCTCATGCCCATGCAGAACCTTTCGGTAGAGTGTATCCCCAGGTATCTTGAGGATGGTCTCAATAAGAGCGAGACCGTCCGCGTCTACATACCTGCCGACCTCACCCGTTCCATGTTCCCCATGGACTTTACGGTCGAGGCGGCTGCCTATTCGCTCAACCCCTACGGCGTCAACATGCCTGCGCAGTACGGTCCGTCGATTGTCCCCGGCCAGAGCAGCAACTCCTTCTATTTCATCAGGACGCTCACATGGGAGGACTATGAGGGTCTGCCGGCTTCGGGCCTGAACAAGTATTTCGACTGCCCGTTCATCACCATCAAGTCTGCCAGCGCCTGCAAGGTGTACGTCAAGTCCGACTACTTCAACTATTATCCGGCCGCCGACGCCACCGTCCCCAGCTGGTCCGAATTCTTCAATTACAAGCAGCGTTTCTTCACCCGCACCGCCGGCACCTCCGGGCCCGAACTCGGCGGCGGGGAGGAGGCGACGTTCACCTTCTATATGGACGCGGCCACGAGCTCTTCCACATGGTATTGGGATGACAACACGTCGGCTACGTCCAACGACAAGGTCATTCCCAGGGTGGTAACGATTACGCTCGAAGGCATACAGCCCGCCACCGAAGATGACGGGTACGGCAACGAGGTGCTGGTCGACAGGAATTATCTGACCATGGTCGAAGGAGTCTATATCTGGACCGTGCCGGGTGACGCAACGCCTGTGTCGGACCAGATTGAGCTTCATCTGCAAGCCGGCACTGCGGATACTTATTCCATCACTCTGTCTACCAGCGGGAGCGACAATCCGGATATTTACGCCGACTACACGGTTACCGGATCAATCACCAAGAGCAAGTTGTCCAATATCGGCTTCACCGACACCGGCGGCTCGGCCATCACCCAGGTTATCGCCCTCGCCGGCCGGGCCGTGCAGTTCCGCTTCACCTACGGCGGCGACCTTGTGCCCGTCACCTTCAAGCTCACCGGCCTCCAGACCACCGACTCCCGCGTTTCCGGTCCCGACGCCTCGGGTGTCTATACCTTCACCCCCAACGGCACAGCCAAGGCCCAGGTCATCAACTTCACCACCACCGACGACAGTACGACCGCGGCCCTCACCGACCTCACAGTCACCGACTCCGAAAACTACAGCCAACCCAGTCCGAACGCGTTCAGTTTGAGCAGGTTCACATATAGTTTAAGCCTGCCTGAGACCGCCACGGTCAGCGTCGGCAGCACCGTCACCCTTACGCCGACGATTACGCCTTCACATGAGGCTGCCATCACCTGGTCGAGCAGTGCGCCCGGTGTGGCTACGGTCTCCGGCGGCGTCGTCTCCGGCGTTGCAGTTGGCAACGCCACGATTACCGCCACTGCCGTAATCGAGGGCATGACTGTTTCCGGAACGTGTGAGGTGAGTGTGAGGAATATGACACTCAAGACGGGTACGGCAACGTTCAGTGGATCTAATTTCTCGTCTACCTCGCTGACGTACACGAGTGGGCCTATAAAGGTTAGTTTTAGCTATATCTATCAAATTTGGAGCACTTGTGTAGAGGTTGACCAAGGTAAATCATCCACGCTTACAGTCACTCCTGTTTCGTCAGCAACCATGCAGGATGTGACGATTACCGGGATAACCTTGACCTTCTACTCTGGCTATAGCAACACCTATAACCCCAACTCAATAACCGGGACCGGATGGTCTTATACCAACAGTTCAACCACCGCCACATACACGGGCAGCAGCACAGAAGCTGTTACAGCTATACTGGCTGCAAGATCTAATAGAGAGTTCGATCTCAGGACTATAACGGTCACGTACTCCTACTATGAGTAATCATTACCGCCCCTGTAGTTAATCGTCTATACCCGGCGCCGACCTTCCCCAAGGCCGGCGCCCTGTTAGTTGGCACCACCGCCCCGGCCGCCGGCCGGGCTGTTCTTTGGCGGCATTACCCCAGGCCGGCTCCTTGTTCTTTGGCGGCACCGCCCCTGCCCGGCTCCCTGTGCTTTGGTGGCATTGCCCCAGGCCGGTCTCCCTGTGCTTTGGCGGCATTGCCCCCGCCCCAGACCGGTCTCCCTG
>ERZ842401.3367-NODE-3367-length-19939-cov-10.607222_pt1 | contig 19939 bp, 9 predicted proteins | sample MGYA00521270_ERZ842401 | MGnify/ENA primary metagenome ERZ842401 (study PRJEB31892, sample SAMEA3878208) | bioreactor metagenome | biome: Moose rumen | place: Sweden | collected 2011-10 | study: EMG produced TPA metagenomics assembly of the PRJEB12797 data set... | reverse complement strand
CCCATCCCTCGGAGCACAGAAGGGTGACCGGGCTCCTTGGGACGAGGTGAAGTGAGGTAAGTAAAATGGTTCCCTAGTATAGCCACCCTCATCGCAGCAGATAGGAGCATCTCTCGATACTAGGATCAGTGGACATAAGAGTCTGTGGTCCTATACTAGTTCCCCCAAGAGATAGGTCCTCTACCTTGGGGTGTCAGACCTATCCCCCTGCCCGTTACGGGACTTGTGGCATGAGTGAAAACAATAGTAAGTACTAGATGAATGGTGAAGTGGAGTAGGTAAGTGTAGGGGTAATTGGGTAAGTATGAAAATGGTAAGTGAACAGGTGTGTATGGGTAAGTAGATAGATGAACGGGTAAGTAAAAATTAAGACAAGTGAAGTGAAAAATCAAGATACCCAGAAAGGATTTAAAAGTACCAGCCTACTAGAGAAGTGAAATGAGCCTACTGGATACATCAAGATCACATGTTACTGGTGAGATGATGATGTGTCTGATGATGGATAGGTTGGATGAAGTGGGTGTTGAGGAAGTGGTGGAGGTGGATCTGAAAAGAGAGAGGGTGTTTGAATTGGGACTGGAAGAACAGATCCTGTTGGGAGTGGGAGTCCTCCAAACGGAGTTCCCGTGGTTGTTCGTTGGATCATGGGAGGAGGTGCTGGATACTGATTAGGCAGTGCCATAAAATGAAATGGCATCTGAGGTTGGATGAATGGAGATGAGGACAGGAAGGAGGGATCCCGTTGAGTTGGACTGAGTGGTCTTTTGGGTGTAGATGGATCAAATGAATTGCTCCTGATTGAACTGGGTGGGATCTCTGGTGACTGGATATCGTCGATCGGGAGAGTGGGAGAGTCAAACTGGCGGGCGAGAGGTGTGCTATAGGGCTGGGTTGTTTGCGACGCACCTTTCTTTGTCTTCTTTGGCGAAGGTGGTGTGTATGGAGTGAACATATATTGGGGGACATTGATCTGTCCTCTTGGAGCAGGTGTTGACAATGAAGGGGATGTTGGTGCAAGAAGTGATGGAGAAGGGGATGATGAGATGCTTGTTTGATTCGCTCCAGTGAAGATGGAAGGAGTGACACTGGAAGGAGATGACGAACTGCTGCTGCTTGTGCTAGTACTAGTTGTAGTAGTGGGAGTGGTGGGTGTTGGGGTTGTAGAAGAAGGAGAAGCTGGTTGGATAGAGGGTGAAGAGATTGAGTGCTGTCTCTGCCCTAGCTTCATCAGAAGGGAGTGAGACTGGCTGCGACTGGTTGCAGGAGGTGGGTCTGGATCGCCAGTTATTCTCATCTTCCCTGCAAGCAAACTATCAAACAAAGTTCTGTTTGATGTTTGCGGTTTTGATCCAGTCTCCCTCAGAAGAGGAGAAGTTGCAACAGCAGAGGGAGGACTTTTACTTGTTGCTCTGGGTGACCTGGAATGCCTTTTCGGTTGCGGAGGAGCATAGCGGATCTGAACAGGGGTGGGTTCAGTTGGCTTGTCCCTTGCTTCTTGGAGCTGCTGCATTCTCTGTTTCATCTGGGCAAGGGAATGTCCAGCAAATCCACTCTCCTTGCTGTTTCTCAGTGGAGACTTGCTGGGTCTGACTGAGAAGGCTGCACTTCTTGCTTGGTCTTTCGCTGCTCGTTGCTCCTCAATTTCTCCACGAACAGCTTCTTTCTTCTTTACTGAGATACTCATTGAAATCTTCTCGGCAAGTCCTTCAATAACTTTTGTTTTGGGTGATTGGCTCTGTTGGCTCTCTGGTGTTCCGAATGGATCAGCAGCATCATCATCATCGTCATCGTCATCGCAGCTCTCAGTATCTGGTAGCTTCAATGTATCCTGAGATTCTGACTTGGGTGGTTTCTGTTCGGTTTTGTTCACTTGTTCATTTGGCCTCACTGCAAGTCGAATAGATGCATCATGATGAGTTGAAATAAAGCGTTCGACATTTTCAATTGTTCTTGGCCAGAACGATTGTTGTCTCTGAGAAGCTGGAATCGGAGCAAGTTCTGCTAGCAACGCTCCGAGTTCGTCATGTTCACTGGTTGCTGACTTGGCTGCATCCATTCTGGTTCTGATGACCAGCCGCAACTGTTGCTGGTATGACTGTTCCATTTCAGATCGACTTGTTTCGAGAAGGAGGCTGATCTGCTGCTTCATTCTTTCAACATCGATCCTTGATGGATGATCACTTCTGTTCACCATCTCCCGTATGAAGTATATGATTTCATTTGCAGTAGGGCCATATTCTCCAATACTGCTTAGCCCAAATGGGATGATGGGGATCCGATCTTCTCTTTTGTTGTGATTCTCATATTTCATCAGCTTCTCTCTTTCTGCAGCTTCAGCAAACAATCCATCCAGATGGGCACTTTCATTTGACTTTGCATGAATATCGGCAATGACAATGTCTATTCCAAATATGACCTGCCCATTGTATTGCTGACCCATATTGAGAACTCGGCCGACAAGTCTTGTTGGAACCCTGCCGAATTCGTAGAAACGAATTGTGATATCCGGGACTATTGTGTTCTTGCCTGGTGTTTTCCCAACTGAGTAATCTTCGATGGTCACTTCCATGAGTCCAACTTCTTCAAGGACTCTTCCCAAGATGCGCTTGATGATGGAGTGCCTGGATGTTCGAATTGCTGTATTGCATTGGCAATTGGCATAGTGATATGGTCCCATAGTGAAACCACATACAGGGCACAACAGTTTCTTGTCCTTCATTTTCACTTGGCCTCTGAAGACGAGTTCTGGCAATGATGAAACGTAACGAAAGAGCTGGTCTTGAACACAGAGTCTGTACCACATGGAATGGAGCATCTCTGTATCAGACAGCCTCTGGTAATTGCGCAAAGGAGTCAGTTGCAACCAGGTTGCCGTTGAAGAACTCTTCAGGAGGGCTAAGATGTGAATCTTTGCAGTCTTGTTTTGTTGCAATCTCACATCTTTTTGAAGATCAGATACTGCCTGATCAACCCACTTTTTATGAACATCCATCAGCTCTGGTGGTTTGGCAGAAGTGAGCATCTTCTTGAGGGTGTACCCTGGAGGGAACTTGAATGCAAGTGGGAGGTAACCCACAAACAATGGGGGCATCTCTTCGGCGGTTGGACCATCTGCTGGCTGAGTCTTGAGGAAGTTGTGTGCAACAGAAAGAAATGGTTCTGTCTCGCAGAGGATCTGGATCAGTTGGCATGCCAATGGGAGTTGCAAAGTCACCAATGGCTGTATTCCCAATCCTCCCACAGAAATCGGTGTATGGATCAATTCGAGTATTGCTGTCTGGGGGAGGTGGAAGGCATAGCAGATCAGGGCAATGACTTGGCGATCAAATGCATTCAGGACTTGTTCGCTGATGGGAAGTGTCCTGATCAGCTGAATCAGGCGAGAGACAACGCAAAGTCTGGAAAGCAAGAGGAAATGCTGGAGATGCAATTGGCTTGCTGCAGTCATTATCTTTATTGCCTTGTCTGCAGCTGCTTGGAAGAAGTCATCTCTCTCTTTTTGATCCAAAGTTAACAAACTTCCAAGGATCTTCAGTCTGGAACAGGAAGAAATGGCGTAGGAGTTCAGACTTCCTGGATTAACTGCTGGCTGAGCACTTGAGCTTGTAGTGGTGGTCGTTGTGCTCTGAGGCTGAGCTTCTTGGGAGGCAAGGAGGTATTCATCAGTACCGACATTCCCATCAGGCATCAAATGGAAGAATCTTGTCTTGTGCGTATTGATTTCCATACCACTGCACACAAGACATTTTGAGTATTCGAGGAACGTGTTTTGTGCAATTTCCATATTGGGGGCAAGAATAAAGACATCATCAAGGTAGGCCAAGAAGTCCCCAAGATATTGTCTCGAACTGGCGCTAGATCCAGGTGGGGGGCTATGTTGCTTTGCCTTTGTCTCTCCAATGATTCTTCCCATAAAGAGAGTGAAGAGGAGTGGGGACCAACTTTCTCCTTGAGAAATGCCTCTGGTATTGGGAATTTGCTGCACTTGATCTGACTCAAAATAGAAGAGCCTTTCTCTTTTAAAGAGAGCTTCGAAATAACTCAGGGTGCAAAGGGGCAGTTGGTGCTGGGCGAGGATGTCCAGCATTTTCTGACGGCGGACATGGTTATATGCAGAAGACAGATCGATCTGAACTATGACTGTTTCCTCCTGCTTTGCAATGGCGGTGTCAACTTGGGCTTGCAGCATGGAAATAAGGGTTTCAGTCCCATAAGGCTGTCCGACTCCAAACAGGACTGGAGGTATTTCTGAACAAAGCTGCTGTTCATGAATGCAAAGCAATGCCTTCGAAATTATTTTCCTCCATGTTGAGACGATTGTGATTGGTCTGTATTGGTCAGGCCTATCTGGTTTTGGAATGGCAATAATCCTGCAATCGAATAGAAAATCAGGCCAGACCTTATGCAGCAAACAGCCATTGATGAACCGCATAATCAAAGTCAAGATAGCAGGCTGCTGCTTTATGCATTCAACAATGAGATGAACAGACCATCCAGCAGCATCTGGTGAGGCCTTGGCGTTCAGCTTGTTAAATATGGTTCTCATCTGTTCCTCTGTATGGATAAGGACTTTGGCATTTCCATTCTCTTCGATGAAATCCACATTCACCGCAAGGTTATCCAAGTTATCTTCTGCTGAGTGCAAAGATAGCAAGCATGCAAGACCCACATCACCATCGAAGTTTTCTTCAGTAGGACCATCACATTGGAGGATATCTTCAATCTTTTGAATGGCCTGAGTTATATTCCCCTTTGCAATAAGCATCTCAAGAATCCTCTTTTCGGTGGCACTTAAATCTCGAACCGTTGGAATATCATGTTGGGAGGCTGCTTGGTCAGCTTCTTCGGAACTGGTTTGTGTTGAACTCTTGGAACGAAATAGCGAGGACAGAGGGGACTGCAGCCGAACTGTTGCTTTCCTAGGTGGGAGAGCAAAGACAGGATCTTCTTTCTTCACATCCATTGATAAGGGCTCAGACCGATAAAGTGCGGTTATGGGTATATTTTCATTTTTGTTGATTTCCCCCATTTCACTGGCATAAAGAGATTCTCGTGCATCGTTTTCTTCTTCCTTCTTTGTTGTGGGTTCAGCATTGGTTGACCGATTCAATGGGGTTTGAGCATTGGCAAACCGTGCCAAAATAGTCTGAGGAATCCCATTGATGGAATCGCACAGATGATTGAGAAGGTCTTTGTCAACCTTTTCCTCGCTGTACAAGGCCTGGTCAACCAAGGTTAGTAGTTCATATAGGAACGAGGCCACAGAACCAATGTGTTGCTTCGTATGATACTCATACCAAAAGACCCGTCCTCTTTCAATTTTCCAGGGCTCAATGTCGGTTAGCCTAATTGTGGTGGCAGAGCTCTGCGGCGAACTTCGAGGATCCAAGATATTGCTTCTTGGCTGCCTTGACCTGAGCAGCATTGGACTAGGAAGGACAGCTTTCCCGGCATTTAATGCTGCATGCCTCTGGAGTGTCTGTGCCCCAATTTGCCTTGCCACATCCATTGGACTTTGGTTTTCTCCCGATGCAACTGAAGATCTTCGGCCAGAAGCTCTTGGAGAACCTCCCATTGATAAGGTTCTAGATGGTCTAGGGCTCCGAGGTAAGGGCTGGTTGGAATCGTGTTTGGGATCCATAGCAATGTTGTTGAGTTGATTAACAATGTTATTTGAAGTGATAACTTTGTTAATCTTCACTGTATGAGAAAGCGACTAAGTGAATTTTCAGTCACTTTGCTCTTTTCCAGATTAAGGGTACAAAAACTGCCATTAAGGGTGGTATACCGTAATTCGTGTTGCTCACTTGTCTATTGTCAACAATTCATAAATGTCAAATACATTGAACATAGAACCTCCAAGTTCTTCAACACCTAGAGTAGGTGACACGGAATTGGTTACTGAAGCAAGGTATCCTACTAGGTTGAGAAGAACTGTTGTGGCCGATGATACCTCAACACATGAATCTCAGTCACAAGCATCACAGACGGCTCGAACTCCAAAACGAAAGTCAACCTCTGCCAGATCCAAATCAAGAAGAAACACCTTGTCCAGAAAGCGAGAGGCAAAACCTCGTATGACAGAAAGTAGCATCATTAAATGGGCAGAAGAAGAAAGTAGAACTCATCCTCAGAGTGTTTCTGAACTTGGACAAATACTCATGTCCATCGCTCAAACTAGTCCAGCTGCTCAAGTCAAGGAAGAAGAACATGGAGTTGAAACTATTAACTGGCAGGAAGTTGCCAGGGCTGTTGCTGAAGAAAGCAAGCCAGAATCTGAGATTAGGATGTTGAATCCAAAGAAATCTCATAATAGACATCAGCAGTTTTCCAATCCTGATTGCAAACCAAAAACTATTGTGAAGAGAATGATTCAACATGATGATGACGACTCCCCTTTAATTGAAGATCTTCCCGCAGAAGACGAGACACCAGACAAAACAAAGCCTAGTGAAACTTCTGAACTGAAAGTTGACAAGACCAAGACACTACTTGAACGCCAACAATCTTCAGACGAGAAGCTTGAATCCTTCCAAGAAGCCTCGTCGTTTTTGAACAGTGACATTGATTCTGATTTTGGGAAAGAGTTATCTCAGGAGTTCAAAACTCTGAATGTCCCGATATCTGTTCCATTGAGTCGTGTCTATTCTGCCCATGAGCCATCATCTCCAGAAATTGATATTGAGAATCCCATTGCAACTCCGCCTCCATCGGTAGCAATGAAAGTAGAACCAACACCAGTGATATCCAGCATCAAAGTACATGATACAGCTACTCGACCAAATACAGATACTGTTCAACAAAACATGAATTCTGATGAACCCAAACTCCAGAATCGTTTGGTCCAGCATATCCGTCCCAACCCCTTGCTGGCTCGTTGGACGCTTCATAAAAATATCCAACATCAATGATCTTTTGAAGTAAAGTTTCAGAATCTTCCATCTTTTATCATTTCATTGGAGACCAAATCATCTGTTGGAATAACCATAATCAAAGAAATATGTGAATGAAAATCAACCTTAAGAAAGAATGGGGACAGTCATGCTGAAAGGTTCATTAGGTTCAATATCTAGGAGAGGTGATATGCCTAATGTCTTGTATTATCTTCATCATCATTATCATCAGGACAGTCGCTGTCGATGTCGAGTGAAAACCACCCGTGCCTGCTTTGACGAATCTTGTAGCGCTCAAAATCAACGGCAGAAACTTTAGACCCAGTATGCGGAGTCGGTTCTGGATATGGTTCTGTTGAGCTGCTGCTGCTCGTGGTCGTAGTGGTGGTACTGCTGCTACTACTACTACTGGAGGTAGTGGTTGTGGTAGTGGGAGGTTCTTGAGGTTCCGGTTTTTGGTCCAGGTGATAAGGTTCTGTGTCAGTTGGCTGTGCTTGTGTGTGTGTTGGGGGAACATCCTGACTGAACAAGACAGAACTCCATAGCTGAGTTTCCTGAGAGGCGATTGTCACAGTTCTGTCTTCTTTATATTCCGGAAATACATCAGAGATGCAAGAAGCACCTACCAGAAATGTTTTGTTGAAACGAGAGCGATGGAAAATGGGAACATTTTCCAAAACAACTACAGTGTGTTCATCTAGTATCGATGGATAGATATCGCAGGCGGCCTCTTGAACTGAGGCCAGCATGTCACCAGTTGCGTCGGTGAACCTTATCAGATGTGGGGTGATGCCTGGGAGGTAGGTTTCTTCTCGTTCCAACCCCTTGACCATCACTGCTATTTTTGGAATAGGGCGATCTGTTGGCCAGGTGGTGTAGGCCTTTCTCAGGTTCACCCCAAAGAGTCCTTTGATAACCGTTTCTCGATCGGCTTCATACTTTTCTGCCAGTCTTGCCCATGGTCCGTAGAGTTCATTTGTTTGAAAGTCAATGATTGATGTGGTGAGGTAATACATATCTTCTCGCGGATACTGTCGGACAAGATTCCGCAACAATGGCGGAACATCATCTCCAGCGATTGTGGAACTCGTGGACGAACTCATCAGAATTAATCTACCCATTACTGGATAATAGGTCCTCTCTTGACAAATCTTTCCCTTAGGCAAACAAATAATGCCATCATATCCTATTGTTATATTGCAGTCGATCCATATCACACATCAGCATATATCAAAACAGTTCACATCAAAGCTGGCATTATTATCGTATCTTCACTCAACCTCTCAGGAAGCAATCCAACAAACACTTGCAATACTATTCGAACACAATTCCCATCTTGATGATCCCACTTTCCTGGCGAAAATTCTCGCATACCAATCCAAGCCTAATGTGTCCGCTTTCAATACGCACTTCAATGAGAATGCTCAAACCTATACAATCACCATTCGTTTTCACTGAGCGATACAAGTCAGAACAGACATATGAGAACTATACAATTCTCAGCTTCTGAAATACCTTTTCCTTCTATTTTCCACATTGTTTGATATTTGATGATACTGCAAACAGTTCTACGATCTGAGCGAGTTAGAACATATGGTATTCACCCTCTCATCACCAATGTAATCATCACTGCGACTAAAGAAACACAGGGAGAGTTTTATCTGTTTTCCCTTTTGTAGATTGGGATTATAGCTCGACATACAGATACTGTTGAACATTGTATGTCGACCTGAAATTAGAGAAATTACCCATTTCTCCTGGAACGTAAACGTTCAGTTGCTGTGAGGAATTGACCTCTCTAACCATTATTCCCTGAATATCTTCATAAATCATAAACCAATGTGATTGGTCTTTGAGAAGAGATTTGTTTAGAGGTGTTGTAGTACTGCATGAATATCCTATAGCAGTAGAATTTCCTTTGAAACACACCCATCGTAGGTATTATACCATGTTTCAGTGCTTTAGAACTAGCTACAGGAATTCATATTTGTTATGCCAGATGCGTTGTACTACTTCTGTGCTTCCATGCAGATTATTGTATCTTGTTATCTAGCAATGTCAGGCTACAATTAATGTAGAGATGTTTCATTTGAGTATGTGGAACACATATACCTTTACTATCCTTGGAAGATGGCAGACCTCTTTCAATATAGTACAATGGTAGTCCAATGTGGCTATTCCATCCAAGAGAAAAAACGACCCCGCATTCTATGCTCGTTCCACCGTGAGTCTGTAATGAATAGGAAGGAGCAATTCTCGTAAAGGTAGATCCGAGAAGAATTACATTGCTCACCTTGAATGGTTCAGGCTCCGGATATGAGGTTAATTGTCTTCGTAGCATGAGTTCAGATCCCCGGGTAAGGTAGATCGTATGTCTACTACTTGTGAATCCATTATTTCTGACACATTTCCAGGACCATTAACAATCGAGCTACTATAGCTCATTCACGCCCTCCGGCGTGGTATAGTCAAAAAAACTGATGTTACAACGCAGAGCACTATCCGACTCATGGAACACAAATTACTGATATATAATCTATTGTTTGAGATATGATTCACGCTGATTCTGTTGTCAAGAGAAGAATGTCTCCCAACGAATTCCTACTAATGATTGCAAACTCCATCAGGATTTGTTGAGACACTTTACTAAAAGCTGAGGCATAGAACAATTATACGCCCCATTCACATTCAAATGTGTTGAACTGTCTTGTACTACATTAAAATGGGACATATCCCATTTCAAAAACATATCTGCGATTCCTTTATCACTACAAGAAACTATGATAGGCAACACGGTATTTCCAGCTGACGATCCAGACAACTCTCTTCTGAATGATCCTGCAGTTTTGCATCAAGCTAGGTCATATGAGAAATGGCAAATAGAGAATCAAACAATCCTTAAAACTCCATCACACGCAGTTGTTGTTGAAGAAACGAATAGTGGAGACATGACTCATGCTGGATTGGAAGAAGTACTGAAAGATGAACCACTCTCTCAACAGCCTAATGTGTTTACCCGTGACTTACCCAGGGTATCATTGCAGACCAAGGGGACTATCTTAAAATTCACTATCCGAAAGGTGCCGCATCCTCCACAGCCACTGGAATGTGATAATCCAGATTCTCCGTCCGAAGTAACTAATAGTTCTTGGGTTTCAGAGGATGATAGCATCACTGACGATCAGATATTATTCACAAGGTCTGGAACAGAATCAGATGTAGCTGGATTATTTTGTTCGAAGACACCTCAAATTGTCCGAGATGGACAATGTCTTCGGTCTTTTGCCGGACCTCCGCGTTATAGGGATGAGAAAGGGCTTCTCCAACAGAATCTCCGAAAGGAAGGAAAGTTACCTCTCAATCAAAAAGAAAGGAAAAAATCTGGCCACAGCCAACGGAGAGAAGTAGGAAAGGGCTTAGGCTCTGTGGTTTCGGATCTAGCCCAACAGAGCCCGCAGACACAACTGCCTCCACCCACTATCCCACCTACAAAGTCCAAGGCAAAGAAGAAAGGACGAAAGTTGCTCCCACCATATCAGGAGCTTCAATGAAAAATACCTTCACCGTTTTGTTGTTACTGTTTTTGAACTGTTTACTTTGTATGTTCGGAGACGAACTACTCACCAGACCGGTCCGTTCTCGCAAAAGTAGGCCTTTCTGCTAATGTTGGTTGTTTGATGTTCGATGTATAGTTCCAACAACAAAGATTCTCGGGATGGCTAGTCCTGTAAAATATATAAATAAACGTGTAGAAGATATCAGGTAATTTATCAGTAACCACCAATTGATCAATAACAATGTGAGAAATTAACCCATATCACTTTCCTTGAGTATTCTTGTATGGCAGCAGACTTTGCTTGGCCAGAATTTCTGGAAACAATAATTGTGAAAGACACCTCCTGTATACCTCTGGAGCTGAGAAAGCAGGAAGGGAAAACTTGTTTCGAACTCGTTGAGAAGCCGTGTTACACAATTCATGAACTTATTAGGATTGGTGATGATTCGGCTGATATAACTCTGCAAGATGTGCAAGCTGATAAGCAGGTCAGCGAGGGAAATTCAACTTCCAAGAATGTCGGGAACACAGCGAACCATAGCCGAGTTACCACAAAACAAAAAGCCCGAGTACGGACATGGAGCTCCAGAAGAAACCAGTCAGTTATTGTCAGAATAACATTTGAAACACATAAATAGTCCTTAAAATGTGATTTTTCTGTTTCATATCCTCAAATGTTTTGTGTACTCATGAAATAACTCCAGCTTTACTCATGCACTACTTCACCAGAGTCTATTGTATCACAACTAATAGGGATAGGGATAGGGGTGCGATCAGATTGTTGTTTGCCTGTCCTTTTCATGGGAGTTCTTACTGTGAGTACCAGGCACATTTGTCTTGTATTCCATTATCTATACACCATAACTACACTTTGGCAATCTGATTATGAAGAACTAATGAATGGAGGAGGGCGGAACTAGCATTCTTCGTCGTGCTGCCGTTGTTCTATGGCTAGTTACCTCATTGACTGTAGAGGGTTTTGAATTGCCTTCAGACGAAGACGAGTCAGTGACTAAATAGCTCCCCTAACAGCCAAACACATTGATGAATCAAAACATTGAAGAGCTTACATCTGCTACAATTGCAAATAAGGCATGAATTCATGGTATCAGCCAGATGGGGTAAGACTTCCGTTCGGAGTGAATAAACCCTGAGCGTGTGTAAGTATATCGCTTAAAAACCAAATGCATGAGATAGTCCCGAAAGTGTAACTCCTCCCGTCAGAAAAGGCCTAACCAGAGGAGGAGAGTGATGAATAACTCTAAGTTCTTTGTCTGCGCTTCAGGAGGGACAGGTGGCTTCTTGAATGGAAATGGTGGAGTTATCCTTCCCCAACACATACACAAGAACCTTCGCCACAGACGACATCACTCCCATAAGTTATGGAATACAACAAATCTTGATTCAATGATCGATATTCGTTATATAAGGTGTATGATTTCAATTCTTCCATATCTGAATGAACCCTTACTTCTCTTGATCGCTGTGAATTGAAATATAATTCCATCTACTATCGCCGATCTGTCAATGAATTGATTATCTTTTACAATCTATTCTGTCATCCAAGTCCAGACTTGATGTTGAGGATGCATCAGGAAGAGGGAGAGACCTGACTTAGTTCTGTGGAGGATCAGATGTGTTGGATGAACGTTTGCCTTACTTCACAGTATTTATGCATAACTTCAAAAATAAATTAGCCACCACCAACAGCATCTGGCCATCTGAATACATATCTGTGCATACTGATGCTATTTCAGGATTTGATAGAGCGAGATTGAGACTGAGGATCTTCGACTCTAACCTACTAAAGTCATTCACGTTTTCATCAAGGTATTTGAATCTGGTTGGGATAACGGTCATCCTAACTCACTAATTGTAACCGCTTCTCAAGCAATTCGTTCTTTATCTGTATTACTACATCTGATGATAACAGGATTTGCTCCAAACATCTTATTAACCTTTCTATCTGAAATATCAGGTTCTGCTTGATCAATCCGAAGGTACAGCTATAGTGGGGTTCGGAAGACAAATGTATCAGAGATTATAATTGCACGGTTGGGAATCTTCTGAGTTAGTACTATCATGCCGATCTGGTGGTTATTACCAAAGAAACTAGAACGTCTGCCTAGTGTTCTATTCAGTACTCTCCAGTGCACAACTAGTATTTTAATTTTACACAACTGACGTGCAGCGGCTCACGTACTGAGACTCCAATGATGGTTGAGCTTTGCTCAACAACTCACCTATTGTAAGCATTTGTATTTGACTGACCATTCTTCGAGACCAGCCTTTATTTGGTTTAGAATAAAGTCCTCCATGTTTACAAATAAGTACCATTGATGAACACTGTTCATTCCACTCCGTCCTACCATGTTGCTGTTTGATATAATCGCAGGCACCACTTTTCTGCTGGAATTTTTGAAGTGGGAACCTGTCTTTTTCAATCAGTTTGCCAAGGCTTCTACAAAACCATATCAACTAAGTACCGAGAAGTACTCGCACATTTTCATGGTCACATCTGATAGAGTAATGCAGGAATTGATGGTTCTTCGAAACTGGACTCTGCTTTAGATAAGGATGGTGTCAGAGGTATTGTATCTCGCTTTATTTATACATAGATAGTTTACAACTTCCATATTTGTGAAACAAGAACACACGGAGATCGCTGTTCTCAGAATTCCATATCTAAGTTCTCTGTCCATGGTCTCAGTTGAATCCTTTTATCTTTCCAAGTCCCTGTTCTCTTTGTTACGAACTGTGAGCTTGATCAAACTGTCGAAATTCTCTACGATATGGGAAGGACATCAAAACGATTGAGCTAATGGTTCGTTTGGATAGGGTATGAAGTGATTATCCCAACGACTCTCTCAGTTTGCGGTTAAGAACTATATAACACCAGAGGAATTGCGAAGGGATTATTAATAGAGCCAGGATCCACATGGTTGTTCTAGTACTCGAAACAGTTTCTCGGACATCCATAGATGGGAAATTCCTGAGACCCATCGGAACCTGCTTGAACTTTCGTTTCGGACTTTCTATTATCCATAACTAAAATCAGTTAAATTCTGATCGATCCTGAAAGTCCTCCGGAAGTGAAAACGAAAGATATGAAAGTGTAGGGCTATGTGTAAAACCTGTTTTCACAGTTACCGAATGCGAGATGAGAAAATCAAGTGAGATTCTTGAAAGCAATAATTCTGGATTGGGGTAACCAAACATATAGGGGTTAAATTGTTTGACCGATAGAATACATTCTAACAAGGAAGCGCAAGAGAACGAAGACAGAAATGTGACTATATTTTTCATAGACAATAATCGATGTTTCTGAATTGAAGTATGACATGGACGACCTCAAGGTTAAGGATGAGTGGCTTAAATAAGATAGTTTTCTATGTTGAAAAAGTCATGAAAGATTATCTAGAGCTAGATAAATAACAGTTTCTCTTTCAATTTACCATAGATTAACACGCATGCCTGAGTTGGAGGGCTTTTCAAGCTGGTAACTCATAATGGAATAGGTCCCAAAAGATAATCGAAAAACGGTCGATATCACTCAGGAAAATGATGAGCAGGAATCAACATGTACCAAGCCTGGGATAATTGGTCACCCTACTTTAGCCACACTGTACTGTTTGAGATAGAGAGTTTTGTGTACAAATTCCTACCAAGTTTACTGTTTATGTACAATTCAATTCGTTTCAAGCGTTTTGGCCGCAGATACCCCCCAAATCGACCACACTAGAATAAACATTCAGTCTGTCGGTTGATCGGCGCATTGCGCCTGCAAACACTTCACATGGATCTACAATTGGAAGGAAGCCATATGTGTGTACTTTCCCGGGATGATTGAAAGGGTTTAAAACGAAGGAAACATGTGATATTCACACATTCAATCATCAGTTCAGCCTCAAAGTACCATTGTTGGTTACAGGCTGTGAATCCACTTTTCGTTTTACTTTTTTGTTCTCTTGCTTAGACGACCAGTTTTTATCTCAAAACCTGACTTTCATTGTCAATATGTATAGTTTTTTCTGAGTAGTTCGGATTTTCAAAAAAAAAAGGAATTGGAGAGAAGATCATAGCACTCTCATTATTTACATTTGGAAGGTATGGTGTCCCACTGTATCTCTATCTAACAGGATATCTCTTGATAGGTCGTTCTTATCCTTCAGCTAAAGACATCTCCGATTTTTTGCGCAGACGCTACTTATCTCTATTGCTGGTGAGAAGTATCTGGACTGTTCTCTACGAATTGGTCTCACCGTTCTATTCGACGTTTCCTGTGAATTTTTGGTCTCTGATGAAGAATATATTGTTCTTAGCCCCAAACAAACTGCCACATACATGGTACTTAGGAATGATTCTCGGATACTATCCTCAGATTCCGTTTATTTCATGTGGACTAAATCAATTCGCTAGCCGCGGTTGGCTCACAATTTGTATAATTCCAGCGATTATAACGATATATGAATTTGTTCTGCCAATTATCAATCCAGTATTACTTCTGACTAAGCACCAACGATTGGACTCTAGGTTGTTCACGGGGTTCTCAGGAGGGTACTTTGGGACATATCTACTTTTTGGTTATTATCTCAGGCAAGCTAGTATCAACTGCTCAAAATGGATTAAGTTCCTCTCATTTCAATGTTTCTTTTGGCTCACAGTAGCTTTCCAAGTTGTTGTGCAACATAGAGGAATACAATTGCTTGTTTGGTACAACAATGGGCTGCTATTAATCTCTACAGTCTGTTTGTTTGATCTACTCCAAACCATGAACTTAGTTTGGAGCAAGCTCTTTAGAACATTATCACGCTATTCATTTGGGATATATATGGTTCATATGCCAGTAATGAGAATTCTAAACAGAAAAATAAATGACTGTGTCGGTAATCTAAGTAGAAGTATTTGTCTTTGGGGAGGCACTTATCTGCTAAGTTTCCTACTTGTTTTCTTAATCGGCAGAATTCCAATACTTCGTACCTGGTTATTGTACCTCAGATAGCTTGCTGTTTCAGGCAACTGAAACCGTCGTCTAATTCAAAACCTTTCATTCCAGCAGCATCGGTCAGGAAAGTCTTTAAAATTTTAATCTCACTTAAGATGGGAAAATGTTTGTGAGGAAGAATAAGGTGGGGTACCTGAGTGGGCTATACATTTTTTAATGAGTTACTTACCAACAGAAAGAAGGAAATAAGAGATTTCTATTCTGGCATCAGCATCTCGTTGGACAGTTTACTTTATCGATGAGTATATTTGTGTCGTTTGGAAACTCTTGTTCTGTACAAACAAAGAGCAATACATGACGGTGGTTGAGAACTGAGGACCTGTGGTTAGTGGATCTACACTCTGTATGGCGTTAGTGACGGTCATCCTCCATCTGATCTCAACAGTCCAAACAATCTGTTACCTCACTTCCATCTTTGATGTTTGTTTACTATTTAATTAAATATTCCTCCTGAAAAAAGAAAAGAGGTCAACTCCTGTTGAACAGGGAGGCAGTGCCATCCACGAGTCACAACACCTGTCCAATCCAGACCCATTATGGTTCATTGCAATAATTGTGCATTTATGACTGCGAGGAGATCCAGGCAGGACGAGGAGTACATCTCTCTCCTACAAGTTATCTCAAGTTATGGAGTGGTTCGGCTTCACGTTAACAGAACCTTTTGGCATTTTACCCGAGACTGGACTTGGATTTCAGCCAACCTGATTGAATGTATCTGGAACTTTCCAGTTCCTGTCTTTTTTATGATCACCGGCGCACTACTGTTAGACTTTCAAGATAAGTATAATTTGACCATGTATTTTCAGAAACGTATCAAGAAGACATATCTACCATTTATTATCTGGTCAGCTATTTCTTTGATCATTAATAGAGAACAAGTTACGGTTGACAGAACATCTGTTTTAACAATACTTTCAAGCCTTGTCACCCTACTACACACCCACCCCTTTCATAAGTCATATTGGTATTTTCACTCGCTGTTTTCCGTGTACCTGGCCATTCCGATCTACTCTGGAATTTCAGAGCCAAACAGACTCTCTATATGCAGATATTCGATTGCTGTGTCCTTTATAGTAAACCTTTTGTATCCGGCCCTTTCTTCCTGGTTTAATGTCCCAAAGATTGGACTGAAGTTTCCAGCTGTTTCTGACCATTTAATTTATGTTCTAATAGGATACTACTTACATCACACAAAGATTTCTCGAAAAACCAGAATGCTGATATATCTGATGGGAATAATCGGACTTGTTGTACATGTCCGAGGTACCCGCTTATTATCCTTTAAGGATAATAAAATTAACCGCACATTTAAAGGCTCATTGCAATTACCTTGTTTCTTTTATTCATTGAGTATCTATGTCTTGGTACAACAATGTCCGAATGCAATCTTGCTAAAACTGCGACAACCAATACATTTTTTTTCTTCCGTACATTTTGGTGTCTACCTAGCTCACATGCACGTCGTGAACTACTGGCCACATCGAGAGGAGTCGTTAGGTTTTAGGACACTTGGCGCTACATGTATTTATCTAGTCACTGTATGTGTAGTTCACCTTCTGCACTCAATTCCTTTTATTGCTATCATTGTCCCTGGATGAATACCTTTGTGCTTTGTTGTTTCAACTAGCTTTACTTTTTTATTCCTTTTTTAACGGCCTTTTAAGTCAATGCACATTGCTCACTTTTGTATAGTTTCGTAGCCTAAGCCGTTTAAATTAATAAAAACTGTTCAAGAGCAATATTTGCTTCACCTCAGCACCTCTGTCTGAGGACGCTTTCTGAAACATCACTGGAGAGATAACTTGTAGGTCAAAAGAATCACCAGATATTGCAAGTTGCAGGACTTCCATTGAAATTTGCTGGTGAAATAACATCGAGTGCAAATACTTTTTCTATGGCTTTATTCTTGATGCTCATGAAAAACTACCCCAAGCCCGACAAGCCGTGCCTAAACATGTTTGTTGTGAAGCTCTTCAAAAAGTTCTATGTGGTTTATATTGAAAACTTTGCCAACACCTCCAATTTAAGAAGCATTAACTAGGGCATATCTAGGGAGTTTGAGGTTGATACTTTATGTGTGGTCAACCGGTTAACTCGCCAATGTGTGAGGAAAACATAATGATTTACAACACTGTAAACTGGCTCCAAAGGAACCCGTGCTCTATTCACTTCATTTTTTGTTCTTTGACCTTCAGTCCTCCGTTCAAGACAAGTATACTAACATGAATAGAGGCTTACCTAGATGAGAGCACTTTGTACTGTTTTGGAAGATTGTAAACAAGTCTTGTTCAACAGATCCAGAGCTCCTTATTGAGTTGAACTGGGATAAGTGCGTTTCATATGTGGAATCTCGACGAACATAAGAAACCCCATCTGCATAGTATGTCCGATTATTGCGGTCAACAATACCGTTCGTGAACGGCTAAGAATGGCCAGACCGTAATATGCAGAATACCCGACGGTGTACATTGGATGCGGTATCCATCTGTAGATTCCTGAATAGAGTAGTGAGCTTCTTGTACGGAAAAAGAAATCACCATAAAACCAAGCGTACACCCCCTGAATTTTCACTGCATTCATTTTGGCAGAACAATTGAGCAGCACTAGGGCTATTCCAACCACATCCAATAAGATACCACGGAGGATAGAACATGAGCTTGGATCGAAGTATCGTGTTGTATCCCAACATCGAACAGCTAGGGCACAAAAACTCCAACCGTCTGTCCACATGATAAAATTTTCCAAGTGTTTAAAAACGAGCCAGGAAAGGAAGCAGGTTGGATAATGTGTTGTAGTTAAGTCTGGCGGTGCACCACGTTGAATTAAGGTGTGGATGAATCTGGTCATGAGTGGATGAGTTTTGCACTGGCAGTCATCTTCTATATACTGTCGTAAACTATTCGTGAAGGAGTGAAACTTAGACTGCAATGTGAGTAGACAACCAAGACCAACGTTGTAGGTGAACCGAAAGAAGAAATAGACCAACTGAAAGACCTTAACATCCCCCTGTTTTGTAATAGCAGGATATCCTGTAAGCATACATATCAACACGGAGAATAATTCAAATATAGTGATATTACGCGGATAAAATCCCTCAAACATTGTTTGAATAGAAGATATCTGGAAGTCATTCCCGTCCTCATCAATTCCAATCATTACCAAAATGGTATGGGGCTCTTAACCAAGTATGTTTCCGTTTATTTTTCACGAGAAGCAGATGTTTGTCTCCACAAGGGAGAGATTCGTTGCTGTTGGATTAAAACATAGATTGCATAATCTTATCCAAAACAACATTAGGTTCTTCATTTGGCTCCATGTTCTACACTTACCCTATCTGTTCCAAGTTTACATTCAGTTCCCAAATAACTTCCAAAGAACGGTAAATTGTGCTGGTTTCTTCTCAGCCAATTTGTTGTTATCAATCATAACGATTATTGTTTTCCATCTTTCATCTTGTTGCAAACTTCAGTATATCCTACGAACACTTGCGCTTTGCATCTCTGTGGCATTTTGTATTGCAGACATCTTTTCACTTGTTATTTATAGGAATATCCTAACATGGGAAATGGTTGTCATTATTGGAACAAGTAACATGAATGAGTCGAGGGGCTTCCTGCGAGCATATCTCTTCAACTACAAGTTTTTTATTTCTTCTATGCTTTTAGCTGTTAGTGCATATATCTGTTACGCGGTTATTGAACGTTTGTTGAAGTTTCAGCATAGTGAACAAATTCTTGTTCTGCTGATTTTCTCTTTCTCTCCTTTGATTGAAACAACTCATATCAAATATTATTCACTTCTGCGGTTATTCGTTGTTGGGTCCCCTGTCTTCAAAGAACTCTTTATTCTCAGAAGGCTCACTAATCAGGTGTCCTATCAGAACACGACAATAACTATGAACAACTCGTCAATCCCATTATTTATTCTCGTTCTTGGTGAATCGACATCCAGAATCCATCTCTCTTTATATGGATATCCACTTCCAACAACTCCACATCTTGATGAACTCCAGGAGCAAGGGAAGTTGACAGTTTTTACAGATATCATCAGTCCTCATTCCCATACCGATGCTTGCGTACGTAAAATGTTCACATTTTGTCGGTATGGATCCGACTTTGCTTGGTATGAATCTCCTACTCTTTTTGATATTCTCAATCTTGCTGGATATCACACAGTCTGGCTATCCAACCAGGAGCCTGTAAGTTTTTGGGGGAAAACACCTCCAATCCTTGCATCGAGATGTTCTCAGCGGATGTATACAACATATAGACATTCCCATGATATTCAGAAAGAATTACCTGATGGCGCAATACTTCCACTACTTGATACAATCCTAAGGGAGAGCATTGGGAGGAAAACTTTTGTTCTGTTGCATCTAATGGGAACTCATATCATCTATCGCGATAGATATCCATCTACCTTTGCACTATTTACTACAGCAAATGAAACGGTAGGAAGTCCAGCACAAAAGCAGTATCGGGCAGA